>ERZ894244.3-NODE-3-length-329786-cov-10.790341_pt1 | contig 329786 bp, 275 predicted proteins | sample MGYA00380299_ERZ894244 | MGnify/ENA primary metagenome ERZ894244 (study PRJEB32331, sample SAMN06328444) | human gut metagenome | biome: human gut microbiome; feature: stool | host: Homo sapiens | collected 2014-06-26 ... | reverse complement strand
TGCGTCGTTCTTCAACCGTCTGGACTCGCTCATCACCCTTCATCAGCGTAAGTATTGTGGTGTTGCGTCTTGGATGTTAGGGGTTGCGCTCGTAAGATTGGGCTCAGAAAGTGACGGTGCATTCGGGGAGATGAAACATGTTCTACGATAAAGAATCGGATTTCGAAGACGATCTGGTCGCGGTACTGAAGCGCCATGGATGGACCGATGGCGTGCTGGAATACCCAACCGAACAGGACCTTATCAGCAATTGGGCTAACATCCTGTTCGACAACAACAAAGGCATTGATCGATTGAATGGGCAGCGCCTTACCAAAGGCGAGATGGCGCAGATCCTCGAACAAATCGAAACATTGCGCACACCATTGGCGCTGAATTCCTTCATTAACGGTAAAACCGTATCCATTAAACGTGATAATCCCAAGGATGAGGCTCATTGCGGCAAGGAAATCAGCCTGAAGATCTATGATCGCCAGGAAATAGCAGCGGGGCAAAGCCGGTACCAAATCGCAAGACAGCCGATGTATCCGGCGAAAAACAAGATGCTGAACGATCGCAGGGGGGACGTTTGCCTGCTTATCAACGGCATGCCGGTCATCCACATCGAACTGAAGAAAAGCGGCATCCCCATAAGCCAGGCCACCAATCAAATCGCCAAATACGCGCATGAAGGCGTGTTCACCGGATTGTTCAGACTCGTGCAGGTCTTCGTGGCCATGAATCCGGATGATGCCGTGTACTTCGCCAATCCTGGCGAAGGCGACTTCAACAGCAACTACTTTTTCCACTGGGCTGATTTCAACAATGAGCCCATAGCGGCGAACAAACATGTTGGGCAGGACGAGTGGAAACGGTTCGCGTCGGACCTGTTGTCCATTCCCATGGCTCATCAGCTCATCGGTTTCTACACGGTTGCAGATTCCGCGGACGGATGCCTCAAAGTGCTGCGCAGCTACCAATACCAAGCGGTGAACGCCATTTCCGATCGTGTACGCACCTGCAAATGGGATGAGCCGGTGCCAAGCGGTACTCCGGGACGCCCAGGCGGCTATGTGTGGCATACCACCGGCTCGGGCAAAACCATGACCAGTTTCAAAGCGGCGCAGCTCATTGCCGGCTCGAAAGACGCTGACAAGGTCATCTTCCTTATGGACCGTATCGAGTTGGGTACGCAGTCACTGCTGGAATACCGGTCGTTCGCGGATGATGCCGATGACGTGCAGGGTACGGAAAACACGGATGTGCTCAAGGCGAAGCTGGCAAGCATCGACCCGAAGGACACGCTTATCGTCACGTCCATTCAGAAAATGAGCAACATCAAAGCAGGCGAGGGGCATATCACCGAAGAGGAAGTGAAGAAGCTCGCCGGCAAACGCATCGTGTTCATCATCGACGAATGTCATCGTTCCACATTCGGCGAGATGCTGCAGGATATTCGCCGTTCCTTCCCGAACGCACTGTATTTCGGTTTCACAGGTACTCCAATCCATGAGGAGAACCGTAAGAAGGGCTCGACCACATCAATGGTGTTCGGCGATTGCCTCCACCGGTACAGCATCGCCGATGGCATCCGCGATGGCAATGTGCTCGGCTTCGACCCGTACATGGTGCTGACGTACCGAGACAGGGACGTTCGCCAGGTGGTCGCATTGGAGAAGGCGAAGGCGTCGACGATTGAGGAAGCCCAAGCGGATCCGGCGAAAGCCGAAGTGTTCTACCATTACATGGATCCGAATCAAATGCCGATGGGACCTATGGAAACGCAGGCCGGAGAACGCATCAAGGGCATTGAGGATTACCTGACTTCGGCACAGTACGCGCAGGGCACCCCGCATGAGGGCAAGGTTGTGGAGGATATTCTCTATCAATTCCCATTGCTGAGCAGGGGCAACAAATTCCATGCGATGCTGGCCACGAGTTCCATTCCCGAGGCGATCAGCTATTATCGCTTGTTCAAGGAGCGTGCGCCGCAGATGCATGTGACTGCGCTGTTCGACCCCAATGTCGATAACTCCGACGGCGCGATTCTCAAAGGGGACGCGCTTCAGGAGATCATCGGCGATTACAACGAACTGTTCGGCAAGGATTTCATCATCCCCACATGGCCGAAGATGAAGAAGGACATCACGGCGCGGCTTTCCCACAAGCGGCCATATCTGACGGTCGACCAGCATTGCGAGGAACGGCTGGATCTGCTGATCGTGGTCGACCAGATGCTGACGGGCTTCGACTCCAAGTGGGTCAACACGCTGTATCTCGACAAAATCATCGATTACGAGAACATCATTCAGGCGTTCAGCCGTACGAACCGACTGTTCGGCCCTGATAAGCCCTTCGGAACGATACGCTACTATCGCAAGCCGCATACCATGAAAGGGTATATCGAAGCGGCGGTGAAACTGTATTCCGGAGACAAGCCGCTTGATCTGTTTGTGCAGAAGCTGCCGGAAAACGTGCGTCTGATGGATGCGCGTTTCGAAGAGATCGCTTCCGTGTTTCGTGCCGAAGGCGTGGAGGATTTCATGAAGCTGCCGGAGTCTGTGGAAGCATGCCGGAAGTTCGCGAAGCTGTTCTCGGAACTCAATGATTTTCTTGAAGCCGCCAAAGTACAAGGATTTACATGGCAGCAGCGGGAATACTCCGTCACCCATGACGATGGTTCGGTGGAGGTTGTGCGGCCGGAACTCGATGAACGCACATATCTGATTCTCGTTCAGCGATACAAGGAGTTGTTTGCTGGAGATGGCGAAGGCCATAGTGAGGGTCCTGAGGCTCCATACGATCTTGATGGGCATATCACCGAAATCGACACGGGATTGATTGATACGGATTACATGAACGCCAACTTCACCAAATGGCTCAAGGCGCTTGGTGGAGGAGATCCAGACCTGTTGGCATCAGCTGAGGAGGAATTGCATAAGTCGTTCGCTTCGCTCAGCCAAGAGGAACAACGGTACGCCGAACTGTTCATGCATGATGTGGAACGTGGCGAAATCGAGTTGGAGGAAGGCAAGACGCTGCGCGACTACATCACGTATTACGCTGACAGTGCTCAGAATAGCCAAGTAGAGAAAATCACAGAGAAGCTTGGTGTTGACAGCAATCTGCTCAGAGAGATGATGCGGCTTGATCTTACGGAAAACAGCCTGAACGAGTTCGGCCGGTTTGATCGATTGAAAGCTTCGGTTAACAAGTCTCTGGCGAAGGCATTTTTCGATAAGCCGGATAGTCCGGTCTCACAATTCACTGCAAATCTTCTCGCCACCAAGTTGCTGAAAAGCTTTATCCTTGAAGGAGGATTCGATCTGGACGATCGTAAATAGCGGACGGTAGTAAAACAGGGGGAGAATCATGTCGGTTGTCGATGAGGCGAAACTGGGGTATCTGGACTTTCTTTCGCGTGAGGATCGGGTACGCCACCATCGCTACGTTGAGGAAATGAAGCAGTATGACATGATGCGCTCCGGTGACATCAATGCCATTTCGGAAAGCGCGAAACTGTGGGATTCTGGACTATACGGCCATCTGTCGGACGATCCTCTGAAAAACGCGAAATACCGTTTCGTCACCACCATTACCTTGGCCACGCGTTTCGCCATTGAAGGTGGCATGGATGAGGAAGACGCATACAACGCCTCCGATCTGTACATTCAAGATCTTGACAATTGCAAGACCCCGGAAGACGTGCGCCGACTGCACACCGACATGATGACCTTCTTCACTTGGGCCATGGCCGACATGCAGAAAACCGACACCCATTCCAAAGCCGTCAACGAATGCATGGACTACATCCACTACCATCTGCATGAGAAAATCACTGTCGCGATTCTGGCACAGCACGTGCATTTGAATCCCACGTATCTGTCAGAACTGTTCGCACGCGAAACGGGAACGTCATTGTCGCAATACATTACCGACAAACGTATGGAAGCCGCCGAAAACATGCTGAAATATTCGGAATACAGCTTCAATGAGATCGCACAGATTCTCGCATACCGGTCGCAAAGCCACTTTTCGAAAGTGTTCAAAAAACATAGCGGCATGACACCGGGGGAGTACCGCGCCAAGTATTCACAGAACGGCATTTGGCCGGAGTAGTAGCGCCTCGGCGTGTCGCGGGCGATGCGGTGAACCGGACGTAACGACATCGCGAACTTCGGGTGTGCCAATCGTGAAATCGATGTGGTTTCGCGTGTGGCATACGTTCGAATCGACTACGGTGAAAGTATTCAATGATGATGCGCGCCGGCCGAATGAACGACAGAACGGAAACGCGCGCAGGATGTGGATGAAAGCAAAGGAATAAACGAATATGGGAATGCCCCTTGATTTGTATGTGATTCGACATGGCGAATCCGAAGCGAACGTGATTATCAGTGCCGGTGAACAGGGTGACAACTCGCTGTATACGCAGGACAACGTCACCGTGCCCGACCGTTCGTGGAGGCTTACGGCCACCGGCCGCAAGCAGGCGGACTGCATCGGCCGCTGGCTGGTCTCACAGCAGCCATTGTTCGACCGCTACCTCGTCTCGCCGTACGTGCGCACGCGTGAGACGGCTGCCACGATGGCCCTGCCTAAGGCGAAATGGGAGGAGACACGCGTGCTGCGCGAACGCTCCTGGGGTGAGATCAATACCATCACGAAAGACGATTTCAAAACCAATTACGCGCGCAACTGGATGTTCAAGAACACTGATCCGCTGTATTGGCGTCCGCCGGCGGGCGAATCGATCGCCGATGTGGCCGAAAACCGCGTGCATAATCTGCTCACATCCCTGAACCGCAAGTCGGACGCAGAATCCGTGGTGATGGTCAGTCACGGCGACCTCATGCTGGCGCTTATGCTCACTTTGGAGGACTTGTCCGACGAGGAATTCATGCACCGTGCGGCGTCCGACGAATGGAAGATCACTAATTGTACGTGCTTCCATTATTCGCGCCGTGATCCGGCGACCGGGCGTACGCATAAGCGGTTCTGTTGGGAGCAGACCGCCCGCCCGGTGTTCGACGATGCGGAAGGTCGTTGGGCGGTGAAAGTGGACGATTGGCGTGAATTCAAGCGTCCAGTGCTGTCGAATGGCGATTTGGTGGACGTTGTTCATGCGGTTGACCGTCACCTGTGATGTGTGTTGGTCTGTTGATTGCATGATCGGATTGGCTGATATCGACGATTGATGTCCCCATCTTGCGTGTGCAACGCGCCCGTGTCCACGCCCCACTACAATGGCTGTGACACGCGGCGCGTTTTTGCTTGCCGCGAAAGAGAGTTAAGGAGACAATCACATGTCCAATCTGTTCACGTGGCAGGTCCACGGTGATGGCAAGACGCTGAAGCCGGGCGAAGTCGTTGAGCCTGACGAGCGCCTGACTTGGCCGCGCACCGCCGAAATTGGCGCACAGCATGTCATCGCCATGTTCGGTGCCACGTTCCTCGTGCCGATTCTGACCGGTTTCGACCCGTCCACCACTTTGTTCTTTACGGCCATGTCTACCGCACTGTTCCTGCTGATCAACAAGAACGTGCTGCCGAGCTACCTGGGCTCGTCCTTCGGTTTCATCGCGCCGATCGCCGCCGTGGCCAGCGCCCACAAGGGCCTCGCTGTCGCGTCCTTCGGCATCATGGTCACCGGCATCCTGCTGGCCCTGATCGGCGTGCTCGTCCATTACGCGGGCGCCAAGTGGATCGACATCATCATGCCGCCGGTTGTCAACGGTGCCATTGTGGCCATCATCGGCTTCAACCTGGCTCCGAGCGTGTGGAACAACTTCAAGGTCGCTCCCGACACCGCCATCGTCACCCTCGTGGCCGTGCTGCTCGTCGCCGTGTTGTTCAAGGGTCTGCTCGGCCGACTCAACATCCTCATCGGCGTGATCATCGGCTATGCGTACGCCTGCTTCCGTGGCCAGGTCGACTTCTCCGCCATCGGCAAGGCCGCATGGATCGGCCTGCCGGAATTCCGTCTGCCGCAGGTCGACTTCACCATCCTGCCGATGTTCATCCCAGTCGTGCTCGTGCTCGTCGCCGAAAACGTCGGCCACGTCAAGTCCGTGTCCCAGATGACCGGCCGCGATTATGACGACCAGATCGGCACCGCCCTGTTCGCCGACGGTCTTGGTACTACCATCGCCGGTTTCGGCGGCGGTTCCGGCACCACCACGTACGGTGAGAACATCGGTGTGATGGCAGCCACCAAGGTGTATTCCACCGCAGCTTACTGGTGCGCCGCTGCGTTCGCGCTGATTCTGAGCCTGTGCCCGAAGTTCGGCGCCATCATCAACACTATTCCTGCTGGCGTGCTCGGTGGCGTGACCACCCTGCTGTACGGCATGATCGGCATGGTCGGCATTCGTATTTGGGTTGAGAACAAGGTCAACTTCGACAAGCCGCTGAACATCATGGTTGCCGCGATCACCATGATCATCGCCGTCGGCCAGTTCGCGTTCGCTTTCAATGGCATTTCCTTCAACGGCATCGCCATCGGCACCATCGTGGTCCTCGTCGCCTACCACGGCCTGAAGGCCATCGGCAAGGCTACCGGCACCATTGCCAAGGACGATCCGGACATTCTGTGACGGACGGCAATCAGCCGTATCGGACCCGTCGGTCTTATGACCGGCGGGTTCTTTTTGTATGTGTTTCCATGCAAACGTTCCAACATATTTCGTCAATCGATCAATGTGTTGCGTTGAGCAGGTTTTATGATGGTGCGTGTAAGTGAATGCGCATGCGGCAAGGGAGGCATAATGAGCACTGCAGCAGGAAAGAAGATCGCTATCGTCACCGGTTCCGCGCTTGGATTGGGATATGAGCTGACTCGACAGCTGATCGCCAAAGGATGGTTCGTTGCTGGTATTGATTTCAATGGCGCACGTCAGGCGGAGTTGTCAAAGGCTTTTGCTGCCGACGAATACAGAGCTTTTGTGGGGGATATTTCCGACGAATCGTTCGTGAAGAACTCTGTTGCCGCAATCTCGAAAATCGGTCATATCGATTTGCTGATCAACAATGCCGGGCAGCCTTCGTTCAAAGTCCCGACCGCATACGAGGCGGCCGATGTGGACAAGTGTCTGAAGGGGTTGAAAGGCATGGTGTTGTGGAGTGTGGAAACGCTGAAAGCAGACGGTGAGCGGGATCTCAAAATCGCCAACGTTATGTCTACTGCGGCAACGCGAGGCAACCCCAATGAATCCGTGTACTGCGCCACCAAGTGGGGTGAGAAGGGCTACACCAAGAGTTTGCAGGCCGCATACAAGGGGACCAGTGTGAAAATCGTGGGGGTCTATCCGGGTGGCATCGACACCTCGTTCTACCGTGACAGCCATGACTACGTTTCAGAAGAAAAGCAGCATACCTTCATGCGTGCCAACCAACTGGCCGAAGTGATTCTGTTCAATCTGGTCAACGAAGCAAATCTGACCGTCACCGATATCGAAATCAACCGCAATCCGGCGTGAATATAACGGATATGAAGGATTGAAGGAACGTAAGAAAAAGTATCGGGCATAGGCTACAGTTATTAGGTTTGCGCAACGTGCGTAATATTTGACATGAAAGGCCATTGTGCCCGATACCGTTTTTGATGAAGATACCCTCGCAGCCGCTTCCGAAGTGATGGGCGAGGAAGAGGAACGCCCGCTGACATTCGCCGAACTCGGCGTTCCTGGTCCGCTGGTCCGCGTGCTTGCGGCTGATGACAAGAAAACCGCTTTTCCGATTCAGGCCGACACGCTTCCCGATTCGTTGGCTGGGCGAGACATTCTTGGCCGCGGTCGTACCGGCTCCGGTAAGACGTTGGCGTTCTCGATTCCGTTGGTCGCTCGTCTGGGTGAAGTGGATGCCAACGAATATGAGAATATGAGCCAGTTCCGCCATGAGGTTGATCGTGTGAAGCAGGCTCATGCCAAGGAGCGGCGCGCCGATGATTTCGTGCCTCATCCGCGTGGCTTGGTGCTTGCTCCGACCCGTGAGCTTGCCAACCAGATCAACGATGTGCTGATGCCACTTGCCCAGATATACGGCATCAACACCACCACCGTGTATGGCGGCGTACGTTATGCCCGCCAGATCCGTGACCTTCAGGCCGGTGCCGATATTGTGGTGGCGTGCCCAGGTCGTCTTGAGGATTTGATCGAACAGGGCGCGCTCACCTTGGACAAGGTTGAGGTCGCGGTTATTGATGAGGCCGACGAAATGGCCGATATGGGCTTCCTTCCGCCAGTCAAACGACTGCTCGGCCAGATTTCGTTCGATGCGCAGATCATGCTGTTCTCCGCCACGCTCGACCATGGCGTGGACGAAGTGGTGGAAACCTTCCTGTCCGATCCGAAGGTGCATAGCGTTGATTCCGCGACGGCGACCGTTGACGAGATGACCCACCATGTGTTCAAAACCACGCAGGGCAACCGTCACGAGCTGGTGCGCACCCTCGCTTCCGGCAAGGGCCGTCGCATTCTGTTCACACGTACCAAATTCCAGACGCAGAAGCTTGCCAAGGATTTAACGCAGAACGGCATTCCTGCGGCCGAATTGCACGGCAACCTGAGCCAGAACCAGCGTGACCGCAATCTGGCCGCCTTCAACTCCGGCGATGTGAACGTTATGGTGGCCACCGATGTGGCCGCGCGAGGCATCGATGTTTCCGGCGTGGAACTCGTAGTGCAGGTCGAACCGCCGGAAGATCCGAAATCCTTCCTGCATCGTTCCGGACGAACCGCGCGAGCCGGTCATTCCGGTGACGTGGTGACCATCATTCTGCCGAACCAGCGCCGCAGAACCCGTCGCATGATGCGTGAGGCCGGGCTGACGGTCGAACCAATCGACGTGACCCCTGATTCGCCGGAAGTGTTGGAACTCGTTGGCGAAGTGGCCGAGCCGGTGTTCGGCTGGACGCTTGAGCAGTCGCAGCCGGTAGGAAATCCGCGCCGTAGGAAGAACGGCAAGGGGGGTGCCGACAGCGAACGTTCCGGCAGACCGAACCGTTCCGGCGGGCGTAACAAGGATCGCGGCAAAGACAAGGGCGGCAAGCCATTTAAGTCCGAACGTAAGGATCGTCGTGATCGCGACCAGCGTGAGGAGCGTAACGACAGCGCGAAGAAGTTCGAGCCGAAGAAGAACCGTGCGGAACGCCGTGCCGCCAAGTTCGAAGGTCGTGACAATCGTGAATTCGAAGCGCGTGAACATCGTTGGGAACATCCTGAAATTCAGGAGGAACGCCGCGAACAGCACGAGGAAAAGCGCAACAACAAACGTCGTGAAAAGTACACGCGCCTGCATGAGCAGCAGCGCAGCGACAACGAACAGCGCGAAACAACGAACAAGCGTAGGAACGACGGCGATTACGGCAATACCGACAATCGCAGGAAGCCGGGAAAGAAGAAGCTCGGACAGCTTGCGAAAAAGCAGGGTGCGCCAAGCAAGAAGCAGCGTAAGTCTGAAGCCCGTGCCGAGCGTCGATATGACGACGATCGTCGGTCCAAAGGCAAGAAGCATGACGAGCGTTCCTCGGATGCGAAACGCTATGACCGTCATACGGAAGTCAAGCGTGGCGGCCGTGGCGAACGTCACGACAAGCATGCAGGGCAGTCACGGCATCGCCATGCGAACATCAGGAAAGCGCCATTCCGTATGCGTTGATCGCTGAAAAGCAAAATCAAAGCTTGCGTAGCTGGTAAACAATAGAAAATGGTGTCCGCCAAGGTATATGAACACTTGGCGGACGCCGTTTTTTGTTAAATCTGATCATCTATTAATTTGCTTGGCTATATGAAAAGTTGCTCAGCCTGTAATCGGATTGTATTGGTCGTCTGCAGTGAAGCACTTACGGTACGCCATCACCATAATGAGACTGTCAGCCAGAAGCGTCAACGCTGCGATGACGGCGAGAATCAGGAACTGGTATTTCGCAGCATCGATAGGATTGCCGCCGGCGATGATCTGACCGGCCATCATGCCAGGCACCGTCACAATGCCGCTGGAAGCCAGCGAGGCGGTAGTCGGCAGCAAACCCAAACGAATCGACGAGACGATGGATGGGCGCGCGGCCTCCCAAGCAGTCGCACCCAACGCCAGCAGCGTATCCACTTCGTCACGGCGTTCCTTCATGCTTTCGAAGAACCGGCTCAATCCAACCGCCAAAGCGGACACGGTATTGCCAAGCAGCATGCCGGTCAACGGTACCACCAATTGCGGCGCATACCACGGTTGCGGGCGAATGATCAATTCAGTGACCAACGAAATCATAATGAGCATGGTGATGACCAAGCTCAAAAACACGGGACCGGCTAAGCCCTTCGGCACACCCTTGGCACGAGACAAGGTGATTTGCACGGCCGCGATCAGCATGAACATCACCAGCAACAGCACCAGCCATGGATTGTTCGACTTGATGACGAACTCCATAATGAAACCCATGGCGCACAATTGCAGCAACGCGCGGCACGCCGACCATAGCAGTGTCTTGCCAATACCCATGCGCATCGCTTCGGAAATGCCCGCGGCTACGGCAACCATAACCAATGCGATAAGCAGACCCCAAATATCAATGGAATAGTAATTGCCGCTCATGCCTGCGCTCCTTGCATCGAATCGGACTGTGCCGCGAAATCATTGGAATCATTGGTTGCTGCGGTGTGCGGAGCATTCGCACTCTGCAATACGCCATTGGCCAGTGTGAGAATGCGTGTGGCACGCCCATCCGGCGGGCGATGGCGAATACGAATCACCGCCATGCCCCGCTCTGCGGCCTGAGCCATGATGGATGCCACCTTATCGGCGTTCTCATCATCCAAACCGGCATCAACCTCATCGGCAAGCAGCACTTTCGGCGAAGTAAGCAAGGTGCGCGCCAAACTCACACGGGCGGCCTGGCCTCCAGACAAGTCATGCGGAGCACGCCCCAAATCAATATCCGCGCAGCCAATGGCGTCAAGCGTGGCTCGAATGCGAGCATCCGGCAGTAGATCTGTGGGTTTGAGAGACTTACCGGCCGACCATTTTCTGTCGAATCCTTGCTTGCCTTCGCCCGCACGGATAGCCAATGTGAACGGCAAACGAATCGCCTCGGCCACGCTCGAACCGATCAATACCGGCTTCTGCGGCAAATACGCCACCTGACTACGCCACTGCTGCGGCGTGAATTCGCTGGCAGATCGCCCTTCAAGCTGAAAATCGCCGGTCGCATTCGGATTCAATCGTGCGAAAGCGGTAAGCAGACTACTCTTGCCCGATCCGGAAGGTCCGACCAAATCCACAATCTCACCAAACTTCACATCAACGGATAATCCGCTGAAAATCGTGCGCTGCTCACCATCGACAGGCACGATACAGGAAACATTCGACGCCGAAAAAACATACTGCATAGTCCAACACCATACCGCTTGACTGCCGGTCGGAAGCATTGGATGCGTTTCTTAGTGTCTTCTAAGCTGGATCACATTGTATGGGAATATTGCGTCTGCCAGTCACGAATTGAAAACACTGCTCGCTATCCTCTATACAAGAGCCGATCTTATTGAATTCCGCCATAAGCGAGATAAGTCCATCGACGAGCCGTTGAATGAGCTGAGATTCGATGTGGACCGCATGAACATGATCATCTCCAATCTGCTCGACGTGGTGCAGGCAGACAATCCGGAAAACACCGTCAATGCAGCACATGATGGCGTTCGAGGCGTGATCGGCAAAGGCAAGAACGCTACCGAATAGCATCATTCATTCAGCTTGCTTACAGTATTTTTCGTTGATATTCCAAGGAAAATCAGCCTCAAGGATGAGGTCGTGCCAACGTTTCGTGGACTACAACTGGCACGTTGGAAGTGAAAAATATGAAAGCAAGAAGTGAGCATGCGTGCATGGTTGGTGAACATAAGTTTGGTGGATGGCTGGTTTCCGGCAACGTTGTTTTCGATAACCGCGGTGCTGGCGGCGATACTGCTGGGTATTGCGATATGGGAGATGGTTGGCGGAAGCTGTGGCGGTGGTAAACGTGCGATTGCCGTAGTTGCGTGTCCGATGGTGATTGCGGTTATTGCCGGCATTGTCGGATTGGTGATTGCCTGGTTGCTGTCGGACGTGTTTGTGGTGTTCGGTGTTGTGCTGGGCCCGCGTGTGATCGCGTGGGCTGGTTGCGGTTGCGCGATCGTCGGTTTTGCGGTCAGCCATGCGATGCTGCATAGGGGAGTGTTGCGTGCCGTCGCCGTAATGCTGGTGGTATGCGCAGTGTTTTCCACCGCCACCGGCATCGATCAGGCGTATGGAGAATATGCCACCATCGGATCATTGTTCGGCCAAGACGCCTATCGCGAAGCCGACCTGACGGGAATGGCGAAACGCAGCGATTTGATTGGCGTCACGCAATGGAGGCAGGAAGCGGCAGACGGTAGCATCAGCGATATTCCCGCACATGGCGAAGTCAGTAAAGTAAATATTCCAGCCGCAGCATCGCATTTCGAAGCGCGAAAGGCGCTGGTATATCTGCCGCCTGCAGCGCTTGTCACAGCCAAACACAAGCCGGCGTTGCCGGTCATACTGATGATGAGCGGCCAGCCGGGCTCTCCGGGGCGCGTGTTTGCCGCGGGCGGCATTCAAACCATGATGGACGATTACGCGCAGCATCATGACGGACTCGCACCCATTGTTATTGCGGCCGACCAGTTGGGAGACGATTCGCATAACACCCTATGCGTGGATTCGCCGGTGTACGGCAAAGCGTTGACCTACTTGACGAAAGATGTGGTCGACTGGGTGAAAACCAATCTTCCTGCGGCACGGCAAGCACAAGATTGGGCGATCGCAGGTTTTTCACAGGGGGCCACATGTTCGCTGCAAATCGGTGCGAACCATCCGGATTTGTTCGGCACCATCATCCCCACCGGCAGTGAGCTCAAACCGACCAATGGCAGTGAAAGCAGTATGATTAGCCGGTTCTTTCACGGCGATCGTACCGCATATGAGAAACAGATTCCCATCAACGCCATTCGCAACCATGCGCCTTCGAACCAGACGCTTGTGATCGGCGCGGGGGAGCGTGATCGCGAGTCTGTGCGCAATGTCGAACTTATCGCACCGGTTGCTCAACAGGAGGGCATGCATGTTACGGCAGTCGAATCGCTCGGCAATGCGCATGACTGGCATGCCGTGCGAGACACGTTGCGGTATGGGCTTGTCGTATTCGGTTATAACACGGGACTGAGTGATGCTAAGCCGAAATTGGCTGACTATCCGAATCTTAAACGCATCACGATCTGACATGTCGTTTTGAAGCGTCAGCAACTCGCAATCGCAAGTATCAATCTGAATCATCTATCGAATCATTAATCCGAATTATCGAATGGAAGCATTGTTATGACGACGCAATCGCAGGAATCAGCAGTAAAACCATTATTCGGCTTTCGCGCGCTCATATCCGATCTTGTCGACTGGATTCGTCGGCACCGTATGACCTTGGGCTTCGTGCTGTTCATCACGCTGTTCAATGTCGGCATGCAGCTCGTATGCGGCATCAGACATACGCAATTTCCGCCGCAATTGTCGCGCGTGAGTTTTGACGCGCTCGCGCATGGGCGTTGGTATACCGCGCCGATCTCACTGCTGTCGGTGCCTCATTTGGGTCGTCTGCTAATCGACGTTCCACTGATACTCATCGCATTCGGCTTATGCGAAACGGTGATTGGAAAGGCGAAGACGGCATGGGTGTCGCTGATTACCACGCTTGGCGGCATAGCGCTCGGTATGGGATTATGCTCGCTGTTCGCAGGCAAAAGTCCGCAATGGCATGCGATTTCGCATGATGGCGCGATTCTGGGGCCGCTGGTTGTTGTGGTGGGTACGCTGATGTGTGCCAGCGCATTCACCGCCATGCTGTGGCGTCGGCGCATTCGTGTGATCGGCTATAGCGTGGTTCTGATCATGTTCTTATACCGTGGCGAAGCCGGCGATTATTGTTTGCTGGCTGCCGCGCTGATCGGTCATGTGCTTGGTTATTTGATGGCGTCCGAGAGTCAAGGCGATGTGTATAGGCATGGCGCCTTGTACGAGATGCGCAGGCTGATTGGTATGGCTGCCGGCGTGCAGACGGTCGGTTCGCTGGTTGCCGTTTCCTCAAGACAATCATTCGGATTGCTCTCCATGTTCGGCTTGCTGACCGGTTCCACGGAATTCGACACGGAACAAGTGTTGGATTGCCTCAACGGTTCCTCGCATGCCAACTGTTTCGCGCAATATCGTATGATGCGATTCACCATGCCCGGAAACTGGCTGGTGTCGTTGATGCCGACGCTAATGCTGCTGTTGATCGCATGGGGTCTGTATCGCGGACGCCGCATTGCCGCCGTGTTAAGTGTGCTGTTCAATGCGTGCACGGTGGTACTTGCGATGCTGTTTTATGTGGTGCTTCCGCTGCAATATGTTGGCGATTCGCAGGCTGATACGTTGCCTGCGTTGGCTCGTCACGGTGCTTTTCATGCGATGTTTTCCACTATGGCATTGCCGTTGATTTTTATCGTTATCGTCATTGCGTTCCGTCAGTGTTTTACGATTCGCACTAGAAGTGAGATTATGTTGCGTGCTGTGGCAGGTGCATTGTCGGCTTTTCTGTTGTTGGGATTGATGTATGTCGGGTATGGGCTTGCCTCTCCCGAGGATTTCAACGAAAGCCCGCAATTGATTGCATTGCTTGCCGATTATGCGCAACGATTGTTGCCGATCGGATTGCTGAGTGGTATCGAACCTGAGTTTGTACCCGTCGGGCAAATCTCCTTGCTGGTATATCAGTGCGTCGGTCCGGCGTTTTGGATTATCGTTCTGCTGTGTGTTTGGGAGTGTTTGCGGGATCGTTCCATGGTGAATGACGCTTCGCGCCATCGTGTTGACGCGATTATTCCGCTTGGCGGCGAATCCATGTCATTCATGGCAACTTGGGAAGGCAATGATTATTGGTTTTCTGCAACCGGACGTTCCGCAATCGCCTATCGAGTGTCGTACGGTATCGCATTGACGGTGACAGGACCATTCGGAGATCCAAACGAATATACGGAAGATCTCACTGATTTCGCAACATTCTGCACACAACATTCCTGGACGCCCGTGTTTTACAGCGTACACGAGCCACAGCGAGCCGAACTCGCCAAAGCCGGATGGGACTCACTTGACGTCGGCACGGAAATGATCGTCAATCCCAACGAATGGCAAACCCGAGGTAAGAAATGGCAGGACGTGCGCACCGCCATCAACAAAGCCAAACGAGACGGCATCACCGACGTGCTCACCACTTTCAAGGAGGCACCCTTCTCCGTACAAACGCAGATTCGTGAGATTTCCGCACAGTGGGCCGGCAAAAAGGCCCTGCCGGAAATGGGATTCACCTTGGGTGGCGTCGACGAACTGATCGACTCCCGGGTACGCCTGCTCTACGCGGTCGACGGCAACGGCAAAGTCCTTGGCGTAACCAGCTGGCTGCCCACCTATCGCGACGGCACAATCATCGGTTGGACGCTTGACTTCATGAGGCACCGCACCGACAGCGTCAATGGCATCATGGAATTCCTGATTGCACGCATGGCTGAACGACTGCGCGACGAAGGCAATGCGGAATTCATGAGCCTATCGGCGGCGCCACTGGCCGGTATGGGATCCAACAAAGGCGAACACGAGGAAAGCGAAGTGTTACGTCATGCACTGCAAATGGTCGCAGACATCATGGAACCAGCATACGGATTCCACTCACTGTTCCGTTTCAAACTGAAATTCCACCCCGACGAAGAGAAAGTGTATATCTGCTATCCCGACGCGGCCAAACTGCCGCAAATATCGCTTGCTGTGGCGCAAGCCTACGTGCCGTCACTCACACCTGCCGAAGCCATGCGTTTTGTGCGCACCATCACGCCACATGATTGACGGTACGTCAGATTTGGCATGGTAGCAGCTTTGACAGAATGTCAGACTTGAGACGGTCCATGGTTCTGGGGTAGCTCGGGTCTAAACTAAAGAACGGTTCATAAAGTACTACTTTTCCTGATGGAAGGGGTAAGCATGTCAGCTGAAGCAAACGTCGGCGTAGTCGGTCTTGCCGCAATGGGCGGTAGCCTCGCACGTAACCTCGCACACCACGGCAACAAAGTGGCCGTGTTCAACCGTTCCTACGGTCGTACCGAAAAGCTCATGAACGAGCACGGCAGCGAAGGCGAATTCTTCCCGGCGAAAACCCTCGAAGAGTTCGTGGACAGTCTCGTCAAGCCACGTACCGCCATCATCATGGTCAAGGCCGGAGAGCCGACCGACGCCATGATCAACGCGCTCGCCGACCTGATGGAACCGGGAGACATCATCGTCGACGCAGGCAACGCCTACTTCCCAGACACCATTCGTCGCGAGAAGGAAATCAGCGCTCGCGGCTTGCATTTCGTCGGATGCGGCGTGTCCGGTGGTGAGGAAGGCGCTCTGCTTGGACCTTCCATGATGCCGGGAGGCTCCGAAGAATCCTGGAAGACGCTGAAGCCGATTTTCGAATCCATCGCAGCAAAGGCCGAAGGCGAGCCGTGCGTCACCCATATCGGACTTAACGGTGCCGGCCACTTCGTCAAGATGGTGCACAATGGCATCGAATACTCCGATATGCAGCTCATCGCTGAAAGCTACGATCTGATGCGTCGCGGCCTTGGCATGACCCCGGCTGAGATTGGTGACGTGTTCGAGGAATGGAACAAGACCGAACTTGACTCTTACCTGATCGAAATCACCGCTGAAGTGCTGCATCAGGTCGATAAGAAGACCGGCAAACCGCTGGTTGATTTGATTGTCGACCATGCCGGCATGAAGGGTACTGGTACGTGGACCGTGCAGACCGCACTGTCTCTGGCCGTTCCGGTCACTGGCATCGCCGAAGCTGTGTTCGCCCGTGGTCTTTCCTCCGAAGCTGATCTGCGTGAGGAAGCCCAGAAGCAGGGCTTCGCCGGCCCGAACGGCGAACTGAACCTGAACAGCGAGGAGAAGAAGGCCTTCATCGAAGACATCCGCCAGGCCCTCTACGCCTCCAAGATCGTCGCCTACGCCCAGGGCTTCAACGAGATCACCACCGCCGCCAAGGAATACGGTTGGGACATCGATCTGGCTGCCGTGGCACGCATCTGGCGTGGCGGCTGCATCATCCGCGCGAAGTTCCTCAACCGTATTTCCGAAGCGTTCGAATCCGGTGAGGCCAACGTGTCGCTGCTGTTCGCCCCGTACTTCAAGAACGCCATCGAAACCGCCGAGAAGTCCTGGCGCAACGTGGTGGCACGAGCCGCGCTCAACGGCCTGCCGACCCCGGCGTTCGCTTCGTCTCTGTCGTACTTCGACGGCCTGCGTTCCAAGCGTCTGCCCGCCGCCCTGATCCAGGGCCAGCGTGACTACTTCGGCGCCCACACCTACCAGCGTGTGGATCAGCCGGGTGCGTTCCACACCCTGTGGGCCGAGCCGGGCCGCGAGGAAATCGAAGCTTGATGTCCTGCATCTGATGTGAAGGCATGAAGGATCCCGCTATGTGCAACGGGTTCCTTCATGCCAATTGTGGATTGAAAGAATTCATATCTGGCTTCTTTTGGACTGCAATTGGTGTGGCTCTGGAATGGACTGGCACACGAGTTGTACAACGATGTAAAAGACGGTATAGTACATCGATGTAAACCAACTATCTGTCAAGGGAGAAGCTCGTGCCGAATACCTATTCCCTGTTGTGTTATACGCGTGAAGCCACTGGCCGTGAAGAGGCGAACAACGAGGATATCGCCTACAGCATGCACTTGGCGCTGCGCCTTGGGGATGATGATGGCGCCAGATGGCGGCCGCTTAATGAGAATTACGGGATTTTTTTCGCTGCCGGCGTACCTATCGCCGCCGTGCCCGAAGAATCCCGCCGCGCATGTACCGCCGCGGCGCAATACGCCGCTGATCCATACGAGGCGCCGCAGCCGGCTTCTGAAGCCGTGGGCTATGGCGCGGTGATGCCCGGTGTGGATATCACGTTGAAATCATTGAAAGACCCTTTTCTGTTCCGTCTTGCGGATGGACGGTTCGGCATCGCAGCCACTCGCACCGATCGCGGCGGCGCACCGGACGGCTCCGAACGATCTGCGTTTTTAGTGGCGGTCAGCCGTGACCTGACATCGTTTGAGCAGTTGGGGCTGGTGCGGTTGCGCACGGACAGCGGAGTCAACCGCGTCTCTGTTGCGTACCAGGCGGCCTTTGATCGCTACGTCATCTCTTGGATCGGAGACAATGGGGAGTCATATGCCGCGCAGACGGGCAATATCACGGCGGAGGCTGGTTCGGAGGATCCGCTTGACGTCGTACGGGAGGCGCAGCCGCAAGAGCTTCGATATACCGGCGATTGCGGTATCGCCAATGCCGTACCGGGCAATGTCATTCCCATCAGCGAAACGGAAGCGAAGCGTTTGACGGAACGGTTCGGGCGCATCCGCAACGTTGGCGCGTCCGTTCCGGCGCAACATGCCGACTCGGCCTTGCGCGGGGAAGCCGCGAAGGTCTCGATACTGGCGTTGGGTGCGACTCGTGCCGAACTCGCCTACAGCGATGGTTCCCGGGGAACGCGTGCGGTGGACTGGGATGCGGCGCAGCTTGAAGCCCTGGCCAGCGAAGCCGCCGAAGGAACATTCGAAGCCGGCCAGACCCGTACCGTTGCAGGCCGCATTCGCCAGACGGTCTATCCGGTGCCGTTTGCTGTGGAACGGGCCGATCCTTCGGTGTTCGCATGGAACTATAACGGAAAGCCGATGTTCATGTTCATCGCCACCGACGATACCGACGGCAATTGTGTGGACCCGCATGAGGGCCGCACCCACATGCCGTTGCGTGTCGCGGATTCCATCGAGGCACTGTCCGACGAGGCCGGCGGTCGCGCCCGGGAGATTGATCTGCTCAAGTGTGGCGATCTCAATTCGGAAGGCCGTCGCATGACCGGCTGCTTCTGGGCGCCGGAGCTGCATGTGATTGGCGGGAAACTGAGCATTCTGTTCATGCCCTGTTTCGACGGGCCGGATCACAACCCTGATGGCGCGCCGAACGACCGCGCCGGCAAACCCGACATGTGGACCGGCAGCTGCCATATCATGCAGCTCAAGCAGCATGCCGATGGCACCGACTTCGATCCGCGCGATCCGCAGAACTGGACGGTTCCTGAGCCGATTCTCGATCCGGATGGCGGTACGCTTAACCCCGTCCAACGAATTTCGCTCGACATGACCGTTATCTCCGACTCCGGCCGCTGGTACTACGCGTGGCAGCAGGTCGGCAGCATCTGGATCGCCGGCTTCGACCCATCCTGCCCATCGCGGCTCACCAGCAGGCCCAGGCAGATCGTCGTACCGGAATTCGCGTGGGACAACATGATCGCCGAGGGGCCGAACGCCATCGTCCACGAGGGTAGGATCTTCCTGATCTATTCCGGTTCGCTGGTCGGCATCGACTACACGACGGGCCTTGTCGAGGCTCCAGCCGGAGCCAATGCCGATTTGACCGACCCTGCAGCATGGACGAAACTCGATTATCCGCTGCAGAAATCCGGCGTGTACAACGGCCGTTGGCAGCTTGGCACCGGTCATGGCATGTGGTCGCACGACGAGGACGGCAATCTCATCTATGTGTTCCATAACGCCGAGTATGACAACGGGTGCTACGGCGGCCGTGACGCACAGGTGCGGCGCGTGCATTGGTCCGCGGAAGGCATGCCGATTTTGGATATGCAGTCAGATGAGGAACTTGACCCGAGTTATGCTGATATAACGATGGAAATTACCGCTCGCTGACATTCGGCGCCAAAGGCGCCTGTACGAGAGGCGGGTGGTGGGGAAGGGAGAAAGGTATGGTAAAGCAGACTGGCGGCAACGTCGAACATGTGGTGACTATGCGGGACGTTGCCAAGGCGGCCGGCATGTCGGTCAAAACGGTCTCGAATGTGGTCAACGATTATGAATTCGTTTCGCAAGCCACGCGAGACAAGGTCAACAAGGCGATCGCCGAACTCGGCTATACGCTGAATATGTCGGCACGTAACCTACGAAAGGGCCAGACCGGCATCATCGGTCTGGCCATTCCCGATCTGCAGATGCCGTATTTCGCGCAGCTGTCGTCGCTGATCATTGCGGAAGCTAAGAAGGTGGGGCTGCGCGTCATTGTGGAGCCGACGCAGTATTCGCGCGAAGGCGAGCTCGAGGCGTTGCACGGCACTCAACAGACGATGCTCGATGGGCTGATCTATTCACCACTGGAGCTTGGGCAGGATGACGTCGACCAGCTGAACGTGGACTATCCGTTGGTGCTGATCGGTGAGCGCATCTTCACCGATGCCGTCGATCACATCGCCACGGAGAACGTGGAAGGGGCCAAGCGCGCCACCCAGTATCTGCTGAAGACCGGCTGCCGGCATGTGGCGGTAGTCGGCGTGCATCCGGGGGAGAAAGTCGGTTCTGCGGCTTTGCGCTATCGGGGATATTTGGAAGCGCTGGAAGAGTTCGGCGTGGATTTCGACGATAGATTGGTGGCGGCGTCGATTATGTGGCACCGCAGCGACGGCGTAAGGGCCATGAACGCACTGCTGGATTCCGGAGTCGATGTTGACGGCGTCGTCGCGTTGAACGATATGCTTGCCTCTGGTGTGATGCATGCGATTCAGATGCGCGGTCTGCGCATTCCCGAAGATGTTTCCGTGGTCGGTTTTGATAATTCCGATGATTCTCAGTTTCTTTCTCCCTCGCTGACTTCGATTGCGCCTGGGCTTGAAGCGGTCGCCCGTCTGTCGGTGAAAGTGCTCAAGGAACGCATCGATGGCCGTGATCCGAACGCCGGGCGTCCAGGGGAAAAGATATTCCGTAAGGTCTCCTCGTCTTTGGTGGTGCGGCAGTCCACTAGGCAACTGGGCGACTCACTGATTTTCTGAAGGGGAACATCAACCGCCACGTAAAGGCGGTTTCCGGCGGAATCTCCCACTTTGGTATCCTCGCGCAGCGGCATGAGCCTATGATGCCGCTGCGCGAGGATACGCAGCTCTGCCATATGAATTCTGCAGAATGACTCGCCGAGTTGTTACAACGTTGTAAGAATGATATATTCAACGTTGTAAATACTGGAATATCGGATTGGAAAGGACTGAACATGGGTGTTTACCATAATCCGATCGTGCTTCAGCGCGCGGACCCCTGGGTAATCAAGGAAAACGGCGAATACTATTTCACCGCTTCAGATCCGGAATACAATTACATCGCCATTCGCCATGCGTCAAGCATCAACGATCTGCAGAAGGCTCCGGAGACGGTGGTGTGGCGCAAGCACGAATCCGGCCCGGCAAGCATCTACATCTGGGCCCCCGAACTACACCGCATCAATGGCGCATGGTATATCTACTTCGCAGGCGCCGCAACGGATTTCGAAGCATCCGGCCTGCCGACGCACCGCATGTTCGTGCTGGAGAACACTGACGACGATCCAACTTCCGACAACTGGGTGGAGAAGGGCCAGATCATCACCCCGATCGACTCCTTCGCACTTGACGCCACCACCGAGGTGATCGATGGCGTGCAGTACTTGGTATGGGCGCAGAAGGATCCCGCCATCGAAGGCAACTCCAATCTGTATATCGCCAAGATGGCCAATCCGTGGACGCTGGGCAGCGAGCCCGTCATGCTGACCAAGCCGGAATACGACTGGGAATGCATCGACTTCCTGGTCAACGAAGGACCGGCCTTCCTGTTCCATGAGAACAAGATCTACATCACGTATTCCGCCTCCGGCACCGGAGTTCCGTACGCCGTGGGGCTGTTGACCGCCGAGCGCGGCAGCGATCTGCTGGACAAGGCCTCCTGGACTAAGAGCCCGGTGCCGGTGTTTAAGACCTGCGCCGAGAACGGTCAGTATGGTCCGGGCCACAATTCATTCACCAAGTCCGAGGACGGCACCGAGGACCTGATGATTTACCACTGCCGCAACTACACGGAAATTAAGGGCGATCCGCTGTTCGACCCGAATCGCCACGCGCGCGTCGGTGTGGTCAAGTGGACCGCCGACGGTCCGGATTTCGGCGTGCCGGAACCTGATAATCTGTGGACCCCCACTACCACGGACGTGTTGCCCGCTGATGGTGGCCCGCTTGCGGGAACTCCGGCCGTAGGCCACTGAGGGGCGTGGCTGGAGGGGTTACCCCGTCTATAACCCCATCCATAAAGCTGGCTGTTGTCGTCGGCGTGTTACCGTTTGTACAACGATGAAAATAGCTGTATAATCAAAATTACAACGTTGCAAATGAGCAGGGAGGCTCAATCGAAAAGGATTCTTCCCATTCGGATTGCAACGAGGAGCGGTCCAGCGATGGTCCGTTGAGGAAAAGGAAGGAAACAATGTCTACATCCAGGCATCTTACCGGGTTGCGGCGCTTTGCCAAGGCTGCCGTAGCCGTGTGTGCGTCACTTGGACTTGTGCTTGCCGCCGGAGGCTGTGGTGCCTCTTCGGGTGAAAGCAAGACCATTTACTTCTGGAACAATCTGGTGGGCGATGACGGTCCTGCAATGCAGCGCATCGTCAAGGAATACAACGCCCAGAGCGATTACAAGGTCGTTTTCCAGCCGATGAACGGCGGCGATCTGACCACGAAGATCTATTCCGTGATGCAGACCGGCAAGAACATCCCCGACATCATCATCGGCGACCAGTTCCAGACCGCCGTTCTGCAGTCCCAAGGTCTGCTCGACACCATGGACGATTGGCAGAAGGTCGCCCCGGACCTCAAGGAGAGCAGCTTCCTGCCCGCCACTTGGAAGGGCGTCACCGTCAATGGCAAGGCCTACGGCATTCCGCTGTATCTGTACCAGATGGCCATCTACTACAACAAGGACCTGGTCAAGAAGTACAACCTGCAGTACATCCTCGACGACGGATTCGTCACCATCGACGAGATCAAGGACCTCAAGGGCAAGCTACCCAAGGGCACCTACGCGCTGACTTACGGCAATCTGCCGTGGGCCTTCATGTCCCTGCTGTACGGCGCGGGCGGCACGCTTGAGAACGATATGGACGACCTGACCAAGGACGTGTGGCGCAAGCCCATGGAGAAGCTCAAGGAAGCGTACGACGCCGGTGTGATCGCCCCGATGGACGTCGACGGCGAGCAGGCGTTCGGTTCCGGCAAGGCCGTGTTCGCGCAGCTTGGCACGTGGGCGCAGGGCAATATGTCCAACACCTTGGGCGCCGACAAGATCGCGGAAGCCAACACCCTGCAGTACAGCGCCGACAATCCGGTGAACTTCTTCTACCAGTGCAACTGGATGCAGTTGAAGGATCCGCACCGCTCCGCGGCGAAATCCGCAGCCGCCGCCGACTTCGTCAAGTACGTGTACGAGCACTGGATGGATTGGTCTGAGGTCGGTTCCATCTCGCCGGCATACCGCGATCTGAACAACCCGGAGTACCAGAAGCTGATCCAGGCGTCCTTCACCAACAGCAAGAAGGAACGCGACTACATCAAGACCTCCAACTACCTCTACGGAGGCTATGCGACCGCTGGTTGGGGCACATACAACGACATCGTCTACGGCAATGTTGGTCTTGAAGAAGGTCTGAAGACCCTCGACCTCATGGCCCAGGGCCAAATCGAGATTCAGGAGGAATCGTGATGAGCAAGACATCTACGATCGGATCCGCAAAATCATCCATGAAGCGCAAGAACTCCATCTGGCACGCGCTGCCGTACATCGCTCCGCACTTCATCATCTTCGCCGTCTTCGGCATCATCCCGATTATCTTCGGCATTGGACTGGCGTTCACCCGCTGGAACATGGTCGGTGCGCCGAAGTTCGTCGGCCTGCAGAACTTCGCGAAGATCTTCGACCCCAGCACCTATTTCTACTCGATCTTCTGGCGTGATCTCGGCCACACTCTGCTCTTCGTGCTGGTCAGCGTGCCGCTGACCATCATCGTGCCGCTGCTGCTCGCCGTGGCGCTCAGCAAGAAGGGACTCAAGGGCGCTGGTCTGTTCCAGGCGATCTTCTACATCCCAGGTTTGATCTCCATCGCCGCCGGTGCACTGGTCTGGCGTATGGTCTTCAACTCCCAGTTCGGTCTGCTGAACACCACCTTCCACACCGACATCAACTGGCTCGGCAAGAACCCGTACGCATGGATCACCATCTTCGTACTCGTGCTGTGGGCCGGTATCGGCGGCAACCTCGTCATCTACCGTTCCGCGCTCTCCGGCGTGGACGAGAGCCTCTACGAAGCCGCGAAGGTCGACGGAGCCGGTCCGGTCAGGATCTTCTTCTCCATCACCCTGCCGGAAATCAAGCTGCCGTTGTTCTACACCACCATCATGACCACCACGGGCGCCTTCAACGTGTGGGGCCAGCCGGTCATGCTGACCAACGGCGGACCGAACTACCAGACCCAGGTGCTGCTGATGGATATCAGGAACCTCGCGTTCCCCGCCGGCCCTGCGGCCGCCGGCATGGCTTCCGCAATGGCATTGCTGCTGGGCATCATCCTGATGGCCATCGCCGCGATCCAGCTGATCTTCATGAATAAGGAGGACTGAAGATGTCCGCTGCAACCACAGTCAATGTCGCAAGCGCGGCAATTCCTGAAAACAAAACCAAAAAGGTCTCCCCGTCGCTGATCGCCGTCTATGTGGTGCTCGTCGTGCTGGCAGTCGTCTGGCTGCTTCCGGTGATCTACACCGTGACGACATCGTTCAAGTCGGTCGCCGAATTTACCTCCAACGCGTTCAACTTCCTGCCGGCGAAGTGGGTGTTGGATAATTATGTGACGTTGGTTGAAGCGTCTGCCAGCTATCCTGTGTTGAACTGGCTCGGCAACTCGCTGATCATCTCGACCGTGTTCGCCGTGCTGTCCGTGGCCATCGTGGCCCTTGCGGGTTTTGGCTATTCGCGACTCAATTTCAAGTACCGTGATACGCTCTTCTTCGTCCTGCTGCTTATCTCGATGTTCCCCGCTGTCGTCAACATGATTCCGCAGTACCGCATCATCGCGTCCTTGGGCTGGGTCAACACCTACTGGGCCTGCATCGTGCCGGGTCTGGGCAATGTGGCGAACATCTTCTTGGTGCGCAACTTCATGAAGGGCATCCCGAAGGAACTGGATGAAGCCGCCGAAATCGATGGCGCGTCCGACTTCCAGATCTTCACCCGCATCATGTTACCGGCCATCCGTCCGATTCTGATCGTCATCTTCCTTTTCAGCTTCACCGGCGCTTGGAATGACTTCCTGTGGCCGACCTTGGTGTTCAACGATATCAATAAGATGCCGGTCACCGCAGGTCTGCAACTGTTGAGCAACCAGATGGGACAGTATAACCAGATGGGTTCGTTGATGGCAGCCACCTGCATGGCCATACTGCCGACGCTGCTTCTGTTCCTGTTCGCGCAGAAGTACTTCCTGCAGTCGCTGAACATCACATCCGGTCTGAAGGGCTGAGCCGCTTCGGATATGGCACAAGGATTGGGTCTGCTATCGGAAACGAGCAGTCCCAATCCTTCCCTTTTCTATCGTTGAAATGATAGTATCGTCAAGTCGGCAAACGGAAAGGAACACTATGAATTCGCAAAGCAATGGCGCTTGCCTGCCGGCCCCGTTGGCACGTAAGGCCGAACGGGTGCTGATGATCGTTGCCGCCTCCTATAACGTGATCATGGCGTCTGTCACGCTGTTCATGTTCGGCAGCTGGTTCAAGGGGCGGGCATACGATGTGCTGGAACGCAACGGCATGCTGCAGACGGACTATTCCGCGGTGGACAACGCCTCGACGGTGACAAACATCTACGCTCTGCTGGTGCTGATCATCGGCATCGTCAGTTTCATCACGGCCATGCGTTGCCTCGCTCCGGGAACCGTCAATCGGTGGGTGATCATCTGGCTGGTGATTGTCATGGTCTTCTCCCTCGGAACCATGGATCTGATCGGACTCGCATTGTATTCCGTCACTCTGGCGATCTATCTTGCCCGCAACAAGGCCGTTGCCGCGCAGCAGGATGCGATTCGTAAAGCGATTCGGGCCCGCAGATAGCGCCACGACGGTTATTCACAGTATTCAAAACAACATACGGAAACGCAAAGGACAGTACATGACTGACAAACTCACTGCAACGCTCGATAAGGCGGGCGTACGCAACATCAGCACCGACCTGTGGGGCATCTTCTTCGAAGACATCAGCTATTCCGGCGACGGCGGTCTCAATGCTGATCTCGTGCAGAATGGAGCCTTCGAATACAGCCGTGCTGACAATGTGGATTGGAGCAACTACAGCTTCTGGCGCAAGATCGTGCCGGAGGGATCGTTTGCGGCTTTCTGCGTGCGTGACGGCGATCCGGTGGCGATCGAAAACCCGCATTATGCGAGCATCGAGATCGAACACGCCCCGGCTGCGTTGGACAACACCGGCTGGGACGGCATGGTGTTCCGAGCGGGGGAGACCTATGATTTCTCTGCCTGGCTGCGCCTGCAGTCCGGTGTGGCGGTGCCGTTGACCGTATCGCTGCGCAACGATGACGGCGACAGCATCGCCGAAACCACCATCGACATTGAACATGCGGCATGGACGAAATGCGAAGCGTCGCTGACCGTGCCGGCGAACAGCGACGGCACGGGGGCGGAACCCGGTTCGGTGGTGGCCAGACAGGGTGCTCTGCGACTGAGCTTCGGGGCCGAAGGCGTTGTGGATCTCGATTTCGTCACCCTTGAGCCGCGCACCACGTACCGGGGGCTCAAGCACTTCCGTCCTGACCTGGTGAAGGCTCTTGCCGATCTGCACCCGAGGTTCATGCGCTTCCCGGGCGGCTGCATCACCCACGGTCTCGGCATGGATAACATGTACCACTGGGATCGCACCATCGGGCCGGTGGAGCATCGGCCGCACAACTTCAACTTGTGGGGCTACCATCAGTCGTTCCGCATCGGCTACTACGAATACCTGTGCCTGTGCGAGACCATTGGTGCCAAGCCGTTGCCGGTGCTGCCCGCCGCGGTAAGCTGCCAGAACACCAGCCAGGGGCCGGTGCCAGTCGCCCAGGAGGATATGCCCGCCTACATCGATGAGGTACTGCATCTCATCGAATTCTGCAATGGCGACGCCGCAACCACCGAATGGGGTGCCAAGCGTGCCGCCATGGGTCATCCGGAACCGTTCAACCTTGAATATTTGGGCATCGGCAACGAGGATCTCATCGATGACGTGTTCAAGAACCGTTTCCAGCAGATCTTCGACGCTGTCAAAGCCGCCTACCCGGATATCGTCGTCGTCGGTACGGTCGGCCCGGCTCCGAGCGGCCCAGACTATGAAGCCGGCTGGCAGTACGCGCGCGAAGCGGGCATTCCCATCGTCGACGAGCATTCCTACCAGTCTTCCAGCTGGTGGTTCCACAATCTCGACCACTACGACACCACGGATCGTGAAGGCCCGAAGGTGTACTTGGGCGAGTATGGTTCGTGGAACACACAGCTGATCAACGGTCTTTCTGAAGCGGCGTTCATGGGTCGCATGGAATTGAACGGCGATGCCGTGGTTATGTCTTCGTATGCGCCGCTGTTTGCCAAGAACGGGCATCACAGCTGGAATCCTGATCTTATCTACTTCGACAACGAACGCACCTATCTGCCGTATAGCTACTGGGTGCAGCAGATGTACGCCGCCACCACCGCAGACACCGCGTGGCCAGTCGGTGTGGAAGGGGCGACCACGTTCCGCCGCAACCTGCCGGACGGCATCAGGCTACGCGTCGAGGGCGGTGCAAGAGCCGATTTGAATGATCTCGTCGTCACCACCGCATCTGGGGCGCGGGTCGAACTCGGCGATGTGCAGTACCGGGGCAGCGCCATGGACTTGCCCGTCGATCTGCATGCCGATTCGTACTGCATCGATGCGACGGTGGTGTATTACGAAGGTAAATGGGGCATACAGTTCGTCAGCGGGGATATCGACGGGAAGAACCATAATGTCACTTCCCTGGGGCGCGGCCATGAAGTGAAAGTGGTACGTGATGGCACCGCTTACGCGCTCGGCGGCACCGAATGGTCCATGAACGACGTGCAGCCGGGCACTACATGGCGTATGCACGTCGAGATAGCGGATCGTGGACAGTCCATGAAGCTGTACATCGATGGAACGCTTGTTGCCGAAGGAACGGAGACTAAAGACGAGCCAAGACGCACCATCACCGTATCGCGTAGCGGCGAACGAGGGGAGACCTATGTGCGTGTGGTCAATGCCATGGCTGAACCGGCCGAAGTGGATATCAGCCGGATTCTTGCCGCATTGGACGTCTCCTCGGAGTCCGCAGCGGGTGCGACAGCCACCATTCTGACGGGCGAAGACCCGTATGCCGGCCGGGCCGGCGAGGAATCGCCCACCAGCCCAGTCAAAACCGTGGTGGATCTAACCGGTGGAGTCTATGCTGCGCCGGCTTGGTCGTTCTCCACCATCGTCATCGGCGACTAGGCGGATATGGCAGTTTGCGGAACCAAATCCGCCTGATGCAAGCCAGAGGACGCAACGGAAACGATCATCCGTCTGTGTGACGTTCTGATGGGAAAGCCCCGCAATGCACCATGCATTGCGGGGCTTTCCCATCAGAGTCGATTTCCGCCGCTGGAAACTGTTTAGAGAATCACAGTTCGGAGGCGGCGCCACTGTCGATGAGCCAAAGCAGTTCCTCGCCGTCGGCGTAGGAGCTTGGGGCATGCGGGTTGTTGCGTTGCGCGAAGGCAGTTTTGACCGCGTTGGCCTTGCGTGTTTCGGATGTGAACACCCACGTATGCTTCGAACGGGCGATTATCGGCACGGTCAGCGTCAGTCGCAGCGGCGGCGGCTTCGGCGAATCGCGCACGCCCGCCACCAGCACGTGGGGGTCGGCGATCTCGGATTCGCCATGGTCGGGGAACAAGGATGCGAAATGCGCGTCCGGCCCCATGCCGAACATCGCGATATCCAATGCCGGATTTTCTCCCAGCTGCGCAGCCAGCTCACGCTGGTATTCGGCGGCGGCCTCGGCCAGCACCGCATCGGTCTGCTCGGGGGAGGCCTCCGCGATTTCGGTGGCGCTACGGGTGTCGGCAGGCATCGCATGGACGTTCCCGGCAGGCATGCGTCCATCTTCCACAAGCGCACCGTACCAGGCTTCGCGAGCCTGCTTCGCATTGCGGTCGTCGTCATCGGCCGCCACGAAGCGTTCGTCGCCCCACCACACATGCACGCGGTTCCAGTCCACGGCATCGTTCAACGGACTAGCATTCATCGCGGCGAATACGCGGTTGCCGTCGGTGCCGCCGGTCACTGCGATGTCCACGCGACGACGTTCCGGTTCGGCCAGCAGGTCGATGATGGTCAACAATGTGCGTGCGGCCACAGCCTGCGCCAGCATTTCAGGATTCGGATACACAATGGTCTTGCGTTCTGCCATATTTGCTCCTTATACGGTGTCGCCCCGCCGGGTCATGGGCAGAGCGACTGGTTTTTCGGATTCAGCGCTTCGGATTGATCAGATCCCAACCTTGAGTCACCACTTCGGCATAAATCTCGTCCGGATAGAGACGTCCCAGTTCCTCGCTCAGACATTCCTCAAGCGTACGTGCGGGCACGCTAATGGTCTGAGGTGATTGACCAGGCACGTTCTGCACTGCGATGCCATCATCGGTGGAAGGGCGTTCCAGACTCAGCACGCCATCGGAACGGGTCAGATACACGCCGGTCACCGCAGTTGCGTTCGGATCGTCTTCTATCACCACCGGTACGTTGAGGCGCAAACGCAACCATGCGGCCAACAGGTCCATCGGTAGATAATCCTTCTTGCCGGTCACACGCACACCGCTTACTGGCAGATGCGGAGGCTGGTCGAGCATCGAAGCCAGCATGGCGCGCCATACGGTGAGCCTGGTCCACGACATATCCACGTTCTTCGACGACCAATTACGACGCAGGTCATCCATCGTGCGCATCGGATTCGAGGAATGCATCGCATCCGTGATACGGCTGCGGGCCATCGATCCCAACAGGTCGGTGGACAGGTTCGCCGGAGCCTCGTTCGGCCACCAAGCTACCACCGGCGCATCGGGAACCAGCAATGGAATCACCAGCGTATCCGGATGATGCACCAAGCCGCCAAGCGGACGCAGCACGATAATCTCTCCTGCACCGGCATCGGAGCCGAATCGCACTTCCGCGTCGAGGAAGGTGTGCGGCTTGCCATCATCGACAACGGCATCCACCTTTCGTGAATTCGGTGCGATTGCGATCACGCGGCAAGGATGCTCTCGGCTGGCGTTGTTCGCCACGGCAAGATCATGCTCCAGCGACGTCTCATTCGTGGAGATCAACAGTGTGAGCACGCGACCCAAAGCCGCTTCGCCACGCTCCTCGTGCAATTCGTCGATTTTCGCCGAAATCTCACGGGTTTCGGTGTTCTTCATGGTAATGATCACGGCATCCTCCAACGATGTCCATCACGGGCGAGCATTTCAACGGCTTCCTGAGGGCCCCACGTTCCGGAACGATACGGCTGCGGCTGGCCGAGCGTGGACCAGAATTCCTCGATCGGGTCAAGGATCTGCCAGCTCAATTCCACTTCGCGCGTGGTTGGGAACAGTGGAGGATCGCCCAGCAATACGTCAAGAATCAGACGTTCATAGGCTTCCGGAGACGATTCGGTGAACGAACGGCCGTAACCGAAGTCCATCGACACGTCACGGACCTCCATCGACGTGCCACCCGGCACTTTCGCGCCGAACCGCATGGTCACACCCTCATCGGGCTGTACACGGATCACGATCGCGTTCTTGCCGAGCTCCTTCGTCGCGGTCGACTCGAACGGCAGATGCGGGGCGCGCTTGAACACCACGGCAATCTCCGTGACACGCTTGCCTAAACGCTTGCCCGTACGCAGATAGAACGGCACACCGGCCCAACGGCGCGTATCGACATCCAAACGGATCGCCGCATACGTCTCGGTCGTCGACTCCGGATCGATACCCTTCTCGTCCAAATACCCCACGACCTCATGCGAACCCTGCCAACCGGCCGCATACTGGCCGCGCGCCGTATGCGCCGCCAGATCCTTCGGCAAGCGCACTGCGGACAGCACCTTCGTCTTCTCCGCCGTCAGATCGGAAGCGGAGAACGAAACAGGCTCCTCCATCGCCGTCAACGCCATAAGTTGCAGCAAATGGTTCTGGATGATGTCACGTGCCGCGCCGATACCGTCGTAATAGCCGGCACGACCCGCCACGCCGATATCCTCGGCATGCGTGATCTGCACATGGTCGACGTAATTATTGTTCCAGATCGGCTCATACATCGCGTTCGCGAAACGAAGTGCCAATATGTTCTGCACGGTCTCCTTACCGAGATAATGATCGATACGGAACACACTCGATGGATCGAACACCTCGGAGACCACACGATCCAGCTCCTTGGCGCTTGCCAGATCATGTCCGAACGGTTTCTCGATGATCACACGACGCCAAGCACCTTCAGACGATTTCGCCAAACCGCAATCGGCCAACTGTCGGGAAACCTGCGGGAACGCGCGCGGCGGCACCGACATGTAGAACGCATGGTTGCCTCGCGTGCCACGATCGCGGTCAAGCTCGGCAACAGTGTTCGACAGTCGTTCGAACGCCTTCGGATCGTCGAACGTGCCTTGCACGAAACGAATGCCGTCGGCGAGCTGCTTCCATGTCGCCTCCTTGAATGGCGTACGGCAGTGCGCCTGCACATTCTCCTTCACAAAATCCTTGAAGTGCTCTTCGGTCCAATCACGACGGGCGAACCCCGTCAGACCGAAGCTTGGCGGCAATAGACCACGATTAGCCAGATCATAAATGGCAGGAAGCAGCTTCTTGCGTGACAGATCGCCGGTCACGCCGAAAATCACAATACTGCACGGGCCTGCAATACGTGGAAGTCGAAGATCGCGCGGATCGCGCAGCGGATTCGTCCACGTGCCGGCCGCGTTGGATGCGGTTGAAACGGTTTCAGTCATGCCTTTCATACTAATGCGTAGCCTCCACCCAACGTCAAGAGAGAATCGAAAACGTCATAGTCCTTTTTTATGGCTTTCTACAAATCGACCTTCGATTCGGATTCCCGCCATTCATGAAGGCGGCAATTTTGCGGGTGAGCGCGCGGGGGAGTGTGCGTTCCGCGATTGCGCCCGCCTTGGTGAGCGGACCATGATAGACGAGAGCGGAACCGCGCATCATTTTGTGGTAGGCATATACCGCCAATTGCCGTGCGGTGGCCGGCTTGGTCATAGTGAAGAAGTTACGGCCATGCATGTTGGCGGCTTTTTCGAAACCGGTGGTGGTCGGGCCAGGACACACGCAGGTCACCGTCACACCCGTGCCGCGCAGCTCATAGGCCACAGCCTCCGACAGCGAGCGTATGAACGCTTTCGAGGCGAAGTACATCGCCATATACGGTCCTGCCATCATTGACGCGACTGACGAAATATTCAAAATCCTGCCATGCCCGTTGGTACGCATATCACAGCCATACCGGTACGTCAATTCGGCGGACGCATGCATGTTGAGCTGCATCATCTCATTCTGCCGGTTCCAATCGGCGTCAAGGAACCCAGTCCAATCTGCGAAACCCGCGTTATTGACGAGATGGTCGACCACAAGGCCCTGTGACGTGGTGAATTCATGGAGTTTCTTCGGCGCGTCGGATTCGCTCAGGTCAATGGCGAATGCCACCACATGTATGCCGAAACGCTGTTCGAGCCGTTCTTTCACCGTATCAAGTCGCTCCTGGCTGCGGGCGGTAATCACCAGATTATGTCCGTCCGCAGCGAACAACGTCGCCAATTCGCGCCCGATGCCGCCGGACGCTCCCGTGATAAGCACGTATCCCATGCCAACTCCTTCGTTGATGTCCGTTGACAATTATATTGGGAATGTGATGGAAATGGATGTTGCACGGAAGTCCCATTACGATTCACCACTTGGCGGTATCACCGGTTATGCGGGAGGATTTGGAGACCAAAATCCGTTTGTTCCAACTTGAAGGCGCGCTAAAACGGACATATGCGAATCGCGAATCTAGAAACCGGCTGCCGTCGGGGATGTCTTCGTGCGGTATGCGAGCAGGCCGTCGATGAACCGTGCGAGCCCTTCGATCATACGCGAGCGTGGGCATGCCACATTGATGCGTACAAAATCGTGTCCGTTCCCACCGTATTCGGAACCTTCGGAGAACATCACCTTGTGTTCGCGCTTAAGATAATCGCACAGCGCGTCTGTATCGTGCGTGATGGCCGAACAATCGACCCACAGCAGATAAGTGGCATGGCCTTCGATCATGATGACGCGTCGGTCGTTCGGTACGGATGCGTTGTATGCGTCAACCATCGCACGCGCGGTGGCCTTGTTACCCGCCAGATAGGCGCGCAGCTCATTCAGCCAAGGTTCGCCTTCCTTGAATGCGGTCAGCGTGGCAGTCATGGCGAAGGCGTTCGGTTCGGCCACTTCGTCGGTGTTAAGCGCACGCCACACCTTATGGCGTAGCACGGGATTCGGAATCATCGCGGCAGCGGAATTGAGACCGGCGATATTGAAGGTTTTGGTCGGCGCCATGCAGGTCACCGAATTCATCGCGCAATGTTCACTCACGGAGGCGAACGGTACATAATCAAAACCCGGATCGGTCAAATCGCAGTGGATTTCGTCGCTGATCACTGTCACATGATGCTTCCAACACAGTTCACCGATATGATTCAGCGTCTCCCGGTTCCAGATACGATCGATTGGATTATGCGGATTGCATAGGATCATCAACGTGGTCTGCGGATCAGCAAGCTTCGTCTCGAGATCGTTCCAATCGACCGAATAACGGCCTTCGCCGTCATAGGCAAGCGGCGATTCGAGTACCCGGCAACCATTGTTGAGAATCGAATTGAAGAAAATGTTGTAAACCGGCGTCTGAATAAGCACATTCTCATTCGGCGTGGTGAGCTTCCTGACCATGCTGGAGATGGCAGGCACCACGCCAGTGCAGAATACCAGCGAATCAGGGTCGATGACAAGCCCATGGCGACGCCCCCACCAATCCACATACGCCTGGTTCCATTCAGGCGGCACTATCGAATAGCCGAAAACGCCATGTTCTACGCGCCGACGCAACGCTTCGCGAATCTCGGGTGCGGTCTTAAAATCCATGTCCGCCACCCACATGGGCAATGCGTCGCCGGCCTCCTCCCATTTGAGCGAATAGGTGCCGGAACGGTCGATTGGAGTATCGAAATCGTAGGTCATATGGTCGATTCTATCTACCGCTCCGTAACGTCGGCCGTGATGACCGTCGTTGCTGACGGATCGATCCTCTTCGGATCAAGCGTCAGCTCACCGATCGCATCGGCGCGGATCGTACCGGACGCAGGATTGAACACGCTGTCGATCGCGCCATGCACGTCCGCGTCCACGGAAGAATATTCAAACGCGAGCGTGGTATTGATAAGCCGACAGTTACGCAATACCAGATTGTCCACATAACACAAGCCCTGCAGGCTTTCGATCGTGCAGTTCTCGAACGTCACATTACGCGAGTTCCAAGCCAAGTATTCGCCGGAAATAAACGAATCGCGCACAGTCACATTTTCGCAATTCCAGAAGCAATCCTTGGAAATCAATCGAGAATTCGAAATCTCAATATTACGCGCGCCATCAAACGGATAATTGCCAACCAAACGCAAATTATCGACTTTGATGTCAGAACAATTCATTGCTAAATAATCACCGCGCGCACTTACATTATTCATCATGACATTCGAACAAGCCCACAATGTTTCCTCGGCATTGACGAAATCAACGTTCCTCAACGAAACATCACGGCAACGGCGGAAATTCTTCGGCGCTTCAAATGTGCAATCCTCGACGCGAATGTTGTTTGTATACCACACGCCTGCGCGTGCCATCTCGAACCACGTGCAATCCTTCGCCGAAATATCCGAGCAATACCACAGCGGATACTTCCATTTGAACGAACTCGACTCAAGCTCAATAGCATGTGCATGCTTCAACGGCGACTCGCCATCATCGAAAATCGTGTCGACATAATGACGGTCATGTGCAAAAAACTCCGCGCGCTCGCCGGTGAGAAGTGCCTGACGGGTCTCGGGAATGTCTTGATTGGCGTTGGATTCAAGTGTCTTTGGGATGTTCATCATATGCTCCTTCATGTGCTCCGGTGGAAGAGCATAGAAGCCTCAAGCACTCGAAGTCAAACGGGCGGCCATGTTCGTGCAAAGCGAAACCTGGCCGCCCATTCGGCAGTGGATCCGATATGGGTCGATCAGCCGATCAGCGCGGCAGGATACTTGGACACGGCCTCGTCGATCTGCTCTTCGGTGGACGTGGCAACGCCTTGGATGAGGAACGGCTTCAGATACGTCGCATGCGTATGACGGAACGTGGTCTCGAACGGGGAAAGCAGCTCGTCCATGGTGCGCACATGGCTGCCTTCACGGGTGTAGGAATCGGCTGGAGATCCGGTGGACACGGACAGCATGAACTCCTTGCCTTCAAGGGCGCGCCCGCCGCCATAAGCCCAACCGGCCTTGATCACGTCATCCTCCCACTGCTTGAGCAGAGCGGGAGAGCTGTACCAGTAGAACGGGAACTGCAGCACGATGCGGTCATGCGTTTCGATGAGCCTCTGCTCATGTTCGACGTTGATTCTGAAATCCGGATATGCGGCGTATTCATCGACCACGGTCACGTCTCCGGTTTCGTTGGCCGCGTCCATAAGCTTGCGGTTGACCTGCGATTTTTCCAGATGCGGATGGAACACCAGAACCAGCGTTTTCATGCATACTCCTTTTAACTGTCCGACGATTTTCAGTATGCAGCATAATAGCCCTTTCCGTTACGTTTCGAGTGCGATCGGCCATAACCGGAGCCGATGGACCCAAGGGCGTTTGTCGGGGAGCGCGATAGTATGATGGCCGGCGTGATGGTAGGTGTCGGCATGCCATGAGATGAGACGAGGATTGAAAGGAAAGGCATTTGGTCTCGCGAATACAAGGTAGGAAGGCGGTCGCATCCACAGCCTTCAAAACCGCTTTGCCCAAAACGTTGCCGGTTTGTATCACCTTCTTCCTTCTGGCTTTGTCATATGGCGTGCTGATGGGCACGCGTGGTTTCTCCTTCCTGTGGCCCATGTGCATGAGCGCGTTCATCTTCACCGGTTCCATGGAATTCGTGACGGTGAATCTGCTGGTGTCCGCGTTCAATCCGTTCGCCACGTTCATGCTTGCCGTCATGCTAGGCACAAGGCATCTGTTCTACGGCATTTCCATGCTTGGCCGGTTCAAGAACATGGGGGTGAAAAAACCGTATCTCATCTTCTCCCTGTGTGATGAGACTTTCGCCATCGACAACGGCACTGTCATTCCTAAAGGCGTCAACCGAGGCTGGTTCTACTTCTTCGTGGGATTCCTCAACCAATTCTCTTGGGTGGCTGGTGCCACGGTTGGAGGCATTCTCGGCGGACGTATCACGTTCGATACCTCCGGACTCGATTTCATTATGACCGCCATGTTCGCCGTGATCTTCGCAGACCAGTGGCTGGCTACGAAACATAAGAGCCATATGGCGGCGTTGACCGGCATCGTCGTGCCTGCGATTTGTTTGGGAGTTTTCGGCGCCGACAATTTCATGATTCCCTCGCTTGCCGGCATGCTGGTCATGTTCGTTCTGCTGCGGCCGTATCTGAACGATCTGAAAAACGACAAGACGGATGAAGCCGGCGGAGCTGGCAGCGTAACGTCCGACGATATGCAGAAAGAGGCACGCGCATGATGATCATGACCACCTGGCAGGGCGTCGTCACTATTATCATGGCGATACTTGGTACCATTTTGACCCGTTTCCTGCCGTTTCTGGTATTCCCCGAATCGAAGGAACCGCCGCGTTTCATCACCTATCTGGGCACGGTGCTGCCATACGCCATGACCGGTCTGCTCGTCGTGTATTCGCTCAAGGGCGTGCATCTGCTGTCCGGCAGCCACGGCATTCCCGAATTGCTTGCGATTATGGTGATCGTTCTGCTGCACGTATGGAAAAGAAACATGCTGCTGTCGATCGCCGGTGGCACCGCTGCTTACATGCTGTTGGTGCAGCTGGTATTCTCATGAAAGCTTTTGCGTAACAGCGCGGCTTTCGGCCGTGTCGCAGTGGGCCGTGATTATTTGGCGAGTTCCATATCGTATTTCAGCGTCATCACGCGAATCGCGGACTGCTTCACCTTGTCCGCAAAAGCAGAATCAGCCGCGGCCTTCGCATTCAAACCATCCAAAACCTGCTGAACATAATCGAAAGCGCCAATACAGGCAAGATCACCGCCGGCTTCAACCAATCGCACACCCAAATCACTCGGCTGAACACCGCTCAGGGCAGTGGCGGAGAGGGAATCCGAAGTGATGACACCCTGAAAACCAACCGTATTACGTAGATAATCCGTTACCAAAGTGCTGGAAAACACGGCGGGATTGTTCGGATCAATGGCCTGATAGGTAGCCAAAGACATCATCACCATGGAAGGGTTCGCCTCCAACGCGCTATTGAACGCGTTGATTTCCGCACCGTCCAACGTGGTGGTGGTGTCAAGAATGCCGTCGGCGGTGAAATCGGTATTGCCGGTTACCGAACCAAGTCCCGGATAATGCTTGATGGCGCTGCCAATACCCGAATCCGCCATGCCCTGAATGAACGCTTTGGCATGGTCGGCATTACCGTCCGCGTCCAATCCAAAATCACGATCCAACGCTCCGACAGGGTCGTTCGTGGCGCGATCCACCGTCACCGTACCCACCACCGGCGCCAAATCGACATTGATGCCAGCTGACTTAAGCTGGGAACCCCATACGGCCGCCGACCGACGAAGCTGATCGGTCGACATCGTTCCCTGATCGGTGGCGGAAGGCATCTGGTCGAAACCAGAGCCTTGAAGATGCTGCACCAAACCACCTTCCTGATCGGTGGTCATCAACAGCCGATTATTGGCCGGCGCATACGATTGCAATGCGGATGTGGCTGCGGCGACACCGGCCGTTCCAGAATTCCAGTTGCCGATGATCAGCACCGAACCGACATGCTGGTTCATAATGAGATCCTGCAATGAGGAAGGATCGGATCCCGCGTAGAGAGGTGCCATGACGAGCTGACCGACACGCTCTGCAAGACTCATGGCATTGACTGCAGCCACGGCTTTGCCGTGCGGAGAGTCGTCCATCACGCTTGGCACGTTGGATTTGTCAAGCGCATCATGTGATGCGCCGGACTGCTGCGAATTGGATTGCTCGGATTGGTTGGAGCCAGCATTCAAACTCGCGCTGGATGAACACCCAGCGAACGATAGCGGCAGTGCGATGGCGCACAGTGCGGCAGCACAACGAGCGAAATGAACGTGGACCCTCTTCATAGTGTCATTATCTATCACATGCCAGTGATGGCGAATACGATCGCATAAGAAAAGAACGGGTGGATTCGTGTTCGTGAATTGCGTAAACATTAGGCCAGTGGCATAAAGCACGTTCCGTGCCTGTCGATAGGCTATTAGTATGTCTTTTTTTGATATGTTTGGTCCCATGTTCGACCCGGAAAGCGGCCCGAGCCGTTCCCAAGGGCAGCGTGCCAATAAATCCGGCAACGATGATCCCATCATTCTCAATGTCGAAACCGATGGCGATAACACCACCCGGTCTTCGGCGAACATGCCTCCAAGAGGTCCGTCCGGTCCGCGCATCACACGCCAGCCGAACCGTCCGCGCAAATCGTCGAACGGCAACAAGATTCTAATCGGTGTGGTGCTGGCGCTTGCCATCATCGTCGGACTGTTCTTTGGCTTGGCGCAGTTCATCACCGATGTCATGTGGTATGCGCAGCTTGGCTTCCAAAGCGTGATTTGGACGCAGTTGGGTACCAGGGTAGGCCTGTGGGTGGCGTATGCGCTGCTGATCGCCGCGGTCGGATTCCTTTCCGCGTCGCTGGCGATCTGGGCTCGCCCCGATGCTGCCGATGGTTCTACCATTCGTATTAATGGCGACACCATCGAAGTGGGCAAGGGCGTGAGCTCAAAGAGTGCACGTCGTGTGGCAGTGGTGATTTCATTGATCGTCGGTTTGATGTTCGGATCGCAGTTTAATGCGAATTGGTCTGAGATTCTGCTGATGTTCAATGCGCAGAGTTTCGGCACCACTGATCCGCAATTCGGCATTGACAATGGTTTCTACGTATTCGTGTTGCCTGGTTTGAAGTTGATTATGTCGGCGGTGTCGCTGCTGTTGCTTGCAGGCATTATCTTCTCCATCGTCACGCATGTGATGATGGGTGGCATTCGCATCACCATGCCAGTGCATGGTCGTGGACTGTTCCACATCACCAAGCGTGCGCGTAGGCAGATCGGCATCTGGCTGATACTCAACATGTTCGCATGGGCGGCGAATCAGGTGCTTGGTGTGTTCTCTCACCTCACGCAGGAGGGTAGCCGCATCACCGGCGCCACCTACACCACGGTCAACGCCACGATTCCCGTTACCTTCATCATGGCCGCCATCACCGCCACTCTTGGTGTGGTTCTCGGCGTGTGGATCATGAAATCGCATGCGCTGGAAGGCCAGGCCCCAATCGCGGTGCGCGCCTCCGAAGCGCTCAAGGCGTGGAAGGTACCGACCGTGGCCATCGCATCCGCCATTGTGGTGAGCCTGGTGCTTACCGTGGCATGGCCGATGCTGCTGCAGCGTTTCCGTGTGAACCCGAACGCGCAGGAGATGGAATCAACATATATTCAGCGCAATATCGACGCCACTCGTGAAGCCTATGGTCTGAACAATGTGAAGACGGAACAATACCAGGCCACTACCGAGGGCGAGGAAGGCGCACTGGCCGACTCCGCGGAATCGACCGCGCAGATCCGACTGCTCGATCCGCAGATCGTTTCCCCAACGTTCAAACAGCTGCAACAATCCAAGCAGTATTATACATTTGCCGACACTCTCGCCGTCGACAAGTATGAGGTCGACGGCGAGAGCCAAGATACGGTGATCGCAGCACGAGAACTTGACCTTGCCGGTCTTGACAATCGCAACTGGGTCAACGACCATACCGTGTACACGCACGGCTATGGTGTGGTGGCCGCCTACGGCAACAAAGTGACGGCCGACGGCCAGCCGAAGTTCTTCGAGGCGGGCATCCCAACCCAAGGCAAGCTCACCGAATCCGAACAGTATGAGCCGCGTATCTACTTCTCGCCGAACGCTTCCGAGTATTCGATCGTGGGCGCTCCGGAAGGCACGCAGTCGTGGGAGTTCGATTACCCGACCGGTTCCGAAGGCGCCACCAACACGTTCGGCGGCAATGGCGGCCCGAAGATCGGCAATATCTTCTCCCGACTGCTGTATGCCATCCGTTTCGGCTCCGACCAGATTCTGTTCTCCAACCGTGTGAATTCCGCATCACAGATTCTCTACGATCGTTCCCCGAAGGAGCGTGTGGCCAAGGTCGCACCATACCTGACGCTTGACGGCCGTGTGTACCCGGCGGTCGTGGATGGTCGTGTCAAGTGGATCGTCGACGGTTACACCACGTCTGACGTCTACCCGTATTCGCAGATGACCGATCTGGGCGAGGTAACCAAGGATTCCACCACGGAATCTTCGGCCACGGTGAGTGAGCTGGCTTCGAAGAACGCCAACTACATTCGCAACTCCGTGAAGGCTACCGTCGATGCGTATGACGGTTCCGTGGACCTGTACGTGTGGGACGAATCCGATCCGGTGATCAAGGCATGGCAGAAGATCTTTCCCGGCCAGTACCACCAGTTGTCGGAAATTTCCGGCGATCTGATGAGCCACCTGCGTTACCCGGAAAGCCTGTTCAAGGTGCAGCGCGAGCTGTTGACCAAGTACCATGTGTCGAGCGCCAGCCAGTTCTTCTCCGGTGAGGATTTCTGGCAGACTCCGGTCGACCCGACCGAATCTCAGCAGGCTCAGGAACGCGACATTCTGCAGCCGCCGTATTATTTGACGTTGCAGACCGGTGGGTCCAACGAGCCGGTGTTCTCGTTGACGTCGTCATATATTCCCGCAGGTACGTCAACCCGAGAGATTTTGACGGGATTCCTGTCTGTCGATTCCGATGCGGGCAACGAAAAAGGCAAGATCGGTGCGAACTATGGCACGCTTCGATTGCAGGAGTTGCCGAAGGATTCCAATGTGCCAGGCCCCGGTCAGGCGCAGAACAACTTCAATGCGTCGGCCGACGTGTCGAAGGAACTCAACCTGCTTGAGTCCGGCTCCACCAACGTGCAGCGAGGCAATCTGCTTACACTGCCGCTCGGCGGCGGATTGGTGTACGTGCAGCCGGTGTACGTCAAGTCCTCCGGTTCCACCAGTTTCCCGCTGTTGAAGAAGGTGTTGGTGGCCTTCGGCGACCAGGTCGGATTCGCCAACACATTGGACGAAGCGCTCGATCAGGTGTTCGGCGGCAACTCCGGCGCGTCCGCGGGCGATGCCGAAAACGTCGACGGTTCCACCAGCAGTAAGACCGACACGAGCGATGCTGCCGGTACCAGTGGGGATGCCTCCGCTAACGGTTCTTCCGGAACCGACGGTACTGACTCGTCATCTGGATCGAATTCCGACAATGACAGCAGTTCCGGCAATACTGGCGGTTCCAGCACGATGAGCAGCGATCTGAAGAGCGCCCTCAACGACGCATCCCAGGCAATGAAGGATTCCGACGCGGCCATGAAGAAGGGCGATTGGTCCGCTTATGGCGAAGCGCAGAAGAAACTTCAGGAAGCGTTGAACAAGGCGCTCGAACTCGAGCAGTAGTTTCCGCACAAGTTCCGTACGATTGCTGTTTGCGTAAGGCGGGAGTCTGGTTCCTCATATATGGAACCGGTCTTCCGCCTTCTGCATATGCCCGGTATGCTCAAAAACATGAGTGAGTATTCCTACCGCATCGCCACGCAAAACGACATTCAAGCAATCGCCGACATTTACAACGCTGCAGTCATACGAGGTGGATCATCGGCCGATATAACCCCACGCACATACGAACAGCGCAAAGCATGGGTTGAATCGCATCATGATCCGTACGCGGTGTTCGTTACGGAAACGGCAGATGATGACGGAGAGAGACAGATCATTGGATTCAGCGCGCTTTCCGTTTTCTATGATCGCGCGGGATATGATGGCGTCACCGATCTTGCCTACTACATCGACCCGCAATGGCAGGGCAGGGGAGTCGGCACATATACGCTCACCAAACTGCTTGAAGAATGCCGAAAGCGTAATATGCGTAAGGCATGCGGCATTATTTTCGCAGACAATGCCGGTTCGATTGCACTGATGAAACGGTTCGGTTTTACACAGTTTGGCCTCATGCCAACCGCCGCCACCGATTCCACCGGCACCATGCGTGACATGAGTTACTGGTATCTCGACCTGTAAGTACAATCTTTGCGGTTATCAAGACGAGACAACGCGGCGCAATATGAATGCGCGCAATCGTATGTATGAATGAATGGAACGATTTCAATGGCATCTGATTTCTGGCTGATCGCAGGACTCGGCAATCCGGGTTCCAAATATGAAGGCACCCGTCACAATATGGGATTTATGGCAGCTGATCTGCTTGCTGAACGTTGGTCGGTCAACTTTTCCGACCATAAAGGGCTTGCCATGCTCGGCAAGGGTGTGATGAACCTGTCTGGTCGTAACGTCAAATTCTTCCTGGCAAAGCCGCTCACCTACATGAACGAGTCAGGCAATGCGTTGGCTTCCATCAGCGCCTACTACCAGATTGAACCGGACCATATCGTGGTGATTCACGACGACATGGATCTTGATTTTGGACGTATCAAAGTCAAGGCAGGCGGCTCCGCAGGCGGACATAATGGCATCAAGTCGATTGACCGCGCCTTGGGAACTCCGAAGTATGCCCGTGTACGCATGGGCGTTGGACACGCGCAGCGAGGTGCCCATGCCCACGACAACACCGTGAACTGGGTGCTGGGCGGATTCGGACCGGATCAGCGCAAGCAGCTTCCGGAATTCCTCGCCGATGGCGCTGATGCCGCCGAAACTATCATTTTCAATGGCCTCGCCAAAGCTCAGGAGCAATTCAATGGCCGCTGAACCGGTGCAGTTGCCGACTTCAGGTTCCTTGGCTGGCATTCTTGACGTACTCGAAACCGACGAGGATTTTCGTGCGCTGATTTCCGGTGAGATCGAGGTGCCGGAATCCGACATAGACCCTAGCATTACCGTTGGCATTCCCGAAGGATTGCGCCCGGCACTGGCCGCTGGAGCATCGGGAACACGGCCGGTTGTATTTGTGGTGGCCTCCGGCCGCGAAGCCGAAGAGACGGTCGAGACGATTCGTTCGTGGTATTCCGGCGATCCGAACGACGTGGCACAGCTCGAAGCATGGGAGACCTTGCCTCATGAACGCCTCTCGCCACGCGCCGATACCGTGGCGAGCCGTATGGCGGTGTTCCGCAGGCTGAAGCACCCTCAAGAGGGAAGCAAGCTGTTCGGCCCCATCCGCATTCTCGTCATGCCGGTGCGATCCCTGATCCAGCCAGTGGTTGCAGGTTTGGCCGACGTGGAGCCTTTGGTGTTTTCTCAAGGCGAGGAATTGGCGCTCGACGAGGCGTCGCGTCGACTGGTGGAAAATGCTTATACTCGAGTCGATCTGGTGATGGATCGTGGTGAATTCGCGGTGCGAGGAGGCATTATCGACGTGTTCCCACCGACATTGCCACATCCTGTGCGTATTGAGTTCTTCGGTGATGAGATTGACACCATCAGGGAGTTCCACGCTTCGGATCAGCGTACGTATGGCGGGAATGTTCCTGTTGTTTGGGCCACGCCATGCCGTGAACTGCAATTGACTGACAAGGTGCGCAAGCGTGCGAAATCCTTGATTGGATCCATTCCCAATGCCGAAGACATGCTAGAATCCATTGCCAACGCCATTCCGGTCGAAGGTATGGAATCGTTACTTCCTGCATTGGTCGATGACATGGAGCCGGTGCAGGGCATGTTGCCCAAGCATGCGCTGGTCATGCTCTCTGATCCGGAAAAATTGCGTCGTTCGGCTGACGATCTCGCAAAAACCGCCAATGAGTTTCTTGCGGCCAGCTGGCATGTCGCAGCATCCGGTCATGGTGCCGGCGCTCCGATCACGTTCGATCAGGCGAATTTCTACGATTTTGAAGAAACGATTTCATCGCTGGTTTTCTCAAGGCACGACGTATGGAAGCTTACGAGTTTCGGCGTGGACCCAAGCAGGGAAGGACACGTTCAGCTCGACGCTGCCAATCCCGGCGAATATCGCGGAGATGAAGCCAAAGCCGCATCCGGTATCGAAGGTCTTCTTGATGCCGGCTATGCCGTCACCGTCACTGCAGGAGCGCAAGGTACTCTTGTTCGACTCAAGCGTGCCATCAACGAAACGGGAATCGCCAACTTCGACTGCATCAGATCGCGTGCCATCGACGGATTCGTCGATAATGCTGCGAAAGTCGCACTGCTTACCGAACGCGATCTGACCGGACGCACATCGGCCGCGGGACAGGCAAAAACACCGAAACGTCGCCGTAAGGCCATTGACCTTATGGAGCTCAAAGCCGGCGATTACGTGGTGCATGAGCAGCATGGCATCGGCCGGTTCCTCGAAATGCGACAGCGTACCATCGGAGCGGGCGCCAACCAGACAACACGCGAATATCTGGTCATCGAATACGCATCCAGCAAGCGCGGCGCACCTGCCGACAAACTGTTCATCCCCACCGATCAGCTTGACCAAGTCAGCAAATACATCGGTGCCGACGCTCCAAAACTCAACAAACTGGGCGGATCCGACTGGGCTGCTACCAAGGCGAAAGCACGTAAGCATGTGCACGAAATCGCCGAAGATCTGGTCAAACTGTATTCGGCACGTCAACGCATGCAGGGGTATGCCTTCAGCAAAGACACCCCTTGGCAGAAAGAACTGGAAGACGCTTTCCCATACCAAGAAACCGCCGATCAGCTGACTACCATCGACGAAGTCAAATCCGATATGGAAAAGCCCGTGCCGATGGATCGCCTGATTTGTGGCGACGTGGGATTCGGCAAAACCGAAATCGCCGTACGTGCCGCATTCAAGGCGGTGCAGGATTCCAAACAGGTGGCTGTGCTGGTGCCGACCACATTGCTGGTGCAACAGCATTTCGAGACGTTCACCGAACGTTTTGAAGGATTCCCGGTGGAAGTAAGGGCGATGAGCCGTTTCCAAACCACCAAGGAAATCAACGACACCATCAAGGGACTTGAAGACGGTTCCGTCGATGTGGTGATCGGTACGCACAAACTGCTCGGGCCGAAGGTCAAATTCAAGGATCTAGGCCTGGTCATCATCGATGAGGAGCAGCGTTTCGGTGTCGAACATAAAGAGACGTTGAAGGCGCTGCGTACCAATGTGGATGTGCTGAGTCTGTCGGCAACACCGATTCCGCGAACGTTGGAGATGGCCGTTACAGGCATTCGTGAAATGTCCACGTTGGCCACGCCTCCGGAAGACCGCTTGCCGGTGCTTACTTACGTTGGCGCGTATGAGGATGCTCAGGTTACTGCTGCGGTCAGGCGTGAGCTGTTGCGCGGTGGCCAGGTGTTCTATGTACACAACCGAGTGCAAGACATCGCTTCGGTTGCCGCGAAGATTCACGAGCTGGTGCCGGAATCGCATGTCGGCATCGCCCATGGCAAGATGGGGGAGAAGCAGCTCGACGGTGTGATCCGAGACTTCTGGCATCGCGACATTGATGTGCTCGTATGCACCACCATCATCGAAACCGGTCTTGATATTTCCAATGCGAATACGTTGATCGTCGATCATGCCGACCGTTTCGGCCTAAGCCAGCTGCACCAGCTGCGTGGCCGTGTCGGGCGAGGCCGTGAGCGTGCCTACGCGTACTTCCTGTACGATCCGACCAAGCCGATGACCCAGCAATCGCATGACCGACTGGCCACCATCGCGCAGAACACTGCGCTTGGTTCAGGTTTTGACGTGGCGATGAAGGATCTCGAGCTGCGTGGCACTGGCAATCTGCTGGGCGACGAGCAGAGCGGGCATATCGAGGGCGTTGGCTTCGATCTGTATGTGCGCATGGTTTCCGAAGCTGTCGAACAGTACAAGGAGCCGGAACGTGCGGAATCGGTTGCTGTCACAATTGATCTGCCGATCGAAGCGTCCATCCCCGTCGGCTACATCGATTCCGACAAATTGCGATTGGAAGCCTACCGCAAGCTGGCAGGGGCACGTACGGAAGCTGATCTTGACGAGTTGCGCGATGAACTTACGGATCGTTACGGTAAACCTCCGGTCGATTTCGAGGCATTGTTCGATGTGGCGCGATTGCGATTCAAAGCAAGAAAGCTTGGCATTACGGAGATCATCGGTCAAGGACGTAACATTCGTGTCTCCAAATTTGAGCCACGTGAATCCGTACAGATGCGCATGGCGCGAATCTACAAAGGCATCCAGTACAGGCCTGTCACTCAAACGTATGTGATCCCCACCCCGTTTGCGGGGTCGCTTGGATCCGGGCCAATGAGTTCCGATGAGATCGTTGGATGGACTAACCAACTTCTCGACGATCTTGACTGGAAGCCAGCGCCAAGGAAATAACAGGCGAAGTTCCGGACGCGTCCGACACGATTTATGTGAGCGTTCACATAAATCGTGTCGGATAAGTTTGCCATACGTCCACAAAACGCACTACTCTAGGCAATGTCATCACAACCTAACGTTTATAAGGAGTAGTTGTGGCAGTAATTGAAAGCGTTTACGCGCGTCAGATTCTCGATTCCCGCGGCAACCCGACCGTTGAGGTCGTTCTCGACACCGAAGACGGTGCTCAGGGCCTGGGCCTCGTTCCGTCCGGTGCTTCCACTGGTGAAGCTGAGGCTTGGGAGCGTCGCGATGGCGACAAGTCCGTGTACCAGGGCAAGGGTGTTCTCAATGCCGTCAAGGCCGTGAACGAAGAGATCGCTCCGAAGGTCATCGGCATGGATGCTTCCGACCAGCGCGCTCTTGATGAGGTCATGATCGAGCTCGACGGCACCCCGAACAAGGGTCGTCTGGGCGCCAACGCCATCCTCGGCGTGTCCCTGGCTGCTCTGTACGCCTCCGCTGAGTCCGCAGGCCAGCCGCTGTACCGCTACATCGGCGGCACCAACGGCCACATCCTGCCGGTTCCGAACATGAACATCATGAACGGTGGCGCTCACGCTGACTTCGCCACCGACATTCAGGAGTACATGATCTCCCCGTACGGCTTCGACACCTACAGCGAGGCTCTGCGTGCAGGCGTTGAGGTCTACCACACCCTGAAGAACGTCCTGAAGAAGGAAGGCCTGGCCACTGGCCTCGGCGACGAGGGCGGCTTCGCTCCGAAGATGAAGTCCAACAAGGACTCCCTGAACTACATCATGGACGCCATCTCCGCCGCCGGCTACGAGCCGGGCAAGCAGATCGGCATCTCCCTCGACGTGGCTTCCTCCGAGTTCTACAACAAGGAGACCGGCAAGTATCACTTCGAAGGTGACGATCGCGAAGCCGGCTACATGCTCGACTTCTACGAGAACCTCATCAACGAGTACCCGATCGTTTCCATCGAGGATCCGTTCCAGGAAGAAGGCTGGGAAGACTGGGCTGCCATCACCGCCAAGCTCGGCGATCGTCTGCAGTTCGTCGGCGACGACCTGCTGGTCACCAACCCGGCACGTCTGGCTAAGGGCATCGAGCTCGGCGCCGCCAACTCCCTGCTGGTCAAGCTGAACCAGATCGGTACCGTCACCGAGACCCTCGACGCCATCGAGCTGGCCACCAAGAACGGCTTCACCTCCATGGTTTCCCACCGTTCCGGCGAGACCCCGGACACCACCATCTCTGACCTGGCTGTGGCAAAGAACACCGGCCAGATCAAGACCGGTGCTCCGGCTCGTGGCGAGCGTATTGCTAAGTACAACCGCCTGCTCGAGATCGAGGAGGAGCTCGGCTCCACCGCTCAGTACGCTGGCTACAGCGCTTTCAAGGCTTGCAAGAAGTACATCGCCAAGTGAGCGTAAGCGCATCGAATATGCGCTGATGTAGAGTGCCCGTCGTGTTCCTCGTCGAACGCGACGGGTATTTTCGTTGCTATGAGCTCAAAGTCACGCAAGAAAGCATCCAAAAAAGGCAGCGCGGGTCCCATCGCGTTCTTTGTGGCGATATTTATCGTGGCTTTAGGAGCTATCCAGTTGGCGTCGACATTCCACACCTATGCGTTGAATATGGCTGAATTGAATGGCTTGAAGAAGCAGGAAGCCGCGTTGATAGCACAAAAGCAGGAATTGGAAAACGACATCGCGCGCTGGGATGACAAAGCCTACGTTACGGCGCAGGCGAGGGATCGTCTGGGATTCGTGTTTCCGGGAGAACAGGCGATTCGTGTGGAACATCCCGAAGCGGTAACCGGCGAAACCACAGAAGATAAGAAGACGACGGACGAATCGCGGAAAACCGTACTGCCTTGGTACAAGGAAATGGCGTATTCGTTCAAACAGGCTGACCAATCGGATGAGGTGAAATCGAAGGAAACGTCCGAAAGTACGGCAACCGGCGAATCGGATGCGAATGGAACAAGCCCGGAATCCGGTGGCCAGCAGCAGGCTTCACAAGACAACAACCAACAGCAATCAGGAGATCAGCAGGAGTGACACAGGGTATGACAATCAGCGAACAGGCCAAAACCTTGGCGAAGAAGGTTCTCGACCAGCCTGCCACCGAGCATGATATTGCTGTGGTCGAGCGTCAGTTGGGTCGCTACCCGCGTGGCATGGTGGCTGTCGGAGCGCGTTGCGTGTGCGGCAGGCCTTTGGCTGTGGTCACGCGTCCGCTGCTGCCGGGAGGCGTGCCTTTCCCTACCACTTGCTATTTGACTGGCCCGGAAGCGGTGAAAGCCATCTCCCACATCGAAGCCGAAGGCAAGATGAAGGAGTACAACGATCTTTTGGCTGAAGATGACGATCTGAAAGCCGCTTACGAGCGTGCGCACGAACTGTATTTGGCGTTCCGGCATGAAATCGCCGTTGCCATGGAAGACAGCGAAGAGCATATCGAAGGCACCAGTGCCGGCGGCATGCCTGTTCGCGTTAAGTGTCTGCACGCCTTGTTGGCGCAAACGCTGGTGATGGGCGAGGGCGCCAACCCGATTGGAGACATGGCATTGGAGGCGATTCGTCATGAATTCGACCCCAATGTATGCCGTTGCACGGTGACAAATGAAGACTGAACCATATTCAGACAGAAAGAAGAAGCAATGAAATCCGTTACTGTTGCCGGCATTGATTGCGGTACGAACTCGATTCGCCTGAAGGTCTCCCGCGTCAGTGAAGACGGCGTTGAAGATATTGTTCCGCGTATCCTTCGTGTGATTCGTCTCGGTCAGGATGTTGATAAGACGCATCGTTTCGCCGATGAGGCATTGGAACGTGCTTACGACGCTGCCCGCGAATTCGCCGAGGTGCTGAAAGATCATCCGGTGGACGGCATTCGTTTCGTTGCCACTTCGGCCACTCGTGATGCTGAGAACCGTGAGGAATTCGAAGACAATATCGAGCGGATCCTCGGCGTGCGTCCAGAAGTCATCCCCGGCACGGAAGAGGCTGATCTAAGCTTCCTTGGTGCCACGAGCGTGGTTCGTCGCGACGTCGAAGCTCCGTATTTGGTGGTTGATCTGGGTGGCGGCTCTACGGAATTGGTGCTTGGCGGCGACGGTGTAAGCCATCCGAACACGCAGGTGCAGGCCGCGTTCTCCATGAACATTGGCTCGGTGCGTATGACCGAACGCCACTTGAAGAACGATCCGCCTACCGAAGCACAGATTCAAGAGGCTATTGCCGACATCGACGAGCATATCGATGAAGCGTTCAAAACGGTTCCTGCAGGTAAAACCCGCACTATCATCGGCGTGTCTGGCACAGTGACTACCATGACCGCTCTGGCCATGGGATTGACCGAATACGACCATTCCGCGGTGGATGGTGCCAGCTGCTCGCTGGAAGACGCTTATGCGGTCGATAACAAGTTCCTTAAGATGCCGCGCGAAGAGCGCCTGACCTATAAAACCATTCACCCGGGTCGTGTTGACGTGGTCGGCGGTGGTGCTCTGGTGTGGAATCGTGTGCTCGCCAAAGTCAGTGAGGCAGCCTATGCCGACCATGGTCAGCATATCGACTCCTTCATGGCCAGCGAACACGGTTTGCTTGATGGCATTGTGTTGGATTACGGCACGCGATTGCTTGCCGAACGTTAACGTGGCATAATAACTTGGGCGTCGGCTTGTTCGACGCCTTGCCGCCATGGCGAAACTGGTATACGCAACCGACTTAAAATCGGTCTCTTCGGATTGCGGGTTCGATTCCCGCTGGCGGCACCGAATGACGTTGTAAATGTGTTGCTGGATAGCACGTACGAAACAATCCGTTATTACACTGGCGGCATTGATAACCCCAAGTAGCCGACTGGAACGGAAAAAGTATGACGTCGAAAGATATCAAGCCAGTAATCGAACAGCCCGATACGGAAATTCCGCTGATGCTCTCCCAAGCGATTATTGTCGCAGGAGTTTTGGCTGTGGGCGAACTAGCTTGCTCTCCGCTGTATTTCTCGTTGTTGAAGGCGTCGTTGGCGTTGATTCCATGGGCTATGGAAGCGGTGTTCATGGCAGTGGCGTTCACGTTCGTTGTGGGCTTTGCGTTGCTGTGGTGTGCCGAATCGTTTACGCTCAAAATGCGTGAGCGGTTCCGTCCGTTCGCATATGCGATTGTTGGACTTATCGGTTACGGCGTGTGGAGCCTGCTGGTGTTCTCCGCCACCATCAATTCCGTGCTTGCCATGGTGGGGGAAAGTGTACTCACCAATGGCCAGATTGGTGCGATTGCGCTGAATGGCACAGCTCTTGGCTTCGTCGCCTTCCTGTTCGCCAAGTTGCTTGACGTTAAACTCGGCAATCGTAAAACAACGGCCATCATCATGCTGGTGGTGGAAGTTGCGGCCGCCATCATTGGTTTGATTATTATGATTCTCATGTTCCGTGCATTGTATGCAGCCTGAGCAAGGCACCTGAGAGGCAAGGCGGCGATTGGTATGTTTAGTATTCTCGAAATGTTCAAGATAGGCGTTGGGCCAAGTTCCTCACACACTGTTGGTCCGATGGTGGCGGCATGCAAATTTGTCGAATCCCTTGAGCATACGGGAACGCTTGGCCGTGTGAGCCGCGTGCGTACGGTACTGTATGGGTCTCTTGCGTTGACGGGCTTGGGGCACGGTACCGATCGTGCGACTGTGGCAGGTCTGGAAGGCAACATGCCGCAAACCGTCGATACGGATCATGTGAATACCATTCGTCATGAATGCGAGGCGAGTGGGGAACTGTTGCTGGCGGGTAAGCATCGCATCGATTTCGACTATGAGCATGATGTGGTGATGGACGTGTGGCATCGCATGGCCGCGCACCCTAATGGCATGCGTTTCCAAGCATTTGACCAGCAGAACAATCTTGTTGATGAACAGGTCTGGTATTCCATCGGTGGAGGCTTCGTGCGGCAAGGCAATGCCGAGGATCTGATGATCGGCATTCATGAGCGTCCGCCGGTCGGAACGTCTTTCGCCGATCAGCAAAGTGATTCCTCACTTGATGACGTTTCGGATGTGCCATATCCATTCACGTCATGCGACGAACTCATTGCTCTATGCGAGAAGCACCATATGAGTATTGCCGACATTGTGTGGGCCAACGAAACGGCCATGCAGTCGGCGGTGCAGGTTCGTAGCGAACTGGATAACGTGTGGAGGGTGATGCGTCGTTGTGTACAGCACGGATGCCATACGTCGCAGACCGTGCTGCCCGGCGGTTTGGATGTGCCCCGCAGGGCGCCGAAAATGTATGCAAGGCTTGCCTCCAACAGTGATGTGCTTGCGCGAGACAAGAAGCGCGTGGATGCGGTGCTCGAATCGTCGGATGCGGCATGGGTGGATTTGTTCGCTTTGGCGGTGTCGGAGGAAAACGCCAGTGGTGGGCGAATCGTCACCGCACCGACCAACGGTGCTGCAGGAATCATTCCGGCAGTGCTTCACTATTACTGGCATTTCGTTGACCATGCGAATGAAGAGGGTGTTATTACCTTCCTGCTCACTACAGGCGCGGTAGGGTACCTGTTTAAACGCAATGCCTCCATTTCCGGTGCGGAAGTCGGATGCCAGGGAGAGGTCGGTACGGCATGTTCGATGGCTGCGGCCGGTTTGTGCGCGGTGATGGGTGGTACTCCGCGGCAAGTGGAGAACGCTGCGGAAATCGGCATCGAGCATAATCTGGGACTGACCTGTGATCCCGTGGGAGGTTTAGTACAGATTCCATGCATCGAACGCAACGCCATGGCGGCGAATACTGCTATCAATGCGGTTCGTATGGCCATGCTGGGAGATGGAACGCATATCGTGACCTTGGATCAGGCCATCAAAACCATGAAAGACACGGGCGAAGACATGATGGCCAAGTATAAAGAAACCTCAAAAGGTGGTTTGGCGGTCAATGTCGTTGAATGCTAGCGGTGGTTGGTGCTAGTCTAGGTGGCATTGTGCTTTTCAAGGAGGTTCACCATGGCATCTCAAATGCCCGTTGTCAATGTTGAGTTCGGCGATCGCCCGACCATCGAATTCTCGTCCGAGACCGCTCCGGCAGGTCTGAAGGTTGTGGAGCTGCTCGAGGGCAATGGCCCGATGGTTCGTCGCGGCGACACCGTCACCGTTAACTATCACGGTGTGGTCTGGGGCAAAGACACCCCGTTCGATTCCAGCTTCGACCGTCACCAGCCGGCCAGCTTCGGCATCGGTGTTGGCCAGGTCATCAAGGGTTGGGACCAGACCGTTCCGGGGCACAACGTCGGTTCCCGCTTGGTGGTGTCCATTCCGCCGGAGTATGGCTATGGTTCCCGTGGCGTTCCGCAGGCCGGCATCGGCGGCGAAGACACCCTGGTGTTCGTGATTGACATCATCTCCACCCGCTGAAACTAAGCGGTATAGAGTAATTTCCAAGGTCAAGGAGGCAACATGGCCGAAGAAAAAACGCTTCTGCTGACGCAGGAAGCTTATGACAAGATGAAGGAAGAGCTCGCTTGGCGTGAAGGCGAGTATCGCGACGAAATCCTTTCCAAGGTTTCCGCGGCACGCGCCGAGGGCGATTTGAGCGAAAACGGCGGCTATCAGGCCGCTCGTGAGGCTCAGCGAGTAAATCAGGGACGCATCGAGGAACTGACCGTCAAGCTACGCAACGCGAAGATTCTGACCGCGCCCAAGGCCGGTGAAGTCGGCGACGGTTCTTTGGTGACGCTGGATGTCAACGGCCGTGAAATGGTCTACGTGCTTGGCACGCGTGACCTATCCATCGCCACGGACTACAGCATCATCAGCCCGGAATCCCCGATCGGCGCAGCCATCAACGGCGCTCACGAGGGAGACACGGTGTCGTATACGGCTCCGAACGGACGTGAGATTTCCGTGACCATCAAGGAAGCCAAGCCGCTCGCCTGAGTGATGTTCGCCATAAGCCGAATCTGATATTCCAACGACATGAAGCGATATGACAAGGCTGGTTCATCGAATAAAATGATGAACCAGCCTTGTCATATATTTCGTCAAACTGCAATCAGATATGATCTGAACTTACGGCCATAGCTGCACGATCACCATGTAAATCGCCACCATGTGGCATGCGTAACCGGCGACGGTGCCGCAATGAAAAATCTCATGGAAGCCGAACACCTTCGGCCATGGATCAGGCTTACGTAGCGCGTATACGATGGCTCCGGCGATGTAGCAGGCGCCGCCCGCGGCCAACAGCACCACAACCGCTGGGCCGGCGTATGGTGAAATCCAGAACAATCCCATGAATGCCACGCCGGAAACGCCGAAAATAATATACACAATCACGTAAAGCCAGCGTGGGGCACTGATCCAGATGACGTGAATGATGAGCGCCACGGTAGTGCAGATCCACATGCCTGCGATGATTGAATTGCGCCAGAATGGTTCGAGTGCAAAGGAGACCGGCGTATAAGTTCCTGCGATTAGCAGGAAGATATTCATATGGTCGATGCGTCGTAGCGCGTCGGTAACGCGAGGTGACCAATCGCCCAAATGGTAGCAGGCGGAATTGCCGAACAATACCAGCGAACACGTCATGAACACGGCGCAGGCCCACTTCAAACCGATACCGTGTGCCAGACAGATTAGCACGATGCCGGCCGCCAACGCCAGAGGAGTGGCCACGGCATGAATCCAGCCACGCATCGCCGGCTTGGGACGACCATGCACGTCAAGACGAATCTTGCGTTCAATCTCCGCCGGAGTGATGCCTTCTATTTTTGCGGCACGAGCTTCGCCCTTGGCGATAGCCATTTTCGCCTTGCCGTCGGCCTTCTTGCGGATGTTCTCGGCCTTGTTGCGTGCCTTCACGCGAATTATATCGGCCTTGGCTTGAAGAGCCTGTTCGCGTGCTTCTGCGATGATCGCGCGTTTTTCCTCGATCTGAGCTTCTGTGGGTTTCGCCATCTGCGTGCCTCCACTGTAAGTTACGGAACCGTAACCTACGTTACCGTAACTCATGGATATGTCAACATCCCTTTCCAATAATATGCGTCTAATATGCGCATGTGTCGTACAAAACCTCTGGCGTGATGCGTATGATGGAACGCATGGCTGATTTCTCACATATCTTGACGACCCGCCCTGATTTCGACGACGAAGATCGTGAATGGCTGCATCATCTGGTCGCCGACTGGCAGGTGATTGCCGACCTGAGTTTTGCTGACCTGCTGCTCATTTTGCAAAATGGCGAGGGCAAATACATTATCGCCGAGCAGTGTCGTCCATCCACGGTGATGAGCCTGAGAACCGATGACGTCGTTGGCGATGTTGTTGAGGAGGAGATGAGCGCTGAATTGGATGCCGCGATGGCTTCCGAGTCGGTGTTCCGTTCCACGGTGCTCCGCACGGTGGGTGGATCTACGGTATGCAACGTGTATGCGCCGGTGCGCCACAACGGCAAGACGCTGGGACTGGTGGTACGTGAGACGAACATGGCTACCCGAGAGTCGAATGGACGTTACGAATCCGAAAGCATCAGCGCGGGCAAGCATCTGTATGAGATGATTCCGCGCGACCAGTTCCCGTACCGCAATCCGATCATGAACCAGCGTCATAATGCGCGTGTGGCGGACGGTTTCATCGTGCTTACCGTCGACGGCATCGTGCGATACGCTTCGCCAAACGCCATCAGCTGTTTCCGACGTTTGGGGTCGGTCAGCACCATGCAGGGGGAGTACCTGAGCGAAATCGGCACCAAACTGCTGCGTGAGAACGATCCCGTGCTGGAAACCCTGCCTCTGGTGCTCAGTGGCAAGGCTGCCGTCGATTCTGAACTTGACGCCAACAAGTCCGCAGTGTCCATGCGTTCGCTGCCGTTGATGGATGCCAATGGCCGTGTTGGCGCTGTCGTGCTATGCCGAGATGTGACCGAGCTTCGTCGTCGTGAAAAGGAACTTCAGACCAAGGATGCGACGATTTCCGAAATCCACCATCGCGTCAAGAACAATCTGCAGGCGGTTTCCGCATTGCTACGGCTGCAGGCACGTAAAACCAAGTCCGAAGAAGTCAAGAAAGAGCTGAAAGAGGCGCAGCGCCGCGTGCAGACCATCGCCATGGTCCATGAAGGCTTGAGCCAGACCGCCGATGAGATCGTGGACTACGACAAGGTCATTTCCAGTCTGTTGAAGATGGCTGTGGATCTGGCCACCATGCGCGACCAGCACATCGACATCGATTTCATCGGCCGATTCGGCATGATGCCGGCGCAGGATGCCACGCCGCTGTCTCTGGTGCTGACCGAGCTGATCACCAATTCCGTGGAACATGGTTTTGAAGGCCGGAAAGACGGGCACATCACGATTTCCGTGGGCCGTGGCGGCAACAACCTCAATGTCGTAGTTGAAGACGATGGCACCGGTTTGGCCAATGAGGAGCATGACGGCATGGCGCGTTCCTCCGGGTCAGGCCTAGGTACGCAGATCATCAGCACGTTCGTCAACAACGATTTCGGAGGCACGGTCCGTTGGGAACCTCGCCGCGGCGGCGGTACCCGAGTGGTGCTTGACATGAAGCTGCGTGCAGCGTAAGACTGATGAACGCGAAAGCGATTCGGAAGGCATAAGAAAGTCCGGTCGACTGTTAGAAGTCAACCGGACTTTCTTTGTAAGCTGCTATTCGCAGAGCATATGCAAATGACGGATCTTCGAAAAACCCTTAGATCTGCATCTGCATGGCCTGGGAACGACGGGCTCGCATGGCACGACGCTTAAGCGCGCGGCGCTCGTCCTCGCTCAGACCGCCCCAAACACCGTAATCCTGATTGGTGTCGAGAGCGCATTTCAGACACGCGTCAATCACCTTGCAGGTGCGGCAGACGGCCTTGGCCTCTTCGATCTGCTGGTAGGCGGCACCTGTGTTGCCGACCGGGAAAAACAGCTCCGGATCTTTGTCGCGGCATGCGGCCTTGGCGCGCCAGTCAAAAGCACTGCTCATATAATCGCCTTCCTCTTGCCATGTACGGCATGTAAGTCCGTTACTCAGATAACCACGAATCGTGCGACTTTTCAAGAGTCTTTACGAAAAGAATCCCACGAATCGTCAAAAACCTTGAAATTCCACACATTGAATAGGGCAGGCTTTGGCTTGCTGAATGAGCACGCCACGACCGTGAAGGGTATAGTCGTCCGCTGAGAATCCGTCCAGAATTGCTCCGGGAATGCCTAACATCAGATCATTGGAACGTTCTCCGCAGGGAAATGCCACACGGGTGGGGCATCGGTCCAACAGTGCGGAAGTGGGTTTTTCCGTAGCTGCAATCACGGTGATATTGGGATTTGCCAATGCCTCCCGCAGCTCGTTCGCTTCAGGCGAAGTGGAAAAAGGATTGAGCGGCTCATCCGCATCATCCACAATCCAAATGGTGCGTTCATGCAAAGGCGATGGCCTTCCGTCATCCGTCACCATGCCATGCTCGCTTTTGCGTGTGAAACGAATATTGGCACGACCTGTGTCGTACAGCCAACGTGCGCAATGCAGCAGCAAATTGGTTTTGCCGCTGCCATAAGCGCCGATAATGGCGATGTTCTGTTGGCTCACGTTGAGAACGGCGGTATGTACAAGCACGCCATCGTCGGCAAGAGCGAAAGGAATTTCGTTCCATGGCCGGTTCGTTGTGGTCGACAGATCGGATTGCGTCGCATGCCGGGCGAGAGGATCGGAAAACAAGAGAACGGGGCGTTTGCAAGCATGGAATCGTGCGGCTGTGTTGATGTTGCGGATAAGCCGGTCGACATCTCGAACCTCGCTGCACAGGAAAGGCGTGGTGCGCTGTCCGTCATTGCAATAGGCGGCGCCAGGCATATTGGGAGGAATCAACGCCGCGTCGCGTATACCGATCAATTCGTTCGACTGCATCTGGTCCGTAACCCTTAAACATATGCTTAGCGACATGTTGGCCTTCATATCGGCATGGACTTGGCCCATGGGATTTTGCGTGCAGACAATCAAATGCATGCCAAGGGAACGGCCGAGCGATGCAAGACGGTTCAACCGTTGCATATAGTCGGGCAGACGGTCGCGAAGCGCGTGGAATTCGTCGATGACCACGACCAGTCTTGCCGGAGGATTGGCCAGCTGATCGAAACGGGAGACGCGTTCGGAGCTTACCAAAGCCTCACGCCGAATCAGCTCCTGTTCGATGGCGTTCAGTGCACGGACCGCATGGGACAGGTCAAGATCGCAAACGTTGCCAACCGTGTGTGGAAGCTGTTCCAAGGCGTTGAATGTCGATCCGCCCTTGAAATCCAGAAACACGAAATGCAGATCGTCCGGGCTATACTGCATGGCGAGCGATAGGCACCAGCTGATGAGCAGTTCCGATTTTCCCGATCCCGTGGTGCCTGCAACTATCGCGTGCGGGCCTGATCGTTGCAAATCCGTACGGAACAAGCCATGTTGTGTGATTCCTAAGAGGCAGGAGGATGTGGGGGAGAGCCACGTTCGTGCGATGGTACGCCATGGCAGCATGTCGTCGTTCAAACCGTAGAGGTGTTCGAAACATACACGGGGCATCGCGTCGAATAATGGTCGGTCAATGGTCCGCTCTAGCGTTTCCGCAACCTTCGACGGTGTGGTGTCCGCAGGTTCGTCATACTGCTGTTTCTGACGGGACCGCAATGCCATGGATACCAACGACATCGCGCTGCCGATAAGCCCCGGGGCGAGCATAGCCACGTACAGCCATTGTCGTTGCGCGATCATCACGACAAGCATGACGAGCTGCGCCAGCACGGGTGCGGCCCAGCTGATGAGCATCAGCCGGTCTTCATTGAACCCATTGGTATGCTTGCGTTTGTTCTTGCCCTTCATACACGCCATAGTGTGCAATGCGGATGAGCGGGTGCAAGCTGAAACCATGGTTGTGGTCGGAGGATGAGTTATCCACATCTCCCGACCGGAATGTCAGCCTTGCTGTTCGGCAAGCGTGCCTACAGCGCCTGCCTTGTGGGTGCCTTTGGCCAGCTCGGAGAACAATTCGAGATTCTTCTCCTCATCCAACAGCACGCTGGAGCCAACGCCATCAACGTAATAGCCGGGGTCGGTCCAGTAGACGCTTCCCGAAATGCCTTGGTCTCCAGAAGCGCTTTTGAAGGCCAAGGCCATGCGCATCAGCGATGAGGTCGAAGCCTTCTCATCCACGGTCACGGAGCTTAACGCCGCTTCCGCGACTTTCTTGACCTTGCCGAAGTTCAGAAGCGTATTCTTGGATGCGCCTTTTTTCACTATGGCATTGATGACCTGGCGCTGACGGGCCGCACGCCCGAAATCACCTTGCGCGTCGGCATAACGCATACGAGAGAACGCAAGCGCGGTGGTGCCGTCGGCAGTATGACAACCGGCGGTCCAGTTCAGTTGGGAGTACGGGTCATTCACGTCTTGGTCGTAGCACAATTCGACGCCGCCAAGGGCGTCGACCACTTTGACAAGGCCGCCGAACTGCACCATGGTAACATGGTTGATTTTCTGCCCTGTGATGTCTTCAACTTCGTTGACTAGCTGTTTTCCGCTATATAGTTGCGCGACCGCATTGATTTTCATATAGCTTTGGTCGATTTCCACCAAGGAATCACGCGGAATAGAAATCAGTGAGGACGGGCCGGATTTCGGCTTGGTGAGCACGAGAATAGTGTCCGTTCTGAAACCGGTCACGTCTCCCGCATCGCCAATGGTGCCTTCGCGCTCGTCGGAACCGAGAATCAGCCAGCTTTCGCCGGCAGTATCGGCTTTGTCGGTCAGCCAGGACTGTTTGTTGAGCTGCCCGTCCACCCAATTCCATGAGGAGAATATCGACAATCCCAAAGCGAGGAGTATGACAAGGAAGATGAGCAGAATGGTTCTTCCCACATGTCGCTGTCCATGCGGTCGAGCGGCTTGTGCGACGGATCGCAATGCCGATGTGCCGGAGCTGGCCATGTTTTGGTTTGGGGTGCCTTGGTTAGTCATTCGTGGCGTGCTTGCTGGTATGGAGGAGGAGCCTCGTACCTGTTGTGCCGCACGTTTCGGATTATGCGATGCTGAAGCAGGTGCGAATGATGCGGGAGAGGACGTGGCCGGTTTGCGTGTTCCGCTGGCGGAACGTGCGACAGGACGGAAGCTTTGCGGTGCGCCCGACGAAGCTGCGGAAGACGATTGCGTAGATCGTCTGGCCGAATGCGAAGCGCTAGAACGGGCCGGTTGCGAGGCGGGAGAAAAACTCGGAATCGATGGGGAGCCGGATTTCGGAGGGACCGGGGATTTATGAGGTTGTGGTTCCGTCTTCTTCCGTCCTGCGGACGGGATGAAGCTCGGTGGTACGGACAGGGGGTCCTTGCCGCCGTTCTCTTCACTCATACAAATATCCTCCAAAAAGAAATCCGTTCCTACACCATTTACACCGTGTAGGAACGGATTCGGTGAAAGCGGTCTAGTTCCTTGCGGGAACGGCACAAACCGTCGCGTTGAGGTAACGGTCGGCAAGTCCGATGTACTGCCCGGTAAGAGCGTCATGGATGGAACCATCTTCAGGGTCGACCGTGCCGCCGGTGTTCGGATCGATCAGCGTGCCATCGGCCTGCGTGATTAGACCAGTGATCGAATCGGGTGTTGGCGCGGCTTCCTGAGAACCCGTGTTGTCGGTGCCTTCAGTCGAATTATCGGTGGAATCGCCGGCATTGCCTGCGCTGTCGGCATCAGTGTTCGTATCGGACTCATCAGAACCATAAATCGGCTTGTCCATGCGCATCTTCTCCCAAAGCGTCTCCGCCTCATCGGCCCAGACCGAACGGTTCGGATCCGACGGCGCGGACACCACTGGAACGGTCTGTGAATACAGGTTGGACAGATTGAAATCCTTGAGGCTCATGGCGAGACCTGCAAGTGCGGCGGTGTCAGCCATGCCTTGTGAAATATACAGTGATTGCAACGCCGATTTCGCCAGCTGATATAGCTGTGCGGTATCGGTGAAAAGATTCTTGCTGAGCGCCTCGTTCATCAACTGTTTGATGAGGTACTGCTGCCTGGTTGTGCGCGACGTGTCGGAACCATCTCCCAAACCATGGCGGGTTCGCGCGTACTGCGTCGCCTGATATCCGTCCAGATGATGCAGTCCCTTGGTGAGCTGTAGGCTGGTGTAGGGATCATCGACATCCTGCGGGATGCACAGGTCGACGCCTCCCACGGCGTTGATCATCTTGACCAAGCCTGCGAAATCCACGACGATGAAGTTCTGAATGTTCAATCCGGTGAGGCTGTTCACTGCATTCAATGTGCAGCTTGCGGCCGAAGCGAGATCACCGCCGGTCTGATATGCGTTCGCGAAAATCGAATTGAACATCACGTTGTATTGCGCGGGAATCGTACCATTGGTTGTCTCGCACTGAGGCACGTCCACCAAGGAATCGCGTGGAATGGAAACCAGGTTGATTTTGGTGCGGTCCGCGGAAATCTGCGCCACCATCGTGGTATCAGCCTGATGGTTGCCTACCACATCGTCGAAATTGCCTCCGACTGACTGGTTTTCCTCGCCGTCGCGGGAATCCTGCCCGATGAGTACGAATTCGATGGGCTTGCCGGAATTTGGGTCGATGATCGACGTGTTGGCGTCAAGTGAACCTTGGCCGATAAGCTCCACTGAATGGTTTTTGATGATGCCATTCACATCCAGCCATGTCGCAGCTGCCGCGGTACCCGAGAACACCAGCATCGCCGCGATGACCGAAGCGACTATCGTTCTCGCGCGATGCTGCACTCGATAGCCAAGGCTGTGACGCGGCTGTGCGTCTCGCAGTCCATTGACGTTAGGAAGCTTATCGCCGGCTGGTGATGTGGTCACGGTATCGCCTTCCTGTTTGTATAAAAGATCACGCCATATCTCAACGCGTTCTAGAACATATCACTACGCTGTTATGGGATTATAGAGATGTTCCCCGATTTTCGCTGATTCTGCTTCAGACCCCCGTCATCTTGGTCGTTCCTCGTACCACATTTTTCTTGAATCAAGGTTATTGACACGGCGGAAAACTTGACAAAAAGAAATTGCATGTGTGTAATTCAACGTGACTAAGTGCGCATACGTATGGATAGGGGAGGACGCATGTGGGGTGTGATCGATGAGTCCTCCGACAATCCGCTTGCGGAGTTGTGGGGTCTGTTCAAGCGCGATGACGATGTTTCCTGGCAGCATAGGGCCTTATGCTCTCAAACCGACCCGGAGGCGTTCTTTCCCGAAAAGGGCGGTTCCACTAGGGACGCCAAACGCGTGTGCGCCCAGTGCGAGGTTCGCGAACAGTGCCTGAAATGGGCCATCGAACACGATGAGAGATTCGGTATTTGGGGTGGTTTGAGCGAACGCGAGCGGCGTCGTTACAAGAAGGAACACAAGGAACGGGCATGACGTACGGCGTGCCCCGTGCGTACACTGGAAATTATGAATTCTAATGCCAGCAGCGATATTCAGGGAATCGTGACCGATCTGCTCAACAGCAGGCCGTACTCTCACCGGCAGGATGCCGATCCGTCCGTGGCTGCGGTGATTACCGCGCAGAGCGATTTACGTTTTTTCCCCTCCACCTTTGCGGCGGTGCTCGCACAGCGTGTGCTTCCGGGCACCATCATCGTTGCGGATTGCACCAATCAGGTCGAACAGCCCATGCAGATGACGTTTGACGTCATTCCGTCGCCGGCTGGCGTGCTTACGGAAGTTCCTGAAAGCAAGACCATACGTGTCGTTCTGGTAGGGGTGAAAGGGGCGACGTCATTCACGAACGCCGTGTCTCGTGCGATGCGGCAGATCGACCTTGACGCCCAGATCAGCGCACTGTGGACTTTGCACGACGACTCGAGGCCGGCTGACGAGTCATGCCTCGAAGCATTGCTTGATGCTTGGAGAAATACACCGACGGCGTCTTTGCTCGGCGCGAAACAGCTGGATTGGCAGGCGAAAAGCCTGCATAACGTCGGCCTGTATGCGGGGCGTCACAATCTCGTATCTTTGGTGGTGGATGGGGAACCCGATCAGGAACAGTATGATGGCCGGCAGGATGTGCTGGCAGTCTCGCTTTCCGGCGCGTTGGTTCCATTGGCCACCTTGCGAACGTGGAAGGGTGCTGATTCCTGGTTTGGCACCTTCGCCGAGTCCACGGATCTATGCCGGCGCATCTGCCTGGGTGGAGGTCGTGTGGTGGTGGTGCCGCAGGCTCGGATTGCCCATAGGAGAGCACGGTTCGAAGGCGTGCGCTCCAAAAGCGGCCAGCAGGTCGGAGACGAGGATGGTCGCATCGATCCATATCTCGCGAAGCGTGAAGCGAATACGAAATATGCGTACACGGATGTGCACCGTTCCTGGTGGCTTTTGCTGTGGATCTGGTCGTTTATCAAGGCACTGGGCTTGGCCGTGCTCTGCCTCACCCGTAAGCAGCCGTACTATGCCTGTTGTGAGCTGGCTTTGCCGTGGCGTTCGCTGCTTTGTCTGCCGGGCGCATGGCGGGCTCGTGCCAGGCTGCGCGAGCAAAGCAAGGTTTCCCTGAAATCATTGTCGGCATTGCAGGCGGGCCGTCAACAAATCAAACAATGGAACGATCGCAAGCGAGCCTTCCTCGACCAGCGTGGCACGGTGATTCTTAGCCCCCTCGCCAAGGCGCATCTGCGCAAAAGGCTGATGCGCAGATGGGGATTTGCCCTCACCTCTGCGCTGATCGCGTTCGCTTGGATCGTCTTCCTGTATTGGAATGTGTTCCGTAGCGTGCTCTCCGGCGCGTCGATGTATTCGCATACATTGCTGCCGACCGACGCAGGCTTTGCCCAGCTGGTCCGTGCCGCCACTACATCGTGGGCGTATACCGCGGGAACTGGTGTCAGCGCGCCGAGTGCGCCATGGCTGTTGGTGCTCATGGTGGTTTCCGTGTTCACTGCGGGGCATGTGGCGACCGCCGTCGCTGTGGTGTTTTTCCTGTCTGCGCCGTTGATGGTGCTGTCGTTTTGGGCTTTGGCTGGAATCTTCACCCGCTCTGACACGGTACGTTGCGTGACTGCATTGGCATGGTTCGCCATAGCGTTGTCAATGAGCGTATATAACGATGCCGATGTGGCGATGATAACGGTTATGGTGTTCCTCCCCGCGGCTTTCGCGTTCTCTTTCCGAGCTGTGGGTATGTATCGAACGGAGGATTTGCTCAAACCTCAGGCTTCCGTGCAGGCCGCCGCTCTTGCCGCGTTATGCTTCATTCCCGTTGTGGCCTCCGAACCGCAATTGTTGCTGCCGTTGATGTTGTCGTTCCTTGTGTTCCTTATGCTTGTGCGTTCCCATAGAACGACCTTGCTGTTGATTCCGCTGCCGGCTGCATTCGTATGCGCGCCGACGCTGGTCAATGCGGTGCGTTACGCGGGAGCTGGCACCTGGCGTCAGATTTTCGGTAACGTGATGTTGCCGTCGTCGGCGCATGATGGGCGTCCGATGATCGTCAATCTTTCGGATATTGTCTCCCGCGCGTTCGGCGTCACCCTATCAGGTGAGGCATGGCAGTATGCAGCTGTGGTGATATTGGCCTTGATTGTGCTTCTCGCCGCGGTGTCGCTGTTCCTGCCATTTGTACTTCGGGTGTCGCGCATGATGTGGGTTGTGTCGGTTGCGGGCTTGGTCACTTCGCTGCTTTCCGCTGCGGTTGTGGTTGCGGTCGACTCCGACGGAGCCGTGGCCGGTTCCGTGCTTCCAGGTGTTTCGTTCACGATGATGGGATTGCTGTCTTGCGTGTGCATGGTCGCCGGTAGTGCGGTGCAACGATTCGTCATGCTGTGGCAGCGGCCTGCCGGTGATATTGGGATTGAGGAGCATGGATCCTCTGAGGGCATTATTGCCGGTCATGCCGTGCGAATCGTGCTGGTCGTCTTGATCGCCGCATCCGTTGTAGCGAGTGCCGGTTTCGATTTCATCACGCGAGATCATGACACGGTCGCTGCCAGTGATTCGGGACTGCCGATCGTCGCTTCCGACTTTCTTGCGCAGGATGAGGCGAGACGTGTGCTTGCCGTACGTGCGGATAGCACAGGTTCCATCAGCTACAGTGTGATGCGCACCCGTCGAGGTGATTTGATTGACAGTTCTCCGGCGCAGCGCGTCGAAGTGGCTTTCGGCCGTTCCGATGATGCGAGCAAGGCGATTGCGAAGGATTGTGCTCAGCTATTGTCAAATGCTGATTCCGATGCCGTTACCGATCTGAGCGAATTGGGATTTGGTGGCATCTATGTGGTGCGTTCCGGTGATGACAAGGCGCAAAAGCAGATATCCGACCAGTTGAGCTCCAATATCAGTGCTTCCGATGGTACGCAGAACGTTGTGAGCACCGATGCGGGGACATACTATCGCCTTACCATTCAAGACACAGCCAAGCAACATATCGACCGCAAGGGGTATCGCCAGGCGGAGTCGAGCGTTTGGCGCCATGCATGGCTGTGGTGCATGGGGGTTGTTATTGCCGCGTACTGTTTGGTTGCGTTTCCGCGCATGAGGCGTCAGGGTCAGGAGGAAGCATGAGTAAGCATTCCCGTTCCAAAACGGTTTGGCGTATGGTGTTGGCGGTTGTGTCAGTGCTGGTTATCGTCGCATTGGTGGCTGTGGCTGCGGTATATCGTCCGACATGGATTCATGCCGATTCGCCGATGACGCAACGCTCATCCGTGTCTCGTACGGTCAGCCCCCGCCAACTGGAAACGTATTGCCCTGCGCGAATGACGATTGCTGATACCGATGCGTATGGTGACAGTGAATATCAGGCGTCCAACGGCAATATCGCATCGTCGGTGCGTTACACGGCATTCGGCGCGGTGTTCCATTCCTCCGTAGGATTTCTTGGCGCTGATGAGACCACTTCGGCGTTGGTGCTGACCAAGGATGATGAGGGAGCGGACGATGATGTTTTTATTGCGTCCGGTACGGTCAACGACGGTTCCCAGTTGCAGAACACCCGTTTGTTGTCGGCTTCCGATGGAACGGGAGCGGCTTCCTCGATGATGTCTTGGGCCACTGATGGAGATTTGAAAGGCGTTTCCGCGGCTTCCTGCGTCACGCCGGCTTTGAAGCAGTCGTTGATGGTGTCGGGCACCAAAACAGGCATAACCCAGCAACTGGTTGTGGCCAATCCTTCAGCCAAAGCCACATCGGTGAACATCAAGGTTTGGGGATCCGACAAGGCCGGCGCTCTGGCGTTATCTACAGGTTCGACGTTGACGGTGGGAGCGGGCAAGGAATCCATATTGAACCTTGCCGCGGCGGCTTCCGAACAGGATGCCTTGTATGTCACCGTGTCCAGTGAGGATACTCCGGTCGCTGCCATGGTCCGCACGATAACAATGGACGGTCTGACTTCGAAAGGGTCGGATTACGCGGTTCCCAACAATGTTTCTGCGAAAACGCTGGCGATTAACGGACTGTCGGAAGGTGACGACGTCAATCTGTATGTGTATCCGTCCCAGCAGGCCGACGTCACGGTATCTTGGACGGACGGAACAGGAACGAAGAACACCAATCAACAGACGCTTGAGGCGAATCGTGTTTCGGTCATCGACTTGGGTTCCGTTCCCAAGTCGGCGACCGGTCTCACCATCAGCGCCACTGAGCCGGTAACGGCTGCTGCAAAAGTCACCAATGATGGAGACGGCGATCAGGCTGATTTCGCTTTGGTCAATGCCTCGGTGCCTATGAACGTCTCCGCCATAGCCGTTCCCGACCATGCCACAGCGCAAGTGAGCGTCACCAACACATCGGACGACGATCGCACGGCTACATTGACGTCATATAACGGAGACGGCGATATCGTGGAACAAAGTGACCTCACCATCCGAGCTGGCGCTTCAACTACGATCGAATTGGCGGATATCAATGATGGAGACGTGGCCGCGGTCAGTCTCGCCGATCCGGATCAATCCATGGTGTGGAATATCCGCGTAAGCCAGAAGGACGTTTCGGATGCAAAGCTGGCCGGAGTGTCCATTATCGGCGCAACTGATCTGAAGGAAGCCCGCGAACAGGTGTGGTCCAATCAGAACATGACCATCGTGCGCTGATCACATACCCCAATCCGGGTCGATCTCCTCAGGACGGCGCCCATACAGTTCCGCAAGACGCAACACCACTTCGTCTCGAATCGCGAACTGAAGATCCATGCGGCTACGCGCGTGCGACTGCAAAGGCATACGATACAGCACTATGCGCGGTGGTATGCCATGCTCGGCAGGAAACGACTGCGATCCCAAACGCGGTGTGGCCTCCCAAGGCGCCGGGTCGGATGGCGGCACATCCTCGACAGCAAACTGCACCGGTGCCACCAGTTCCGGCCACGCATCGTTGAGCCTGCGGATCTGTGCCACCAGCATATCGTCGAACATGCCGCTTCTTGTACGATACCGTGGAAGTCTCGTGCCGAACATCGGCGTTCTCGTTCCACGACCATGACGATTTCTATACACGGTTGATTCCCAAGGCAATTGATACATGGCCTCTACCATATCAGGGCTTTGCGCGAATCATGCGATACCATATTGTTCATTGCACCGACATAGGAGGAACGATCATGGCGGATATTTCCGTGCCCTGTTGGAATGACGTGAATATCGATGATTTGTGCGCTGGGGCACGACTTATCGCCTTCGATCTTGACAACACACTGGCAAGGTCAAAAAAACCTATGAAGGACGATATGGCAGAATGCTTTTCCGCATTGACGTCACTGATCGATGTTGCGGTGATCACCGGAGGCAAGTATGCGTTGCTGAAAAGCCAGGTGGTGGAACGGCTGACAGGGCAGGCAAACCGGGCGAATCTGCATCTTATGCCGACCAGCGGCACGCGATACTATCGTTGGGATGGTGCGAATTGGATGCAGGTCTTCGCCCACGACCTCAGTGAAGAGGATCGTGCGAAAGCCTACGAATCGTTGGAACGCAATGCGCGCGGGCAGAACATATGGCTCACCCATGTTTGGGGCGAGCGCATCGAAGACCGCGGCAGCCAGATCACGTTCTCCGCATTGGGGCAGCTTGCACCCACTGAGGCCAAGGAGGCATGGGATCCGACCAACGAGAAGAAAAATCGTTTGGCGAGGGCTGTCGCTGCCGATTTGCCGCATCTTGAGGTGCGTCCGGGCGGAGCCAGCAGCGTTGATATTTCTGAAAAAAACGTTGACAAGTCGTTTGCAGTCCGGGAATTGGCCGATATTCTTGGCATCGAGGTGGACCAGATCGTATTCGTAGGGGACCGTATGGATCCCGATGGCAATGATTACCCTGCGGCGCGGGCCGGTACCAGGGCGGTGAAGGTCACCTGCCCAAACGATACCGTGAAACTGTGCGGTGGAATCATTGCCAGTCTGTCACGGTAGAACCGGATGGAAGTCCGCGTATGAACTCAATGACGAGGGCATGTTCGCAGGTTGTTGATCTGCTGTTTCCCAGAGGCTGCGCCGGCTGCGATAGACCGGATGACGTGCTGTGCGAAGACTGCATGGCGTTGTTCTCCCGTTCTTCCGCTCAGACTTTCGATGGCGTTGCGATGGGAAGCTGGTTTGCATGCGGATGGTACCGTGGTACCGTCAGACAAGCGGTTCTCGCATGGAAGGACCATGGGGATGAGGAATGCGACAGGCCGTTTTCTGAAACCATATGCAGACTTGCTGAAACATCTGGCGTCATTGATTTCATTCACGACAGACAAAACTCTTACCGTGCCGTTTTCGTGGTTCCGGCACCGTCGTCGCATGCTTCGATGCGGCGTCGAGGACGAAGGCACATGATACCGATCGTCAAACGGCTGGCAAGTTTTCTTCAACGGCAAACAGGTTGCAAGGTGACGGTATGCGACGCCTTGGAAAACAAGGGCGTCAAAGGAAAATCAGTGCAGACCAAGGGCGCGGCACAGCGTTCGCAGCGCTTGAAAGGGCATGTTTCGGTGCGTTCTTCGGTTTCATTGCAGAATACGATGGTGATTTTGGTAGATGATATCGTCACGACTGGTGCGACCATGCGTAGTTGCGTCGAGACGATGCGGAAGAACGGTGCCACGGTTATTACTGTGCTCGCGCTGGCGCACACTCCGGCGGGAAAGCAGATGGACGAGCCAATGCAAGCACAGTAATAACCGTAGAAAAATATTTATTTGTCATCCGAAATATGATATTTCGGCAGGATGATTTCGAAATCGGCGCCGCGAGGATCGTCGACAACCCTCACCGAGCCGCCATGCAATTGGGCGGCCCAACGTGCGATTGACAGTCCAAGGCCAGTTCCGCCCGATTCGGTGCCCGGTCCTGTTTTTCCCTTGACAAAGCGACGGAAGATATCGGAACGGGCTTCCGGTGGAATCTGGGAGCCGAAATTGACGACATTCGTGACGATGGTGCCGAAATCCTTGTTTTCATGCGCTTCGATAAGCACTTTGGTGTTGTCTGCGGAATGTTTGAGCGCATTCGCGATGATATTGGTGAACAGTTGGCGCAAGCGGTCTTGGTCGCCTTCCATTTCGATATCGTCGGGCACATGCATTTCAATGTCGTGCGCATGCCCCGCGTCGGCGATCTCCAAAGGTTCAACGGTTTCATCGAGAAAATCCGCGAAATTGAACATTTCGATCTGTAGGCTTGCCGCACCGGCTTCCATGCGCGAAAGATCAAGCAGAAACGCGATCAGGTCGGATAGACGATACGTTTGGTTGAGGATGCTTTCCAGATTCGAAGGAGTGGGCTCGACCACGCCATCCGCCATGTTCTCGACCATGGCCTGCAGTGCCGATACTGGCGTGCGTAATTCGTGGCTTACATTGGCCACCATATCTCGGCGCATCTGATCGGCATGCTGGAGTTCTTCCGCCATTTCGTTGAAGGTGAGGGCAAGCTGCCCGACTTCGTCGCGACTATTGGAATCGACATGCACGCGCACGGTGTAGTCGCCGTCGGCCATCGCCTCGGCCGCGTCGCGCATTTGGCGTAGGGGAGAGGTGAGACCTCTGGAGAAGAAGTAGGTGATGCCCAGCGCCACGGCAAGGGTGATTGGCATGGCAATCCATACGCTCAGGCCGACTTTGAGTAGAAACCACGCCATGATGAACGCGATGGCGGTGGAGAGGGTAATCAGAACGCTCAATTCGACTTTGAGCGATGAAAACAAACCAATAGGGCGTTCGGTTTCCAATGGATTAACCGAACGCCCTGATTTCGTATCAGTAGCACGCATACTACCGAATCTTAGCGCAATGGCTCCTTGATCATTAGTCCTGGAGTTCCGGCGGTTCGAATGCGTAACCGACGCCATGCACGGTGCGAATGGTCTTCGAGCCGAGCTTGTGGCGGAGCGCCTTAACATGCGAGTCGACTGTGCGGGTGCCGGAGGCATCCACCCAGTCCCACACCTCTTCGAGCAGTTTCTCTCGGGTGAGCACGGACTTCGGCTTACGGGCCAGTGTGGCCAGCAGATCGAATTCTGTAGGAGTCAGATGCACCTGCTTGCCGTTGACGGTGACGATGCGTTGCGCCGGATCGATGACCAAGGAACCGAAATCGAGAAGCTTCTCGTTTTCGGAATTCTTGGCGATGACCTTGGCGCGATCCACACGGCGCAGCAGCGCCTTGCAGCGGGCGATGAGTTCGCGCATGGAGAACGGCTTGGTCATGTAATCATCTGCTCCGGCACCGAGGCCGATGACCTTATCGGCCTCGTCGTCTCGTGCCGTCAGGATCAGCACTGGCACAGGACGCTCCGCCACAATACGTTTCGTGGCCTCAAGCCCGTCCATCACAGGCAGCATGATGTCCATGATGACCAGATCAGGACGCAGGGTCGTGGCGGCCTGAACCGCGCTGGCACCGTCAGATGCCACACGTGCCGTCCAGCCTTCCGCTGTGATGCGTTGGGCAATGGCAGTGGCCAGTGTCGGCTCGTCTTCGACCACCAGAACGGTGCGTGGAGTCGCTGTGGGTTGTGCTGATGAGTTGAGCATAGCTTTCCGCCTTTCTCAGAGTTCCGGCTTCAAGAATACTGCGCCTAGTGCCGGAACGGTGATCTTTGCGGACCAATCTCGTGAATGATACTCGCCTTCGACTGCTTCGACCGTGCCATTATGAATGCCGGAGCCGCCGTAGATCTCGTCGTCCGTGGTCAGCACTTCCGTCCATTTTCCGCCCTTGGTGAGCGGCACCTGATAGTCGGACCAGGCCTCGCCGGAAAAGTTCACGACGGCGACCATCTGCTCGCCATCCTTGCCGATACGCACGAAGCTGAGCGTGTTGTGGTCGGCGTCATCGCTGGTGAGCCACTGGAAGCCTGCGGGATCGAAATCCTGGCTCCACAATGCCGGCGATGTCTTGTACAGCTCGTTCAGGTCGGCGACAAGCTTCTGCACGCCCTGATGATCGGGCCATTCAAGGGCATCCCAGTCGATGGAGCCGTCGTGGTCCCACTCGCCATACTGGGCGATTTCATTGCCCATGAAGGTGAGGTTCTTGCCCGGATGAGCCCACTGGTAGGCGAACAGCGCACGGACACCGGCATACTTCTGCCAATCGTTGCCCGGCATCTTGCCAAACACGGAACCCTTGCCGTACACAACCTCGTCATGGCTGATCGGCAACACATAGTGTTCTGAATAGGCGTACACCATGGAGAAGGTGATCTCGTTGTGATGCCATTTGCGGTTGATCGGCTCCTCATGCAGATACTGCAAGGTGTCGTGCATCCAGCCCATGTTCCACTTGAGACCGAATCCCAAGCCGCCTGCGTCAGTCGGTGCGGTGACGCCTGGGTATGCCGTGGACTCCTCGGCAATCATCATGATGCCCGGATTGTTCTTGTATGCCGTGGCGTTGGCTTCCTTGAGGAAGTCGATGGCCTCGAGATTCTCGCGGCCCCCGTAGATGTTCGGATGCCACTGGCCGGCCTCGCGGCTGTAATCCAAGTACAGCATGGAGGAGACCGCGTCCACGCGGAGAGCGTCGATATGGAACTCATCCAGCCAGAAGCAGGCGTTGGCCACTAGGAAGTTGCGCACCTCGCGGCGTCCGAAATTGAACACGTATGTGCCCCAATCTGGGTGCTCGCCACGCGTCGGATCCGGATCCTCGTACAGCGGCGTGCCATCGAAGCGACCCAGTGCGAACGCATCCTTCGGGAAGTGGGCCGGAACCCAATCCATAATCACGCCGATTCCGGCTTCGTGCAGTTTCTCAACGAGATACTTGAAGTCGTCCGGACCTCCCAAACGTGAATCAATCGCGTAGTAACCGGTTACCTGGTAGCCCCAGGAGCCAGAGAACGGATGTTCCGCCAGCGGCATGAACTCCACGTGCGTGAAGCCTTCCTTCTGCACGTAGGGGACCAGCTTGTCGGCGAGCTCGCGGTAGTCGTTCACGTCCTTGCGCCAGCTGGAGGCATTCACCTCGTAGATGCTGATAGGGCCGTTATGCGGGTCTTTGGCCGCACGCTCGGCAAGCCAATCGGCGTCATTCCACTCATGGTTGGACTCAACCACGATGGATCCGGTGCGCGGCGGAATCTCATGGGAGCGTTCCATCGGATCGGCCTTCATGGTCCACTCATTGTTGGCGTTGAGAATCTCATACTTATAGATCTCTCCAGCGCTGATGCCCGGGATGAACAGTTCCCAGATACCAGAGGATCCGAGTTCACGCATGGCGTGGGCACGGCCATTCCAGCCGTTGAAGTCGCCGACCACACGCACTGCGTGGGCGTTCGGAGCCCACACGGTGAACGCAGTGCCGACCACCTGCTCGTCCTTTACACCTTCGGAGGAACCCATCGGGTCGTCGTAGCGGAGCACATGCGCGCCAAGCGCATCCCACAGGCGCTCGTGGCGTCCTTCGCCAAACAGATACATGTCCATCTCGCCGATGGTCGGCAGATAACGATAGGAATCGTCGGAAACAACAATAGAACCGTCTTCATATTCGGTGCGAATGCGGTAATCCGGCACGCCGTAGCCTTCATCGGTGGCGACAGCGGGAACGAGTGCCATGAAGACGCCATTGTATTCATGGATTGCGAGTGTTTGACCTTGCTCAGTGAGGATCGTCACGGATTTTGCCAACGGACGCAAGACGCGAATCGTGACGACATCCGCATGCTTGCCGGAGCCGAGGTGCCCACCGAGCACCTCGTGGGGATTGTAGAACGTACCGTTGCTTACTGCATCCAGTGTGCCCTGGGAAACAGGAACAGCAACGACATCTTCATTGATCTTGGATTCTGTAGCCATGGCAAAAGTGTAAGCACGAAATGCAAGAAAAGTGGCCCGTGTCGCGCCTATTTTTTCGCTTTTCCAAGCGTTTTTGGTCAAGTCCACCCCTAATGGCACAATAATTCGGGTTTTGTGTAAGCTTTTCACGGAGGATTCATGGGTTACAAGGTCGGCGACATGGTCGTCTATCCGCGTCACGGCGCTGCGAAGGTGGAGGCCATCACCGAACGGACAGTCAAGGGAATCACCCGCGAATATCTGCAGCTGTCGGTGCTTTCGTCTGACGGTCTGGTCATCAACGTTCCGGTCGACAATGCTAAGAAAGTTGGCGTGCGAGACATCGTCGACGCCAACGAAGTGGCCAAGGTATTCGAGATTCTGCGTACTCCGATTATTGAGAAGGAGATGAACTGGTCTCGTCGCTATAAGCTGAACGTCGAGAAGATCGCCACTGGCGACGTCAATAAGATCGCCGAAGTGGTGCGCGATCTCGCCCAACGTGATGTCGACGAGCATGGTCTGTCCGCAGGTGAGAAGCGCATGCTTACCAAGGCCCGCAACATTCTGACCTCGGAGATTTCCCTGTCTGAAAAGCTCGACGAGACCGAAGCCCAGCGTCTGCTGGATGTGAACCTCGGATATGAGCCTGCTCAGCCTGGCGATGAGAAACATCATACCGAGGCTCCTGAGGAAGCAGCTACGGATACGTTGGCTCGAGTCGAAGCCGAAGGTAAGAAGTCCAAGAAGAAGTAAGGCGTTTTCATGCGTATCGGTCAGGGTTTTGACGCTCATCGATTCGCATCCCGTGATGCAGGCAAGCCGTTGTGGCTTGCCTGTTTGCGTTGGGATGGCGATGGTATCGAGGGTGATTCGGATGGCGACGTCGCGGCACATGCGTTGATTGACGCTTTGCTTTCCGCGGCACGTCTTGGCGATATCGGCACTTTGTTCGGTGTCGGATCGCAGTCCGACGGCGCCGGCAAACATGGTGCCGAGATGCTGCAAACCACGGTCGATTATCTGAACGAACATGGTATGAGGCCGTCGAGTGCCAGTGTGGTCGTGATCGCCAATCGGCCGAAAATCGGCAAACGTAGGGAAGAGGCCGAGCGGGCGTTGTCCGAGGCTGTGGGCTGTGACGTGTCGTTAACTGCCACCACTACGGATGGTATGGGATTCACCGGTTCCGGCGAAGGCGTCGCCGCGATCGCCAATGCTTTGGTGGAGCCGGTCGAGCCGGTACGTCAGGAAGCCTGATTTCTTTTCCTTACGACTGTTTCGTTATTTCCTTTTGAAGGACTCAACCGTTTTCGCGATCGCCCAGAACAGCGTTGAAATCGTTACAATAATGAAGCTCGGGGGAGCTGGAAACATAGTGGAAAGCACCAGTCCTCCCCAAATCGAAATCAGGCAGATTGCCGTGGCGACGACCATCGCCTTGAATGGCGAGCGGGCAATGATGTTGGCGGTGGCGGCGGGAGTGATCACCAACGCGAAAATCAACAATGTGCCAACTGCTGGAACTGCAATCGTGATGACGCCGGCCATAATCGCCATAAAACAGATATTCATAAAACCGACGGGCACGCCTTTTGCCTGCGCTACCTGTTCATCGAGCGAACTAAATAACAATGGACGATAAATAACGGCCAGAACCGCCAACAGCAGCACATCGAAAATCGCAAAGCCAATGATCTGACCGTCGGTAATCGTCAGAATCGATCCGAACAAAATCGACTGCATCTGTTGTGAGGCCGAACTTGACATACGTGCGAAAAACAAGCCAAGGCCGGTGGCGAAGGCGAGCACGGTTCCAGTGGCGATCTCACGCTGTGAAGCCTTCTTGCCGAGCGCACCGATCACCAGCGCTCCGCCAAGAGCGAACACGCCAAGACCTGCGGAAACAGGCAGGCCGAGTAATACGGCTCCAGTGGCGCCTGGCAATCCGATATGCGCTAAGGCGTGGGCTGCGAACGTGGAATGTCTGGCGATGGTGAAATAACCCATCACGCCGGCTGCCAATGCGATGCACAGGCCGGCGAGAAACGCGTTCGTCATGAATGGGGCGTTGAGCGTGGAAACCCAATCCGGGTCGAAAGCGAATACGGTGCCGTCCATGCTCAGTCCTCCTGCGTGGTGTGGCTGTGATGGTGAAATTGCGCGATTTCTCCGGGAGCATGCGCATCGATGCTCATGTTTTCAGGCTCGTCCTCGCTTGGCGTCACGAATATATCTCCCTGCGGAGTGGTGACCACCTGCACGGTCGTGCCATACAAATGCGTGAGTAGATGGGAATCCAGCACCTCATTCATGCCTGCATAGTGCGGATGCCCGTCAAGCAGATAGACGGCTCCGGTAAGAATCGGCAGCAACATGTTGAGATCGTGCGCCACCACCTGAATGGTCATGCCAAGCTCGCGGTTGAGTTTGGCGAGCACATGCACGGTGGCGCGTTGACTTGCCAGATCGAGATTGGCGAGGGGTTCGTCGAGCATCAGCAGTTTTGGATCGTCCACGAGCGCCTGCGCTATGGCGACCCTTTGGCGCAGTCCGCCCGAAAGCTCGGACAGGCGGTAGTTCGCTTTGTCTTGCAGGCCGACGAAGTCCATAGCTCTGCGGGCCTTGTCTCGAAGTGCTTTGGTGACGGGATGGATGCCGAATTTGGTGCCCGTCAGGCCGAGGAGCACCGACTGTTCCGCGGTGATATTCGATTCAATGTCGGAAGCGTAGCTTTGCGGCACATAGCCGATGCGGCTGTTCGCGGAACCTGCAGGCTGGCCGAGCACCCTGATGCTGCCGTGCGCGGTCGGGATCAGTCCCAGTTCGGCCTTCATCATCGTGGTCTTGCCTGCGCCGTTGGTGCCGACGATTGCGGTTACCGAGCCTTGCGGAATGCTGAACGTGCCATGTTGCCAGATGACGCGATCGCCTCGCTTGACGCAGGCGTCATCGAATTCGATGCAGGCATGTGTCTCGTCGTGCATGGCTTCTCCTTGGTTCGAATGCACGTACATACTCGCAAATGGTGTTGACAATCATTCTCAATAAGGGAGATGTGGGCCGGCATTCAAAGCGACTCGTTGAAGAAATCCCAAGACGATGTCAGAAACCTTCATAAGCAAGAAAAAAGACCGTCTCACGTTCGGTCGAACGGTGAAACGGTCTTTGAAGACGATACTGAAAGATTATTTTCTCGGATTTGGCTGTGGGACGTCGTTTGATTCATCATTCGATTCATTCGCCGTTTGCGAATCGTCAGCAGTGGAGGAATTCGCAGAATCCGTCGAATCCGTACTTCCCGAGCCAGCGTTGGAACTGGTGTTGGCGTCGGATTGCTCGGCAAACATGTCGTTCAGCGAGAGGATGAGTGATCTGATCCACGATGTCAGGTTTTTGCAGTCGGAAGGCATCTGTTCGCTGATGTCAAGTACGGGAACATCAGACTTGTAAGCGGTGCCGGTCAGCGTGTTCGTGGCGTCGCTTGCGGATTGCGTGTCGTTGATAAGCACGTCGACCTTATGTTTTTCCAGCAATTCCTGGAATTCCTGAAGATCGTCAGGGGTTGGTTCAGAGCCTGTGCCTGTCGATTGCAGGTATCCCTCCGGCGTGTTGTCGGTGAACCCCATATCGCTGAGCAGATAGTAGGCGACGGGTTCGGTGGCGGCATAGGAGGCGTCCTTATGCGTGTCGCTGAACGTCTTCATGTCCTTCTCTATTTTCTTTTCTCGTCTGTTCCACGCGGTGAGTTTGTTACTGAAATACTTCTTTTGCGTGGGCATGATGCGGCTGTACGTGTCGGCCAATTCCTTGGCCATGGCGTTGCGGGCGTCGCTGGAGAACCACAGATGCGGATTATCGCCCTCGATTGCGCCGACCATCTGTGCTGCGGAAACGGAAACGGTGTCTTTGCTGAGATTCTTGACGGCCCAAGCATCGTAGCCCGCGCCATTGGACACCGCGACCTGCGCCTGTTGAAGCTTGCCGATGTCGTCGGTCTTTGGCTCGAAATCATGCGCGTCAACATCAGTCGAAGACAGAATCGACGTGACTTTCACGTGAACGCCGCCTATCTGCTCGGCGAGAGATCCCCACTGGTTGACCGAGGCGACCACCTCGATCGGCGTGATCTGTTCGGTCTGGGCATCGGAATCGGCGGAAGCATCATCGTTCTGCGAAGATTCTCCGGAGCATGCTGTCGTGCCGAACGTCATGCAAAGCGCGAGTCCTGCGGCAAAAGCGCGTAACGAAGAACGTTTGTGCAAGCGCATATCGGTTGCCCTCTTCCTGAACCGCCTTAATCGTGTTCATCTCATAAATACGTGTGCGACTTACGACTGAAACCAAGATAGCCTACGATACATGCAAATGCCAATACAACAGCAATCCAGTAAAGAGGGGAGTGGCCGGCATGGCAGTGAAAATCGATGGAAAGATGGTGTCTGCGCAGATTAAAGCGAATCTCGCCGAGCGCGTCGCGTCATTGAAAGAGCGGGGGGTTAACCCCGGCCTTGGCACCATTCTGGTTGGTTCCGATCCCGGCTCCGTCAAATATGTTGCTGGAAAACATACCGATTGCGCTGAAATCGGCGTGAACTCCATTCGGAAGGAGTTGCCCGCCGACGCAACGTTCGAACAAATTGCTGAAGCCGTGCAGGAACTTAACGCTGACCCTGACTGCACGGGCTATATCGTGCAGCTGCCTTTGCCGAAAGGTATTGACGAAAACGCCATCATTGATCTGATCGATCCCAAGAAGGATGCGGATGGCATGCATCCGTACAATCTTGGCGAACTTGTGCTGCACGCGCGAGGTGACATTACCACGCCGCTGCCGTGTACTCCGCGAGGTGTGATCGAACTGCTGAATGCCTATGACATCGACTTGGACGGCAAAGAGGTCTGCGTGCTCGGCCGAGGCATCACCATCGGGCGTACGGTTGGTCTTTTGCTGACGCGCAAGGCGGTGAACGCCACGGTCACGCTGTGCCACACAGGCACCAAGGATGTGCGCAAGCATATGCGCGAGGCCGACGTCATTATTGCGGCCATGGGTTCCGCAGGCTTTGTCAAGCCGGAAGACGTCAAGGAGGGCGCGGTGCTGGTCGATGTCGGCGTTTCCCGTGTGTTTGACGAGGAGGCTGGCCGATATCGCGTGAAAGGCGATGTTGACAAAGCCTGCTACGAGAAGGTTTCGGCATATACGCCGAACCCGGGTGGCGTCGGCCCTATGACCCGTGCCATGTTGTTGGAGAATGTGGTCGAGATGGCCGAGCGTCAGCTGTAATTGCGCTTTATGCACGATGCGAGATGATTTCGGGCGTGTCGCGTGTTGTGGCACGCCTTTTTTGTGCATGGTCCCATGTAAACTTACACCTTGCATGTGTTACATTGCATGCACATAATTGAAGACCGATTTTATCCACCCACTATTTGTAAGAAACCAAATTAATGGCAGAGAACAATAACGAAGTCGCCAAGGTCGCCATCAACGACATCGGCACCGAAGAGGACTTCATCAAGGCAGTCGATTCCACCATCAAGAACTTCGGTGATGGTGATCTGGTCGAAGGTACCGTCGTCAAGGTCGATCACGACGAGGTCCTGCTCGACATCGGCTACAAGACTGAGGGCGTCATTCCCTCCCGCGAGCTTTCCATCAAGAAGGACGTTGATCCGGACGAAGTCGTCGAGGTCGGCGACACTATTGAGGCTCTTGTCGTCACCAAGGAAGACAAGGAAGGCCGTCTGATTCTGTCCAAGAAGCGCGCACAGTACGAGCGTGCTTGGGGCGACATCGAGAAGATCAAAGAAGCCGATGGCGTTGTCGAAGGCACCGTTATCGAAGCTGTCAAGGGTGGTCTCATCGTCGACATCGGTCTGCGTGGCTTCCTGCCGGCATCCCTGGTCGAAATGCGTCGCGTCCGCGACCTGTCCCCGTACATCGGCCAGACCATCAAGGCCAAGATCCTCGAGCTCGACAAGAACCGCAACAATGTGGTGCTCTCCCGTCGCCAGTACCTCGAAGAGACCCAGTCCGAAGTGCGCGAGACCTTCCTGTCCCAGCTCAAGAAGGGCCAGATTCGCGAAGGCGTCGTGTCCTCCATCGTCAATTTCGGCGCATTCGTTGATTTGGGCGGTGTTGACGGCCTGATCCACGTTTCCGAGCTGTCTTGGAAGCACATCGACCACCCGTCTGAGGTTGTCAAGGTCGGCGACAAGGTCACCGTCGAGGTGCTCGACGTTGACCTCGATCGTGAGCGCATCTCCCTGTCCCTCAAGGCCACCCAGGAAGATCCGTGGCAGCGTTTCGCTCGCACCCACGTTCCTGGCCAGATTGTCAAGGGCAAGGTCACCAAGATCGTTCAGTTCGGTGTCTTCATCTCCGTCGAAGACGGCATCGAAGGCCTCGTGCACATCTCCGAGCTGGCCAACCGCCACGTGGAGAACCCGGAGACCGTCGTCAAGCCGGGCGAAGAAGTGTTCGTCAAGGTGATCGACGTTGATCTCGATCGTCGCCGCATCTCCCTGTCCCTCAAGCAGGCCAACGACTCCGTCGATCCGGCTTCCGAGGACTTCGATCCGGCTCTGTACGGCATGCCGGCAGAGTACGACGAGCAGGGCAACTACAAGTATCCGGAAGGCTTCGACCCGGCAACCAACGAGTGGATCGCTGGTTACGAGAAGCAGCGTGAGGAGTGGGAGTCCCAGTACGCCGCCGCTCACGATCTGTGGGAGCAGCACAAGGAATTTGTGGCCAAGGAGCTCGAGAACGCTGAAGCTTCCGCCGCTGAAGATGGCCAGGCTCCGAAGGAAGAGAAGGTCGAAGAGGTGTCTTCCAACTACTCCTCCGAGAACACTTCCGCCGGCACCCTCGCCGACTCCGACCAGCTCGCCGCTCTGCGCGATCAGCTGCTCGGCAAGTGATTGAATGCTGAGCTAGAATCCAATTCAGCTCAGGCTAGATCCTAGAAAAGACCCCGTTCCTGATTCAGGTTCGGGGTCTTTTCGTATGTGCATGGCAAGCGTGCATGCGAAGCGCATTACAATGGCGGTTGTGGTGATTCGAATAGGATTGACCGGCGGCATAGCGGCTGGCAAAAGCACGGTATCTGCAAAGCTGTGTGAGCTTGGTGCAGTACTTGTCGATTATGATCTGCTTGCGCGTCGAGTGGTGGAACCAGGCAGCATTGGCCTTCAGCGTATAGCGGAATGTTTCGGCTCCGATGCTTTGACCGATCGAGGCGAGCTCAATCGAGCGTGGATGGCAGAGCATGTATTTTCCGGCTCTGATGCGGAACGGAAGCGCAAGATGCTGGACGGAATCGAGCATCCACTGATTTATGAGCTTGCAGTGCAGCTCGAACATGAGGCTGTTGAAGCTGATTGCCAAGCCGTAGTGGTGCATGACATACCGTTACTCGCCGAAGTAATTGGCAGCATCCCTTTTGAATTCGACCATATTGTAACTGTTGAAGCGCCTGAACAGGTAAGGGTCAGCAGAATGATGGCAACGCGAGGCATGAGCGAAAGCCAGGCGTGGAATCGTGTGATCCATCAATCCAGCATGGAACAGCGTCTTGCCATTGCCGATGAAGTCATCGATTCCACACAGCCATTGGAACAAATGTTCGAGCATATTGATATGCTGATGAAACGATGGCGCACGGAAGCGAGGTAGGCATGGGATTCAACATCGAACGCGTGGATAAACCGTTTGTGGTCAAATCGCCATATAAGCCGAGCGGCGACCAGCCCAAGGCGATTGAAGAGCTTGCGGAACGCATTGAAAACGGTGAGAACGATGTGGTGCTCATGGGCGCCACCGGAACTGGCAAAACCGCCACCACAGCATGGCTTATTGAACGTCTGCAACGCCCGACGTTGATCATTGAACCGAATAAAACGTTGGCAGCGCAGCTGTGCGCCGAGTTCCGTGAACTCATGCCAGACAATGCGGTGAGCTATTTCGTTTCGTATTACGACTACTACCAGCCGGAAGCCTACATACCGCAGACCGATACGTATATCGAAAAGGATTCCAACATCAACGACGACGTGGAGCGGCTTCGCCATGCGGCCACGGCGAACCTGCTGACACGTCGTGATTGCGTGGTCGTGGCCACTGTCTCCTGCATCTATGGCTTGGGCACGCCTGAGGAATACGCTGGGCGTATGCTGTTTCTCGAGGAAGGCCAGCAGATCGACCGTGACGACTTGCTGCGCACTTTCGTTGCCATGCAGTACAAGCGCAACGATATCGCCTTCACCAGGGGTACTTTCCGTGTGCGTGGCGATACCGTCGAAATCATTCCCGTGTATGAGGAACTGGCCATCCGTATCGAATTCTTCGGTGATGAAATCGACCGTATCTCAACCCTGCATCCACTTACCGGAGATGTGATTGGGCATCAATCGCAAGTCCATATTTTCCCTGCATCGCACTATGTGGCAGGGCCGCAACGTATGGAGCGGGCGTTGTCTACCATTCAGCAGGAACTTGATCAACGTACCGCCGAACTGCGCAAACAAGGCAAGGAACTTGAGGCACAACGTCTTACCATGCGTACCACATACGATTTGGAGATGCTTTCCCAAGTTGGCGTCTGCTCCGGAGTGGAAAACTACTCAAGGCATTTCGATGGCCGTGAGCCGGGCACGCCGCCGCATACGTTATTGGATTTCTTCCCTGACGATTTCCTACTCGTCATTGACGAGTCACATGTTACCGTGCCACAGATCGGAGCCATGTACGAAGGCGATGCCAGTCGCAAACGCACGTTGGTCGAACATGGCTTTCGTCTGCCTTCGGCGATGGACAACCGACCGCTCAAATGGCCGGAATTCCAGGAACGCGTCGGCCAGACGGTATATCTGTCGGCAACGCCGGGCGACTACGAACTTGGTCTGAGCGATGGAGTCGTCGAACAAATCATTCGTCCGACCGGTCTTGTCGACCCGCAGATTGACGTGCGTCCGGTTGACGGGCAAATCGATGATCTGCTTGCGGAGATCAAGGACCGTGTGAACAGAAACGAGCGTGTGCTCGTCACCACGCTCACCAAGAAGATGGCTGAGGATCTGACGGATTATCTTCTGGAGCGTGGCATCAAAGTCGAATACCTGCATTCCGATGTGGACACCCTGCGACGTGTCGAATTGCTGCGCGAACTGCGCGAAGGCAAAATCGACGTCATCGTCGGCATCAACCTGCTGCGTGAAGGTCTCGATTTGCCGGAAGTGTCATTGGTCGCCATTCTTGACGCGGACAAGGAAGGTTTCCTGCGTTCCTATCGTTCGCTCATCCAGACCATCGGACGTGCCGCGCGAAACGTGTCCGGCACCGTCATCATGTATGCGGACGACATCACCGAAGCCATGCACAAGGCCATCGACGAGACCAATCGCCGCCGTGATATCCAGATCGCCTACAACAAGGAACATGGCATCGATCCGAAGCCGCTCATCAAGAAGATCTCCGATGTCAACGACATGCTTGCCAAAGAGGACGTCGACACCCAGACATTGCTCGGTACCGGATACCGTAACGCGGACAAAGCCGGCAATTCGCATCTTGGCGTGCCTGCCACCAGCAAGGAGGAGTCCGACAGACGGCATGAGGAGATTCTTAAGGCCGGACTGCCCGCGCAAGATCTAGCTGATCTCATTCGACAACTGTCCGAGCAGATGCATACCGCCGCCGAACAACTGCAATTCGAGCTTGCAGCTCGTCTGCGTGACGAGATCCGTGACTTGAAAAAGGAACTTCGGCAGATGACGGAGGCGAGCAAATAGTTCTCGACTGGTCATACGGCATCCGTACCATAGTGGATTATGGCTGAAACACCACTTGTTTTTGAAATCGCCACGTTCGCGGTGCTTGCCGTCTTCTTCGTGGTCGACTTGTTCATCATCGGACGTAAGCCCCATGTGCCCTCCACCAAGGAATGTGTGCAGCATATCGCGTTCTTTGTGGTCATGGCGTTGATCTTCGGCGGACTTATGTGGTTCTTCGCGGGATCGAAACCGGCCATCGAATTTTATTCGGGCTGGCTTACGGAATATTCGCTGAGTATCGACAATCTATTCGTCTTCGTCATCATTATGTCGAATTTTGCGGTGCCAAAACAGCTGCAGAAATTCGTGCTGTCCATCGGCATCACCATCGCATTGGTGTTGCGCGGCGTGTTCATCCTCATCGGCGCGGCCATTATCTCCCGCTTCACCTGGGTGTTCTTCCTGTTCGGTGCATTTCTTATCGTCACCGCCATCAAGTTGGTCACTGGGGGAGACGAAGATGAGGAATATCATGAGAATGGCTTGATTCGCGCATTGCGCAAGGTCATCAAGATTACCGATGAGTATGACGGAGAAAAGTTGCGTACCGTCAAAAACGGTGCCAAGTATTGGACTCCGATGCTGATCGTTTTTCTGACCATCGGCACCACCGATGTGATGTTTGCCTTTGATTCCATTCCTGCGATTTTCGGTTTGACGAAGGATCCGTTCATTGTGTTCACGTCCAATGTGTTCGCGTTGCTCGGTTTGCAGCAGCTGTACTTCCTGCTTGGCGAGCTGCTCGACAAGCTGGTGTATCTGCCGCTTGGACTTTCCGTGGTGCTGGGCTTCATTGGCGTCAAGCTCATTATGGAGGCATTGCACGGCAATTCGTTGCCGTTCATCAATGGCGGTCAACCGATCGCTTGGGTGCCTGAAGTGCCTACATGGCTGTCTTTGGCGGTGATCGTTGTGGCGATTGGTGGTGCCGCATTGGCCAGCGTGCTGAAGATGCGTGCCATCGAAGCAAAGGAAAAGTGACGATTTGAGAAACCGCATGGAAACATGCGGTTTCTTTTTAGCAAAAATGTGAGCGCTCACAACACGCCTTGCTTTAAGGTGGAAGTGAGTGCTTTTTGCTAGTAGACTGGTCGGTTGGAAACAGGGTCGTCAGATCCCAAATCAATATCAACAAGAATAGGCAGGCATTCATGCGTAAAGCCAAGATCGTAGATACCATCGGTCCAGCTACCGAGTCCCTGGAAGGCATCACCAGCCTTGTCGAAGCAGGTATGGACGTCGCTCGTCTGAACCGCTCCCACGGCACTCCGGAGGACCACCTCAAGGTCTACAACAACCTCCGCGCCGCCGCCAAGGCCACCGGTCGCAACGTCGCAGCCCTGGTTGATCTGCAGGGTCCGAAGATCCGTTGCGGTTGGTTCAAGAAGAACGCCGACGGCGAAGACAAGGTCCAGCTGACTGAAGGCCAGGAGTTCGTCATCACCACCGACGATATCGAGGGCGACGAGCATATCACCTCCACCACCTTCAAGGGCCTGCCGGGCGATTGCCATGCTGGCGACCCGATCCTCATCGATGACGGCAAGGTTCGTCTCGAGGTCACCAAGGTCGAAGGCAACAACGTGTACACCAAGGTTGTCGTGGCCGGACCGGTTTCCAGCCACAAGGGCATCAACCTGCCGGGTGTTGCGGTGTCCCTGCCGGCTCTGACCGAGAAGGACGAAGCCGATCTGCGTTGGGCTATCCGCACCGGCGCTGACATCATCGCCATGTCCTTCGTGCGTTTCGCCACCGACATCGACCGCGCCCACGAGATCATGGACGAGGAAGGCCGTCGCATTCCGGTCGTCGCCAAGATCGAGAAGCCGCAGGCTCTTGAGAACCTTGAAGAGATCGTCAAGGCCTTCGACGGCATCATGGTTGCCCGTGGCGATATGGCCGTCGAATGCCCGCTGGAAGAGGTCCCGCTGGCTACCAAGCGCTGCATCGAGCTGGCTCGTCAGTACGCCAAGCCGGTCATCGTGGCTACCGAAGTCCTTGGCTCCATGGTCAGTTCCCCGGTCCCGACCCGTGCAGAGGCATCTGACTGCGCTAATGCCGTCCTCGACGGTGCCGACGCGACCATGACCTCCAATGAGACCGCCGTCGGCAAGTACCCGGCAGTCACCGTGAACACCATGAGCCGCATCTCCTCCTTCGCCACCGAGCACGGTTTCGACCGTATCCCGGAGCTGAAGAACCTGGATATGTCTTCCACCGGCGCCGTGTCTTCCGCAGCTGTGGATTTGGCTGACAAGCTGAACGCCAAGGCCATCGTTGCCTACACCCAGACCGGTTCCACCGTGCACCGCGTGTCCCGCGAACGCCCGGCCACCCCGATCTATGGCATCACCAACAACGAGCACACCTATCACTGGCTGGCTCTGTCTTGGGGCACCGAGTCCTTCCTGCTCGATGAGGATTACCACGACAAGTCCCGCAAGGACCTGATGGTCTTCACCGATAAGATCCTGAAGGATGCCGGCAAGGTCACTGATGGTGACAAGATCGTTGTGCTGAGCTCTGCCCAGGGCGAGCACCAGCCGGGTCGCACCGATTCCATCTACGTCCACACCGTTGGTGCTTGCGACTGAGATGCGTTTCGGTCAGCGACTGACTGATTAGCGAATAGGAGGGCTTTCGTCCGTTTGGATGGAAGCCCTCCTATTGTTTTCGGATGATGTTGATTTGTTGCCGATTTACAGATTGCGATAGGTTGCGATCAAAGTGTTGCACATGGTGCGAAACGCCGACCGCTCAAGGACTTTGCAAAATCATTTTTCTGTGTTAGCATAATCAAGTTGTGCGAAAGCCCCTGTATCCCAATTGGTAGAGGAGACAGCCTCAAAATCTGTACAGTGTGGGTTCGAGTCCCACCGGGGGCACCGGATTGATGAACAGCCGTGGTTGGAGATTTCCAGCCGCGGCTTTTTCTTTGAAACCCATCTGGCGCATGTGCCGTTACGTGGTGGCTCAGTGCCTTCCATCCACCAGGCGATACGGGTTACAGGGACTAAACGTGGTGTTTTAGATTTTTTGAATAGGATATTTTCACGGTTGACGGTGCTGTCATGGCTTGATGATTCCGGCGTCTTCCTCGTGGCGGATGAATGTAAGCGAGTGAATGGAAACCGGAAAAGCAAGAGAGTGGCGCAGTTCAAAAACAACGAATAGTGTAACGTCATTTCTTCGAATCTCGAACCGGGGCGTGATGTGGTTTTGTCTCCGGAGGGGACGGCGACCATGAGGAAAGGCGAGACGAAACCGCCGAAACCATTCACCGAAGCGACACTGCTCGCAACGATGGAACATGCCTCGCGTTTCGTTGACGACAAGGATCTTAAGGAAGCGTTGGACGACGACGAATCGCATTCAGGCGGTATCGGCACGCCTGCCACCCGTGCCGAAGTAATTGAGAAACTTATCCAGTCCGAATACGTGAAACTCAAGGGCAAACAGTTGCGTTCCATCTTGACGGGACGGAACCTGATTACGGTTGTATCCCCGGAGCTCAGGAACGTGGAGTACACGGCAAGGATGGAACAAAACTATCGCAGGTCGAACGTGGCGAACGGTCTACGTTAGAAGTCATGAACCTGTTCAGGAAAGAAGTTGCAGGGATTCCCAGACAAGTGGGGGGAGATCGTCAGACTGAACGGGGACGCCATTCGGCCACGACAACAGAATCCGGAGACAGAATCATATGGACTATGCCCAAAATGCGGCCAACCGGTCATCCGAAAAGGCAAATTCTGGCAATGCTCGACCAACAAACGAGAAAGACAATCCGACGGCACATGGCAGACAGTCAGCGGCTGCGGCTGGAAACTCTACCAAACCATCTGCAGCAAAAACCTCACCGATCCGATGGTGCGAACTCTGCTCGAAAAGTACCAGATCCACGTCAACGGTTCCACCTCACAAGCCGGTAAAAAGTTCTCCGCAAGCCTGATTCTAAATCCGGACAACACGGTCAAATTTGATTTCAGTCAGTGAAGATATTTGCGAAGATAGATACCGGATGGTGAGGCGGGGAAGAAAGTTTACCTCCGCACCTCACCATCCGTTTGGTATCTAGTTATGAATGGTCTATTCTAAACCGATTGAATCAAATGGTTTAATTTTCTTCGTCCTCGTCTTCGCTGCCCTCGTGGAGTTCTGCCTTACCTCCAAGCGAGGCTAGCAGTGCAAGTGCGAGTACTGAGAGGAGTCCCGTCAGCAAGGCTAAAAGTTTATATTTGAACTTTTTTGTTTCGGTGTCTTTGTTTCCTTTGAGTTGAACTATCGCTATCATCTTATCGATGATTTTTTCTTTCTGTTCGAATGATATGTCGCTCTGTTCAGCGAGGCTTGCCAGCAGTGCAAGAATTACGTCGCAGGATTCATTAAATGATTTAACATTACCCTGATCCTCTTTCAGCACTTCCAGCATGGTTTCTTGGAAGCAAGACATAACATCTCTTGTGGTGGCGGCGAATTCAGGGAATTGCAACAATGCAGTTTTTGCGACTTGCGGATCCATGTTTGGCAATTCCGACGCGAATTTCATCACTTTGTCTTTTGACATATGTCGGAAATCGGGGATATCCAGAATCTCCAGCACCTCTTGCTCAGTCAATTGTTTTCCGGCCATAAAAACTCCTCATAGTGCGCTGACAAACTTTGGAAACTATCTGGCATGCTGATACTGTGACAGTGGGGGTGAAGCTACCTCTTTCGCTTCTGACGAGCTTCCGTGTCGTTTTGTGGAAGATCGTCATCGTCGAATTCTCCCATATAAGTCACATCGTGATATTGCTCTCCATCGTATTCGTAACCAGTATATGGGTAGCCGCGTTGTGTGGTTCCCTGATATGGTTTGAACTCGGCTTCTGCCTCTTCCTTGGAGTAGAAGTCAGAGTCGAACCAGACTCCCTCTTGCTCTTCGTCCCAGCCGATTTTTGTGGCTTTGAAAACGTGTCTCATTTCATATTCCTTTCAGTTGTTGTAGCTGCGGAAGTCTTCTTCAGAGTCACAGATGAAATCTGAAGAGATACTGTTCTTATGGCCGCATTCAGTGCATTTCCATACGTAGTGATGGTCATCAAAACCCGACTAGCTGTTCAGCTGTGCATTGTAGCGATCACAATACCAGTCGATGCCCGGAAATCTATCGTTCATGGAACTATCCATCCTTTCCTCAGACCGTTCGCGGAACTGTATCCGTCGTTGGATCCAGCTTCGTTGCTTAAGCGTTCCGTACTGTCAAGTATGGCAGAGACGGTGTGAAAGCATTGAAAATACATTCGACATTGCGGTGTCAGGCGAATTTCGATCCTCGCTTTCGTCCAATCTTTTGTGTCATTATGCCGCAGCTGTTATAGCGTTTTTTACGGTGCCAACTGAATTTGTGAGATGGCTTTTGAACTTAATTGTGCAGTATGAAAGCATGTTGCTGGGGCAAAGATTGAGGCTATGAGCTTCTTCTTACTGGATATTTGCTCTCCGGAATACTCGATCTGCGTTAACGTGCCAGCTGAAGTACATGATTTGCTGTGCCTGTTGCTGGCTGAATTTCTTCAGCTGGTTTGGCGTGATGAGCGCGTGATTCGCGTCGATGATCTTGTAATCGGATTCGTTCCACCAGGCTGCGGTCTTTCCGGCGGTCCCGGATTGGACGGCTAAACCAGAAATGGTTGTCGGAGCATTGTGCGCGATGGTCGGGTCGAACAGTCCTGTGACGACGGTCCGGCCCAGTTCCGTCTGGTGCGTGTTCGTGCCGGTACAGCGGTACAGTCTGTTTTTGAGGATGATGTCTCCCGATTGGGAAAGCAGCCTGAAAACCTCGTCTATCTTCGGGTCGTCTAATTTGCTATCTAGCTTCTTGTAATAGGTCGCCAGATCGCCAATCCAGGTGCGGCATCGTTCCAGAACGTGTTTCGGTGTGGTGCCGTTCTTAAAGAATCCAGCGAAACGCTCATCAAATCGGCCGGCGAGACCATCGTGCGTGAGGTCGAAACCGCCAAAAGGGAAAAAGGAGAAGCAGTCCATCGAGGGCATCATCCGCGACCACCTGCGTGGCTTCTCCCGTACGATTCCATCGTTCCTCATGGCCTACGGCGACGAGAACACCAAACTGGAGAATTTCGACCGGATCATTCCGGAAAACGTGTTCCAGGAAGTGACTAGCATCACGACGGACCAGTTCAGGTTCCTGCGTGACGGCGGCGACTATGTGGACGAGGAAACCGGTGGGACCGAGCATTTCGACGGACACCTGTTCGACCCGGTCGTGTTCGACGACTCCGTGAAGGAGTTCATCCAATTGCGGCACAGACTCGCCAACTACTTCGACGAGAACCTACGGGAGGACATCTTCGACTACGTGCCGCCGCAGAAGACCAACCAGATCTTCACCCCGCGTCGCGTGGTCGCGCAGATGGTGGACATGCTCGAACAGGAGAACCCAGTCTGCTTCGACGATTCGACCCACACGTTCGCAGAACTGTACATGAAGTCCGGCCTGTACATCACCGAGATTATCAAACGGCTCTACCGCAACGAAGGCATGCGCGATGCGTATCCGGACGACCGCGAACGCCTCGATCACATCCTCGAACATCAGGTGTACGGCATCGCGCCCACCGAGATCATCTACCAGATCGCGACCCATTACATCCTCGGATACGACGATGAGGTCGGCAACGGCTGCAAGACGCATTTCGTCAAGGCCGACTCGGCCGAACTCGCCAAGAACGGCAAGCTCTCCGAATACGTCGAACAGGTCTTCGTCGACAGTCTAAACGACTGAGGCCGCCGGTCACTCAGTGTTTTACAGCCAAGGTCTGCTGCAGCGTATGCGAATCGTGTGGAGGCACGACGACCGCGCAATCACGATTGTTGACCGCTTCCACGCACACGAAGCCACGCCATTCGCCGTCGCCCAAATCTCCGATGGCATTGCCGGCTTGCTCTCCCGGATTCCATACCACGGTCTGCGCTGCGCCCTGCTTGGCGACAATGATGGTGCGCTGCAACACGGGGTCGCGCAGCTCAAGCGTATCCGCCGAATAGTAGATGCGGTCAACCATGCCTTGGAAGGTCACAGGTTCATCACCTTGTCTGCAACGCGGATCGCCATCCAATACGGTATCGAGATAGTCCGCGCCCTCCAGCCCGCACACCTGCGACTGTTCGGCGTCGCCAACCTGCAGGTATGTATGCAGTGCCTCTTCGTAAGACAATGGCTCGTCGCCATCGTTATATACGGTAAGCGACATCGTCAATTCACGACCGACCTCAATAGTGTAAACGGCATGAAATTGAGGATTCGGGCCAGAAACAAACTGGGAAAGTATATCTACGCCGATCTCACTGGAATCCAATGTATAGCGCAACAAAGCATCGGAAGAACCTTCCTCATCATAATGCCAGAAACTGTTGCGGGCAAAACCATGCTTGGGCGTCTTCGAAGCCACATGGCCGCCTTCGAAACCGGAATTGAACCAAGGGAAAATAATGGGAACACCACCACGGATGGCAGTGCCTTCCTTAAGGTAAATCGCCTTTGGTCGCCAAACCACAGCCTGTTCGCCGGCAGGTGCCCAGGAAAGCACATGCGCACCGTAATCGCTGACTGATGCCGTTGCGTCTTCGTTGACAATATCTCTGATAGTGAAAGTGTTATTCATACGCCCAGTATAAGCAAGGTGACGTTGAAACATGATTCCCGGAAAGATACTTTGCAAGATTGCGATATTTCCTGAATTTTCCAGCTTGATATGCAAGGCAGGAATGAGGATTGCTGCAACACGCGCTTGTAGGCTTCTGCTAGTATCATCCATGAAAGTACAAGGAAGATAGCCGGTTCGTTTCAACTTGCGTTAGGAAAGGTGAATCAAGGCTGTGAAAAGCTGAGAATTCCCAGAATCCGAACGATTGCAAATAACTGCATCGAATCATTCCGGAAGCGAGTTGGGGCGTATAAGGCCGGCTTTGGGTGTGACAGTGGAAAGAGACCGACATGTCTGCAGAAGAGACCACGGAACCGGACGAAGTGCTCACTGACGATGAACTTCAGGCTGCCGCAGCGCCTGAGCGGCCCCTCGAAGAGGAGAAGCCTCGCAAGCGTACCGTCGTCGTGGCCGAAGACGAATCTGTGAACCGTATGGATTTGGTTGCCATGCTGGAAGATAATGGCTACGAGGTTGTGGGCGAAGCCGCTAACGGTGAAGAGGCAGTTGATCTGACTCGCAAGTTCCGTCCGAGTGTAGTGTGCATGGATGTCAAGATGCCTCGTATGGACGGCATTGAGGCGGCGGGCATCATCTGCGACGAGAACATCGCCCCGGTTGTTATGCTTACGGCGTTCTCCCAGTCCGATCTGGTGAAGAAGGCTACCGGCGCTGGTGCCATGGCGTATGTTACCAAGCCGTATGAGGAATCCAAGCTGCTGCCGGCTTTGGAAGTGGCCATGGGCCGTTTCGCTGAAATCAACGATCTGCTCGACAATGTGGAACGCAGCGAATCCAAACTGCATGAAACCGAAGAGCGTCTCAAGAAGGCGGAAGAGCAGCTGAAGAAGGCTGAGGAAACCCTCGAGGAGCGTAAGCTCGTCGACCGTGCCAAGGGCCTGCTTATGGACAAGGCCGATTTCTCCGAGCAAGGCGCATTCCGTTGGATTCAGAAGACCTCTATGGACCAGCGTATTCCGAAGAAGCGCTTGGCCATGGCCATCATCGCCAAGTATGGTGATCAGAAGTCGGAAGCAGAGGATGAGCGCTAACACAGCAACTGTGGAAGGCACTTCACGCGGGACGCTATTGGTCGTTGACGGCCATTCCTTGGCGTTCCGCGCTTTTTTTGCCTTGCCCGTAGAGAATTTCAGTACATCCGCAGGCCAGGCAACCAATGCCGTCTGGGGTTTTGCCACCATGCTGTCGCAAGTGATCGATGCCGAGCATCCCGATCATCTTGCCGTCGCTTTCGACGTCAAGGGCGGCACGTTCCGCAATACGATGCTGCCGCAGTATAAAGGTACGAGAGATGCGGCTCCGGAAGATCTGCTTACGCAGTTGCCTCTGATTCAACAGATGCTTGATGCGTTGGGTGTCACGTTCATTGAAAAACCCGGATATGAGGGTGATGACGTGATCGGCACGTTGGCGAGCATGGGAGACGAAGCTGGCTATCGCACGCTGGTATTGTCTGGAGACCGTGACGCGTTCCAGCTCATTAACAACAACATCACCGTGCTGTATCCGGGGCATCATTTCAAAGACCTGAAACATATGACTCCCGATGCGGTGGTGGAGAAATATCATGTCACCCCGGAACAGTACCCGGATTTGGCGGCGCTCCGCGGTGAAACCGCTGACAACATTCCAGGCGTTCCAGGCGTGGGCGATGGCTTTGCAGCCAAGTGGATTAACCTGTATGGCGGGCTTGACCAAATCATCGAGCACGCCGACGAGATCGGCGGCAAAAAAGGCGAGGCACTGCGGGCCAACATTGACCAGGTTAAGCTGAACCGTTCCGTGAACGCCTTGGTGCGTGACCTCGACCTTGGCGTGTCCATCGAAGATCTGACCTTCGGTCAGGTGGATGCCAACCAGTTGAATGAACTGTTCACCAAACTTGAATTCGGCATTCGCACAAAAAACCGTGTGCTAAGAACATTCAACGCAGGCAAGCCTACGAACGATCTCGTGCCGCAAGACGAGTCCAGCAAACTGGAAATACCCGAATACGAAACGATTGATTCGCCGGAAGCGTTGGAATCATGGGCGCAATCCAATCTGCAGACGACAAACAAGCATCTGCATGATGAGCGAGAAACCGCGCCGAAAACAACTCCTTCCGGTTTTGCCATTGATCATACGAAGAAATGCGCGAAATCCGTGGCCCGTTCATGGGTGTTGCAGGTGGAAGGCGAAAGCAAGCCGGGGAACGCGGCCTATTCGTCGCTGATGATCGCATCGCAAGGCAAAGCGATTCGCATTAATCATATTGATCGCGATATGGCGTCACAACTGCAAACGCTACTTGACGAATACCACCAATCCATGGTGGTGCATGGCTATAAGGAACAATCCCATCTGTTGGGAAGCGCCGGCGTGAAACTGCCGGAACCGCTGTTCGATACCAAACTTGCCGGGTACCTGGTCCATCCCGATTTCCATGCAGACACTTTGGAACAGGCGGCGGCTCATTTCCTGGATCTGCATGTCGAGGAGCAGTCCGAAAGCGCTACGCAAGGAACGCTTGATTTCGACGAGCCTGAAGAATCCGTGCAACAGAAAGACGATCAGCTTCCGCGCCACACGGCGATTGTGGGGCTGTTGGCGCGAAATCTGGCGAATTCGCTGGATCAGCGTGAACAGTTCGCCTTGTTGGAATCCGTGGAGATTCCAGTATCTCGTGTGCTTTATGGCATGGAACATGCCGGTGCGCAAGTCGACATGAACAGGCTGATGAACATGCGTGAGCAGCTTGCCTCCGATGCAAATCATGCGCAGGAAACGGCATGGCAGTATGCGGGCAAGCGTGTGAATCTGCAAAGTCCCAAACAGTTGCAGAAAATCCTGTTTGAGGATATGGGTTTGAAACCCACGAAGAAGACCAAAACCGGTTCGTATACCACGAATGCGGCGGCTTTGCAGACGTTGCGCGATCGTTCGTATGATAATGACAGCGCATGCCAGTTCCTTGACGCATTGTTGCTGCATCGCGAGAAGAACAAGCTCAAGCAGATTGTGCAGACGTTGATCGATGCGACCAACGGGTCTGACGGACGTATCCATACGACGTTTGAGCAGACTGTGGCTGCGACCGGTCGATTAAGCTCGGTCGATCCGAATTTGCAGAACATCCCGAATCGTGATCCGGCTGGACGTGAGATTCGTTCGGCTTTTGTGCCCGGTGAGGGTTTTGAATCGTTGCTGAGTTCGGATTATTCTCAGGTCGAGTTACGTATTATGGCTGACCTTTCCAGTGATGAGGCGCTGATTGAGGCGTTCCGTTCCGGTAGGGACTTCCATAAGTATGTGGCGAGCTTGGTGTATGGCGTTCCTGTTGATGAGATTACGTCTGATCAGCGCAGTCATGTTAAGGCGATGAGCTATGGCTTGGCGTATGGGTTGAGCACGTATGGGCTTTCGCAGCAGCTTGGCATTAAGCCGGGTGAGGCCGAGTCATTGAAGCAGCAGTATTTTGCGACGTTCGGCAAGGTCCATGAGTATTTGGAGTCGTTGGTTTCCACGGCCCGTGAAAAGGGATATACGGAGACGATTTATGGTCGTCGTAGGTATTTCCCGGGGCTGAAGTCGCCGAATCGTGCGGTACGTGACGCTGCGGAGCGTGCTGCGCTGAATGCGCCTATTCAGGGTTCCGCCGCGGACATTATGAAGATCGCCATGATTCGGGCTGATGATGCGTTGCATGAGTCTGGTCTTGCCAGCCGTATCATTCTGCAGATTCATGACGAACTTGTGGTGGAGATTGCGCCGGGCGAGGCGGAGCAGGCCACCGCGTTGGTGAAGGATGCCATGGAACATGCGGTTGACATGGCGGTTCCGCTGGATGTTTCCACGGGTATTGGTTCGGATTGGCAGCTTGCCGCGCACTGATGCCGCCTGTTTGGGACATGTCGGTTGCCGTGCGATGATGCCACGTATATGAAGTCGCGGATGATGAGGAGGTTGCGATGGCTGCGTTAAGCCAGGTCGTTGATGTGTTGGAAACGCTATATCCGCTTCGCTATGCGGAACAGTGGGATGAGCCTGGTCTTATCGTGGGTGACTTGCGTCAGCCTGTGCGCAATATCGCTTTTGCGGCTGATCCTTCTATGGCGGTGGTTGATCAGGCGATTGCCGGGGGCGTTGATTTGCTGGTCTGCCACCATCCGTTGTTCTTCCGTTCCGTTCATGCGGTGTCGGGATTGGGTTTCCGCGGTGAGATCGTGCGCAAGCTCAATCGTGCCGGATGCGCGCTGTGGGTGGGGCATACGAATGCCGATGCAGCATATCGTGGTGTCGGCATGGCTGCGGCTGACATGTTTGGTCTGGTGGACCAGCGTCCGCTCGTGCCCATCGACGATCCGAACGCCGAGCATCCGGTCGGTCTGGGACGTGTCGGGCGGCTTGCCGAGCCTGTGATGCTGCGTGATTTCGCCCGCCGTGTGGCTGACGTGCTGCCGTATACCGAACTTGGCGTGCAGGTTTGCGGTGATCTGGACGCTCCCGTCAATACGGTGGCGGTATTGCCGGGATCCGGTGATTCGCTGTTCGATGAGGTGCGTGCGACCGGAGCCGACGTGTATGTAACCAGCGATCTAAGGCATCATCCCGTAACGGACGCTATTGAACAGGCCCGCTATGAGGCTTCCATGCGCGCTTCCGGCATCGCTCTGGGTCATGGCGATGAGCATGTGCGTCCTGCGTTCATCAACACTCCACATAGCGCCATCGAATCCATGTGGTTCCAGTATGCGATGAAAGACGTTCCTCAGACGGTTGCGTCCGTGACCGGCGACACCCCCGACGTGCGTTGGATTTCCATGAATACTGATCCATGGAACATGGTGATCCCCTCGAGCGGACAGGAACGATGACACGTCATGAATAACGAAGCGGCAGACGAAACCCAAGTTGATGCATTGCTGGACGAGTCCAGCGACGGAGTGGACATGTCCGGCACGGTCACGGTGCTTGACAGCAAGCACGTGTACCAGGGTGCTATCTTCGGTGTCGACGACATGCGGATCGCATTGCCGATGCGTGGTGGCGGGCGAACGGTGATTCGTCGGCAGGTGATGCGCCACGCGCCTTGCGTGGTCATGCTGGTGCATGATTGCGCGAACGACCGGTACCTGATCGAACGCGAATATCGTATCGGTTGCGACGCGTTCGCTTACGGTCTGCCGGCCGGACTCATCGATGGGGGAGAGGACGTTGAAGAGGCCGCGCTGCGCGAACTTCGCGAGGAGACCGGTGTGGAACCCACCGGACATGACGGCATCGAATTCGACCATGTGGGGCAGTTCTATTCGTCCGAAGGTATGACCGACGAGCTCGCCAACATCATGGTGCTTCACCTGCACGCGTGGCATCCCGTCGAACGTCACTTCGACGGCGATGAGCATGTCGAATCGGCGTGGATTTCCTGGCAGCGGCTACGCGACACTCGCATCACCGCATCCAATTCCATGATCGCCATTCTTCACGAGCAAATTCGGAGAAACCGGCAAAATACAGTCAAAAGTTCTTTCGAATCGTAAAAATAATCGCCGAACAACACGAAATTACGATTTGGGGGCTAAAACGTGAGATACTTGAATCATGCAAATCAGACCCGGATCGATGTATCCGCTCGGCGCAAGTTATGACGGCGCCGGCGTGAATTTTGCCCTCTTTTCCCAAGTGGCACAAAAGGTCGAGCTTTGTCTTTTCGATGAGGAAGACAACGAAACTCGAATCGAAATGACCGAGCAGAACTCGTACGTCTGGCACAACTATCTGCCCGGAATCCAACCGGGGCAGCGTTACGGCTACCGTGTGTACGGCCCGTACGACCCGATGCAGGGTTTGCGCTGTAACCCGAACAAGTTGCTGCTCGACCCCTACGCGAAAGCTATCGAAGGCAACATCGACGGCGATGAAAGCCTCTACTCGTATTGGTTCAAGAGCCCTGACGACGTTGCCAGCATGAACACGCTCGACTCGGCCCCACACACCATGAAAGCGGCCGTGGTGAACCCCTATTTCGACTGGGGCAACGACCAGCATCCGAACATCTCATACCACGATTCGGTAATTTACGAAGCCCACGTACGCGGCATGACTAACCTCAACATGGACGTGCCGCCGGACATTCGCGGAACCTACGCGGGACTGGCCTACCCCTCCGTAATCGAATACCTGAAGAAACTGGGCGTCACGGCCATCGAACTCATGCCTATTCACCAGTTCGTCAACGACAGCTTCCTGCAGGAAAAAGGCTTAAGCAACTACTGGGGATACAACACTATCGGCTTCTTCGCCCCGCACAACGCCTACTCCAGCTCCGGTCAGCGCGGCGAACAGGTCAACGAGTTCAAATCCATGGTCAAGGCATACCATCGTGCCGGCATGGAAGTCATCCTCGACGTGGTGTACAACCATACTGCCGAAGGCAACAATCGCGGACCGACCCTCAGCTTCAAAGGCATCGACAACGGAGCCTACTACCGTTTGGTAGACAACGACCGCAGACACTATTTCGACACCACAGGCACCGGAAACTCGCTGCTCATGCGCTCGCCGCACGCGTTGCAGCTCATTACCGACAGCCTGCGCTATTGGGTCACTGAAATGCACATCGACGGATTCCGATTCGATCTTGCGGCCACATTGGCGCGTCAGTTCCAGGAAGTCGACAAACTATCTGCATTCTTCGACATCGTCGAGCAGGATCCGGTCATCTCCCGCGTCAAACTGATCGCCGAGCCATGGGATTTGGGTTCAGGCGGATACCAGGTGGGCGGCTTCCCATCCAGTTGGTCCGAATGGAATGGCCGCTATCGTGATTGCGTGCGTGACTTCTGGCGTTCGCAGCCGTCTACCTTGCCGGAATTCGCCAGCCGACTTATGGGCAGTTCCGACCTGTATCAGGTCAACGGCCGCCGACCGGTCGCATCTGTGAACTTCATCACCGCGCATGACGGCTTCACCATGAACGATCTGGTGAGCTACAACGAGAAGCATAATGAGGCCAACGGCGAAGGCAATCGCGATGGCGAAAGCAACAACCGTTCTTGGAACTGCGGTGTCGAAGGTCCTACGACCATCAAGGATGTTAACGAGCTTCGTCAACAGCAGATGCGCAACATGTTTGCCACACTGCTGCTCAGCCAAGGCATTCCGATGATCTGCGGCGGCGACGAAGTGGCGCGCACCCAGCAGGGCAATAACAACGCCTACTGCCAGGACAATGCGATCTCCTGGACGAACTGGGATTTGGACGAGGATCAGAAGGACCTGCTCGAATTCGTATCGAAGCTGATTCATTTGAGGCTTGAGCATCCTGTACTGCATCGCCGCCGCTTCTTCTCCGGTCGCGAGCAGGGAGACGACAGCACTGCGATTCCGCAGGTCGAATGGATGGATCACACCGGCTCCATTATGGACATGGACGACTGGTCGAACACACACGCTTTCACCGTGATGATCTATCTGAACGGTTCCGATATTCCGGAAACCGACTGGTACGGCAATCAGATGGTCGACAATGATTTCATTCTGATTTTTAACGCGCATTACGAGCCGATCATGTTCACCCTGCCCGATGAGCAATATGGCAAGAAATGGCGTCTAATTGTCGACACGCATAATCCAAAGGGGCCAGAACTCAATTATGAGGCCGGTTTTGCGATTACTGCGCAATCAAGAAGCTTCCTGCTGTTGATGAGCGACAAGAAGCCGTCCAACGGACATTACAATTTCTGATTGTTTTTCCGACACTGTTTTCCAGCTACGTTTTTTAGACTTCCGAAGCAAGCCGGGAAACAGTGTCGGGAACGGTTTCGCTGACTTCCGCAAGATCCTCGACGGAGCGGGGCCTCTCGGATTGCGCCAGTACCAGCTGCGTCTGCACGCGGTCCGCTTCGATGGCGGCAATCTGACGCGAGAAAATGATGAACCAACCAAGGAACATCATGCCGGCCAACGCCTCCACGTTCGTCAGCGTGTTATGCCCGCTCAGCCATTGGAATCCGGCATAAGCGCCAATCACAATCGCAAGATCGGAAACCACGTATACGATCTTTGAAAGTTGCGGGGCAAGCCAAGGCAGGGCAATCATCAGCACGCTCATCAAACATGGCAGGCCGCGGGCGAACACGTTGTGCAAAATCGGATGCGGCGTGTAACGGAACGTGCCGATGCCTACGAAGGCGACGCCGGCCAACGCCAACATGATCGACAGCAGCAGAATCCTCGTACGGAAATGCTTCGGCGTTTCATTGATGGAGTTGGAATCCAGATACTGCAATTGCAGACGATACGTGGTGATGAGCTCGGAAACGGCGAAATAGCTGATGATCACAATGCAGATGCCCGCGAGCATCAGCGTCGAATTGAACATACGTGCGGCGAACGTCGTACGGTCGCCCAGTTGGGAGAAATTATTGTTGTACCAGTATGGATCGTCGGACGTCAATCCTGCGATGCTCACGCCAGACACCACGAAAAACGGCAGTAGGGAAGCGATCGTTTTGGCATTCATAAGTTCCGCCTGCACGAAAGTGATATAGCCTACAACGCCTGCGATGGCCGCGCATAGGATTGGCAGATAGCCTTTCAGCGTGCGGATGCCCATCATGTTGTTGATGATGGACAACATCATGAACGACATGACGAAAATGGTCGAGGCATACACCACGGAAAGCGCGAGAATCTCGAAAATACGACGGACCGGAATAGTCCAACCATGTTTGAGCGTCAGCGATCGTGATTTTCGTGCATAACCCAGACTGAATGATATAACGCCGCATCCTGCCACGATTCCCGAGCAGACGGTGAACAGTCGTTGCGTGACACGCCAAATGGCGGGAGCGAACTGCATGTAAGCGTTCATGACAAACCAAGCGATGATGGCGCATATTACAAAGGAGATAATGCCCGATGATTCAGCCTGCTGATGACGTCCCATGCCACTCTCCCTCCCGAAACGCTATTGTAAGCCTGTCGTTGTCCAACCATACGCTATAATAGAAACTCGTGTTCACATGATGCGATTCCGCGACGCGGATTCGCTGAAAGCGAGCAGGAACGGGCTGTAGCGCAGTTTGGTAGCGCGTCTGCTTTGGGAGCAGAATGTCGCAGGTTCAAATCCTGTCAGCCCGACCCACAGGGGAGATTCGTTGAAATTCCAACGTTTCTCCCTTTTTCATGCCCAAAAAGTGTATCATTGCCTGTATCATTATTTCCAATAAAGAAGCCCCCGCCAAAATGACGAGGGCAGAAAAGGAATTACTAATCAACGTAATTCCAATATCGGTCAGTCAATGTCCAGAGAAATCCCATCGGGATAGATACCGTACTTGCTCTCACGGTTAGGATCCAGAGGCTCGACACACTCCTTCAAGGAACTGGCAAACCCACTGTCCCCGATCTCCCTACCAGAGAGAGAAACCTTCACCTCGGAACCGTCAGGATAGTGGATGAAGCTGCTATGCTCCTTCTTACGCCGAGACCCGCCAACGAACAACACGACCTTGTCAATACGGTTGAAGAAAGCATCCCTATCACAAGGAGACTCACCGACATACTGGTCTTCCAAAGGCCAATTGGACGTGATGATGAACTTCTTAACGGCGAGATACCTATTCACGTTCCTAGCGTGGACCTCACCGGAATAATTATCGAGAATCTTGATCAGATCAGCAAGAGCAATGCCGCTACGCGCAAAAGAACGGTCAACAGATCTACCACGCAGATCATCCAGAAGAATCACGGACTCACCCTTATAGTTGTCAAAAGGTGCGGCCCAATCCTTCACGAGATAGACATCGTCAAGCCTCTTGCCAGTCTCAGGATCATGCAAAGCAGTCCACGTCTTACCAGTGCCGGTCTCACCCCAACGGTATTCCACAAAAGGAAGCTCATCCTCACATGCCTTGGATTTCTCCTCAAGGTACTTAGCTTCAAGCGTCTTGCAGTACTGAAGGTTATCCGCCACTATCACAGCCAGAGAAGGGTCTTTAATCACATCGCTGAGAGACCTACCTTCCTTGTAGACCTCAAAGTAGATGATCTTCCTGTCCCTAAGCTTCTTCGAGGTATAGCCAGACCCATCGAACCTCTTGTACTCCTCATAGGTCATGGAGGTGTCCACCAGATCGTTCCAAGTCAAAGGATCACCATCATCGTTCTTCTTCGTGGAGTACTCATGGATAAAGGGGCCAGCGACCCTAGTGTCTTCCTTGGTGCAATAGGAGTACGAACCCTGAAGATTCTTCACAACCTCAAGATGGATGCCAGGAAGCTTATTCATCAGAGTCTTGCCCCTTACACGACCGTCAGAGGCTATAACGCCTTGCAAATGCAGATGTTCGGAATCCTTACCACGTTCAAGCTGACAGGCATACCGGTAATGGGACAACTTCTTCTCAAGAGCACTTTCGATCTTGGAAGGGTCTTCGGTGCCGAAGCATTCCTCGACATTGTTCAACGTAAAGAACCAGTTATTACGAGAGCTGGAGACCAGATTAGAGTCTTTCATTGTTGATAGTTTTCCGTTTCTGTGGCTACTACCTTTCATCACTCGGAAGGACTAATATCAGCGTCGTTTTTTGTAACAAACAGCCTAAAATGGAGTCTCTGGCGTGTTACAAATCTAGAGGTCAAAAATTCACTAATAAGTGTGTCTATATCAAATCAGTATCAAAGTTACGCAAATCCCTAATAATAATACTGGGCATCTAGCCGGTTACAAACCGTCTAGACCGCTTCTCCGTTTCGCTACGAAGCTTGCCCCCGGGATTTGCTCTTCGACCCGCTCAAGGCACTCCCGGCCGCACAGCACAGCCGTATCCAACAACCCAGACGCAAGCACACAGAGCTAACGTCCTTCACCACCTCAGCGACTTATCTGCAACTCAGAAACCACAATGGACCGCGATCCTCGCTTTTCGCGAGTTCGCTCCCATTGCTAGGTCCTTCGCCACAGAGTCACCTCGGTAATCAGGACACGCCCCATGCACCCACGTCCAGACGCCAGACACGGCCAAGCCGCAGGACAGTCAAAAGCACCAGCGGATCTCCGAGGAGAAGCAAGAACACGGAGAGTCGTTTTAAAGGCGAAATCTCCATCTCACGTGCAATCTATCAAAAATGCGTTTTTCTTCGAATCGAGATCTGGCTATTCATCTAGAGGCACTAATAAGTGAACGTAGACGAATAGTTCGTTCTCATCAATCCAAGACCAAGCCAAAAGCAAAAACACGAGGCTCTTAGAAAACGTATCTCAGAAAAGAACAAAACAACCGTAACCACATGATCTGCTCGCCGCAGAGCGTCTTCCAAGGCCAGACCTGCCCCCCCTCATCAAGATGAGGCGTATCGAAACCTCAAAAGGTTCCTCGAGATGAGACAAGCTCATCGTTCTGGCCTCTTACTATGATCTGGTTTAAAGCGATACGAAGTATCCTTAGGTGTATCATTATCACACCTGAGAGCCTATAAACGTTGAGATGACGCTATTCAAATCAAATCCTGTCAGCCCGACCGTAACCCCTGAAAACATTAGGTTTTCAAGGGGGTTTAATTATACCGTCGAAAACAATCCGCATACAAATGCATACAAACGCCGCGATACCTCCATGCCTGATTCACACGAGTTCGCGCTCGTGGAGGGCTCTGATCGCGTCCGCCACGTCGTCCACAGGTTCTCGCCCCTCGCGGCGCGAAACAGCCAGTCGTCATCATCCATGTCATTCATCCGCTTTTCGATGTGGTGATGTTTTCTTGGACTTCCCGGCCGGGAGGAGAACCCTCTTATGGCGAAGTACAACAAGGAGCAGCGTGACAGGGCAGTGGACCTGTACATCAAATACGAGCGCTGCGCCGCCGCGGAGGGTTCCTAGGCCGGGTTAAGCAGGAGTTCCTCCGCAAGCGCGGCTTCGCGGGCGTCTCGATGGACGGGTTCATCGGCATGCTCGACGGCTACATGGTCTGGTACCGGAACAGGAGGATCAAGACGAAGTTCGGCATGAGCATCATGGCTCGTCGAGGTGCGCTCGGTCTTGCGGCATGATCGGTGGTGATGGAATCAATGACGAGTCCAACAAAACGTCACCAGCCCCAATTGCTTAAGAAAAATTGAAGCAAAACAGTCATTTCCTTTCCTCCCGGGAACCATCAGTTTGGTTGATAAGCACTCGGGAATCCATCAAGGAACCGGACGATGCCGGTGTTCTCATCCCACCGGCACCATCACCGCCGGCAATGTCCAAATTGAGCGCTCAGGGTGTACAGGAACAAGTGCCGACGCCGAACACCTTTATTTGATCACATACACTTCCGACCGAAGCGTGAGCGTGACCGTGCGCAACGGCGATACCATGTCCGGTATCGCCAAGCGAACCGGACTGTGGCCGCTGTCCGCATGGAGTGCGCCATCCGGCAACATCAACCTGATCTATCCGGGCAACATCGTCACCTATCGAGGCACGTCAGCTGCTGCCAGCGGATCCGTGTCCACAAGTGGTCGTGTGCATGTCGTCAAGCGTGGAGAAACTCTCAGCGGCATCTTCGGGGCCGACGGATGGCAGCGCGTCGCCCAGTTGAACAACCTCGCCAGCCCCAATCTTATTTACCCCGGTCAGCGGCTCCGCTACTGACCCAAACCATTGTGGCCTTCGACACCATGCCGGAGGCCACTCTCATCATCTAAGGAGAAACCCATGGATATTTCCACCGCAACCACCCTTGCCTCTGGGATTGTGGGCCTGATCGTGCCCGCCGTCGTGCAGGCCTTTAAGAAGTACATTCCCAGTGGATACGTCGGGCTTGTCTCTTTGGCCGCATCCATCCTGTTCGGCACCATCGCCATCGCCGCCACCGGCGGATTCGACGGCACCCACACATGGGGAATCACGCTCGCAGGAATAGTGGGCGTCGCCCAGACCGTGTACACGCTCGTTAACCAAGTGCTCGACGGGGAACTATCCAAAGATAAACTGCGCAACCAGTAGTCTGATTTATACTACTTCAATTTACGTGGACTCGGCCAGTTGGCTGGATCCACGTAAATCTGTAGCTACTTCTGAGGGGAAGAGTTGTTTGCCGACTGCTTATCGTTTTTAACAGCAAGAGGACAATCAACATATAGGAGGCTGCCCTTCTTGTATGGAATGACCGTGAGGAGTCGGTCGCATTTGTGCATGATCGCTCGTAAGGAGTTAGTTGCCTCCGTATCGGCAGTGAATCGATGCTTGATGCGAGTTTCCACTCGTTGAAGGCTTTCTGCTTGGCTAGCCCCGGCAGTACTGAGTTCGAGTACAAGTGCGTCTGCAATTAGAATGGACAGTACGTCATTTTTCCAAGAAAAAGCTCCATGGACTTTGCTGACAAGTTCCTTCCTGCGGAGGAAAATGACATCGGTGCTGTGTTCGGGCTGTATAAATCTAATCGCTTCAGTTGGGCTAGTCACATCAATGGCTGCAGGAAGAGCACTGGGATCAATGCCTTCGGGCACTCTAGTGTTAGGAGGCAAGACCACCATTTTCTCGGTGGCCACTTCCGAATCTTCCGCTGAAGCCACTACCTGTTCTTTCCAAGCTTTTTTATCGATGTTGAGTTGGAACTGCTTGTTAATTGCGGTGATGAGATTCAGCATATTAATGATGACAATTGTTAGCATGCTGAAAAATGACGTTCCGGCATAATATCGGTCACGATATGAAAGCTTTGCCGCTCTTGCTTTGTCTCCCTTGGGGTCAGCATGAACCAAATCTGAGTACAGCCAAGCTTCGCCTATCAGGAGATCAGATAAGGGTCGACCCTCGGGAACATTATCTTTGTCATACATTTGAATCGAATAAGATTCACCGTTGTTTTTATCGTGTAGATCTCGAAATTTCTTTCGACAAAAATCGAAACACTGCTTGGCCTGTCCAGTCAATTGCTTTCCGTCAAGTAGCATATCGATCGAGCGGAATACTTTTTCAAGATACACGGGTTCAGATTCGAGGATGCATGGCCTTGTGCGAGCTGCTAGAGATTCAAAAATCTCTTGGTCGGGCATTATGTATTTGATTCGAGTAGGTTGCCCTTCCTTGTAGCTAATTGTCATTGAGGGTTTAACATATTTCTCGACAGAGTTATTTTGGACTAGCGAATGTGCTTCTACGCGGCGTGCTCGAATCACAAAGCGGCGCAAAATGTCTCTCGCCTCCAGATCGTCTACAGGATGGCGTAGCTTCGACTGCTTTTTGGTCGAGTCGGTTTTCTTAGACATCAGCACCTTTCAGTAAGACATTTTGTCGTGCGGCATACACATAATATACCTTTAGTCGAACGAATGTTCGAAATGTCCGACATATGCTTCTCCGGGAATTTTTGTCATCATAATGGTATATGTTCTTCCCTATGAGTAGCGCTATCGAATCAAACCTTAGCACCCAAGCCACCGATGGCTTTGATGAAGCAACTGAGCTTATCACGTTGTTGCGTGGTTCTATGACGCGCCGTCAGCTTGCCGAGTCGTTGCATGTATCCACCTCGACTGTGGAGCGCTGGGAGTTGGGCAAGGTGGAGTGCAAGCCTGCTTATGTTCCTGCGCTGCGTGAATTGTATTTCGGCACCACGCATGAAGACGGCACCGATTTCCGCACCATTGACCTGTTTGCCGGCATCGGCGGCATCCGTCGTGGTTTTGCTTCGGCTGGCGGGCATGCGGTGTTCTCTTCGGAATGGAATGAGTTCTCGGCCCGCACGTATCGCACGAACTATGGGTTCACCGAGCAGATGGCCGGAGACATCACCAAGGTGGACGTGGATGACATTCCCGACTGCGATGTGGTGCTCGCGGGCTTCCCGTGCCAGCCGTTCAGCGTGGCTGGAGTATCGAAGAAACGCAGCCTAGGCCGTGAGACCGGATTCCGGGACAAGACGCAAGGCACGCTGTTCTTCGACGTGGCGCGCATCATCGCGGCGAAACGTCCGGCGGCGTTCCTGTTGGAGAACGTGAAGAATCTGACCTCGCACGACCGGGGCCGCACCTTCAAAGTCATCCTCGATGCCCTGCAGAACGAGCTGGGCTACGAGGTGCATTGGAAGGTCATCGACGGACAGCACTTCGTTCCCCAGCACCGCGAACGTATCTACATCGTCGGCTTCCGCTCGCATACCGACTTCACATGGGATGACCTCAAGCTCCCCGAACATAAGCCCGTGCTCGCTGACATCCTTCATAAAAACGACGGCACCGAGCCGTATCTGCCTTGGGACGGCGACCGGTACTTCGACTACGAGCACAACAAGGTGCAGGACAAATACACGCTCACCCCACGCCTGTGGCAGTACCTGCAGGACTACAAGGCCAAGCACGAGGCCATGGGACATGGCTTCGGCTATGGCTTGGTGACGCCTGACATGGTGTCCCGTACCTTGTCCGCCCGCTATCACAAGGACGGTTCCGAGATATTGGTCGCGCAGGAAGGTGAACGCCCCCGCCGGCTCACTCCGCGCGAATGCGCCCGCCTCATGGGATACCCGGATGATCTGCGCATTCCCGTCTCGGACACGCAGGCCTATCGCCAGTTCGGCAACTCCGTGGTCGTACCAGCCATCGCGGAGATCGCCCGCATCATGCGTCCCCATATCCTCAAGGTCATGCAGGAGAACAAGGCCCCCGAACTGATCTCCGATTCCGAACTGGCCGACGAGGCGATCCAAAAGGCCCGCCAACTGGCCGTCGCCGGCGCAAGCCACGACTGAAACGACACGCCGCTAGACCGTTGATGCTTTGGCGCTGACATTGGCATGGGTATTGTTGAGGTATGCGCGATACCCATGTCAACGACGATCAGCAATGGTACGACACGGCCGACATCCAGCAGGTCCACGACCTGTTGACCCGAGCCGGTGCCGAAAGCATCTGGGTCAAGCGGCTGGTGCCCAACAACAACTCGAAACAGCAGATCTTCCTAGGCAACGATCCCTCCGACCTAGCTTTCCTTCCCCTCGGCACGCCGTGGTACACGGATCCGAAATCACAGAAGAAGAAAGCCGGGCCGCTGCTGATTCGCATTCCGGTTCCGTGGCGATGGGTCACGCCTGACGGCGAGTTCGACGCGCCGAACGCCAACATGTGCTTCTACCCGCAATATCCCGAGGTAAGGTTCTCCGGCTTCCTGAAGGGATGCAAGGAAGGCCCGTCCGAGCTGTTGAGCGAGACGAAACGTGGCCACGAAGAGGGACGCTGCTTGTTCTTCGGAACCGTGAAGGACACGGGCGAAGGAATGGGACATGTTGTCGCCTTGGTCGTCGGCGCTCCATCGCCGGCCGCCCAATACGTCTTGAACATGGACACATTCGAGAAAGGGCACGTCTGCCCGGTCGTGTTCCAAGGCCAGAGAAAGCCCGGCGAATTCTCCATCCTTGAGGAAGCTCTTCTCGGCATCATGGGCAAGAAGATCATCCCATGGCGTCTGCGCAACGACGGAACCATCGACAAGCCATACATCGCTCCCAACGCTCCCGGACTGACTCTGGAGGCGGAACTCGGCGTGGGAGAGAACGCCATTCCCGGCCCGGACTTCGACATCTGGGAGCTCAAGGCCATCAAACAACCATCCCTTGAGCGGCGCAGCAACCACCGGGTCACCTTGTTCACGCCGCAGCCCGACACGGGATGGATAACGGGACAATCCCAAGCCGATTTCGTCCTGCGCTACGGACATGTCAGCGGCACCGACGAAAACGGCAATCCCGACGAGTACTACTTCACTTCGGGCGACATTAACCGCCCCGGCGAAGACAAAGAGGGAGCGAAACTCAACCTTAAACTCGTCGGCTTCACCGATGCCAAGCACTTCGATCCCAACGGGATGATCGCCCTATACGACAAGCAGACCGGCGAACTCGCCGCCGGATGGTCATACCTCAAGCTACTGGAACACTGGCAGCGCAAGCACAACCGCGCCGCTTACGTGCCGTATCTCAGGGAAAAAGAAGACGGGAAGACCACGGTAGAATTTGGCCCACTCGTCACCCTCGGCATCTCCACCAGCTTCGGCCTGTTCCTAAAAGCCTTCCAAGACGGCAAGGTCATCTACGACCCCGGCGACAAAATCACCCTCAAAGATGGCAAATGGACGCCCCATTCCCGAAGCCAATTCCGCATCAACCTCAACGACATCTCGGCCATCTACCAAGAAGTAAAAGAAGTGGATCTGCGAGATTCCGATTCTTCGCAAAAAGAGGAATAGCCATGGCAATGATAATGTGTCCCGGCTGCGGAACAAGTATTTCCGACAAAGCGTTGTCCTGCCCGCAATGTGGTTTTGTCGGCGACGATCCGAGTCGTCCGATTTCTCAACAAGCAGTTTATGAGATGGTGCCAAAGTTCCAAGTTGAGATTGATCGTTGGGATCCACAATCGCAATCATTGGTGGGCGAGTCATTGGATATGTCCTTGGAGACCCGGCGTAAAATCTTCGGCTTCCTAGGCAATCTGGAACAGCTCCAGACGCTTGCACCAGGGCTGTTCCAGCTCATCAAGGAATTCTCCAACAAAGATGAAGCCACATTGGTGGCTCATTTGCCCGAGGAGATCATGAAGATGGTTGAAGAAGGAAAGCTCTTCTTCAAGGAGGATGCCAACGGGAAGATTATGCCGCAAGTGTTCGACGTGAACGGGAAGTTCTATAAGCAGGTGCGGCTTGACTGGGAGCAGATGTCGCCTGATGTCATGGATACAATGCGGCACTTGCAGACTCAGGTGGCCATCGCAATGGTGTTGTCCGAGGTCCGCAGCCTTAGGGACCAAATCGAAGGTATTCGAGTGGACTTGCAGAATGACCGTCTGGCACTGGCTGAAGGCGCTTGGGATAAACTCATGCAAGCCCGTGTCATTGAAGATTCACGGCTGCGCGATGCATTGATAGTACAAGCCATATCATCCGCGACCGATGCCAAGCGAACATTGATGCGTAATTTCGCGGAGAACGTCAAATACCTGAAAGCCCATTCCAATGAGCGTATAGACAAGAAACTGATTTCTGCCGTCACTCAGCAAAATCAATCGAGGGCTGCCGATGCGTTCAACGATCTGGCGCAGATCACCAATGCTGTACGTGTCGAAGGCGCTGGATATGCCATGCTCAATCAAAACGAGGCGAGCATGGTATGTTTGGAACAGTTCCGAGAATTCATCGACGCGAATAAACTTAACGAGCGAGACACCTTACTGGCAATTAACTCGCATCTCCCGGTTGGGTCGAAGATGCCTGACATGGTTGACCAATTCGAGGATCTGGCGCTAAGGATCACGGCGCTAGACGGCGCGTCGCAGCTAGACCGTATCCCCCAAAGATTGCTTGAGCCATTCAGACCTGAGCCGGAGACGAACGAAAGCAACAGTGAAGAGGAGGACGGCAACAATGTTCCGTAAGAAGAAGAATGATCCAGCTCAGAGCGAGGGGACTGAAAACAGTCCTCAAAGAAAGTCCGTTAACGATGCTCAAGATGCCGTTGCGCCCCATGGCCACGCTTTCATGCGCAAGACAATCAAGCGTTGCGAAAACTGCGATAGCGAGTTGGAAAGCACGAGAAAGTCCAATTTGTGCGAAGCATGTGAGAAGGAACAACTGCAGAAAAATGTCAAGAAAGGTGCGGCAGCTGCTGCTGCTATCGGCCTAGCAAAAGTGGTTATTCCGAAAGTTGCCCCATATGCCAAGAAAGCCGCTCCATTGGTAGCCAATGCTGTAAAAAAGATAGTGTTTAGATAGCAAAACAGTCTTCCAATGTCGCAAATTCAGAGCGGCTGCGCAATAATGCGATGCTCTATGGATTATGGATTCGGAGTGCTGAGCAATGCCCAAGAAAAAGACTCATAGTGAGTTCCTTGCCGATCTCGGACGGCTGAATGCTCATGCTGACGATCTGGAGATTGAGTCGGAATATCAGGGGTCGAAAGCGCCAGTGGATGTGCGTTGCCTGCGCTGCGGTCATAAATGGATGACGATGCCTGGCACGTTGCTTCAAGGGTGCGGATGCCCTCGGTGCGGTGAGAAGCAGCTCCGGCGTAAGAAAACATACACCAATGAGAAATTCCTAGAGAAGCTTGCCAAGATCAATCCTGAGGCGGAGCCATTAATGGAATACACGAAGGGCTCTAGTTACATCGACGTTCGATGCAAGCGATGCGGCACGATATGGTCCTCCAAGGGATACAACTTGTTGCAGGGCAAGGGATGTCCCCATTGCGGTGCGATTCGGGGCGCGAGGAACAACCAAGGCAAGACTGGTGTCAAGACCCGTGAGCAGTTCTCGGCCGAGCTGGCTGAGGCGTCGCCGGACATCGAGGTGCTTGGCGATTATGTGAACGTGCATACGAAGATCAAGGTCCGGTGTCATGTCTGCGGCCACGTTTGGTCGGCGGTGCCGGGTGCGCTTTTACGAGGTCACGGCTGCCCGAGGTGCGCCCGATCCGGCACCAGCTTCATGGAGCAGTTTCTGCTCTATGCCCTCAGGCAAGCGCTTGCCGGGGAGACGGTTCTCTCACGGGACAAGACGACCATCGGAATGGAGCTGGATATTCTGATTCCATCGAAGCGGCTTGCGGTCGAGCCGGGCGTGTGGTTTCTTCACAAAAGGAATGTCAAACGTGACGGCGAAAAGCGGAGAAGATGTCATGAGGCCGACATCCGGCTTGTGACCATATACGATCAATTCCCGCAAGACATGGAGTCTCCGTTCGATGACGATTGCCTCACATACCCGTTTGATTTGAACTCAGGCGACCGTTCGGCGCTCAGGGATCTTGCGATTGGATTGATTAAGGATGCGGGTGGCATCTGTGAGTTCAGCGCGGATGACTGGGCGAGGATTGAGGAAATAGCGACCGAAGAATCACGTGCCCAGAGTCCCGATCAATTTGTCGAGAGGTTGCATGCCATTCATCCCAATATCGAGGTCGTGGGCAAGTATGTGAATGTTAATACGCGAGTCCGAGTGCGTTGCAACGTGTGCGGGAGGGTGTGGGATGCCTTGCCGGCAAGTCTGCTCGCAGGTGATGGATGCCGAACGTGTGGCACGAAACGGGCTCATGACCAATTGCGCAAGTCCCAAGACGATTTCATTGAGCAAGTCAGGGAAGCGAATCCCGACATCGAAGTGCTTGGCGAATACGTTTCGAGACATGGCAAAGTTCACGCTCGTTGCCGTGTCTGCGGTCACGAATGGGATCCCGTAGCAGCGAGCCTGCTCAGAGGATCAAATCACAAAGGATGGAAAGGAATCCATGGCAAACTTAAGCTTTAGAGAATTTCTCATGGAAGCGCTCATCGGATAAAGTCGACACGCCGAACGCCGTTGCCACCATGACTGCCAAATCCAGTAAAAAACCAGTAACAATGACCGTCACGGTGAGCCAATCCCAGCCGTCTCAACAAAGACAGCCAAAAATCAAGAACCGCCATTTTTCCAACGATATTAGTCTTAGCAAAAAGCCATTCAATCCAACAAGAAACACCCCGCGGAAACAGGATGTCGCAGGTTCAAATCCTGTCAGCCCGACGAAAACCGTTAGAAACAAAGGCGTTTCAGTCGGTTTGAAAACCTTTTCCGGTTTCCGGTATAAACAGTGCAAACACGGAACGACCTCCTTGACGTCAGTCCTCCAGCATGCGGAGTGGAGCATCTCGACCGCGTCCGCGCAACCGTCCAGATTCTCCGGCCACAACGCCGCGTACGTGCCCAAAGTGACCGTCGCGCTGCATGGTGATACCGGAACATGATTTTCCACGGGTTTTGGATACGATAAACCCTATGAACGCATCTCAAGAGAATCTTTGGCCGGCGCCGTTTGCCAGCAAGTCGCTTGACGCCACCGTTGTGGTGCCGGGCAGCAAATCCCTGTCGAACCGTTATCTCATTCTTGCGGCTCTCGGGCATTGTCCTGTGCGATTGGTCGGTCTGTTGCGCTCGCGTGATACCGAGCTGATGATGGACGCGCTGCGTTCGTTGGGAGTGCGCTGTGAAATCGATGAGCAGGTTGACACCACAGTTACGGTGGTGCCGCCGTCCGACGGCCGGTTCCACGGTGGTACGAAGGTGTTCTGCGGTCTTGCAGGAACGGTGATGCGCTTTGTGCCCGGTCTTGCCATGTTCGCAGACGGTCCTGTGGATTTCGACGGTGACGAGCAGGCGTACGCACGTCCGATGAAGCCCGTGTTGGACGGTCTTGAACAGTTGGGGGCATGTATCGAATACCACGGCGAGGAAGGTCGCCTGCCATTTACAATCACTCCACCACAAACGGTGAGCCAGTGCGCCGAGCCGAGCGTAGTTAGCATTGATTCTTCGGGATCCTCGCAGTTCATTTCAGGACTATTGCTCATCGGCTCTCGAGTGCCAGGCGGTTTGGAACTGCATCACACGGGGGAGAAGACGCCGAGTTTGCCTCATATTCGCATGACAGTGGCCGATCTGCATGGTTCCGGTGTGCGTGCCAACGCCGACGAACACGCCCGCGTGTGGACCGTGCAGCCGGGAGCCGTGCAGCTGCCCGAAACCGTGACGGTCGAGCCTGACCTGTCGAATGCCGCCCCGTTCCTTGGCGCAGCGCTCATCGCCGGAGGAACCGTGCGCGTGCCTCATTGGCCGGAATCCACCACGCAACCCGGAGGCCTACTTCCGGGCTATTTGGAACGTATGGGAGCTGAGATCAGCTTCCCGGTGATTGACGGCGTCCGGTATTGCGAAGTGACCGGCGACGGTCGTGTCAGCGGCCTAGGTGATTTCGACCTGACGGCGGCAGGTGAGATCGCGCCATCATTGGCCGCAATCCTAGTCTTCGCCGATGCTCCTACGCGAATGCTGGGCATCGGTCATCTGCGTGGCCATGAGACGAACCGCTTGAAAGCATTGGTCAACGAGATCACCAGAGTCGGGGGTGATGCTCGTGAGCTTCCCGACGGGCTGGAGATCGCGCCAGTGCCGGCAATGAATCTCAAGCCGGCTGAAATGGAAACCTATGCGGACCATCGCATGGCGACGTTCGCTGCGATGCTGGGGCTGAAAATCAACGGCATCCAAGTCAAGAACATTGCGACCACCGCGAAAACGCTTCCCGATTTCGCAAACATGTGGACCAACATGCTGGCCTAGCAATAATTGTCCAGGATAATCCGCAAATAATCCACGATATTGAAAACGGTACGGAAATGTCCTTCCTCCGCAAAAACGGAAGAAGGACATTCTACGTTTGCACAGGATCGTGATCATTTTGCGGATGCCGCTATGTCAAGCCACGATGGTTCTTAGCTTTCCTGACACGGCTTGGCCTTGTCCGGCCCCAACATGGCAAAGGTAGTGGCGCTCGAAAACGTCATAATGCCTACGAAAAACACGGAACCAATGGAAACCTGACACCGTACGTAAAGAGGTAAGCAGCGACGAGGAGTCCGACACCTTGAGAGGTGTTATCTGGCTCGAGCCTAGAAGACGGAAGGCATGATGAAGCCCCCGGAAATTTCGCACTTTCGGGGGCTTCAGACTCTTGCCCAGTTCCGTCAGAGAATACTCTACTTTCGGCGGCACTTCGGCATAGACCTCACGGTGAACAAGCCTATTTGCCTCCATCCGCCAGCTGCTGGAGGATGTCGCACGGGCGGACAGCCTGGTATGGGATGCCCACAAATGGCTGTTCCAAACGTACGCCTGCAGTACGGTCATGTTTCGTGACAGGAAACACTTGGCAGCCTTTTACAGTTCTGACCCGGAATATCTCCGGGATGCCGCCGCAGAGAACGGAGAAATCAACTATTGGGAATGGGGCATTGAACTGACCCGCCCCGCGCGCAGCCTGAAATTATGGCTCACCCTGCAGACGTTGGGGACGGATCAGATCAGTGATATGGTGACCCACGGCATCGACCTAGCCCAACAGACGGAGTCCATGCTTCGGAACCAGCCGGAATGGGAAGTTGTAACGCCTACGCAGCTGGCCATTGTGAAATTTTGTTATGCGCCTCAGGGGCTCACACCCCAGCAACAGGACGAACTATTTCTCGGCGCATGATGGAGGAAGGCTTTGCCTGCGTGCTGACCACCCAGCTGAAAGGCCGGACCGTTCTGCGGATCTGCCTGATCCACCCGGAGACAACGGAGGACGATATCCGCCATACGATACAGCGTATGTACCAATATGCCCGTGCGCTGAAAAAGGAACGTGTGTCGAACTTTTCTTGAATTATATGCCATAAAGTAACACAAAAAACAACAGATAGCCGCCACAATTCCGTAATGATTGATGCTCGACAGTCTCCTGAAAGAATGCTATAATAACGCGCGTAAAATTTGAGTGGACTTTTCCGGATTCGGTCATCTTTTTGCCACACAGCTATCTTGTGATAGCCGTGTGGCTTTTTTGTTGTCTGCATCTTGGAAAATCTGGCAGAACGGAGGATGGTACTTGTATGGAAAATGATTTTTGTCTCTTATCAAAACGCGCCGCAGCGTAAGGACCTATCAAGCAGAACCTGTACCCGCTGAGGCTCTGGACGCCGTACTGGAAGCGGGGACTTACGCGCCTACCGGCGGCGGACGTCAATCCCCTACCATTATTGCAATTACAGACCCAAATATAGACAGGAGATCGCAAAGTTAAACGCAGAAGTGATGGGGAGCAGCATAGACCCCTACTATGGTGCGCCTGTCGTGGTTTTGGCAGATGGCGGTGCAAGCACCTTCGCGGAGGATGGAAGCTGCCGGAAACCTTACGCGGTGTCGGGGCGGTTGCATTGGGGTATCCAGCCCAGGAAGACACTCAACCCGCAGTACGCAAACAAAACTATATCGTTCGGATTTAATGATCCTGCTGTCCGGCGCAATTTTTTGCGCCGGACACTTTGTGGAGAGGAGGGAAAGTATGCAGACGAATAATAAAATGGCGGTCGCTCCTGTTGGAAAGCTCATCTGGCAAATGTCGATACCGCCGCTGATTTCCATGTTCCTGCAATATTCCTATAACCTGATAGACAGCGCGTTTGTGGCACGGTTGAGTGAGAATGCACTGATCGCTGTTTCTCTGGCATTCCCGATTACAACATTGATGAATGCAGCGTCTATCTGGATCGGTGTCGGCGTGAATGTGCTGATAGCAGGATATCTTGGACAGAAAAAGCAGGATGATGCAAATACAACCGTCACACATGGATTGTTACTGGCCTTTGGAATTGGTGCTTTGCTCAATCTTCTGGCATTACTGATTATGAAACCCTATTTTCGGGCATTCACCAATAATGAAGAAATTTATCAGCTGAGCATCGCCTACATGAGTGTGTGCTCCTTCATGCAAATTCCCAATATGGTGCATATCGCCATCCAGAAGATGATACAGGCCACCGGGAACATGGTCGCTCCCATGTGTTTTCAGATTGCGGGAGTGATTGTTAATTTTGTATTCGATCCCATCTTGATTTTTGGTATTGGTGTTTTTCCGGATATGGGCATCCGCGGCGCTGCAGTGGCTACTGTTGCGGGCTATTCATTATCCATGATTTTGGCATTTGCTTTGCTGCTGGGCAAAAAGCAGAAAGTGCAGGTAAAAATCAAAGGCTTTCATTTGCAAAAGCAGATGATCCGCCGTATTTTTGCCTTTGGCCTGCCATCTTTTATTATGAACGCCCTCAGTTCGTTTATGGTGACGTTCGTCAATCTGTTCCTGGTGGCGTATTCCGATACGGCGATTGCTTTCTTCGGCGCATACTTTAAGGTGCAGCAGTTGATCGTTATGACGGTAAACGGCTTGATCCAGGGCTGTTTGCCTGTCATGCGGTTTAACTACGGCGCAGGCAACAGCGAAAGGCTGCATTCCGCTTTCCGATACGGAACCGCTTTGGTCACTGGTATGATGATACTGGGGACATTGGCCGTCATCCTTTTTCCAGCACAGATTTTGGGATTGTTTACGGCGTCGGAAACCATGCGCTCCTTTGGGATATCCGCGATGCGGATTATGGCGGCAAGCTATCTGTTTTGCGGTCTCTCTACTATGATTTCCACCTATTTTCAAGCTACGGAAAAAGTAGGTTCCAGCATGGCAATCCAATTATGCAGGCAGATGCTTTTCCTTGCTCCCGCCTTATGGTGTCTGGACAGATTGTTCCATCTGAACGGGATCTGGCTTGCATTTCCGGTTGCCGAAACTGCCACTTTGCTCGTTGCTCTTGTGATGATGGCACGGCATCGCCACAAAAATATCTCATAACGTGTTCCAGAGAGGAAAAATGATGAACGACACTTTCATGAAAGAGAAACCGGTATTACGCTGATTTTATCCATGTCATTGCCTATGGATGTTATCCATGCTAAATGCTCACTGCGTGGGCGGAACAAGCAGAAAAATATCACAACGGCGAAATCAACCGGGAAGACTATGACAAGTGGCGTTATAACTACCCGAAATATGATGAAACATCCGGCTATGTGAAAGTGCCGTCCCAGCAATTCAGCGATGCGCTGGTGGAGGCGTTCAAAGACCGGCTAAAGAATGACTAAATCTGAGTAAAACAAAAAGAGCTATCTGACTTCTCTAACAGAAATCAGATAGCTCTTTATTCTTGAATAATCTAGAATGTTATCATTTTGTTGTCACGGGGCAATTCCGTAACGCAAAAGTCCAGCATTTTCAAGACTTTTTGGCTTTTCGTGTATTATTCCCACTCGATGGTTGCCGGCGGCTTGGAGGTGCAGTCGAGCACCACACGGTTGATCTGACGGCATTCGTTGGTGATGCGCGTCGAAATCGTGGCAAGCACATCGTACGGAATGCGGGACCAGTCTGCGGTCATGGCGTCTTCGGAGGAAACCGGACGCAACACGATCGGCGAACCATACGTGCGCTCGTCGCCCTGTACACCCACGGAATGCACATCGGCAAGGAGCACGACCGGGCACTGCCAGATATCGCGGTCAAGGCCGGCCTTGGAAAGCTCCTCGCGAGCGATGGCGTCGGCCTCGCGAAGCAGATCCAGACGCTCCTTGGTGATCTCGCCGATGATGCGGATGCCGAGGCCCGGGCCAGGGAACGGCTGACGCCAGACGATTTCGTCCGGCAATCCAAGCTCGGTACCGATGGCACGAACCTCATCCTTGAACAAGGTGCGCAGTGGCTCGACGAGCTGGAACTTGATGTCGTCAGGCAGGCCGCCCACATTGTGGTGCGACTTGATGTTGGCCGCGCCGTCGCCGCCGCCGGATTCCACGACATCCGGGTAGAGGGTGCCCTGAACGAGGAACTTGACTTCCTTGCCGGAAGCGCCCGCCTCTTCGATGACCTGACGCTGGGCCTTCTCGAACGTGCGAATGAACTTTTCGCCGATGATCTTGCGCTTCTTCTCCGGTTCGCTCACACCCTTCAGGGCGGTGAGGAAGTCTTCGGAGGCGTCCACGGCGATGAGCTTGATGCCGATCGCCTCAACGAAATCATGCTTGACCTGCTCGGCCTCGCCCTTGCGCAGCAGACCGTGGTCCACGAACACGCAGGTGAGCTGGTCGCCGATGGCCTTGTGCACGAGAGCTGCCGCGACTGCGGAATCAACGCCGCCGGACAGGCCGCAGATCACCTGTGCGTCACCGACCTTCTCGCGGATTTTCGCGACCTGGTCCTCGATGATGCTGGAGGCATCCCAGTTGTTGCCGAGACCTGCGCACTTGTGCAGGAAGGTCTCGATAAGCTGCTGGCCCATCGGGGTGTGCTTGACTTCAGGATGCCACTGCACGCCGTACAACTTGCGGGATTCATCCTGCATGGCGGCAACAGGCGCACCCTCGGTGTGTGCAAGCACTTCAAAGCCTTCCGGCGCTGTCTTAACAGCCACGCCATGGCTCATCCACGTGTTCTGGTCGGCGGGGGAGCCTTCGAGCAGGCCTTCCGACTTGTCGATGAAGGTCTCGGTTTTGCCATACTCGCCAAGGGCGGCCTTGTCGACATCCGCGCCCAAGGCATAGGCCATGGCCTGGAAGCCGTAGCAGATGCCCAGCACGGGAACGCCGGCCTCGAACAGTTTCTTGTCCACGCGCGGCGCGCCCGGCTCGAACACCGAAGCCGGACCACCGGAAAGGATGATGGCCTGCGGATCCTTGGCCAACATCTCATCGACCGGCATGGAATGCGGCACAAGCTCCGAATAAACATTGGCTTCACGCACTCGACGTGCGATCAGCTGGGCGTACTGGGCTCCGAAATCAACAACGAGCACAGGACCTGCAGCCATAACACTCTCCCTTTTGATATGAGGTATGAAGAAGCAACAATACTAACTGTTCTATTGTGGCGACGCTAGCAGACATTAGAAACGCTGTGAACAGAAGGTGAACAAACCTCACAATTGCTTACTACGCATGGTTCAACACGCCGCATGCAAGGATTGCAAAACGAACGTGAAAAAGGTGCGAATGTGGCTTGAAATCGTTGATATTGAGCCGTTTATCAGTCTTTTTGATAGCATGTGAAGTATTCACAAATCTCCCGATAAAAGCTCTCATTTTTTAACAGAAACGACACACTTACGCACACAGTCGCAAAAAAACAGCAAAAAGTCGCACCTCGCTCGTAATATGCTCAAGTGATTGGGAATGAATCGTTCCGCGGAACCGCAAGGTTTTGCAAGATTCAGGACCGAATGAAAATAAACAATCGCACAACACAGTGCAGGAGTACAGGAGTACACATGACGAGTCCTGTTATTGGCACCCCTTGGAAGAAGCTGAACGCTCCGGTTTCCGAGGAAGCTATCGAAGGCGTGGATAAGTACTGGCGTGCAGCCAACTACCTCTCCATCGGCCAGATCTATCTGCGTAGCAACCCGCTGATGAAGGAGCCTTTCACCCGCGAAGACGTCAAGCACCGTCTGGTCGGTCACTGGGGCACCACCCCGGGCCTGAACTTCCTCATCGGCCACATCAACCGTCTCATCGCTGATCACCAGCAGAACACTGTGATCATCATGGGCCCGGGCCACGGCGGCCCGGCTGGTACCGCTCAGTCCTACCTGGACGGCACCTACACTGAGACCTTCCCGAAGATCACCAAGGACGAAGCTGGTCTGCAGAAGTTCTTCCGCCAGTTCTCCTACCCGGGCGGCATTCCGTCCCACTACGCTCCGGAGACTCCGGGCTCCATCCACGAAGGTGGCGAGCTGGGTTACGCCCTGTCTCACGCCTACGGCGCTGTGATGAACAACCCGAGCCTGTTCGTTCCGGCCATCGTCGGCGACGGCGAAGCTGAGACCGGCCCGCTGGCTACCGGCTGGCAGTCCAACAAGCTCGTCAACCCGCGCACCGACGGTATCGTGCTGCCGATCCTGCACCTCAACGGCTACAAGATCGCCAACCCGACCATCCTGTCCCGCATCTCCGACGAAGAGCTCCACGAGTTCTTCCACGGCATGGGCTATGAGCCGTACGAGTTCGTCGCTGGCTTCGACAACGAGGATCACCTGTCGATCCACCGTCGTTTCGCCGAGCTGTTCGAGACCGTCTTCGACGAGATCTGCGACATCAAGGCCGCAGCTCAGACCGACGACATGACTCGTCCGTTCTACCCGATGATCATCTTCCGTACCCCGAAGGGCTGGACCTGCCCGAAGTTCATCGACGGCAAGAAGACCGAAGGCTCCTGGCGTTCCCACCAGGTCCCGCTGGCTTCCGCCCGCGATACCGAGGCTCACTTCGAAGTCCTCAAGAACTGGCTCGAGTCCTACAACCCGGAAGAGCTGTTCGACGAGAACGGTGCTGTGAAGCCGGAAGTCACCGCCTTCATGCCGACTGGCGAACTGCGTATCGGTGCTAACCCGAACGCTAACGGTGGTGTGATCCGCGAAGAGCTGAACCTGCCGGCCCTCGAAGACTACGAGGTCAAGGAAGTCGCTGAGTACGGCCACGGCTGGGGCCAGCTCGAGGCAACCCGTCGTCTGGGCGTCTACACCCGCGACATCATCAAGAACAACCCGGACTCCTTCCGCATCTTCGGACCGGATGAGACCGCTTCCAACCGTCTGCAGGCCGCCTATGACGTCACCAACAAGCAGTGGGACGCCGGCTACCTGTCCTCCCAGGTTGACGAGCACATGGCTGTCACCGGCCAGGTCACCGAGCAGCTCTCCGAGCACCAGATGGAAGGCTTCCTCGAGGCCTACCTGCTCACCGGTCGTCACGGCATCTGGAGCTCCTACGAGTCCTTCGTGCACGTGATCGACTCCATGCTGAACCAGCACGCCAAGTGGCTCGAGGCTACCGTCCGCGAGATCCCGTGGCGCAAGCCGATCTCCTCCATGAACCTGCTTGTCTCCTCCCACGTGTGGCGTCAGGATCACAACGGCTTCTCTCACCAGGATCCGGGTGTCACCTCCGTCCTGCTGAACAAGTGCTTCAACAACGATCACGTGATCGGCATCTACTTCCCGGTGGATTCCAACATGCTGCTCGCTGTGGCTGAGAAGTGCTACAAGTCCACCAACATGATTAACGCAATCATCGCTGGTAAGCAGCCGGCCGCTACTTGGCTGACCCTGGACGAAGCTCGCGCTGAGCTCGAGAAGGGTGCTGCTGAGTGGGAGTGGGCTTCCACCGCCAAGTCCAACGACGAAGCCCAGATCGTTCTCGCCTCCGCTGGCGACGTTCCGGCTCAGGAGATCATGGCTGCTGCCGACAAGCTCAACGAGCTCGGCATCAAGTTCAAGGTCGTCAACGTTGTGGATCTGGTCAAGTTGCAGTCCACCAAGGAGAACGATCAGGCTATCTCCGACGCTGACTTCGCTGAGCTGTTCACCGAAGACAAGCCGGTCCTGTTCGCTTACCACTCCTACGCCCGCGACGTGCGTGGTCTGATCTACGATCGCCCGAACCACGACAACTTCAACGTCCACGGCTACGAGGAGCAGGGCTCCACCACCACCCCGTACGACATGGTTCGCGTGAACAACATCGACCGTTACGAGCTCGTTGCCGAAGCTCTGCGCATGATCGATGCTGACAAGTACGCCGAGAAGATCGACGAGCTGGAAGCCTTCCGTCAGGAAGCCTTCCAGTTCGCAGTCGACAACGGCTACGATCACCCGGATTACACCGACTGGGTCTACTCCGGTGTCAACACCACCAAGCAGGGTGCTGTCTCCGCTACCGCCGCAACCGCTGGCGATAACGAGTGAGTCTAGCCTCTATAGGCTGATTGCTTGAACAAAGCCCCAAGGGATTTTCCCTTGGGGCTTTTGTCATATCCGTAACTCTGTATGTGTTGCGACACCATGTCATGAAATGCATGTCTGTTACCGTTCACGCATTACAATGGCACATGGTGCGAAACAGCGCAGTCACACACCTTAAAAACAACGAATAGGAGCAGACCTCGTGAGTCTAACCAGCGTCACCATTATCAGCCCTGAAGCAGCAAACGGTCGCAACGTCGTGGCCCTTGGCGTCACCAAGGCATTCGCGGCTACCAAGAAAACGGCTGTGTTCCGCCCGGCGGTTTGCCGCAAGGAAACCTTCACCGACGTTCTGCTTGAAGCAAGCAACGCGGGACTAAGTCGTGAACAATCCGTAGGTGTTTGCCCGAAGCGTGCACGCACCGACAAGGAAGGTTCCCGGGCCGATATTGTGGCCGCCTACACGGAAGCCGTCGAAACCGCCCAGCCCGAAGCCGTGGTTGTTGTCGGAACGGATAAATCCGCCATCAACGACCCGTCCATCTTTACGTTCAATGCTGACGTAGCTGCTGATCTTAAGTCCGTCGTACTTCTTGCCGTATGCACCATCAACCGCACTCCGGAACAGGTTCTGGGCACTGTCGAGGCATCGAAGACCATCATTGAAAATGCAGGAAGCAAGGTCGCCGGCGTGTTCATCACCGGGTGCAAAGATGAACAGGTGGAACCTCTCAAGGAGGAGTTCGCAGCTTACGAGGTGCCGGTGTGGACGTTACCCGCCGTTGATTTTAACGAGGAAGACGCTGTAGCCAAGGCTACGGAGGCATTCGAGGCGAATGTCAATGCCGAAGAGCTTATCTCCGCTGTTGAGGTTCCGTTCGAGGCGCCGACCACGCCATACGCATTCCAGCACAGTCTGCTGGGCAAGGCCAAGGCAAATAAGAGAACCATCGTGCTTCCGGAAGGAACCGAAGACCGCATCATCAAGGCGGCCGACTATCTGCTCGAGCGCGATATCGTCGATCTGATCATCGTCGGAGACAAGGAAAGCATTCTCGCCCGCGGCGAGGAGCTTGGACTCAAATCCCTTGAAAAGGCGCAGTTCCAGGGCAAGGATGACGAGGAAGTGCTCGTTCCGATGGTCGCCAAACTGTGTGAGCTGCGCGCAAAGAAGGGCATGACCGAGGAACAGGCTCGCAAGCAGCTCGCCGACGACAGCTACTTCGGCACCATGCTCGTGGTGCTCGGCAAAGCTGACGGTCTGGTTTCCGGATCCATCAACTCCACGGCCAACACCGTACGTCCGGCCCTGCAGGTCATCAAGACCAAGCCGGGATCCTCCCTCGTGTCCGGTGCGTTCCTCATGTGTTTCAAGGATCATGTCGCCGTGTTCTCCGACTGTGCCATCAATCTGAACCCGTCCGCTGAGCAACTTGCGGAAATCGCCATCCAGTCCGCCGAAACGGCAAAGGCGTTCGGACTCAATCCGAAGGTCGGCATGCTGTCGTATTCCACGCTGGGATCCGGCAAGGGGCCGGACGTCGACCTCGTGGAGGAAGCAACCGCACTCGTGAAGGAGAAGGCTCTAGGACTTGCGGTTGTCGGCTCCATCCAGTTCGACGCGGCTTGGTCGCCGACCGTTGCAGCCACCAAGGCCAAGGGCAACGATGTGGCAGGCCATGTCAATGTGTTCGTGTTTCCGGATTTGTGCGCGGGCAACATCGGGTACAAGGCCGTCCAGCGTTCCTCCGGCGCGGTGGCCGTCGGTCCGGTGCTGCAGGGCCTGAACCGACCGGTCAACGACCTGAGCCGAGGCGCAACCGTGCAGGACATCATCAACACGGTTGCCCTGACCGCCATCGAAGCCCAGTAAAACGCTATTTTGTAGCAAGCAAAGAGTAATCTAAAGTTTGGAAAGTCGCGCAAGCGGCACATCGATTAACACATGGAGGATGCCCACAATGGCGAAAACCGTCCTTGTCATCAATTCCGGTTCCAGCTCTATCAAGTATCAGCTGGTTGATCTTGAAACCGGTGAAGGTATTGCTTCCGGCCTGGTCGAGAAGATCGGCGAGCCGGTTGACGGCCACTACAAGCACGAGTTCAACGGCGAGAAGCATGAGCTGGAAGAGCCAATCCACGACCACGAGCAGGGTCTGAAGCGCGTGCTCGGCTTCTTCAACGAGTTCGGCCCGAAGCTGGACGAGGCCGGCATCGTGGCGGTCGGCCACCGCGTGGTGCAGGGCGGTTCCATCTTCCCGAACCCGGCCTTGGTCACCGACAAGACCATCAACCAGGTTAAGGACCTCGCTGTGCTCGCGCCGCTGCACAACGGTCCGGAAGCCAAGGGCGCTGAAGTCATGCGTGCGCTTCTGCCGGACGTTCCGCAGATCTTCGTGTTCGATTCCTCCTTCTTCTTCCAGCTGCCGAAGGCTGCAAGCACCTACGCGCTGAACAAGGAAATCGCCGATCAGTACCACATCCGCCGTTACGGCGCCCACGGCACCTCCCACGAGTTCATCTCCTCCGTGGTGCCGGACGTCATCGGCAAGCCGGCTGAAGGCCTCAAGCAGATTGTGCTGCATATCGGCAACGGCGCTTCCGCTTCCGCGGAGGTCTCCGGAAAGCCGGTCGAGACCTCTATGGGCTTGACCCCGCTCGAAGGCCTCATGATGGGTGGCCGTACCGGCGATATCGATCCGGCCGTCGTCTTCCACCTGATCCGCAACGCCCACATGAACGTGGATGAGCTCGACGCTCTGTTCAACAAGCGTTCCGGCATGATGGGCATGACCGGTTTCGGCGATCTCCGTGAGGTTCACCGTCTGGTTGCCGAAGGCAACGAGGACGCCAAGTTGGCTCTCGACGTCTACGTGCACCGCATCGTCGGCTACATCGGCAACTACACCGCTCAGATGGGCGGCGTAGACGTGATCACCTTCACCGCAGGCGTCGGCGAGAACGATGACGTGGTCCGCAAGATGGTGTGCGACAAGCTCGCCCCGTTCGGCGTCAAGCTGGACGAAGAGAAGAACGCCACCCGTTCCAAGGAACCGCGCATCATCTCCACCCCGGATTCCAAGATCACCATCTGCGTCATTCCGACCAACGAGGAGCTGGCAATCGCCCGCAAGTCCGCGGCCATCGCAGAAGCAGGCGAGGACACTTACGGCAACGTCTTCTCCAAGTGAGCGAGGAGATCCCGCAGTCAAATGATTGACGGGACCGTATGAAGAGGACCGTACGTTCCATTGGCATCAAATCAATACCAATGGAACGTACGGTCCTTTTTCGAATAATCGTTATGTTTTCGCCGCTTCCGAGGTCTCGTTCACCGAACGTTTCCAATCGTCCCAGACAACGCCTTTCCATATCTGTTCATGCTCCGCATAATGGGGGAGGGGCTGGTAGTACGATACGAGACGTTGTGTCTATTACGCACATACGTCGCATGTTGAGAGAAGCGGTTGATTGTTGTGGTAAGACGTCGTTTTGTCGGTCTAAATGGCCTCAAGGGCATCGCCTTGATCGCGATAGTGTTGTATCACTGCGACCAGGGCACTCTGCGGGGCGGATTCTTTGGTGTTGACATATTCTTCACCATTTCAGGTTTTCTGATTTTCTCGTCGTTGCTGAATCATATTGATTCCGGCAAGGGAATAGGTTTCAAGGAATACTACCTCAAGCGTCTGCGCAGAATATACCCGGCGTTGATTCTGATGATTCCCGTCACCGTATCGTTGGCATGGTTCATCAACCAAGACATGTTGGTGGGCATTAAAAACCAGATGGTGACGGTTATGTTGGGTTGCTACAACTGGTATGCCATCGGCAGTGGCGCCAGCTATTTCTCGCAGATGAATCCAGACATGTTCCGTCATCTGTGGTTCATGTCGGTGCTGATGCAGTTCTATCTGTTGGCTCCTTTGCTGATCTACATGCTTCGAAAAATTCTGGTACGTTGGGTGCCGGTGGCGGTACTTGCTGGACTTGCCGTGTGTAGTGCGCTCTCTATGGGATTGCAGTATCACCCGGGAACCGATCCAACCAGAGTGTATTTCGGTTCGGACACACATGCCATGGGACTTTGGTTAGGTGCCATGCTGGCATGGCTGCTGATGATCATACGGCGTGGCAACGGTCGTCCGGAAGAAACGGCGATTATGGAATACGCTCGTCTGGTCTGGAGCAAGATCGGCCCTGCGGTGGCTTTTGCGGCATTACTGATTCTGTTATGGATGATGCAGCACGTTGAGCAGGGTCCTGCTGCTTTCTATGGAGGGTTTTTCGCGGCTTCGCTACTTTCAGTGGTTCTGGTCGCCGGGGCCATTCCTTTCGGATCTTGGATGCAGGATCTGCTGGTATTCAAACCATTTGATGTGGTCGGTCGATATTCATATGGCATTTACCTGTGGCATTGGCCTTTATGGTTGTTTACCAAGGCGATGTTCCCCCAGTGGGGTGCGCGGCATCTTGGATGGATGCTGCTAATTACATTCGCTCTTACCGCATGTTGTACCGCCATGTCGTGGAAGTTGGTGGAACAGCCTGTTGCCCGAGGCGGATTCATCGCCATGATTCGTCCTCTTCCGGAAAATGGCATATGGGATGCTGCCAGATGCTGGATAACGATCGTCGTGGTATTGAGTACATGCTTGATGTCCGGATACGTGGTGGACAACGCACCAAAGCAGACCAGTGTGGAACACGCGTTGGAAGAGAATGCGAGAATGCTGAAAGAGCAGCAGGGCATGCATTTAGACTTCGATAGGAAGCATCCGCCAACGCCTAAGAAGCCCGTACACACCATGCCTAACGGGCAGCAGATGGTCGCATTCGGTGACTCGGTAATGCTTGCCTCCAGTAAAGGTTTGCAATCCGTTTTCCCTGGAATCACTGTTGATGCGGAAACCTCACGCTCGATGACCAAGGCGTTGGGACTTATAGACAAAGCCAAAAGCCAGCCGGAAGGATTGCGCCAATGGGTGCTGGTCGGCTTGGCTACGAATTCAGCGGTGACCGATGGCCAACTCAATGACATACTGAATGACATTGGACCGAATCATGTGCTTGTGCTGATTAACGCGCATGCCCCCGTGTCTTGGGTTCCCGGAACGAACGACGCGTTGAGCGACTTCGCGGCCACCCATTCCAACAACGTTGTTCTCGTTGACTGGGATGCTACGATTTCGGCGTATCCTGATGAGCTTGCCGGAGATGGTATTCACCCCGGCATGTCCAATACGTTGTACGCCCAAGCCGTTAAGGATGCGATTACGAACTGGATTAAGCAAGGACACTGAGAATAGCTTCTCGTAAATCGTGATAAAGCAGTTTTGCGATGAATATGAGGAATCCCCCTGACTCGTTTGAGCAGGGGGATTCCTCATATCACCTTAAGACTGAACAGTCTCAGTCTTCCTGATGCTGCGGAGCCGACAGGAAATGCTCTTCACTCGGTAGCAGCGCATTCAACAGCACGGCCACAACGAACGCCACAGCGATGCAGTTGGATGCGAAGATGGACTGGAACAGCGGCGGGAAGTTGACGAAAATGTCACCGACCTGCGTGAAACCGATACCGATGGTGAGGCTCAACGCTGCAATGGTGATGTTGCGCTGCGTGTAGCCGGCCTCGGAAATCATCTGGAAGCCAGACAGGATGATGTTACCGAACATCATGATGGTGCAGCCGCCAAGCACGGCCTGCGGCAGGGAATTGAACACTTCTGCCACAGCAGGAACGAAGCTTGCGATCACCAGAATCAGACCACCGGAAAGAATCACCTTACGATTGACGACCTTGGTCATGGCGACCAAGCCGATATTCTGTGCGAACGACGTCAACGGGAGGCAGCCGAACAGGCCAGAGACGGAGGAGATGAGACCGTCGCCTGCAATGGCGCCCGCAGTCTCCTTATCGGTAGGCTGACGGTCTAGACCAACCTTGGTGAGTGCTGCGGTATCGCCGAGCACCTCTACGGAAGACACGACGTACAGCAAGGCGAAGGAGATAATCGCACCCGGATCGAATTCAAGCTGGAAAGGCATGAAATGCGGCACGGATACGACCTGCAGATTCGAGAATCCGGAGAAATCGACCTTGCCCATAAAAATCGCTGCAACATAGCCGACAACCAAGCCGAACAGCACGGAAAGCTGCTTGGCGGTACCCTTCATCAGCAGCTGGAAAGCCAAGCAGGCGACCAGCGAAATCAGACCGAGCGTAAGATTCTGCCAGCTTCCGAAATCCTTGGCGCCGGAACCACCGCCGAAACTGGTGGCACCAACGGAAAGCAGCGAAAAACCAATCGACGTAACCACAATCGCGGATACGATCGGCGGTACGAAGCGACGCCAATACTTGGCGGTCAAACCAAGCACTACCTCCAACAGGCCGCCAAGCACGACTGCGCCGGCAACCGCGCCATAGCCTTGATTCTGGGCGATCGACATGGCGGCGGCCACATATGTGAAGGAAATGCCCGTGACCATTGGCAGTCGGGAACCGATCAGCCACACGCCGTACAGCTGCAGGCAAGTGCCCAGACCTGCCACCAGCAGACCGGCCTGAATGATCGTGGCAGACTGCTCGGCACTCATGTTGGCGGCGGAAGCCACCAGGAAAATCGGAGCCAGATTGGCCACGAACATCGCCATGACATGCTGCAGGCCGAACGGGATGCCCTTCCAGAACGAAACAGGTGCGTCCAAGCTGCTTAGTGCTTCAAAGGAAACGCCCTTCTTTTCGTTCGTGTTGTCTTTCTTCTTCTCTTCGCTCACAACGAATCCTCTCTCATTCATACTGTGATGAGCAACAGGTTGTAATGGTTTCTGATGCGTGCCCTAAGATACGACGATCAGGAGCGGAACTCGATGGCACCGGTTTCCGGATCCATCGACTCCACGATTGCCAGGGAATCAACGTCGTATCCCGCTGCACGCAATTCATCGCCGCCACCTTGGAAACCCTTCTCCACCGCGATGCCGATGCCCTCGACCGTCGCTCCGGCATCATGGCACAGATTAATCAGGCCCTTCAGCGCCTTGCCGTTGGCCAGGAAGTCATCAAGCAACAGCACATGGTCGCCTTCGTTGAGATACCTCTTGGACACGATCACGGGGAATTCCTTCTGCTTGGTGAAGGAGTAGACGGTGGTGGTGTACTGGTCGCCATCGAGATTGATGGACTGCGCCTTCTTGGCGAACACCACAGGTGCATTGTCGAAATGACGCGCGGCAACACAGGCGATACCAATGCCGGAAGCTTCAATGGTCAGGATCTTATTGATGGTCTTATCGGCAAAGTGCTCCGCCCAAGCGGCACCCATGCGGTCGAACAATTCGACATCGCACTGGTGGTTGAGGAAAGCGTCCACTTTCAGCACATTACCCGGCTTGACGGTACCCTGCAGGCGAATGCGCTCTTCGAGCTCCTTCATGAATCCCCTTAGATTATTGGCCGCATAAGGCGGCGTTGATGTTGACATACGGTGAACCGCATATAAACGTTCAGCATACGCGTGTCAATTGACCATGCGAGTGTTGCGCTGACCTGCATGTGTGATAGACATGAATTTCGCAGTAATCGACTTCGAATCTTCATGGAAAGAGGAACCGGTGGAGCAGAATATGGGGCCAAGTCTGTGCGATCCGCAAAGTCTGATCAAGGACCTCAATCCGCAACAGATGGAAGCGGTGAAGTACTACGGTCAGGCCCTGCTTATCGGAGCAGGCGCCGGATCCGGTAAGACCCGCGTGCTCACCAGACGCATCGCATGGCTGCTGGCACACGGTTTTTGGGCGAGCAGCATTCTCGCCATCACCTTCACGAACAAGGCCGCAGCGGAAATGCGTGAACGTCTTGCTGCCCTCGTAGGGCCTGAAGCCGAACATATGTGGATCTCCACCTTCCATTCCGCGTGCGTGCGTATCCTCCGACGAGACGGTAAGGAAATCGGCCTTACCTCAGGATTCTCCATTTATGACACGGCTGATTGCGAACGTTTGGTCAAGCTCATCAGCGGCGATTTGAACATCGATACGAAGCGGTATACGCCGCGCATGCTGCTCGGCAAAATCTCCGACTGCAAGAATTCATTGACTTCATGGCAGGACCAGTTGAAAAGCGTGAACTGCGACTACAAGCCAGGCCAGCGCGGATATCAGGTTTCAGCCGGCGACGTCGATGAGCTGGTCGCCGTGGTGTATGCGGAGTACCAGCACCGTCTGGCCATGGCGAACGCCGTGGATTTTGACGACCTGATCATGCGCACCGTCGAATTGTTCCAGCGTTGCCCACAGGTGAGCGAATACTACCGGCACAAGTTCCGTTATGTTTTCGTGGACGAGTATCAGGACACCAATCATGCGCAATATGTGCTCGTACGTGAGCTTTCCGGCATTGATTCAGGAGAACAGCCCGATCCGCAGATGCGAGGAGCGGGCCGTGTCGGACCGTCTTGGATTACGGTGGTAGGTGATTCCGACCAGTCGATTTATGCGTTCCGAGGCGCGGATATTCGTAACATTCAGGATTTCGAGCAAGATTTCCCTAACGCGAAAACCATCATGCTCGAACAGAATTATCGTTCGACGCAGACCATTCTCGACGCAGCCAATGCGGTGATTGCAAGAAATGAAAATCGCAAGCCGAAAAAACTGTGGACAGCACTTGGCGAAGGCGACAAAATCGTCGGATACGCGGCCGACAACGCACAACAGGAAGCAGGGTGGATAGCCAACGAAATCGCGCGAATCCACGAAGAGGAAGGCATCGCATACCGCGACATCGCCATCATGTACCGTGCCAACGCGCAATCACGTTCGCTTGAAGAGGCCATGATCAACGCCAATCTTCCATATCAGCTGGTCGGTGGCACCAAATTCTACGAGCGCAAGGAAATCAAGGATGCGCTCGCATATCTGCAGGCCATCGTGAATCCCGCGGACAATGTGAACGTCCGCCGCATCCTCAACGTGCCGAAGCGTGGATTGGGCGTTCGTGCCGAAGGCCTCATTGCCTCGTATGCGGATGCTCACGACACTACGTTTTTTGGTGCGATTGAACATATGGAGCAGATTGAAGGCATGTCCGCGCGTACGACGAAGCCGTTGGGCGTATTCCGCGACATGATGCATGGGCTTGCGGATTTCGCGAAGGACCATGATACGAAACCATCCGAAGTGGTTGCCGAAGTGCTCTCCAAGAGTGGGATTTTGGAGGAGTTGCAGCGCTCCGAGGACCCGCAGGACGCTTCCCGCGTCGACAATCTTTCCCAACTGCAGTCGGTGGCTGCGGAATTCGAGCAGAACACGCCTGATGCCACATTGGCGGGATTCTTGGAAACCACGGCTTTGGTGGCCGATTCCGACCAGTTGCCGGGGGAGAACGAGGACTCCGGCAAAGTAACGATGATGACCCTGCATACGGCTAAGGGTCTGGAATATCCGTACGTATTCCTGACCGGCATGGAGCAGGGAACATTCCCGCACCAGCGGGCCATGGAGGACACCAGTGAGCTTGCCGAGGAGCGCCGCCTTGCCTATGTGGGCATCACCCGCGCGAAGCGTCGCCTGTATGTGACGCGTGCGGCCGTGCGCGCGCAATGGGGGCAAGCCAACGATATGATGCCCAGCCAGTTCCTTGACGAGATTCCCGACGAGCTGATCGATTGGAAAAGACGTGAGGCCGGAGTCGAACGCATGCGTGCCAGCTGGCGGAATGATGACGACGAGTTCGGCGGCTGGGATGATGACGACGATTTCGGATCAGTGCCGTTCGGTGGCTCCTCATATGGAAAGTCAAGTTATGGTGGTTCCTCATATGGTTCCGGTACGTATGGATCGCGGTCCTCGTACGGGTCGTCCTCGTATGGGTCGGGTCGCGCGCAATACGGTGGTTCGTCCGCGCGCGGCGCATCATCCTTGTACGGCTCCAGCTCGCAACGTTCGTATGCAGGAGCAGGATCGAGCTCCTCATATGGTTCTTTATACGGTTCGTACGGCTCCGGCAAGTCCAGCGGAAAATCCGGCAAGGTCACTACTAGACGAGTCAAGCCGAAAACCAAACCTGTGGACCTGACCAAATCCTCGCAGGCAAGCCAAACCGACAATCGGAGCGGCTTGAGCATTTCGGACGTGCATGTCGGAGACAGGCTCACGCATGACCATTTCGGCATGGGCACGGTCATCGAAATACAGGACAAAGGCGCGAATTCGGTCATTACCGTTGATTTCGGCAATGGTGAGGTCAAACGTCTGCTGCTGCGTATGGCACCCATCGAAATGCTGTGATGAAGCTGGAAAGCATATGAAGCCTTTCTCTATAGCACGAAGTTGAAGAAAAAACAAGACTATCTTTTTCAAAAGGACCTTGCAATAATCGGTGATGCTTGTCTTTTTGAGAGGAAAATCATGAATAAGAAACTGTATGCCGGTATTTCGCAGATTCTGCTTGGCGCTTTGGTGGCCATCGCACCGCAGACCTTCGCCCATGTGTGTGCGGTCAAAGAAATGCCGATGGCATGCCATTACACGGCTCAGGCTGCGCTCGGCATCGGCATTGTGATTGCGGTGCTTGGCGTCGCAGGGCTGTTCGTTTCCAATCAGACCCGTGCTGGTCTTGACATTGCCAATGCCGTGTTTGGTGTGCTGACCATCACTGTGCCAACCGTGCTTATCGGCGTGTGCAAGGGTGCCATGATGCACTGCCATATGGTCACCTTGCCGACGCTGGTCGTGCTTGGCGTGCTGCTGGCTGTGCTCGCGTCAATCGCTGCGTATCTTGATCTCAAGCCGGCAAAGCGCGCCTGATCTTACGATGGCGAATCACATCACCCTCGCCGGTTTGCCGCTGGTCAACCTCAAGCGCAAACCGTTTCGTACTGCAGCGCTTACCATCGTCGTCACCATGCTTACTATGGCCTTTTATGGAGGCTCGCTGCTGTCCATGAATCTTGAAGCTGGCTTGAACAGCATGCAGAAACGTATGGGCGCCGATCTTATGGTCACGCCGCAAAACACCAAAAACGAGGCCGAGGCGTTGCTGACCAATGGATCAGCAAGCACGTTCTACTTCACCAACGACATCACCGGTGAAGTAGCGAAAGCCGACGGCATCGACGAAATCACGGAACAAGCATATATCTCATCGCTGGCCGCCGCATGCTGCGACGAAAAAGTGCAGATCATCGGATTCAATCCCGATACCGACTTCGTAATCACCCCTTGGATCGCATCGCAGTTCGACGGCACGCTCCAGCGCGGTCAGATTGTTGCCGGAGCCAGCATCAACGTGTCGGGCAATAACACGGTCAAACTGTACGGACATGAATTCCCGGTGGCGGCGCAACTTGCCAACACGGGTACGTCACTCGACAATTCTGTATTCGTGAACATGCAGACCGTTCCCGACGTTGTCGGCTATTCCGCCAAGGTGGGTCATGCCGCCATTCCGGAAGAATATGCCGACAAAGCCGTTTCAGCAGTGCTCATCAAGGTCAAAGATGGTTATTCCGCTCAGCAGGTCGCTGCGAACATCACCAAAACGACCGGAATCAAAAGCCTTGGATACGTGTATCCAGGCGGTATTACGGCTACCACGAAATCCAATCTGAACGTGATTATTCGCTACGTGACCATTTTCGTCGCGGTGTTCTGGATTATGGGCCTGATCGTGCTGCTTGCGGTGTTTTCATCCGCCATGAACGAACGTAAGCGTGAATTCGCCGCGTATCGTATTCTTGGTGCCAATCGTTCCACTTTGGTTGGCATCATCGTGAAGGAATCAGCCATGATTGGAGCTTCGGGCGGAGTTGTTGGCATTGTGGTCGCATCTCTTGCGATTTTCCCGTTCAGTACGCTTATCGGACAGCAGCTGCAGTTGCCGTATCTGCAAACCAACATATGGAATGTGTTGGCATTGATCGCAGTGAGTTTCGTGTTCGCAGTGCTTACCGGGCTACTTGCTTCCGTGGCGACGGCGGTGAAACTTTCCGCTCCCGAAACCTATCTGACTTTGAGAGAAGGTGAATGATGGCGGGAAACACGGTCCTCGAAGTAAAAGAGCTCACTCGCGAGTTCACACGTCGTGGCAAACCGTTCGCGGCTGTGGATCATGTCGATTTCACCTTGAATCAAGGCGAGTTCGTGGCGATCGTTGGACGTTCCGGCAATGGTAAAAGCACGTTGCTGAATCTTATAACCGGTCTGCTCAAACCCACGTCCGGATCCATCGATTTGGACGGTAACGACGTGACGCGGCTGAATGACAGGCAAATGTCGATCGTGCGCAATCGCACCATCGGTTTCATCACACAAAGTCAGACGTTGTTGCAGAATCTTACGGCGCTTGACAATGTGATTCTTCCTTCCGTTCTGCAGAAGGGCAAAACAGAGCAGTGCGATACTCAGGTACTTGCGGATTCGCACGATTTGAAAGCGACGGAAGAGAACGCTTCTGATTCGCCTTCCGAACAGACGGTCGATGATGGACTTCCGGATGTCATTGCGGCGGTTCCGGCGGTAAAAGCGCAAAACAATCTCGTTCAGGATCATGCCGTGGAACGTGCGCACTCGTTGTTGCGCCGACTGCAGGTCGATGACTTGGCGGAATGCTATCCGAAAGAACTTTCCGGTGGTGAGATGAGACGTGTCAGCATAGCGCGAGCTTTGATGAACGGTCCGAAACTACTGATTGCCGATGAGCCCACCGGCGATTTGGATGCCGAAAGCACTGCCATCGTTATGAGGCTACTGCAGGAAGCCGCCAAAGACGGCACGGCCGTACTCATGGTCACCCATGATCCGGATGCGCTCGCATATGTGGATCGAACTTACCGCATGGACAGGGGCGTACTGTCTGAAGCATAGCGTCGAAATGGCGACGTGACATGCCGAAGAGGGCGGAACGGCAAGCTCGTCCCGCCCTCATGTGTATTATTAATGATTGGTGTGCGCCCGCAAGGGACATGCCGTCTGGAGTCTTAGCCCATCAGTGGGTCGGCGGCCGATACGAGCTGTACTACGGCACGTGTTCAAGCCGTTCGTGTTCTGCACGAAGAAGCACTGGAGAGGCTGGCTCAGCGCATATCGGGAAACCGGTTTGCGTTCCGTTCAGACAACGACAGAACAAACAAAGGATTAAACCAATGACGAACGTTCAGCGTTCTCGCCGCCAGGTGCGTCTTTCCCGCGCCCTCGGCATCGCACTGACCCCTAAGGCTCAGCGCATTTTCGAAAAGCGTCCGTATGCTCCGGGCGAGCACGGCCGCACCCGCCGTCGCACTGAGTCCGATTACGCAGTGCGTCTGCGCGAAAAGCAGCGTCTTCGCGCTCAGTATGGCATCTCCGAGAAGCAGCTTCGTGCCGCTTACGAGAAGGGTACCCACACCGCCGGTCAGACCGGTAACGCCATGCTGACCGACCTTGAGACCCGTCTTGACGCTCTGGTTCTGCGTGCAGGCTTCGCCCGCACCACCGCCCAGGCCCGTCAGTTCGTGGTCCACCGCCACATCCTCGTTGACGGCAACGTCGTCGACCGCCCGTCTTACCGTGTCAAGCCTGGCCAGACCATTCAGGTCAAGGCCAAGAGCCAGACCATGGTTCCGTTCCAGGCCGCTGCCGAAGGCGTGCACCGCGATGTGCTGCCGGCAGTCCCGGGCTACTTGGATGTCAACCTGCCTTCTTTGAAGGCCACCCTGACTCGCAAGCCTGAAGCCGAGGAGATCCCGGTGCAGGTCAACATCCAGTACGTGGTCGAATTCTACGCCCGCTGATCTGGATCTACATACTGTAAGAACCTACAGTATAAGGACATACAGCAAGAGCCTCGCAATCCCAACGGTTGCGAGGCTCTTCGCTATCTAGTGAACGAACTGTTAACATCTAGTCACCTATGATGCCTCCTACAATGCCACTGACAATCGTCATGACAAGAGAGCCGAGCACAGACCATACGAATCCGTCAATAGTGACGCCCACAGAGAAAAACGACAGCGCCAACCATGATGCGAGCTGCATGAACAGCCAGTTAATCACCAATGCGACCAATCCGAACGAAATAATCGACAACGGCAATGCGATGATGTGGATGATCGGCTTGATGGAAGCGTTGATCAGCGCCATGAACAACGCGAACGCAGCAACGCCAAGCACAGGAGGCTCTCCGATGGCATGCATGCCGGGGAGAAACGCGACCATAACGCCCGCCGCGACGGTAAGAATTAGCCAACGAGAAATAAAATGACCCATAACAACATCGTATAGCATGAATTTGCTCAAACCGTGAGGGTAGCATGGAACCCATGTTGCTTCATCTTCATCTCGTCCGACACGGGCAGACGTTTTTCAACCGATATAACAGATTGCAGGGCTGGTCGAATTCTCCATTGACGGAATCCGGCATCGCCGACGCAGACAAAGCCGCAAACAAATTGAAGGATTTCGATTTTGCCGCGGCATATTGCTCCGACACCACGCGTGCGCAGATGACCGCCCAGCGTATTCTCGATGCGAACGAGGCGTCCGGGCATGTTCGCCCTCAATTGATGAGCGACATGCATTTCCGTGAACAGTTCTACGGCTATTTCGAAGGCCAGGATATGGGTGTGGCATGGACCGCCGCTGGAGGCCCCCACGGTGCGAAGAACTACAATGACATCGTTGAAAAGTACGGCCTTGGTGCGACGCGTGACTTCCTCAAAGAGGCTGATCCGTTCCACGACGCCGAATCCGATGCCGAGTATTGGGCGAGGGTCGAAGCCGGTTTTGCTTTGATCGCATCCAATCCCATGTTGAAAGATGGCGATGATGTGCTGCAGATTTCCCACGGCAATACGCTGCTGAGCCTTATGCACCGTTTTGCTCCGGAAGGATACGATTTGAGTGAACGTCCGGCCAATGGGTCTGTGACCGTTCTTGACTTCGATACGACGAAACCCATCGAAGAGGCGGTAAGCGTCATTTCATACAACCAGTGAACATAGCTTGCTCTAGGTCGGGGCTTTTTACTACTGTTATGCGGGTATTGTGTTCGCGGGCAACCGTGGGACTGAAAAGAGGTTCAAGATGGGTGTTGGAGAAATAGCCGGTCTGATTGCAGCAATCGCTTTTGCGATTCTTGCTGGTTTCATGATCTACCCGTTGATTCGTCTCGGTAAGCTGTTCGACCAGATCGCCGAAACCGTCAAAGATACGGGGGATCATGCGATTCCCGCGCTTGACGAAAGTGTGATCACCGTCCAGCAGGTCAACAAATCGTTGGAAGACGTCAACAAGATCTCTGCAGCGGCTTCCACGACGGCCAATAATGTCGGTGCGCTGACCGATCTGTATGGATCGTTCCTCGGCAAGCCGGTCATCAAGGTCGCTTCCGCGGCATATGCCCTGAAAACCACTGCGCAGTCCTTCATGAACAAGAAGAATGTCAACAGCGCAGCAAGCAACAAGGGGGAGTGATGTTCAAGCGTCTCTTCTGGATTTCCATCGGTGTGGGCATCGGTGCTGTGGCCGTGACCAAGGCACAGGCATACGTCAAGGCCAACACTCCTGACGCGGCCAGGCAGTTCCTGCTTGGACCAGACCAAGATCATGTGGCCGTACGTACCCTTGAAGGCCTGTTCAATGAGTTCGACAAAGCACGCCGAGCCCGCGAAGCTGAACTTAATACCAAATATGCGAGCAAAATCAGCTGATTCTTCAGCGTGACACAAGTTCAGACAACAATTACGAATTCTTTGGAAGGCATTAGGCCTGCCAACAAAAAAGGAGCTCAATCTCAAATGCGCACTTCTGAAATCGCGAAGCGCTATCTTGATTATTTCGAAAAGCACGGCCATCTTATCGTGCCTTCGGCATCGCTGATCTCTCCGAACCCGACCACCCTGTTCACTATCGCAGGCATGGTCCCGTTCATTCCTTACCTCATGGGCGAGCAGACTCCGCCGAAGAGCCGCATGGCATCCAATCAGAAGTGCGTGCGTACTTTGGATATCGACGAGGTCGGCAAAACCACCCGTCACGGTACTTTTTTCCAGATGCTGGGCAATTTCTCCTTTGGTGATTACTTCAAAGAAGAAGCCATCCATTATGCGTATGAGCTGCTGACCACCCCGCAAGACAAGGGCGGCTACGGCTTCGATCCGGAGAAACTGTGGATGACCACCTTCACCGACGATGAGGAAGCCCGTTCGATGTGGAAGAACGAGGGTGTTGACCCCGAACACATCCAGATCATGGGCATGGAAGACAACTTCTGGACGACCGGTGGTCCTGGCCCTGGCGGCCCGTGCTCCGAAATCTACGTGGACCGTGGACCGGAATATGGCGTGGAAGGCGGCCCGATCGCCGACGAGAACCGCTACATTGAAATTTGGGATCTCGTGTTCGAAAACTACGAGGTCGATAATGTCAAGTCCAAGACCGACCTGCACATCGTGGGCGAACTTGAGAACAAGAACATCGACACCGGCGCTGGCCTGGAACGCCTTGCCTATCTGATGCAAGGCAAGCAGAACATTTATGAGACCGACGAGGTTTTCCCGGTCATCGAAGCAGCTCAGAAGCTGTCTGGCCGTACGTATGGCGATGACGAAGCCATGGACGTGCGCTTCCGCATTGTGGCCGACCATGTGCGCTCCGCCTTGATGATCATGTCTGACGGTGTGCGCCCATCCAACAACGGTCGTGGCTATGTGCTGCGCCGACTGCTGCGTCGTACCGTCAAGGCCATGCGCGAACTTGGTGTGACCGGTCCGGTCATGCCGACCCTGCTGCCGACTTCCAAAGCGGCTATGGAGCCGAGCTATCCGGAACTCAATAACACTTTCCATGATGTGTCCGAGGCAGCCTACGGCGAGGAAGATGCGTTCCGCCGCACGTTGGAATCCGGTACCGAAATCTTTGATCTCGCTGTGGCAAAGGCCAAGGAATCCGGATCCGACGCCGTTTCCGGCGAAGATGCGTTCAAGCTGCACGACACCTATGGCTTCCCAATCGAGATTACCCTCGAAATGGCCGCAGATCAGGGCGTCAAGGTAGATGAGGCCAAGTTCCGTGAGCTTATGGCCGAACAGAAGAGCCGCGCACGTGCCGATGCACTTAAGAAGCGCCACAACGTGGATCTTTCCGTCTACGACGATTTCAAGAAGACGCTGGTTCAGCCCATCGACTTCCTTGGTTACACCGACATGTCCGCGCGTGCCAAGGTGCTGGGCATCATGCAGGAAGGCAAGGGCTCCGTTCCCGCAGTCACCGGTCCGGCTAATATCGAAGTCATTCTCGACCGTACCCCGTTCTACGCGCAGGCCGGTGGTCAGCTCGCTGATCAAGGTGAGATTCTCTCCGACGATGGCGCCGTGCTTGAGGTCGACGATGTGCAGAAGCCGATCAAGGATCTCATCGTGCACCAGTGCCGTCTGACCGAAGGCACGCTGGTTGTCGGTGCCGAGGTCAACGCCAACATCGATCTTGATCGCCGTGGTGCCATCGCTCGCGCGCACACCGCTACCCACATGGTGCACAAGGCGCTGCGCGAGGAGCTTGGTCCTCAGGCCACCCAGCGCGGTTCCGAAGATGCACCGAACCGTCTGCGTTTCGACTTCCAGTGGTCCAGCGCTCCGAGCAAGGATGCGATGAACTCCGTGGAAGCCCGTGTCAACGAGAAGCTGCGCGAAAACCTCGCCGTCACCACTCAGGAAATGAAGTTCGATGATGCCATCGCCCTGGGTGCCATGCACCTGTTTGGAGAGAAGTACGGCGACGTCGTGCGTGTGGTTTCCATTGGTGAAGACGGCTGGAGCCGTGAGCTTTGCGGCGGTACCCACATCGATCATGTAGGTAAGATCGGCGCGATCAACATCATGTCCGAAGCTTCCATTGGCTCCGGAGTGCGCCGTGTCGATGCGGTCGTGGGCGAAAGCGCTTACGAGTTCAACGCTCGCGAGCATGCGTTGGTGTCCCAGCTTTCCGACATGGTCAATGCCCGTCCGGATGAGCTGGCCGATCGCGTGAACGCGTTGCTTGCCAAGCTCAAGGAATCCGATCGCCGTCTTGCGGCTATGTATGAATCCCAGCTTTCAGCTTCTGTTCCGGTTCTGGTTGCTGAGACCAAGGCTTCTCAAGCTCCGGTCAAGGTGGCTGCGAAGAACGTCGAACATTTCGGTTCCTTCGACGCACTGCGCAAGACCGTACTTGACGTCCGTGGCCAGCTCGGTGAGGAAAATCCGGTCGTGGTGGCCCTTTCTGGCGTGAATGAGGAAGGCAAGCCCATGGTTGCCGTGGCCACCAATGAAGCCGCACGCAAGCAGGGTATCAAGGCGGGAGATCTCGTTCGAGGCGCATCCAAGATCCTCGGCGGCGGTGGCGGCGGCAAGCCGGACTTCGCTCAGGGTGGCGGCGTGGACGCCACCAAGATTGACGAGGCTCTCGAGGCGTTGGTCCATCAGGCCATGAAGGGCTGAACCACCAAACATGGTTTGGCTTGGCATTGATTTGGGTGATGCCAGAGTCGGACTCGCATTGTCTGACCCCGGCATCACCCTCGCATACCCCGCGGGCAACATCCAAGTCTACGGGGATTCATTTCGCGCATTGGATGAGGTCGTCGACGTCATCGAAGACGAATTAGTCGATCATGTGATAGTCGGGTTGCCGTTGTTGTTAAGCGGAGAAGAAGGCAAAAGCGCGAAGAAGGCACGGCGGTGGACTGTTAATCTTGAGAGAAGACTGCGTGCCGCGGTGGAGGATGACGAATACTCGTTGACGCAAGTCCCAACCATCGAATTGGTTGACGAGCGACTGACCACGGTGACTGCGCATCATCAGCTGTTCGATGCGCAAATCGGTGGACATGAGCATCGTCCGATGGTCGATCAGCAGTCGGCGGTGGTGATACTGCAGACAGCAATCGACAGAAGAAAGAGATAAGAGGAGAAAGACCTGTGACCGATAATCTCAATGATTTTTTCTCCGATAACGCGCAATGGGTGGATTCGTCGGATGACACATCCTTCAACTCGGCAATGCCGCCGCAGCCGCTGAAATCGCGTAGAGACATGCGTCGTCGCAGAGAACAAAAGCGTCGTCGTCTGTACATCACGATTATTGCCGCACTTGTGGTAGTCATTCTGATCGGTGTCGGCGGATTCTCCGGAGTACGTGCGTTGAAGCGTTGGAAGGCCGCGAACGAAGCGAACTCGCAGAGCCAGATCGAGGATTACACGGGACCAGGCGATAAGGAAGTGACCTTTACCGTAGAATCCGGTCAGGGCGCCGCCGAAATCGCTGAGAACCTTGTTAAAGCGAAGATCGTCAAGTCCGCTGCCGCGTTTACTTCCGCGGTAAGTGGGGCGGCGGCCACGTTGTATCCGGGATCGTATGCTTTGAAGACGCATATGAAGGCGTCCGACGTGGTCAAGATTTTGTCTGACCAAAGCCAGGCCGGAGGCTTCGCCGAAATCAGGGCCGGTGAGCGTGTGTCTGATATCATCGCAAATGCGGCGCAGGCATCGGGCATAGACGTTTCGGAATTCCAAGCCATCATAGATGGTGGGGGATCGGGAATCCTCCCTGAAGAAGCCGGTGGCAAATTCGAAGGTTGGCTTGAGCCTGGCTCCTACAATGCGCAGAACAAGTCTGCTGAGGATATTATCAAAAGCATGGTCGATGCGCGCATCGCCAAGTTGGATGATCTGGGCGTGCCGACCGGCAGCGAACGTGAACGTATTTTGATCATCGCGTCCATTGCTGAATCTGAAGTGGGCAGTGACAAATACTATGGGCAGGTCGCAAGGGTCATTCTCAACCGTATTGACAGCGACATGGCGCTCGGTATGGACACGACTGTCGCCTACGGTCTAGGCATTTCCGCAAGTCGGCTTACCGATGACCAGCTGAACGATGACAGCAATCCGTACAATACCCGCATTCACAAGGGGCTGACGCCAACGCCAATCAGCAATCCGGGAGACGACGCCATCAAGGCATCCATCAATCCTCCGGAAGGCAAGTGGATGTATTTCGTCACCACCAATCTGCAAACCGGCGAAACGAAATTCGTCGAAACGGAAGACGAGTTCTGGAAGATTCGCGACGAGTATAAGAGCAACAACGAAAACGCGAACTAATCAGAACATAACGCCAGCCGCAATGCCTATCGCCCCGGTCGTCACAATCGCCGGGGCGAATGGCGTTCGGCCGGCGTAAGAAGTATGCTTTTGCGGATCAAAACGTGTCCATAGGGTAATCCAGCACAAACCAACTACGCCGATAGCAAGCCACCAAGACACTACGGCGAACAGGCCGAACATGCCGACGGCCAAACCCATAAGCAACGTGGTCGTGACGTCGCCAAATCCCACTGAGCCAGGTTTCATCAAAGCAAGAGCGCATTGCAGCGCCGCCGACAGCGCGGCGAAGAGCAGTGCCTGCAACGCCAAGAATAGTGTGTTGGCGTAGAGCGCGTATATGAGGTTCACGATAATCTGTACCACGCATCCTGCGGCGACCCATGTGCGTGGGATGCGACGCGAACGGATGTCTTCGACGCTGACGGCTAGTCCACAGAGCAGACTCGGCAGGCAAATCATGTACCACATACCGTTAAGATAGTCCACTAGTTGTATTCGGAAGAAAAGGAGTCGGCATGTTGCGCTGGCAGACAGCAGGTGAGTCGCACGGCGAGGCGCTTGTCGCCATGATCGAAGGGCTGCCTGCGGGCGTCCACGTTACTACGGAGGATATTGTTGGCGCGTTGGCGCGTCGTCGTCTTGGATATGGCCGTGGCGCACGTATGAAGTTCGAGCAGGACAAGGTCCGTATGCTTACCGGTGTGCGTTTCGGTGAGACCATCGGCTCTCCGGTGGCCATTGAAATCGCCAACACCGAGTGGCCGAAGTGGACTGAAGTGATGAGCGCCGACCCGCTTGATCATGAGATCGCTCGTGAGGGTCGCAATGCCCCGCTGTCCCGCCCGCGCCCAGGGCATGCTGACCTGACCGGCATGCGCAAATACGGTTTTGATGACGCTCGTCCGGTGCTGGAACGTTCTTCCGCACGTGAGACGGCTTCACGTGTGGCGCTGGGAGAGGTTGCCAAGCAGTTCCTGGAGCAGACATTCGGCATCCGCACCGTTTCGCATGTGCTCTCCATCGGCGGTGCGGGCATTACCGATCCGCAGCAAGCTGCGCTTCCTAAGCCGGAGGATCTTGAAGCATTGGATGCCTCTCCGGTGCGTACGCTTGACAAGGAAGCGGAAAAGCAGATGATCGCTCGCATTGATGAGGCGAAAGAGAACGCCGACACGTTGGGCGGTGTGATTGAGGTTGTGGTGTACGGCGTTCCTGCGGGCGTCGGTACCTATGTCGAGTCGGATCGCCGTCTTGACGCGGCTTTGGCAAGCGCTGTGATGGGCATTCAGGCCATCAAGGGTGTGGAAATCGGTGACGGCTTCCTTGAAGCCATGCGTCCTGGTTCCCAGGCCCATGATGAGATGGTGGTGGGCGAGGATGGTCGTATCGCCCGTCTGAGCAACCGTGCCGGTGGCATCGAAGGCGGCATGTCGAACGGCCAGACGATTGTGGTGCGTGCGGCCATGAAGCCAATTCCATCCATTCCGAAGGCGCTGCGAACCGTTGATGTGACCACGGGCGAACCGGCGCAGGCTATCAACCAACGTTCCGACAATACCGCGGTTCCGGCGGCCGCGGTTGTAGCCGAGGCGATGGTGCGTCTGACCATCGCGCAGTATGTGCTTGAGAAGTTTGGCGGCGACTGCGTTGCCGAGACCAAGCGCAATGCCGAGCAGTACATTGCCTCCTGGCCTGAGCATATGAGGTGATTCGTTTCATGGCTGGTATGCGCAGGCCTGTCGCCGTGATCATCGGCATGATGGGCGCGGGCAAAACACGTGTCGGCAAGGAAGTGGCGCAGATGATGAATCTGCCATTTGCCGATGCCGATAATGAGATCGAATATGATGCGGGAATGCGGATTCCCGAGTATTTCGAAAAGTACGGCGAGCCGGAATTCCGTAAACTGGAAAGCGACGTTGTGCTTGACATGCTTGAGGATTTCGATGGCATCTTTTCCTTGGGCGGGGGTGCGCCGATGACACCTTCCATCCAAGAGGGATTGGCGAGATACGTTGCGTCTGGTGGCAAGGTCGTGTATTTGATGGCTGATCCGGAAGAGGCCATGGAACGCGCGAATCGTGGTGGAGGTCGTCCGATGCTCAACGGTGATGCCAATATGCGTTGGAAGAAACTCTATAAGGAACGTGACCCGGTGTTCAGACGCGTGGCGAACGTGCATGTGGGCACGCGCGGCCAGTCTCCGCAGGCGGCTGCGAGAAAGCTGATGGAAATGATTGATCAACGTATAGTACATGTCACCGGTTCTACCATCGAACCGTACGATGTTCATATCGGCGAGGGTGTGATGGGACAGCTTGCACAGATTTTGGGCAGCAAACCCGTCAAGGTGGCGCTTATCCACACCCAGCCGGTGCAGCGTCATTCGGATCGTGCGCGCACGCTGCTTCGTCAGGCAGGCTATGATGCGTACGACATTATCATTCCTGATGCGGAGGCTGGCAAGACCATCGAGGTGGCCAACGGTATTTGGCAGCGCTTGGGCGATGAGGGTTTCACCCGTTCCGATGCGATTGTCGGTCTTGGTGGTGGAGCGGCAACCGATTTGGCTGGTTTTGTGGCAGCCACATGGATGCGTGGTATTCGCTATGTGAACTGTCCGACGTCGCTGCTTGCCATGGTTGATGCTTCGACCGGTGGTAAAACTGGCATTAATACACCGCAGGGAAAGAATCTGGTCGGTTCGTTCTACACTCCGGCCGGAGTGCTCGCCGACTTGAAGTCGCTCACATCGTTGCCGAACGACATTTTCATCGAGGGTTTGGGCGAGGTTGCCAAGTCCGGTTTCATCATGGATCCGGAGATCCTGCAGATTCTCGAGGATCATGCCGATGAACTGCGTGCCTTCGACGGGTCGGCGTTTCTGGATTCCGATCTGAAGGATGTGGTCGCGGAGCTGATCGAACATACCGTGGGCGTGAAGGCCTACCATGTGTCTGCCGATCTCAAGGAGGCGGGACTGCGAGAATTCCTGAACTATGGGCATACGCTCGGCCATGCCATCGAAAAGCTTGAGCATTTCCGTTGGCGTCATGGCAACGCGGTTGCGGTCGGCTGCGTGTATGCGGCCGAACTGTCGCATCTTCTGGGATACATCGATCAGGATCTTGTGGACTACCATCGTTCGCTGCTGGAATCACTGGGCTTGCCCACATCTTGGAACAACGGTACGTGGGACGATGTGCTCGCTTTGATGCATCGAGACAAGAAGGCCCGCGGCAACAAGCTTCGTTTCGTGGTGCTTGAAGGTGTTGGGAAGCCTATTCATCTTGAGGATCCACCCGCGGACGCTGTCGAAGAAGCGTTCCGTCGCATTCAGCAGTAATAACAAGGGAGTTGAACATGACTAAAGTAGTAGTCGTCAATGGACCGAACCTCGGACGCCTTGGCGTGCGTCAGCCCGACGTGTATGGCAAGCAGGATCTTGAAACCTTGCGTAGCCTGTGCACGCAGTGGGGTGAGGAGCTTGGTCTTGACGTGGAAGTCCGTCAAAGCGACGATGAAGCTGAAATGATCGGCTGGATGCATCAGGCCGCCGACGAGAAGACTCCGATTGTGATGAATCCTGCGGCATTCACCCATTATTCCTATGGTCTGGCAGATGCCGTGCACATGGTGATTGATGAGGGGCTGCCTCTGATGGAGGTCCATATCTCCAATCCGTCCGCGCGCGACGAATTCCGCAAGCGTTCCGTGATTTCCCCGGTTGCGACCGGCACCATCACCGGCATGGGCTTCTACGGCTATAAGTTGGCGTTGGAAGCCGTGGCGTATCTGTTGGAAGCTAAGTAACGTTTTTCGATTTCTGATTGGGATTGCCTAAGCTGCACAATACATGCCGGATGCCTTCCGATGGACATCCGGCATGTATTGTGACCACCGATCCGCCCGGTCTTGATGTGAACCAGGAAGATGATGAGACACTGCCGAACGATAGAAGCGTCACCATCTACTGCAAGCCCGATGCTGACAGCACGCCTGTCATCAAGGGACTTGCGGCTTCTGATAGTGTGGCGCTCGAATCGCAGTTTGATCCGAGCGCCACGCCTTTTTGTATTGAAGAAACACGCCGCGTCTTATACCGCTGATAAACTGAAGTTCCATGGTTAGAAGACAACATGGCAATTCTCAAGAGCACGTTACCAAGCATATTTTCGTCACCGGTGGCGTTGTCTCCTCTCTCGGCAAAGGCCTGACCGCCTCCTCTCTCGGCCGCCTACTTCGTAGCCGTGGCATCAAGGTTTTGCAGCAGAAGCTCGATCCGTACATCAACGTTGATCCGGGCACTATGAATCCGTTCCAGCATGGTGAAGTCTATGTCACCGAGGACGGCGCCGAAACCGATCTCGACATCGGCCACTATGAGCGTTTCCTTGACGTGTATCTGAGCCAAAAGGCGAACGTCACCACCGGCCAGATCTACCAGGAAGTGCTGCGCAAAGAACGCGCCGGCGAATACCTTGGACAGTGCGTGCAGGTCATCCCGCACATCACCAACGAAATCAAGTCCCGCATGCGTGCGCAGGCGTCCGATGACGTCGACGTGATCATCACCGAAATCGGTGGCACCGTCGGCGACATCGAATCCCAGCCGTTCCTGGAGGCCGCGCGTGAGGTCCGCCGCGATCTGGGCGCCGAGAACTGCATGTTCGTGCACGTCTCCTTGGTACCGTACATTGCCGCCGCCCATGAGCTCAAGACCAAACCGACCCAGCACTCCGTCATGATGCTGCGTCAGCTCGGCATCTCCCCGGATGCCTTGGTGCTGCGTTCCGACCGCCCGCTGAACCAGTCCATCAAGGACAAGATCTCCCTGATGTGCGACGTGGATTCCGAAGGCGTGGTCAACTGTGTGGACGCCCCGAGCATCTACGACGTGCCGAAGACCCTGTTCGACGAAGGCCTCGACGCCTATGTCGTGCGTGAACTCGGCCTGCCGTTCCACGATGTCGATTGGGACGAGTGGGAGGACCTGCTGGAGCGCGTGCACCACCCGAAGCATGAGGTGAACATCGCCATCGTCGGCAAGTACATCGATCTGCCGGATGCTTACCTGTCCGTCACCGAAGCCATTAAGGCCGGTGGTTTCGCCAACTATGCCAAGGTGAACGTCAAGTGGGTCGCCGCAGATAAGTGCGAGACCGAGGAGGGTGCGGCCGCCGCGCTCGACCAGGTCGACGGCATCGTCGTTCCCGGAGGCTTCGGCATCCGTGGCATCGACGGCAAGATCGGTGCCCTGAAGTTCGCCCGTGAGAACAAGCTGCCGGCCCTCGGCCTGTGCCTCGGCCTGCAGTCCATGGTCATCGAATACGCCCGCCACGTCCTCGGCTTGGAAGACGCGAACTCCACCGAGTTCGAGCCCGATTGCGCGACCCCGGTCATCGCAACCATGGAGGAGCAGAAAGACATCGTCGCCGGCAATGGTGACATGGGACACACCATGCGTCTTGGCTCCTATCCGGCGGAGCTCGAAGAAGGTTCCATCGTCGCGGAACTGTACGGCACCACGCATGTTACTGAGCGTCATCGTCACCGTTACGAAGTGAACGTGGCATACAAGGACCGTCTGCGTGAAGCGGGTCTGCGCATTTCCGGCCAGAGCCCGGACGGCAAACTCACCGAGTTCGTCGAGCTTCCTCGCGAAGTGCACCCGTTCTATGTATCCACTCAGGCTCATCCTGAGTTCAAGTCCCGTCCGACCAAGCCGCACCCGCTGTTCGCAGGTCTGGTCAAGGCCGCTCTGGACCACCAGCAGGAGCGCTAGATCGACGAATTGTGATTAACGTCGGATAACCCGATACGCAACATGGCCATGGATCCAAAGGAGTTCATGGCCATGTTGCATAATGGGGACTTGGCCTCGAATTGCCAACAAGACGTATTCGTAATGAACAACCTTTACGAGGGGGCATGAGTTTGAACGATATGGATTCTCCGGAAAGCGACAACCGTAAGTTCGCCTTCCCAAACATGGGCGATGACCCAAAAGTCATTTCGCAGGTGAGCTTGGATTCGTTTGCCGAAACGGCCGATTCCATTGATGATGGTGCAGCGTTGTCTGTGAATGTCAGCAAGAAGCGTCATCTGTTGTGGCTGTGGATCGTTCTTGCTGTGATGCTTCTTTTCGGTGCCGTGGCCGGCGGCGGATACTGGTTCTTCCAGTCTCATGCGTTGCCAGGCGTTACACTCTGGGGCAGGTCCATGACAGGGCAATCCCGAGATCATATCGTCCAAGAGATTTCCGATACGGCGGAGTCATTGACGGTTCCCGTTTCCTATGAGGGAACGAGCAAGAAAGTTACGTTGAAGGATCTCGGCGTTGCCGTTGACGCGGAATCCATCGCCGAAAATGTGATGAACGCGAAACGTGACGATTCCTTCTTTCAGAAGTATGCATTCTGGGCTCGTGAGGATGTCGATGTCGAGCCTTTCGACGATTCCCAAGCCAGTGCCCAGACGGTAGGTGGCATGCTGGGAGTGCAGTCCGCGTCCGCCACCAACCCGTCGCTACAGCTCAACGCGGATGGTGCCGCCTTTGACGTGACGCCAGGTCAGCAGGGGACTGGTATCGATGTGACGGAGATTGTCAAGGAAGCCAAGAACGTGCTTGAGTCCTTTGGCAAGCAGACTGCTCAAACGGTGACTCTTGAAAATACGGTTACTGATCCCGTCATTACGGATGATCAAGCCAACGAGGCCAAGGCCTCTGCTGACGCGTGGATAGCGAAGCCGGTGGCTATCAAAATCGGCGACCATAAAGTGGCGGAATTCGGTGCGCAAGCCATAGCATCAGCCCTCACGCTTGGACCGGATAGTGAGAAGCTCGGCGATAATCAAATCCGAAATGGCTCTTTGATCATCGACGGTGACAAATTGCAGCAATACTATGATGATTCCATCAAATCGAACTTCCATGCGGATCGAGTTGATGGTGATGTCATCGTTAATAGTGTCGGTGATGTGCTGCAAACCAATGTAGACGGGCATGATGGTATAACCGTTTCTGATGGTGGCGACACCAATGTTGGCCGTGATGCCGCTGAGGCGTTTGCCAAAGGCTCTGATTCAGTAAGTATTCAAGGCACTTGTGACGCGCAAAACGAGAAAAAAACTACGCGTACCGTGGTGGTCAGCTTGTCTTCACATACCGTTACAGCCATTGAAAATGGGCAGACCGTCCGTGTCATGCATATGTCTGCTGGTCAGGGCAATGATTACCAGACGGGCCAGTGCCAGCCGAGCGGCGACTTGTGCACGCCAACCTATTGCGATCCGAACTCCTATGACAACTGCACGCCTGACGGTGACTTCAAAGTGTGGCTCAAGTACCAGTCCCAAGATATGAGCGGCACGCTTACCCTATCGGACGGAAACACCGAGAAGTGGGATGTCAAGGATGTTGGATTCGTCAACTATTTCTCGAAAACGGGTTGCGCGATTCACCGCATCGCCACTCAAAGCGCGTTTAACGACAGCAGTATTCAGGCTATGGGGAAGAACACGTCCCATGGTTGCGTCGGCGTCGGCTGGGATCAGGCTGAATGGTTCTATAATTGGTGCCTGATGGGAACGACGGTTCACGTTCAGGCCTGATGTGCGGGCTATCGACAGAAAGACGAGAAGGCGGAAGGCTGAATGTTCGGCTTCCGCCTTTGCGCTATGTAAGATAAATCACGACAAATCATTGCCGAATAACGAAAGGGGCGCTAGTATTTCGCCCAACGTTCTGTTAGGTTGTCATAAGTACAAACGAGTGATTGGAGGCAGCGTACGGTGGCAGAAAACCAAGCGCCCAACGCCGCGGCTGACGTGGAGATGAGCCAGTATGTGGCTGATCGCACGCGAGTGAACGAAGACAAAATCAAGCAGGATGACGAGATCATCCAGCAATTCGGCGACTATACGTATGGATGGCATGATACGGATTTCGCCGGAGAAGCGGCAAAAAAAGGCATTGACGAGAATGTTGTGCGTGCCATTTCCGCAGATAAGAATGAGCCGGAATGGATGCTGGAAAAGCGATTGGAAGGCTATCGCGATTTCATCAACCGTCCGATGCCTCAATGGGGCGTCGATTTGAAGGATTTCGACGCAGACGATTTCAAATATTACGTCAAGCCGATCGACAAGCAGGCCACGACTTGGGAGGAATTGCCTGACGAGATCCGTGCGACGTATGACAAGCTCGGTATTCCCGAAGCGGAAAAAAGCCGTCTTGTCTCCGGCATCGCGGCACAGTACGAATCCGAGGTCATCTATAACTCAATCCAGAAGGATCTTGAAGACCAAGGCGTGATTTTCGTCGACACCGACACTGCGGTGCAGAAGTATCCGGAAATCGTCAAGAAGTATTTCGGCAAGTGCATTCCGAGCAACGACAACAAATTCTCGGCATTGAACACCGCCGCATGGTCGGGCGGATCGTTCGTCTACGTACCGAAGGGTGTGCATGTCGATATTCCGTTGCAGGCATACTTCCGTATCAATACGCCGAATATGGGCCAGTTCGAGCGCACGTTGATTATTGCCGATGAGGGATCGTACGTGCATTATGTGGAAGGCTGCACCGCGCCGATTTACTCGACCGATTCGCTGCATTCCGGTGTGGTGGAGATTTTCGTCGAGCCGCATGCCCGCGTGCGTTACACCACCGTGCAGAACTGGTCGAACAACGTTTACAATCTGGTGACGCAGCGTGCCTACGTGCGTGAAGGCGGCACCATGGAATGGGTCGATGGCAACATTGGATCCAAGGCAACCATGAAGTATCCGGCCTGCATTCTCGCCGAGCCGTATGCGAAGGCCAGCACCATGTCGCTTGGTTTCGCAGGCAAGGGCCAGTATCAGGATACCGGCGCAAAGATGATTCATCTTGCACCGCACACCAGTTCCACCATCGTGGCGAAGTCGATTTCTCGCGGTGGTGGACGTTCCGCATACCGTGGTCTCGTCAAAATCGTCAAGGGTGCCGAAGGATCGTCCAACTCGACGGTATGCGATGCACTGCTTGTCGATGAGTTCAGCCGCTCCGACACCTACCCACATGTGGACGTGCGAGAAGACGACGTTTCCATGGCACATGAGGCTACGGTTTCCAAGGTTTCTGAAGACCAGCTGTTCTACCTGATGAGCCGCGGTCTTTCCGAAGACGAGGCTATGGGCATGATCGTGCGAGGCTTCGTGGAGCCTATCAGCCGTGAGCTGCCGATGGAATACGCGCTTGAACTGAACCGACTGGTTGAACTGCAGATGGAAGGATCGGTGGGCTGATCACCATGGCACAAACTCAGGAAATCAACATTCCCGTTGCGGATCCGAACGATCCGTATGCGAATCCGGCAGCCATGCCCTCTTCGGCGGATCGCTCGCCGCGTTCATTTGATGTGGACGCATTCGAAGTGCCCGACCGCAAGCAGGATGATTGGCGTTATACCCCTGTGGAACGTGTCGAAGAATTCTTTGAACCGTTTACGCCGTCGAACGAAACCCAGATTGCCGTCACTATGATCGACGGCACAGCTCTCACTGAAGGCGTGACCTATAGCGAGGGCAAGCCGGGAGACGCCGATACAGGGGTTGTTTCCAAGCCTTGCGATCGCGTGTCCGCGGTGCAATGGAATTCCACATCCCGCGCTGGAATTCTGCATATTGAGGGTGAAATCGAGCAACCAGTGCTTGTCAAGGTGCACGGTGCCGGAACCGACTTGGATGCTTTCCATCTGGTGATTATCGCAGCTGACCGCGCCCACGCTGATGTTGTTGTGGAGCATGACGGCGATGCACGTATCGCCGAAGGTGTGGAGATCCTCACAGGTAAGGACTCCCATGTGTCCACCACATTCATCCAGGAGTGGAACAAAGGTTCCAAGCATGTGGGCAACCAGCGTATCCACTTGGGGGAGGGCGCGTCCCTGCGCCATTCCGTGGTCACGCTTGGCGGCGATGTTGTTCGAATCCGTATGGATCAGGATTTTGGTGGCGATCAAGGCGATCTCAATATGCTTGGCATCTACTTTGTGGATCCGGGCGAGCACATCGAACATCGCACCATGATTGTGCACAACCATCCCGAGTGCAAGAGTCGTGTGGTATATAAAGGCGCTCTTGACGGCAAGGGCGCACACTCCACATGGGTCGGCAACGCGCTGATCGCTCCGACTGCGCCGGGTACCGACTCGTATGAGCTCAACCGCAATCTGGTACTTACTCCGGGCGCGATTGCTGATTCCGAACCGAATCTGGAAATCGAAAACGGCAACATCATCGGGGCCGGACATGCCTCTTCCGTCGGGCGCTTCGACGATGAAGAGCTGTTCTATCTGCAGTCCCGTGGCATTCCGGAAACCGAAGCCCGCAAACTTGTGGTGCGAGGCTTCTTCGGCGAACTCGTCGAGGAAATCGGCATCCCCGCAATCAGCGAACATCTCATGAACGTTATCGACAGGCGCCTGGCACGCGGTGAGAGCGACGCAATCGCCCAGGTGTTGGAAGAGAAGTAGAACGTAGGAGCGAAAACCATGTCAACTCTTGAAATCAAAGATCTGTACGCGCACGTCGAAACCAAGGACGGCATCAAGCCGATTCTCAAAGGCGTGAACCTGACCGTCAACTCCGGTGAAACCCATGCCATCATGGGACCGAACGGATCTGGCAAATCCACGCTGGCATACACGCTGGCGGGCCACCCCAAGTACGTGGTCGATTCCGGACAGGTGCTGCTAGACGGCGAAGACATCCTCAAGATGACTCCGGACGAGCGAGCCAAAGCAGGTGTTTTTTTGGCCATGCAGTATCCGGTCGAAGTGCCGGGTGTGTCGATGACCAATTTCCTGCGCACCGCAAAAACCGAAGTCGACGGCAAGGCTCCAGCCATCCGTACCTGGACCAAGGAACTGTCTGAAGCGATGAAGCGCCTGAAGATGGATCCGAAGTTCGCCACCCGTTCCGTGAACGAGGGTTTCTCCGGCGGTGAGAAGAAGCGTGCCGAAGTGCTGCAGCTCGAGCTTCTCAAGCCGAAGTTCGCCATCCTTGACGAAACCGACTCCGGTTTGGATGTCGACGCGTTGCGTATCGTCTCCGAGGGCGTGAACCGCGCCAAGGAAGCCAACCAGTTCGGCATCCTCATGGTCACGCATTACACGCGAATCCTCAAGTACATCAAGCCGGATATTGTGCATGTGTTTGCGGCCGGCCACTTCGTCAAGACTGGTGGCCCTGAACTGGCCGACGAGCTTGAGGAATTTGGATATGACGCATACCTGCCGGAAGGTGCCGACTCCGAAAGCGCGCTGGCATGACCGATTTCGCAGCGATCCGTAAGGAATTCCCGATTCTCAATCAGAAGATTCACGGCCATCAGCTTGTTTATTTGGATTCCGCGGCGACTTCTCAGAAGCCGCAATGCGTGATTGACGCCGAAAGCGATTTCTATCGCACCATCAACGCCGGTGTGCATCGTGGAGCGCATGAACTTGCCGCACGCAGCACCATGGCGTTCGAGGAGGCGCGTGCCAAGGTGGCGCGTCTTGTCGGAGCCAATACGGTTGAAGGCGAGGAAGAAATCGTCGTCACTTCCGGTGCCACGGCAGGATTGAATCTGTTGGCGACCGCCTTCGGCAACGCATCCCAAGGGCGTGGGGGAGAAGCGGCACGACGTTTCGCTGTGAAGTCGGGAGACGAGATCGTCGTATCCAAGGCTGAGCATCATTCTGTGTTGCTGCCATTCCAGGAGCTTGCCGCACGTACTGGAGCGACACTGAAATGGTTTGATCTGGACGATGAAGGACGAATCCTTGCCAACACCGCAGATGAGGTGATCACTGAGCGCACGAAGATCGTGGCCGTCACCCATGTGGGCAATACCACTGGTGCCATCACCGATATTGCGCCGATTGTGAAGCGTGCGCACGAGGTGGGCGCAGTGGTTGTGCTTGACGCGTGTCAGTCCGTGCCGCACCTGAAGATCGATTTACACGCATTGGACGTGGATTTCGCTGCATGGAGTGCGCATAAGATGTACGGTCCAACGGGCGTTGGCTTCCTATATGGTAAGCGTGAGATGCTCGAAGCGTTGCCTCCGGCGAATTTCGGCGGATCCATGGTAGAACTTGCCTGGATGGATCAGGAAGCGCAATATATGGCACCTCCGGCACGTTTCGAGGCGGGTACGCAGCCGGTTGCCCAAGTCGTGGCAGCAGGTGTTGCAGCCGAGTGGCTAATGAACATTGGCATGGAAAATCTTGAAGCCCACGAACGCGTTATCGCAGGCGAACTGCTCAAGATGGGACAGATCGAGGGTGTACGCATTCTTGGACCGCATGCTAATGAGCGACGTATCGGCACGGTTGCTTTCGAAATCGAAGGCGTTCACCCGCATGACGTCGGCCAGTTCATCGATGCGCAAGGCATCGCCATCCGTGTCGGTCATCATTGCGCGCAGCCGGTGCACCGCCATTTCGGTGTATATGCATCCAACCGTGCATCCAGTGGCATCTACAACTGCGTCGAAGACGCACAGGCGTTGGTTGAGGCGTTGAAGAAGGTCCGTCCGTTCTTTGGAGTTAAGTAACACATATGAGTGATTTTGCAATGTCTGGCGACGATCTCGAGCAGATGTACCAAGAGGTCATTCTCGAAGCCTCAAAGAATCCGCATGGCAAGGAGCGTTTCGCTCCAGATCTGGCTTCTGAAAATGCCTTCCAAACGGGAAATGCCACGGTTCAGGCGGTTCACGAGTATTGCACTCCTGGCGAGTCCCATCAGTTCAATCCGACCTGTGGAGACGAGGCCACCGTGCACGTGGAGGTTTCCGACCAGGAGCCGCATGTTATCGAACGACTGGTGTGGGACGGTCATGGTTGTTCCATTTCACAGGCCAGCCTTTCGGTGATGGTCGACCTTGTGGAAGGCAAAACCGTGGATGAGGCCATGAACTTGGCTAATACCTTCCATAAGCTCATGGAATCACGTGGCAAGGGACTGGATGATGAATCCGCGGAAGAATCCCTTGAGGATGGCATCGTCTTCCAAGGAGTGTCCAAGTATCCGATGCGCATCAAATGCGCATTGCTTGGTTGGGAAGGAATGAAGGATTCCGTAGCTAAGGCGTTGTCTGCGAAAGCGTGACAAGCATCTTTCCGCAAGTGGGCCGGTGGTGCGTGCGTTGTGCCTACAGTGAACGAAACACCGGCGACAAACTCCAGCCAACACGATAGGCTACTCAGCGAAATATACTCGAATCAAATATGGAGCAACAATGAGCGATACCTTGGTACCAGAACCGCAAGCCTCGATTTTCGATTCCGTTGCCAAGGCATTGGGCAATGACGAGGCCGCTGCGCGTCGCGTTATGCTTAACCCTAATCTCGCCAAAGGATTCAAGGACGGCAAACCAGTGGAAATCGAACACGAGAATATCAAGCAGGATGCTTGTGGCTGCGGCAATCAGGCTGGAGTATGCGGCTGTTCCGAGGAGCAGGATGACGGCATCGCATTGAAGGCTGTCGATGATATCGGACGTGCGACCGCCGCCGATGTGAAGGAAGCGCTGCATCAGGTCATTGATCCGGAACTTGGCATTGACGTGATTGATTTGGGCTTGGTATATGGCATTGAGATCGATGAGCTTGGCCGTGCCATCATCACGATGACGCTGACCACTCCGGCGTGCCCGCTGACCGATTTGATTGAAGACGAGTGCGCAAGCACCCTTGCAGGTCTCGTTGAGGAATTCCGTATCGATTGGACATGGCAGCCGCGTTGGAGCATGGAAAAGATCACTCCGGAAGGACGCGAACAGTTGGCTGCGCTTGGCTTCAACTTCGATAACCTTCCGAAATACTGACAATATAGCGACATAAAAACGATATAAAAAAGCGTGCTCCCGACGCCGGGAAGCACGCTTTTGTTCTGTGTGCGGCAGAACGTCAGTCGTCGACCACGGTACCCTTCGGCACCACAGTGATGCCTTCCGGCGTGACGGTGAAGCCACGAGCCAGATCATGTTCAGTATCGATACCGACGGTCGAATTCTCGGTAAGCACAACATTTTTGTCGAGAATCGCCTTGTAGACGCGTGCTCGACGATTGATGGTCACGCCGTCAAACAAAATCGAATCGACGACCTGCGACCACGAGTGGATACGCACGTTCGGTGAAAGCACGGAATGGTGCACTTCGCCGCCCGACACGATGACGCCGGGGGAAACGATCGAATCGGTGGCGTGTCCAAGACGGTCACGACCGGCATGCACGAACTTTGCAGGCGGCAGGTTGCCGGACAACGTGTAAATCGGCCATTCGGTGTTGTACAGATTGAACTCCGGCACATAGGAAATCAGATCCATATGTGCATCGTAGAACTGCTTCAGAGTACCCACATCGCGCCAGTAGGCATGATCGGTCGGCGTCGCTCCTGGAATCTCGTTGGAATTGAAGTCGTAGACGCCGGCCTCATTGCGAGCCGCGAAGTACGGGGCGATGTCGCCACCCATATCATGCTTGGTGTCTTCGGCCTTTTCGTCGAGCGCCAAAGCCTCGAACAGGGCGTCCGTGTTGGCAACGTAATTACCCATGGAAGCGAGGATGGAGCTCGGATCATCTGGCAGGCCAGTCGTGGTCTGCGGCTTCTCCTGGAAGCTTTTGATCATGCCCGGGTGTTCCGGATCGACCTCGATCACGCCAAACTGGTTGGACTGGCTAATCGGCTGACGAATACCCGCCACCGTGAACTCCGCACCGGATTCGATGTGCTGCTGCACCATCTGCTGGAAGTCCATACGGTAGACGTGGTCGGCACCGACGATCACCACAATATCCGGCTGCACGTCTTCGATGATGTTGATGGTCTGATAGACGGCGTCGGCCGAGCCGAGATACCAGTGCTTGCCGAGACGCTGCTGGGCAGGAACAGGGGAGACATAGTTGCCGAGCAATGGCGAGAAACGCCACACTGTGGAAATGTGGCGGTCGAGCGAATGGGATTTGTACTGGGTGAGCACCACGGTCTGCATGTAGCCAGAATTGACCAGATTGCTCAACGGGAAGTCAATCAGTCGGAACACGCCGCCGAATGGAACGGCCGGTTTTGCTCGGTCCCTGGTCAAAGGCATCAGACGAGTGCCTTCACCACCTGCAAGAACGATGGAAAGAATTTTCGGATTCTTCGCCATGAGAACTCCTCTCCTAGAGCGTCGTTACGACACCGCACACATTGGTCGGTCTGCAGCATCGCAAACCGCTTACGCACTCAATAATTGCATATTTTTTGCAACATGCAAGGAGTTTGCGCCGCGAGTCTTGAAAATTTGCTGATCGTTTCAGTGAACAGCTGTTGAATAGAAGGCTACGGCGCTCGAAGCGGCGACGTTAAGACTGTCCACTCCGTGGCTCATGGGAATCTTCACCGTCAGATCGGCACGGGAAATGGTGTGATGCGACAGGCCGTCGCCCTCAGTGCCGAAAATCAGCGCCAACTTGTCAATATGGTCCTTTTCGTCGTCGGCATTGTTCAAGCGGCGAACGAGCTCTTCCAACGAAATGGAGTCGTCTTCAAGAGCCATCGCAACGGTTGTGAATCCAAGATCGTGCAATTCCTGCATGCCGGTGAACGGCCAGTAATGCTTATCATCTCCGCCGATGCGCGTCCACGGAATCTGAAACACCGTGCCCATCGACACGCGGGCGGCGCGCCGATACAGCGGATCGCCGCAAGAAGGCGTCACCAGCACGGCATCGACATCCAATGCAGCCGCGGAGCGCATAAGCGCGCCGACATTGGTGTGGTCGACGATATTTTCCATGACCGCGATGCGGCGTGCCCCTCGGCAGACTTCCTCGACGCTGGGCAAAGGCCAACGCTTCATCGCAGCCAATGCGCCTCGGTGCAGCCGATAGCCGGTCAGCTGCTTGAGCTGTTCGGGGGAGGCCACGTACACGGGAATGTCGGTGCCCCATCGGTTGTCGATGAGCGTGAAGGTTTCAGCCATGCCTTCAATCCACGGTTCTTCGACCAGCAGCGATATCGGCTCTCGGTTGGCGGCAAGCGCCCTGTCAATGACTTTTGGCGATTCCGCGATGAACAGGCCTTTGCTGGGCTCAAGCTTGTTGCGAAGCTGGATTTCCGTAAGATTTGTGTATGCCGCCACGCGCTCGTCGTCAATGGAAACAAGATGGATGAACTGCATGTGACCGATCTTTCGCCGAATAGCCTTTCAGATACAAGAAAACCCCTTGTTTCCAAGGGGTTTTGCTGGTGTCCGGAGCGGGACTTGAACCCGCACGCCTGTATAAAATAGGCACTAGCACCTCAAGCTAGCGCGTCTACCATTCCGCCACCCGGACAAGTGCGTTGCTCACCGGCAACGAATAGAAACTATAGCAGATGCTCGGCGTGATGCAAGTCTCGGCGTGTCGCGTGGAATTTCACCATTAGTATCCGAGGTGCTGGTAGTCTCTGGAGCTATGACTGATGCCCTTTTTCTGCTTGATACGGAACATGATGATGTGCCTGTGAACAGCGATGAGCTGAATGCCGGATGGAAATTGACGTTGCCTCAATCGGTGCGTCGTCACGCCATTCAGGCCATGCGTCTGAAAGACGGTGATGAGTTGCAGCTTTCCGATGGTAGGGGATTGCGCATCCATGCGGTGCTGTGCGACGCGCAGCAGGGAATCGCGCAAGTGTCGAGTTTCAGCAAGGAGCAGCAACCCATCACCAAGCTTGCTTTGGTTCAGGCGCTGGCCAAAACAGGGCATGATGAACAGGCCATCGACACGGCAACGCAGATCGGTGTGGACGAGGTAATTCCATGGCAGGCCGATCGTTCTATCGCCAAATGGAAGATGGGGCGTACCGACAAGAAGTGGAGGCAAGTGCTTGAGTCGGCCACCGAACAATCGCGACGTTCCTGGACGCCTGAATTGGGGGAGTGCGTGGCCAGCAAGCAGTTGGTCGCCATATGCAAACGTGCCTGCGTGCGCGGCGATATGGTAATCGTGCTGCACCAAGATGCCACCAAAACCTGGAACCAGTTGGAGGAATCGATCGCGGCGCTTTCCGACAAGTGTCTGCAGGACGGTCGCCAGCGTACCGTGTACGTGGTGGTCGGGCCGGAAGGTGGTATCGGTGACGCGGAAATCGAGTCTTTTACCGACGCCGGAGCCGAAGTATGCGTGCTCGGAAGTAACATTCTGCGGGCGTCCACGGCCGGTCCGGTCGCATTATCGTTGCTCGCACGGGCGCTGGGACGTTTCGTTTGATGCCACATGCCGGCGATTTGCCGTGGATTATCCCGGTTGCGCAATAGCATGGTCATGACGGTTTCCCAGCATTAAGGAGCATTATGAGCGACAAGGATTGTCTGTTCTGCAAGATCATCGCAGGAGAGATTCCAAGCGAAAAGGTGTATGAGGACGATACTACCTACGCGTTCAAGGACATCAATCCGAAGGCCAAAGTCCATGTGCTTGTGGTGCCTCGTGAGCATTATGCGAACGTGGCCGAGCTCGCGGCGGCCGATCCGCAGCAGCTTGCCCACATGGCTCAAGTTGCGCAGAACATCGCAGATAAGGAATTCCATGGCGCCTTCCGGCTGATCTTCAACACCGGGCTTGATGCGGGGCAGACCGTATTCCATGTGCATGCCCACGTGCTGACCGGTGAAAAGCTCGACGAGTAGCTTTCTTTTCCCCATATATCAACGTTAGAAGAGGTTTTGTGGCCACCACTACACGTACCATCGCGATTCCCCAACAGCTTGATCCGGTAACCGTGCTTGGACCGGTCGACGAGGTTCTCCGGGAAGTGGAACGAGCGTTCCCCGACCTGACCATCATCGTCAGAGGCGACCGTATCGCGATCATGTCACGTTCCAACAAATCTGAATCCCAAGCTGCGCAGGCCGAACATGTGATTGAAAACATCATTCAAGCCGCATATACGGCTCCGATGGACGCCGACACGGTGCGGCGCATGCTCGACCAAAATGTGTTGAAAACCTCTGTTCGCGCCACGCGCCCGGGGCATGGGCGTGTAGTGGAAGAACTACGTTTGGCTGATAGGCAGCAGGGGCGTGCCTCACAACGTGAACATGCCGCAGACCGCCGCAAGCCGCACGTGCCAGGAGTGATCACCTTTGCGCTTGGTAAGCCGGTTCGCGCGAAAACCGCTGGTCAGGTCGCCTATATCAATGCCATTGAGTCGCACACCATCACGTTCGCCATCGGTCCTGCCGGTACAGGTAAGACGTATCTTGCAGTAGCCAAGGCGGTTCGCGCCTTTCAGGATCGGCAGGTGCGGCGCATCATCCTGACCAGACCTGCAGTGGAAGCCGGAGAGAACCTCGGTTTCCTGCCGGGCACACTGAACGAAAAAGTCGATCCGTATCTTCGTCCGTTGTACGACGCGCTTTCCGACATGCTTGGAGTGGACCAGCTCAAACGCTATATGGATGACGGTACCATTGAAGTCGCGCCGCTTGCGTACATGCGTGGACGCACGCTCAACGATGCGTTCGTGATCCTCGACGAAGCGCAGAATACCACCGAACAGCAGATGAAGATGTTCTTGACACGACTGGGTTTCAACACGAAAATGATCATCACGGGTGACGTGACGCAGGTTGATCTGACAGTACCGAAATCCGGCCTTGCCACCATCGAACGCATACTTGAAGGCATCGACGACATAGCGTTCGCCCATCTCAAGCCGGAAGACGTGGTACGACACGCGCTGGTCGGCAAAATCGTCGCAGCCTATGATCGACACGCGGCCATCGCCGGCGACCATAGCCGGCACGTCGCAAGCAAAACCACATCCAAGCAAACGGACGAGCAAATCGAAAGGAACGCTGAATGAGCGTCGAAGTAACCAACGAAACCGTCTGGCAGATCGACGGCAAGGTGTTCTCCGATCTCGGCATATGGGTGATGGACCAGATGCGCGTCAGCACGCAATCCGACCTGACCATCATGTTTGTCGACCCCGATCCGATTGCCCAATTGCACATGCGCTGGATGAACCTTGAAGGACCGACTGACGTAATGAGCTTCCCCATGGACGAACTGCGCCCAGGAGACGGCAGAACCGTGATGGAAGGCGTGCTTGGGGATATCGTGATTTGCCCATGGGTGGCCGCCCAGCAGGCGCTTGCGGCCGGACACAGCACCATGGAGGAAATGATGCTTCTGACGATCCACGGCATTCTCCACCTGCTTGGATACGATCACGCGACACCGGAACAGGAGCGCCAGATGTTCGGCCTGCAGCGTCAACTGCTGCTAACCTTCTTTGCTCTCCGCCAAGGATCGGGAGCGCAGGCGATTCTTCCGTCAGGAGCGCCGGATGCGCTTGCCGAATGGGATCGGGAGCATGGTACCGGGCGGCAGATTGCCAAATAGTGATGACGTTGCCGGTAGCATATCGTCCGGCATGATGGGGGCTGAATTATGATGCAGGAGACAATGATTGCGGTGATCGCGGTACTTGCCGTGGTAGCGTTGCTGCTGGTCTGGCTGTCTCTTTCGATGGCTGCCACCGAAGGCGCTGTGGGACGTGTGACCCGGGCGAGCCTGAACAACCTGATTCTTGAGATTCAGACGGATACGGAACTTTCGCAGTTCATTCGCGACAAGAAGATCAAGCGCATCCATAAGGTCCAGCGGTTGGTGACCGACCGGTATGCCACTGCAGGATCGTGTGCGTTCTTCCGTATTTGCTGCAATGTGCTTGACGGTGTGCTTGTAACTGTGATCGCAGGCATGCTGGACGCCCCACTATGGGCCGAATTGCTTGCCGGATTTGTTTTTGCCATCGTCGTTGCGGTGATTTCGCTGCTGGTGCGTCCGCGTAGTGCCGGAGCATCCAAGCCCGTCGACATCATGCTGCAGCATGCGGATACCGTCTCCGTTGCGGTGCTGTTGACCCCATTCGCAAAAATCGGCGGGCAAAAGGGCGCGAAGCGCCGTGGCAACGATCTTTCCGACGACGAGGAACTCGAAAAAATCCAGATCGAGCAGGGGCGCGCGACCATCGACCGTCTGGTCGAAGCCAACGATTTCGACCCTGAAGTTTCCGAAATGCTGCGCAACGTGCTCACGCTTTCCGAAACGCTGACCCGTGAGGTCATGGTGCCGCGCACCGACATGATCTGCATCGAGCGAGGCGAGACATTGGAAAACATGTTGAAGCTTTGCTCCCGTTCCGGGTTCTCGCGTGTGCCGGTCATTGGCGACGATGTGGACGATCTGGTCGGCGTGGCCTATCTGAAGGACGCCGTACGAGCGACGGCTTTTAACCATGCGGCGATGACGCGAGAAGTCGAATCGGTAGTCCGTGATCCGATGCTGGTTCCCGAATCCAAACCAGTTGACGACCTGTTCCATCAAATGCAACGCACACGCCAGCATGTCGCCATCGTCGTGGACGAATACGGCGGTATCGCAGGTATGGTAACCATTGAAGACGCCATAGAACAAATCGTGGGCGAGCTGGAAGACGAACATGATCGTACGCAACATGCTGATCCGGAACAGATCGGTGACAAAAAATGGAGCATGCCAGCCCGCACGCCGATTGCCGATCTGGAAGAGATTTTCGAAATCGACATTGACGAGGATGATGTCGACACTGTTTACGGATTGTTGACCAAATTGTTGGGACGCGTGCCGATCGTCGGCTCTTCCGCGGTCACCCGAGGATTGCGTATGACCGCAGTCGATTCCGCGGGACGACGCAAGAAGGTGTCGACCATTGTGGTGGAACCGGCCCACGTCGAGGGCGTGGACGAAACTGAAACACGTAACGAAGAACATGCGGATGATGCCGAAGAGGCATCCGACAACGATAAGGATTCCAAAGACAAGCATGACTGACGCAGCAACGACTGAAACGACTTCCGACCATTCCGATTCCACTACGCCCGTTCCATATCGTTCCGGTTTCGTTGCCGTGGTAGGACGCCCGAACGTAGGCAAGTCGACGTTGATCAACGCGTTGATCGGCACGCAGATCGCCATCGCATCATCTCGCCCGGAAACCACACGTAAGGCCATTCGCGGCATTCTTACCACAGATAATGCGCAGATCGTTTTGGTTGATACGCCTGGTATCCATCGTCCGCGCACATTGCTGGGGCAGCGCCTGAATGATGTCGTGGACGAGTCTCTTGCCGACGTGGACGCCATCGCCTTCCTGCTGCCAGGTGACCAGGAGATCGGTCCCGGCGACAGGCGCATTTTGAGTCGTCTGCGCTCTGATTTCGCAGTGAAGCGCGATGATGGCACGTTCAAATGGAAAGTGCCGCTGATTGCCATCGTCACCAAAATCGACGAATTAAGCCGTGAAGGACTGATCAACAAGCTTATCGAAATCAACGAGTTCGCCGATTTCACCGATATCGTGCCGGTCAGCGCACTCAAGCATGACAATCTTGCCGAAGTCAAGAACGTGCTTATCGAAAACATGCCGGAAGGTCCGCAAATGTATCCGGCTGAACAGATCACCGAAGAACGTCCGGAAGAGACCATAGCGGAACTGGTTCGTGGCGCGTTCCTGGAAGAATTGGATGACGAGCTGCCGCACTCGTTGGCCGTGGTCGTGGACTCCATTGAATATCCGGAAGACAACGATAGCGGAGCGGCTTACGATGGCAAAGCCCACGTCATTGTGTCGATTTATGTGGAGCGTGATTCCCAGAAGCCGATTATCATCGGCCGGGGAGCGGAACATCTCGTGCGCGTCAAAAAGAAGCTGCGCACGCCGGTCAACCGCATCGTCGGTCAGAAAGCAAAACTCGACTTGCATGTCAAGGTCGCCAAAGGATGGCAATCGGATCCGAAACAGCTTGAAAAGCTAGGCTTCTAAGCAGTTTAAGGTTCGTTCGCAGTTAAGCAGCTTGAAAAGCTAGGTTCTTGATTTGTTTAGGGTCCGTTTCGCAACGGGTTGAATAGAATGAGGTCCGGTTCCTGCGGGAACCGGACCTCATTCTATTTTCGAAGAATCACTTCCTCTTAGTATACATCTGCGTGTTCAGCAAAGTGGCGTAACGCTGGATGACCTTCGGACGAATCACCTTCATGGAAGCGGTCATCAAACCGTTCTCCTGAGTGAATTCCTCCGGCAGAATAATGAACTTGCGTACGGATTCCGCACGGGAAACACCTTCGTTGGCCTGATCGACCCACTTCTGCACTTCGGCGCGGACGGCCGCGTTATTGGCGGCGTCTTCCACCGACATGTTACGGTCCAGACCCTTGCTTTCCAGCCATGGACGTAGGGATTCCTCGTCGAGTGTGACTAAAGCGGAAATGAACGGACGCTTGTCGCCGAGAACCAGCGCCTGGGAAATGAACTCGCAACGCTTGATGGCTTCTTCAATCGGACCAGGGGAAACGTTCTTGCCGCCCGCAGTGATGATGAGATCCTTCTTACGCCCGATAATGTACAGGAATCCATCATCATCGATACGTCCCAAATCGCCGGTACGATACCAACCATCCTCGGTGAACGAATCCTCAGAAGCCTCTTCGTTCTTGTGATACTTCGGGAACACCGCCGTACCCTTGACCTGAATCTCCTCATCCTCGGCAATACGAAGCTCGAAACCAGGGAAGGCGACACCAACGGAACCCTGATGATATGGCACACCAAGCGGGTTGAACGCGCACGGAGCGGTGGTTTCGGTCAAACCATAACCTTCATATACGGGTACACCGGCGCCACGGAAGAACGCCATCAGTTCCGGATCAAGAGGAGCGCCGCCCGCCACAATCCACTGGGCACGTCCTCCGAGTACCTCACGCAGCGAAGCATAGACCATCGGATCAAACGCCATACGGCGAGCCTTGGTCAGAGCGCTGGCCTTGCCCTTCGCACTGACTTCCTTCATGTAATTCTGAGCTGCCACAACCGCCGCAGCGAAAGCCACTCCCTTGGCACCATGTCCGGCCTTTTGCGAAGCCGCGTTGTATACCTTCTCGAGTACACGCGGAACAACGATCATAACGGACGGTTTGGCGATCTGCAGATCGGCGATCAGCGTCTTGATACCCTGCGCGATGTAAATATGCAGCTCGCTGGCCACGCAGATGTAGTTGATGGCGCGTGCGAAGGAGTGTGCCTGAGGAAGGAACAACAGCACGTTCTTCTTCTTCTCGTGCAGCAGCTGCGGCATGTATACCGGAAGATTCAACGCGGTGGTGCAGTAATGCTCATGAGTCATTTCCACGCCCTTCGGTGCGGCGGTGGAACCGGAAGTGTATACGATGGAGCATAGGTCGGTTTTCTTGATGGAATCAATGCGCGCATCGAGTTCCTCGTCGCTTACGCCGGAACCATAGGCCATGATCTCGTCAAGACCGCCGTTTTCGAAGCAGATGATATGTTCCAGCGTTGGGCATTCCTTTTCGGCGCCGTCGGCTTTGGTACGCATATCGGTGGTTTCGACCACCAGCAGACGTGAATCGGAATTATTGACGATGTTGCGAATCTGCTCCGCGGAATCTGTGTCATAGATCGTGGCGAGCACGCCGCCGCACGCCATAACGGCAGCGTCGAACACATCCCACTCGTAAGAGGTGCGGCACATGAACGCCACGCCATCGCCCTTCTTCAGACCGTAATGCATCAGGCCCTTGGCGATCTGGCGAATGTCGGCAAGCACCTCATTGCCGGTTTTGGTTACCCATTCGCTATCTGATTTATAGGTGTAGAGCGGTTCGTCACCCATACGTTCTGCACGATTGGCGTAGATGTCGTAAATGGTGGTGCCCTCGTCCAGCGGCGGCTGGCCCTCGGTTTTGGTGGTCAGCAAACCGGTTTCCGGGTCAAGGAACGTGGTGGATGGGAATCCTTCGCCCCACTCGACGGTGTGCGGAAGATCGATATGACCGTCGGGGGAGATGATGTTGTTCGGATTGTTGTAGTCCGGGGTATTACCGGAATCGTCGCTGACGGGGTGAACGAAGTCACCGCCCAGACGCAGTGCCTTCTGCGCAAGGCTTGCAGCTCGCTTGTTCAAAGAGGTGATGACGGACACGTGACTCTCCTACACATCTAAATCCAATATCTGTAGGAATGATAGACCCTTGAACGCGACACGTCACCTTACGGTAGCGTAGGAAAAGCGTATGCGCTAATAAAGCGCTGCATGAAGAAATCGTCATGGAATGCCATTCAATAGGTGAACTTTTCTTCATGCAAAGGTGCGACCTACGTTACACTGGTGCGCTGTACCTGTTCATTTTGATTTCTTTAACGAGGAAGAAAGGGCACCTATGGCTGAAAAAGCTGAAGCCACCGTGGTCTTCGGAGTTCTCAATGAGACTTCCGAGCACGAGTCTCGCGTTGCTCTGACACCGGATATCGTAGCGAGGTTGCGTAAATCGGGTGTTAACTGCCTGATTGAAACCGGTGCGGGAATCGCATCGCATTATGTTGATGAGGATTATATTAAGGCCGGAGCGCAGGTCGTCTCCGCTGATGAAGTGATTGCGCGTGCTGACGCGCTTGGTTTTGTCGATCGTCCGAGCGGTGCGTTGCTCGCTCGCGTCAAGCAGGGTACTTGGATTATCGGTATGCTTGGCTCGTTCACCGATGCCGGTTATATCGCTGCGATTGAGAAGGCCGGCTTGGTCGGTGTTGCCATGGAGAAGTTGCCGCGTCAGTTGAGCTCCGCTCAGTCCATGGATGAGATGACCTCCCAGAACTCCGTGATGGGTTATAAGGCCGCTATTGTGGCAGCCAACGCTTACGGTTCGTTCCTGCCGATGATGACCACTGCCGCCGGCACGATCCGCCCGGCCAAGGTGCTCATTCTTGGCGCCGGTATCGCCGGCCTGCAGGCCATCGGCACCGCCAAGCGTCTTGGTGCGGTCGTCACCGCATACGACGTGCGCCCGGCCTCCAAGGGTGAAGTCGAATCCTTGGGTGCCAAGTTCCTGGATCTGGGTCTTGATTTCTCCAAGGGTCAGGGTGAGGGCGGCTATGCTCGTGCGCTGAGCGCCGAAGAGCAGACCCAGCAGCAGGCTGCCGTCGACCAGAAGGCCGCCGGTTTCGACATCGTTATCACCACCGCCAAGGTTCCTGGTCGCAAACCGCCGGTTCTGCTGACCAAGGCCGGTGTGGCAGGTCTGCACCGCGGTGCCGTGATCGTCGACTGCGCGGCAAGCGACCTCGGCGGTAACGTCGAAGGTTCCACTGTCGGTACTCAGGTTACCGAGAACGGTGTGACCATCATTGGCGCTCCGTACTTGGCAAGCGGCGTTTCCACCACCGCATCCAACCTGCTGAGCCGCAACGTGGCCGACGTGCTTGCGCATTTCGTACGTGACGGCAAGCTGGCCATCGATTTGAACGAAGAGCTTGACAGCGCCATGGTCGTGGCTGGCCGTGGCGAGGAAACCAAGAAGGAAGGGGAGTAAGCAATGGATATCGTTGTTGCGATCACTCTGTTCGTCCTTGCGCTGCTCATCGGTGTTGAGGTTATCGGCAAGGTGCCGGCCACCTTGCACACTCCGTTGATGTCGGGCGCGAACTCGATTCATGGCATCGTCATCGCAGGCGTCGTCATCGTCGCCGCGCATGCCACCAGCCCGCTCGCTTGGGTGTTTATCTTCCTGGCTGCAGTGCTGGGCACGATGAACGTGGTCGGCGGTTACGTCGTCACCGATCGCATGCTGGAAATGTTCAAGTCCGACAAGGGCAAGAAGAAGGAAGAGGAGGCCAAGTAAATGGGTACCATAGCTGAAATGCTGAGCACTCCGCTCGGTGTCGTCGAATGGTTTGTCTATCTGCTGGCCGCCGTGATGTTCGTTATCGGCCTGCACCTGATGAACTCTCCGAAAACCGCCCGCAAGGGTAATATGGTTTCCGCCATCGGCATGATCCTCGCCGTGGTCATGGCGTTCATCGTGCTGTTCGCCGGTGAGATCTCCAATGGTTTCCAGCATGGCGTGGCTGTTGTGCTGCTGATCGCCGGCATCATCATCGGTGCCGTCGCCGGCGTGGTTTCCGCCAAGAAGGTCAAGATGACCGACATGCCGCAGCTGGTGTCCGTGTTCAACACCGTGGGTGGTGGCGCGGCCGCGCTTGTGGCTTTGAACGACATTCTGACTTCCGAAGGCACGCCGTCCGTCGTGGTGCTGATCACCGCCGGTCTAGGTATCATGATCGGTTCCGTCACGTTTTCCGGCTCTCTGATCGCAGCTGGCAAACTGCAGGGCATCAAGTGGGTCAAGAAGCTGAGCCTGCCGGGCAAGGGCTTCTGGAACATTCTGTTCGCCGTGCTGACCGTTGCGTCCTTTATCATGCTGTGCGTGCAGCCGGGCCAGCGTCTGCTGTGGTCCGTGCTCACCACCGTATTCGCCCTGTGCTACGGCCTCGTGTTCGTCATCCCGATCGGCGGCGCCGATATGCCTGTGGTCATTTCCGTGCTCAACGCCTGCACTGGTACTGCAGTGGCCATGTCTGGCTTGGCCATCAACAACATCGCTCTGATCGTGGCCGGCGCACTGGTTGGCGCCGCTGGCGTGACCCTGTCCATCGCCATGTCCAAGGCTATGAACCGTCCGCTGCTGTCCGTGCTCGCAGGCGGTTTCGGCGGTGCCAATGCCGCCGCTGGCGCTGGCGAAGGTCCGGAAGGCACCATGAAAGAAACTTCCGCCGATGATCTGGCCGTGCAGCTTGTGTACGCCGAAAAGGTCATTTTCGTGCCGGGCTTCGGCTTGGCTCAGGCCCAGGCTCAGCGCGAGCTCGCCGATCTTGGTGTGCTCCTGAAGGACCATGGCGTCGAAGTCTCCTACGCCATCCACCCGGTGGCAGGCCGTATGCCTGGCCACATGAACGTGCTGCTCGCCGAAGCCAACGTGCCGTATGAGGAACTCGTCGACTTGGACGACATCAACCCGCAGTTCCCGCAGGCCAATGTGGCTCTTGTGGTTGGCGCCAACGACGTGACCAACCCGGCTGCACGCAAGCCAGGAACTCCAGTCTCCGGCATGCCGATCCTCGACGTCGACAAGTCCCAGAACGTGGTGGTCATGAAGCGTGGTCGCGGTACCGGTTACGCTGGCATCCAGAACGAACTGTACTTCGAAGACAACACGCAGATGCTCTTCGGCGACGCCAAGTCCAGCCTGCAGGCCGTTATCGCGGCAGTTAAGGAGCTCATCAACTAACAGCTGAAACGTTGCATTGATGCTTTCCTGAAAGGTCTCTCCCAGTGATGGAAGGGACCTTTTTGCATATGGTGGTTTTCGTAAGATCAGGTCTGTTGCATGCGAATTGTGAGTTATCCACAGTCGTTATTCGCCTGTGGACATGGGTGGAGTTTTCCACATATCCACAGATTTTCAAGGTTCGGTGGCGCAAGATGATTTGAATATGAGACAGTAGGTGCACCCTACAACAAAGGAGTTGCACATGGCGGAAATAATCACTGGCCCGTTCCATATGGATGAACAGGGTTTTTTGGCAACGATCGAAGAACTTATCGAGCGTTTTGATGGATACAGTTCTGGCAAATATCTTGCGGAACTGGGGAAAATCCACGATGAATACGGTGAAATCGGGCCTCTTTCGCTTTTTGACGAAAAAGTCTGTGAACTGGGAAAAGAATTATTCTGCAGCACATCATGGGTGGCGAATCTGGCGTGGGCCATGATTTCGTTCGATTATGATCTGGTTGAGCATGATGCGAATTTCCTTGATGGATGCCGTAACATCGTGCGTAAGTACGGTATGAGCGTTTGGCTCTATGAAATGATCAATGACGCTTCGATGGCGGTGGCTTTGCAAAGGCCCAGCAGCAGAATGCCATTCCAGATTGGATTGACCTGCACCAAGGATGTGTTTCGGAGAAGCAAGAAAAAGGGCGGAAAATACGTTACTAGCAAAAAGAAGAGACTGGCCTGCATGGCTGAATATTTGCAGGAAGTATACTGGCTGGCCGCGTACAGTCTGCTGCGTTGGGGTGAGGAAGAGCCGCGTGCGGCCGAGGTTGCGTTGATGGTGCTTGGATATGGCGGTATCGGCATGTGCATGCTGAGGGACGATCCGAAAGTGGTGGATTCCGGATGCGATGAAGACTTCTCCTATCGCAATCTGTGCGACCATCTACGCGATCTTAGAATTCAAGCCGATCTGGACTATGCTTGCAATGCCGACCTTGCCGAATCCATGTTGCTTGAATATCCGGCGTGTATGGATGCGCGATATCTGTACGATGCGGGGAAAATCGTGGAAGCGTATCGTGCTTTGTGGAACAAGCAGACTGAATCAGCTTCGCAAATCATGGAACGCGTTTACCAGAAGGGCGCATATCAGGTGGCGAACATTTGGGAGGATCCGCTGTACCTGCATGATCTTGCCCTGTCATTGTTGGGAGCAGTGGGCTCGCGGCCCCTTACTGAAGGGTTCCGGACCCGTGATGACAAGATGTTCCAGCAGGGAGTGGAAAGTCTGAGACGAACGACTGAATCCGTTAAAGGGATGGGGTTGGTGATGACATTGGGAGGGTATATCTGCTTCCCGGAACCGGAAAGTAGGGATGATGCGCTTTTCGCACCGCGAAAGGAGAAGAAACAATTAATGGACACCTGTAACGGGCTTAGGGATCTGTCGACAATGGTTGCGCTGTACCGCTTTCCGAGAGATGTCGAATCCCTACGTGCCACGCGTGCGCTTTTCGCTCATGATGCGAAAGAATATATCGATCTGATGGATCCATACATGGGAAGCGTGGATGAGACGGGAGGAAACGAGGAGAGGCCGGTTTCAGTCGGCGACTGATCGGCCTCTTAGATCGCGAACGTCAAAGCGTATGTATCATGGTTGCGCCGAGATTGAATGGAGGAACGTTCTGATGATCTCTGTCTCTTCAATCTCGGTGCATGCTATGCCGTATTGCTCCAACAATTCGCGAAATGCTTTCACGTATCTATCTGTGGTGAACTTCTGTGTGAATGTCAGTCAGAATTTCTCGTTTACGCAATTCACTTCCACCAGCATGGGCGTCGGATCCGCATAGGTGTAGCAATTTTGGATATGCCGTGCCAAAGAACCCCGATCGAACATTCCTGCATAACAGATGTCAACCGTTGAACGTCGCATGCTGATAACTTGTCTGCACATCTGTTTCTGGGCTTTCCAGATTCGGCAGGCTCTCAAGATAGTGATTCAGCCAAGTGGCTCGCCAGCTTGGGAATCAGTGTTTCAATATCGCACTCGTCTATCTGTTCATGGGATATTTTCAGCTTGGTCCGGTAGATGTGGCTCTTGGCACAATTTAGTGTTGATTTGCCTCGGCTTCGATATATGGATGAAACGCCGCGGACCGCTGAACCAAGCAGCCAAATGACCGCTGCTCGTTCGTCACCCTGCCTTACTTGGAAATCGTATCGTCAAGGTGCGCAAACAGTGGGTGGGCCAGCCATGCCAAGGGTAGTGATGCCAGTGCTGAGATCAGTAGAATAAGCCAAACCGTGCAATGTGCGTGCAGCCATCCGTAAAGCATTTGCCCGAGTGGCTGGGCGCATATCGTCAACGATGAAATAATGGCCATGACCTTGCCGGTAAACGCGGTTGGCGTCCTCATCTGAATAGATGGCACGAGAATGAGGTTCAAGAAATCAACGGCGATTATGACTACCGCAGTGCAGAATACCAGCATGATGAGCTTGGTTTGCATTGAACATGGAAGCAGGAAAGCGATGGCCGGCGGAAGCAGCATAAGACTTTCCACGAACAACAACGAAGGGGCGTTTTGTGATTTCAAACGGTTGGCGAAACATCCAGCAATGAATGTTCCCGCTATGCCGGCAATGCCGATAATGCCATCGCATAGACCATATGTCGCCGCATCGTAGCCTAACGTAGTTCGAATAATGTAAGGAAAACTTACTGAACTAAATCCAGTCAGTATCAGGTTAATCCATGTGCAAACACCGGCCAATCGTGCTACGGTCGGCTCCTCGCGAAGCAGGAAAGCGGTCGCCGAATGCATATCGCCAATAATGACGCCGAGCAGGCAGGTGCCGGCATCATCTTGATTCGATAGGGGCTTCGCGAGTCTGATGAAGCTTTCAACCATGGCTGCCGACATGAAACATGCTGCGGTGATGAGCGTCATCGGTCGAATGCCAACCAGCCCGTACATCACGCCGCCTAGGAAACTCGGGAGTAATTGGCTGAGCTGCTGCACTTGATTGATGATGGATGTGCCTCGGCGAAGGTCAGTGGAGGACTCTCTTCCGATGATTTGTGGCAGTGCGGATTGTACGACGGGAGTTTCCATGGCATCGAGTACCGCCAACACTATCTGCATGATGGCGATGGCGAGAATGCTGAATCCGGATAGTGCGAAAAACACGGTCGCGAGTAGCGTGACGATTCCTGAGATGATATCGAGCGCCACCATCATGGCACGTTTGCTTACTCGGTCGGCCATAATACCTCCGAATGGGCTGATAAGTATGGTCGGAATGATGGATATGGCCAGCACGGTGGCGAAGGTCGTGGATGATGCGGTTTCGTCCAGCACCCACATGGACATGGCAAATCGGAGCATGGTATTGCCGAACAAGGAAATGCCTTGACCGAGTACAAGCAGGATGAAGTTTGCGGAGCGCAAGCTGGATTGGAGCGTCGTTTCTGGCGAGTTTTTCATGACGATTCCTTTCGATACCGACTGACGGTATGAAAAAACGGTACAAATAAAGATAGATTGACATTGCCGAGCTTTTATTGCGGATTGCTGGCGAGTAGGAAGAAGCCTTCCGCAAGCCGATCTTCCATATCACTGTCGTGATCGATAAGTGGAACTCCGAGCGAGTCCATAATCAATCCAAGACAGTGGATGCGATGCTTGAATTCACTAAGGGTAGTGATGGGGTAGAAGTTTGGGGCTAGCCAGTAATTGAACAACAGTGAAAAAAGTTCCGCGGCTTCTTGAGGGTATTCGGTTGTGATTGAACCGTCCTTTAACCCCTCCTGGATGAAGTCGTATGCGATTTTGGTGCTGTCGGTTCGCCAGATGCGAAGATTTTCGGCGAGGATTTTCGGGTCGTTCAGCAGGGGGAATGCATCGCGCATGAGGGTCATATGTTCGGTGTCGGTAATCTGCAGCATGAGCGAATTGCGTAGTTTTTGCAATCCGTTTCGTGATCCATCCTCTTGATTTGCTTGGGGAAGAAGTCGTTCGTTGTCGGAATCTACCAGCGCATACAGCATCGCTTCTTTGTTTTTGAAATGATGGTAGATAGCGCCTTTGCTGAGGTCCTCGAGCTCGTCGAGAATATCTTGAATCGTGGTGCGTTCATACCCCTTTTGCGCAAACAGCTTTTTCGCGGCGTCAAGGATTCGCTGTCGCGTCACCTCAGGGTGTGCATTGCGCGCCATATGCCTCTCCTTCAATGGTGGAGTCGAATACACCAACATTATACATACCGTTGGTCGGTATGGTATGTTGGATGCCTCCCAGCTCGGTCGAAAAGTGTACCGAAAGAATCTCTGCGGATTTCTGCAAAGAAACCTGAATCTGCGTTGCCGGGGTGCGGGATGTCTGTCTTTTCTGCGGTTAGTGCATGATTGGGCGTCCAAGGTCAACTTGAGTGAGTGACGGCCGGGTCCCCGACGGGGAATAAGACCCTGGTTCCTATGTGCCTTTTATGGCATGTGGCTTTTAGTGAAGAACGATTACATCCGATGTGAAAAATCCCACAAATCCGGCCCACGTCCTGCTCTGGAACTTCAAAACTGTTGCCAATGCTGGAAACACGCCGTATATAGTGTTTGAAAATGTGACGAGACACTGTATGTTGTGGTCTTGATTTTTATTTTTGTTCGGATAATGTGTGCCACGTACCAACGACGTACGGTCGTGAAAGGACGTGGAACATGAACATTACGTTATACACCAAAGCAAACTGCCCGCAATGCACGGCGACAAAACGCCAATTGGACAAACGAGGCCTTCCGTATACGACTGTCGACATTACGGCCAACGCACGTATTTCCGACAGACTGCGGAACGAAGGATGGCGGCAGATGCCAGTCATCATCGCAGACGACGAATCCTGGTCCGGGTATCGTCCCGACAAAATCCACGAGCTGGAGGCTCGCTGCCGGTGAGCGCGCTGGTGTACTTCTCGTCGGCATCGGGCAATACGGCACGCTTCGTTGAGGGATGCCGATTGGATGAATTCGGCATCCACGCAATGCGCATTCCGCTGCGGCCGGATGAGCCGGAACTGCATGTGGATGAGCCCTATGTCTTGCTGACACCTACATACGGCGGAGGAGCAATCGGCAAAGCAGTGCCCGTGCAAGTCAAACGATTCCTCAATGATGAACGCAACCGCAGTGGCATCATCGGAGTCATCGCATCGGGTAACACCAACTTCGGCGAAGCCTACGGCATCGCAGGTGACATCATCGCGGCTAAATGCCGCGTACCGCTACTCTACCGGTTCGAACTAATGGGTACTCCGGAAGACACCACGGCCGTGCGCGAAGGACTGCACAGATTTTTCGACGAATACACACAACAGGAACAACGATAACCATGCCAGAAGATTCAACGACACCACACGTAGCAACCGACGTTATAACCTCCTACGATCGCGCCCATGACTGGCACTCTCTTAACGCGATGCTGAATCTCTACGACAAGCAGAGGCGCATCCAATTTGATAAAGACCTTCAAGCCGTACGCGAGTACGTCGAAAAGCATGTGCTGCCGAACACCGTCCACTTCAAATCTACGCAAGACAGACTCAGTCGGCTCATCGCAGACGGCTACTACGACGAATCCGTATTTGCCCAATATGACACCGAATTCCTTGACAGGTTCTACCGCAACGTGGATGAGTGCGGCTTCGAATTTGATACATTCCTCGGAGCCTTCAAGTTCCACCGCTCATACGCATTGAAAACTTTCGACGGCAAACAATACCTGGAGAACTTCCCGCAACGTGCAGCCGCCGTTGCGCTCGCGCTTGCCGCCGGCGACCATGCGGCTGCCGAATCGTATTTCGAAGAACTTGTATCAGGGCGTTTCCAACCGGCGACGCCCACTTTCCTCAACCTCGGTAAAGCGCAGCGCGGAGAGGCGGTCAGCTGTTTTCTCGTACGTATCGAAGACAACATGGAATCCATATCGCGTGGCATTAACGCCGCATTGCAGTTGAGTAAGCGAGGTGGAGGCGTCGCGCTGTTGCTTAGCAATCTGCGTGAGGCCGGCGCGCCCATCAAGCGCATCAAACATCAGTCCAGCGGCATTGTGCCTGTGATGAAACTGCTTGAGGATTCTTTCAGCTATGCCAACCAGTTGGGCGCTAGACAGGGTGCCGGTGCGGTGTACCTCAGCGCTCATCATCCGGACATCATGCATTTCCTCGATACCAAGCGTGAGAACGCGGATGAGAAGATCCGTATCAAATCTTTGGCTCTTGGAGTAGTGATCCCCGACATCACATTCGAGCTGGCGAAGAGACACGAACGTATGGCCCTGTTCAGTCCATATGACGTCGAACGCGTCATGGGCAGACCCTTCGCTGATGTTTCCATCAGTGAAAACTACCGGAACATGGTGGATGATGAACGCATTGGGAAAACCTATATCGACGCACGAGAGTTCTTTATGACTTTGGCCGAATTGCAATTCGAATCCGGATACCCGTACATGGTGTTCGAAGATACTGTGAACCGAGCCAACCCGATCGACGGACGAATTGCCATGAGCAACTTATGCTCGGAGATCCTCCAAGTGCAGGAGCCAAGCACCTATCATGAGGATCTGTCCTACGATCACGTGGGCCGTGACGTGTCCTGCAATCTTGGATCGCTCAACATCGCCAAAGCGATGGACGGTGATTTGGGACGAACTGTGGAACGTGCGATTCGCGCATTGACCTCGGTGTCGGAACATACGGACATCGCGTGTGTGCCATCCATCCGACGCGCCAACGACGAAGGTCATGCCATCGGCTTGGGACAGATGAACCTCCATGGATTCCTGGCCAGAGAATCGATCATGTACGGTTCACCGGAAGCTCTCGACTTCACCGACATGTACTTCATGACCGTTGCATACCATGCCTACCGTGCCTCGCATGAGCTCGCAGTCGAACGCGGGACACGGTTTGTAGGCTTCGAACGGTCCGCCTATGCGAAGTCTACAGGCGCAGGCAACTATTTCGACAAATACACGAACGGCGAGCGACCGCTGGCACCGAAGACCGGGAAAGTCGCGTCGCTGTTCGCACGGCGGGGCATCCATATCCCCAACGAGGATGATTGGCGTCGTCTGCGTGACGACATCATACGTGACGGTATCTTCAACCAATATCTGCAGGCTGTGCCGCCCACTGGGTCAATTTCGTACATCAATCATTCCACGAGCTCCATCCATCCTATCGCCTCGAAGATTGAGATTCGCAAGGAAGGCAAGATTGGACGGATCTACTATCCAGCTCCGTATATGACCAACGACAATCTCCAGTATTTCGTGGATGCGTACGAAATCGGTTGGAAGGCCATTGTTGATACGTATGCCGAGGCAACGCGGCATGTCGATCAGGGCCTGTCGCTGACCTTGTTCTTCCCCGATACGGCGACTACCCGAGATTTGAACAAGGCGCAAATTTATGCATGGCGCAAAGGCATCAAAACGCTATATTACATCCGCATTCGTCAGCAGGCGTTGTCTGGCACCGAAGTGCAAGGCTGCGTCAGTTGCATGTTGTGAGACCCGTGGTTTGAAAGGAAAAGGAAAAGACATGTCTCGTTTGGTTTACCGCGCGATACTTCGCCTGACGGCTCCGGACGAATACAGGCGGTTATACGGCCGCGACGATAAGACGACGATTAGAAAGGACGACCATCATGGCGCCGATATCCGTACCGCGGCAGAGAATTAAGCTCATTGACCGTGTGAGTGCCATCAACTGGAACAAACTTGAGGATGACAAGGACCTTGAGGTATGGGACAGGCTGACCGGCAATTTTTGGCTGCCGGAGAAAGTACCCGTCTCCAATGATCTGCCCGTTTGGCGCGCAATGAGCGAGGCCGAGCATACGTTGACCATGCGCGTGTTCACCGGTCTCACCTTGCTTGACACTATCCAGGGAACCGTTGGTGCGGTCAGCCTCATACCCGATGCGCTTACCCCGCATGAGGAAGCCGTCTATACGAACATCGCGTTCATGGAATCAGTGCACGCCAAGAGCTATTCTTCGATTTTCTCCACCTTGTGTTCCACCCGACAGATTGACGAGGCGTTCTCTTGGAGCGAGGAGAACGAGTATCTGCAGAGGAAAGCACGCATCGTGCTCGACTATTACGAGGGGGATAGTCCACTCAAGCGCAAAGTGGCCTCCACGCTGCTGGAATCGTTCCTGTTCTACTCAGGCTTCTATCTACCGATGTATTTCTCCGCGCATGCCAAACTCACCAACACCGCCGACGTGATCCGTCTTATTATCCGCGACGAAGCCGTGCATGGTTATTACATCGGATACAAATATCAAAAAGGGCTTGAGCGGGTCAGCGAGGACAAACGCGGCGAACTGCGCGACTACACCTACGACCTGCTCAACGAGTTGTATGACAACGAGGTGGAGTACACGCGCAGCCTCTACGAGCCTGTCGGATTGACGCAAGATGTCGAAAAGTTCCTGCGATACAACGGCAACAAGGCGTTGATGAATCTCGGATATCCAGCGCTTTTCCCACAAGAGATCTGCGACGTGAACCCGTCGATTCTTGCCGCGTTAAGTCCGAACGCCGATGAGAACCATGACTTCTTCTCCGGTTCGGGAAGCTCGTACGTAATGGGCAAATCAGTCGAGACCGACGACGATGACTGGGATTTCTGACTGTATCCCAGACAACCCCGAGGAAAGCAGCTATGGGAAACCGTCACGGGCGAGTTCGCGTCGGATCATCCACGCAGATATCTGCCCGTGACGCTGTCAGGACAGGCACGGACCGTTTCCGGTGTTCCCTCGCATACGATGCGACCGCCGGCCATGCCTCCGCCCGGACCCATGTCGATGAGATAATCCGCGTTCGCGATTACATCAAGATCATGTTCGATTACTACAACTGTCGCCCCAGAAGCCACTAACGAGTCGAACACGCGTAGTAATACCAGCACATCCAACGGGTGTAGCCCGATCGTCGGCTCGTCGAACACGAATACCGAACCGGACTGTCCGCGTCCCATTTCGCTGGCCAGCTTCAGCCGTTGCGCTTCGCCGCCTGATAACGCAGGAGTCGGCTCGCCAAGTGTCAGATACCCCAGGCCAAGCTCATGCAGTGTGGCCAGTTTTGATCGAACGGGGCGTAGGAAATCCAATAGAGGCATCATCTCGTCGACGCTTAGCAACATCAATTCCGGCAGTGAACGGGCGACGCTGTCCGTGCAAACCAATCGAATGTCATCGGCGGTCTGTGCATACCGTGTCCCATGGCAATCGGGACACGTGACGTCAACATCGGGCAGGAACTGCACATCCAACGAAATGGTACCGGTTCCATCGCAAGTGGAGCAGCGCAACTTGCCCGTGTTGTATGAGAATGCGCCAGGTTTGAGATTCTTCTTATGGGCATCGGAAGTCTTCGCAAACGCACGACGCAGATCATCGTGAACACCGCAATACGTCGCTACGGTCGAACGGATGTTTGCTCCAATGGGCGTGGCATCGATTAGTTCCACTTTCGAAATGCCATCCGCGTCAATCAGGCGAATCGAGCTCGGGAAAACGGTACCATCAGCGGCCGAGTGCAACGCAGGGACCAGTGTCTCCAATACCATTGTCGTCTTACCGGAACCCGACACGCCAGACACCACAGTGAGACGTCCTCGCGGAATGTCCACCAATAACGGATGCACCGTATGCACGGTATTCGTCTCCAAATGAATCCGACCCTTGGCGAACATCGCATCTAAGTCAATCTGCGGCCGCGCCCGCTCATGTATTTTGCCACCATCACGCAGAAAAGGCGCTATCTGAGAACCAGGTGCCGTCATAACATCCGCCACCGCACCCTGAGCGATCACATGACCACCTTCGGCACCGGCCGTTGGACCCATCTCCACCAAATGATCCATCGCGGCAAGCACACGGGTATCATGATCGACCACAACCACCGAATTGCCGTCAGCCACCAAATCGCGCATCACGCCCAACAGTCCATCCACATTCGCCGGATGCAATCCGATAGACGGTTCATCCAGCACATACAGCACGCCTGTAGTGCGGTTACGCACCGAACGGGCCAACTGCACACGTTGGCGCTCGCCGGTGGACAGTGTCGCACCTGCGCGGTCAAGCGACAAATAGCATAATCCGAGTTCCACGAGCCGCTCGGCCGTATCCTCGAACGATTCGCAGATGGCTGCGGCCATCGCACGCATCTCCTGCGGCAATGACTTAGGTACTGAACGCACCCAACGTATCGTTTCGTCAAGTGTCATCGCCGTGGCTTGTGCCAGATCAATACCGAGAATCTGCGGTTGACGAGCCTGCTGTGAAAGCCTCGTACCGGAACAATCCGGACATGGTTTCTCGCTGAGGAATCTCGACACGCGTTTGATACCCTTCTCATCCTTGGCTTTGGCGAGTGCATTCTCCACGGTGTATACGGCGTTGAAGTACGTGAAGTCAAGTTCGGCGAAATCATTGCCTTTCTTCGGTTTGTATAGAATATGCTTCTTGACGGCCGGGCCGTTGAATACGATGTCCCGCTCGGCGTCGGTCAGCTGGTTGAATGGAATGTTCGTGCGCACTCCCATCGCGCCGCACACCTGCTTCATCAGATCCCACATCAACGATCCCCATGGTAATACTGCGCCGTCGTCGATGCTTTTGGTCTCGTCTGGCACCAGGGAAGTACGGTCGACGATTCGCACGATGCCTGTTCCGGAGCAGGTCGGGCATGCGCCAGCGGAATTGAACGACAGCTGTTCGGCGGATGGTGGGTGCATGAGTTGGTTGCAGGATGCGCATCGTATAGGCAACTCGGCCGCCACGTTCATTGTGGGACGGTTGCGTACGCCACAATGCTCGCAGACATGCGAGGCGCAACGGGAGAACAACAGACGCAGACTGTTGAGTAACTCCGTCATCGTGCCGAACGTGGATCGCACGCCGGGCACTGAAGGTCTTTGATGGAGGGCGAGAGCTGCGGGCACATGACGTATATCGACTACCTGCGCTCGACTCGCTTGGGTGAGACGTCGTCTGGTATACGTCGACAAAGCCTCCAGATAGTGTCGGGATCCTTCAGCGTATAGCACACCTAAAGCGAGAGAGCTCTTTCCGGACCCGGAGATACCGGCGATACCGACTAATTTGTTCAACGGAATGTCGACGTCGACGTTCTTGAGATTATGCACGCAGGCACCGCGCACTTCGATGCGGGACGGTGGGAAAGCTCCAGATGATTGTTCCATACCTGCTACAGTACCTGTGTGGCGGAAAAACACGTGGGCAGGGGAGCCTTATCCGTCATGGTATTGCGGCATGTGGTATTTGATCCATATATTCGACCGCAACGGAGGGGATGTCATTGTTTCCACGGCTGTCGTCAGTGTGCGTGAATCGGAAGACGATGCGGTGGAATACGGAGAAATGGATTGGGAAAGGAAGGAATCATGTACATCGTATATATCAATGGGAAGAAGTTTGCCGGGGAACAGGACCGGAGTCTGTTCCCCGGCGTGGGGCGGGTTGCGGGCGAATGCCCAGAACATCCGTGTAAGGTGTTGATGGGCTCATCCGCCGTGTCAGCGTGTTGAACGATGTGTCATTGCTGTTCAGCGTGATGATAAGGCGTTGGCGCTCTTGCCTTTCGTGGCGAGCGTCACGGCGATGATGGATACGAGAACGACGGCGTACAGTACGGTGATGATCGGAATCAGCGTGCTGTATCGGTGGGCTGCGTCCGTCGTATGGGAGACGACGAAGGACGCCAGCTGGTTGCTGGACAATCCGGCGAACGCCCACGCGCTCAAAGCCAGTCCGTGCACGGTGGACACTGATTTCATACCGAAGTGCTGCTCAAGCAGCACCGGCAGCGTAGAGAAGCCGCCGCCATAGCCGGCGTTGATAAGGAATAGCATCGTCACAATCAGCCATAGGGTGCCGTTGTCAATCGAATGTGTGAAAATCTGCAGCGCGCACACCGCGATGGACATGATGAAAATCACCAGTGCATGACCGGGCTTGCGATGGCCTTGGCCAGACCGAATCCCGCGACGGCGATGCCGGTGGCGAGACCTTTGTTGTCAGCGAACCACAGCATCAGGTTTTTCACCGGCGTCAGATACATGAGGAAAATCTCATGTGAGTCTTGACACAGTTTTCATGGCTCACAATTCGAATGCGCGTTTGATGAAGGCGTTGACGGTGTTCCAATACAGTTCGGGATCCACGACGGATGCTTCCATATGGCGTGCGTCGGGAACCATGAGCTTTTCTCGATCGATGCTTGAGCACGCTTCGTAATTGATCTTGAGGAAACGTGAGCTCACGATGTCGTCCTGTTCGCCATGAATGAACAGCATCGGAATGACGGTATGTCTGAGCGACTGCAGACAGGTGGCTTCCGAAAAATCGTACCCTGCATAATGTTTGCAGAACAGTCCCGTGGCGTCCACGCATACCGCGGCAAGCGGTTTCGGCAGATGCGACGAATGCCGAAGGTTGTCGATGAACACCATACGTGCAGACGTGTAGCCGCTATCGACAATCGCGGACACCACATTGCGCGGCAAGCGCGGGTCTCCCGTCGTCATCATCACCGTTGCTGCGCCCATCGAACCGCCATACAGCAGGATGCGGGCATCGGGGTCACTCGACACGATAAGGTCAATCCAATTCAGTAGATCATTGCGTTCAAGCCAGCCCATGCCGACGTACCGTCCCTCGCTCAAGTCTTGGGCACGCTGCGACGGAACCAATACGGTGAAGCCCATGCGGGCGTAACGATGTGCCCATTTCGCGGTTTCCTCCGGTACGCCGGTATACCCATGCATACAGATTGCGTACAGGTGTGGTTTTGGCGCAGTGCAATCCGGGTCGAACAGCCATCCATGCAGTCGAAGTCCATCATCGCTGGTAATCGTCACAGGCTGTTTGGCTTGCGAGAACCATTCTCCTGCTTCCTTTGCCTCACCCTGCTGAAGTTTTTCGATACGTTCCGGCGAAATCAGCGATTGATGGAAAACGGAACGTTTCCATTGCGTATCGATGCAGAAATGGAACAGGTATTTCGCAGTCGCAGCCAACGATGCGATACAGGCAGCCGTCACGGCTCCCGTGGCGATGCGAATGTCGCGAACGATTGTGTCATTGTCATGCTTCATTGCTGTCTCGATTCCTTGCGATTGACGGATTGTTCACAATTACTATCGATTGTACGTGCGTACGGCGTTTTCGTGGGCTTTGACAGATTCTTGCATTTTTGATGTGTGACGTTTTTCGATGATGTCCGCCCTCGCCGTATACTAGTTAACTGTTGTCTTGGCGAGGGAAGCGTATGGCTTCCGTAATCGACTCGGCGTGTGATTGTAGGCTCCTTGTGGGTTGATTCACGGCTCGTTGATGCGCCGAAACAGAATGAACGAATAAAACAAGGAGAAATAGCCCATGGCTACCACCATTACCCTCGAAGGCGCTGCCCGTACCGAGTTCGGCAAGGGCGCTGCCCGCCGCATGCGCGTCGCCAACCTTATTCCGGCCACCGTGTACGCAGGCGGCGAAGAGCCGGTCTTCGTGCAGCTGCCGATGAAGGAAACCACCCTGTCCCTGCGTCACACCAACGCTCTGTTCACCATCAAGTTCGGTGACGAGACCAAGATGGCTGTCGTCAAGGACGTTCAGCGCAACCCGGTGAAGCGCATCGTCGAGCACGTTGACTTCTACGAGGTCAAGGCCGGCGAGAAGATCGACGTCGAGGTGCCGGTGTTCGTCGAGGGCACCCCGAAGGGCGCTGCCGTCGCATTCGTCGACATCCAGGAGCTCAAGGTTCGCGCCGATGTCGCCAACCTGCCGGAGAAGATCGTGGTTAACGTTGACGGTTTGACCGACGGTTCCAAGGTCTTCGCCAAGGATGTCGTGCTGCCGGAAGGCGTTGTGCTCGACGTCGAGGATCCGGAAGAGTCCGTCGTCACCGTCGAGGTGCCGGAAGATGCTGCCGGTGAGGCTGCTCCGGTTGAAGCCGCTCCGGCTGACGACGCTGAGTGAGTTCAGCTAGCTTAAGGAAGCAACTTCCATCTTACGGTTTTGAAAAACCGTAAGAGATGATGAAAAGCCCATGTGTTCAGACGCACATGGGCTTTTTCGTACCCAGGCAACACCTGTTCTGTGAGCTGGAAGACATAAGAAACTGACGGCAAATCCTGCATTCCTTACGCAATATTGATACAACGGGTGGATACGGACTATACTCGCCTATGCGTTCAGTGAACCCGTCTGGCACTGTCGGGTACGAAGGGAACGATTGCGTACTGCCGGAGACGGACTGCGTGGCGATCCGTTTTCCCGGCAGTCATCCTGATGTAGAATCCCGATACCGCACATTAATGGACTATATCGAGAATCATCATTTGACGGCAGTAGGCTTCTCACGCGAGATCACACTGATCGACAATGATCTGACGCAGGATTCCAGTAAATACGTGACATGCATCAGCATTCCAATCGAATAATGACTAGCATGACTGACGATGCATAGAAACAATGCACGAGAGACGAAGTGAGACGGTGCGGAGGAGAGGAACATTTGGATAAGCATATTATTCGGCTTGATGTGGTGGCGGTGGTATTCCTTGGCGGATGCATCGGCACGGGACTGCGGTATGCGAGCTCGTCCATTGCGGACGTGGGCGGCTTCCATGTCGGTACGTTCGCGGCCAATATGGTGGCCTGCTTCGTATATGCGGCGCTTTCCGCATGGCTGGGATCTTCCAGTCTGTTGAAAGGCCGTGCAAAAGAATACGTGAATCGTGGATTCGGCATGGGCATGTGCGGAGGCCTTTCCACCATGTCCACGCTCGCATTGGAAGAATTCATGATGATTGACGATCACGCGATTCCCGGCGTCCTCACCTATTGTTGCGCAACGTTCATTGTCGGTTTTGCGCTCGCCTACGCCGGTGCCTTATGCGGTTCGTGGTTGGCGGAACGAAACAAAGACGAACATGCTGACAAGGAGGCGATCCGATGAGCGCAATGCTTGCGATTGGCGTATGCGCATGCGGTGGCGTTGGCGCGGCCGCGCGCTATATCTGCGATTCGTATATCAAGGTATTGTGGCGCAAAACGTTCCCGCTTTCGACGTTTGCCATCAATGTTGTGGCCGGTCTGCTTGCCGGCTTGGTGGCGGGATTGTTCGCGGCGAACACCATAAGTCCTGATTGCCGCCTATTGCTTGCAACAGGATTTCTTGGCGGTTTCTCAACGTTCTCAACCATGATGAACGAGACGGTTACGCTCCTGCGCAATGGGAAAATAGCTTGTTTCATCGGCTATGCTCTGGCTTCGGTCGTCGTGCCCGTCATGGCCGTTGCGTGCGGTTACTGGCTGGCCTGAGCCAACGTAAACGTGATTTCAAAATCACGTTCAAATATAGAGACTGGCTTCAGTCCGCGCGTAGCATGCAACCACGCTCGGGACTATGGGAATCACGTATACCGATAAAAAGAAGTTCACCAAAGAGCGGACGCGGCAACTGTTCCGATCCGTCGGATGGGTGTCAGGCAAATATCCGGAACGTTTGCACAAGGCTCTGATGGGATTGTCCACCGTGTTCAGCGCATGGGACGGCGACCGCTTGGTAGGCTTGGTGCGCGTGCTTGATGACACTGAGATGGTGGCTTACATGCATTACGTGCTGGTCGATCCGGAGTATCAGGGTTATGGCATCGCAGGCCATCTGGTGGTCATGGTCAAAGAGAAATACTGCGACTACCTTTATATTGAAGTCATGCCGGAAGAAAGCAAGAACGCTACCTTCTACCAGAAGCACGGCTTCTCAATCATGGAAGACGGCGTGGCCATGCAGATCCGCAATCCGGGAGAACGCCGTTGAAACAGGCAACATGCCGCCGCTTGCCGGAATCTCGATTATCTCGAATAGTTTTTCGAGATTCTTATTCTGCTTCTTGTCCAGCGTCAGATTTTTCTTAAACTGGCTGGTGCACTTTACGTCGTATCTCATACTTCGAGGGCGGATCTAAGGGCGTCCATGCTGGAATAGCTGGGAGAGGAGCGAGCGGGCTGTATTTCGCTTATATATGGCAGATTTCTGGACGTGTCATGTGATATCTCACTTATATATGGCAGGTTGTGCCGCTGTGCTGTTTCCGGAGCAAAGGAAGTTGATATGCCATGGCAGTTAACAGCAGTTCCCTAGGCCTCCTGACAGTGCCCAACCCTGGGAGCTCTTTTTAGCCGAACGAAGCTGTGGCGGGTGCCGACAGTCGTGAGGGCGGCAACTTTTTCGCAGGATGTTTCTTCCTATCTCATATCGCGAACGCTTGTAATCGAAAGAGATTATGATGTGGGAGAGTTACTAACCAGAACCGGTGCCACAAGCGCTGGAATACCAACAACCGCGGGCCGCTTTCGGGCGGCTGCAACAAGAAGAAGTAAAGAATGACTGAACAGAATCATCACGATCCGGCAGAGCTCGACAAGCTCACCGAGAAGTTCACCGTGCTCCCGAACGAAAACCCGGCCTCCGACGCCAAGCGTGCCGAACTCATCGACAAGCCGGCATTCGGTCAGGTCTTCTCCGACAATATGGCCCACATGACTTGGACCAAGGGCGAAGGCTGGGGAGACCGCCGCATCGAGCCGTATGCGCCGCTGAAGATGGACCCGGGCGCATCCGTTCTGCACTACGCTCAGGAATGCTTCGAAGGCCTGAAGGCCTACCGTCACGCCGACGGCTCCACTTGGCTGTTCCGCCCGGATGCGAACGCCGAGCGTTTCCAGAACTCTGCCAAGCGTCTGTACCTGCCGGAACTGCCGATCGACGATTTCATCGGCTCCGTGGCCGCTCTTGTCAAGCGTGACGTGAACTGGGTTCCGACCCGCCGTGAGTACACCCTGTATATGCGTCCGTTCATGTTCGCTTCCGAGCCGTTCCTCGGCGTGCGCGCGCCGCAGGAAGTGGACTACTGCGTGATCGCGTCCCCGTCCGGCCCGTACTTCCCGGGCGGCGTGAAGCCGGTCAGCATCTGGGTTGAAGACAAGTGGTTCCGCACCGGTCCTGGCGGTACTGGCTTCGCCAAGTGCGGTGGCAACTATGCCGCATCTCTGCTGGGCGAATACACCGGCATCGACCACGGCTGCGAGCAGGTCTGCTTCGTCGACGCCGCCACCAAGACCTACCTTGAGGAGCTTGGCGGTATGAACATGATGGTCGTGCACAAGGACGGCCACGTGGAGACCCCGTCTCTGACCGGCAACATTCTGCCGGGCGTGACCCGCCGCTCCCTGATTCAGCTCATTCAGGACAACGGCCACGACGTGGTCGAAACCATGATCGCCCTGGACCAGCTGCTCGAAGACATCAAGTCCGGCGAAGTCACCGAGGTGTTCGCTTGCGGTACCGCAGCCATCATCACCCCAATCGGTCGTTTCAAGTCCGAGAAGTTCGATGTGACCGTTGCCGACGGCAACTCCGGCGAATTCACCGTGAACCTGCGCAACCAGCTGCTGGGCATCCAGCTTGGCGAGATCGAAGATCCGCACAACTGGATGTGGAAGGTCTGCTGATTTTTCTCGACTGACTTTCATGGGTTCTGACCCTGCGTGAGGGCGGAACATATGTTGCTCGACACACTCAAGGCCGTTCGGCCAAGCCTACGGTCGGGGCAACACATGTTCCGCCCTCACGCTTTGTTTGTGTACGATGGGAAGTCGCGAAATCCGAGAGCGAGGGAAGGGAAGCATGCCGGTGGCGTTGGAGAGTAATGCCTTCTTTTGGGGGATTGAATATTTGGCGACGTTCTGCTGCGGCATGTGCGGCGGACTTGCCGCCGTGCGCAAAGGCTACGACATTTTCGCGATTCTTGTCACCACATGGCTTACCGCACTGGGTGGAGGCATCATCCGTGACTTGCTGTTGGGTATTTCGCCACCAGTCGGCGTGTCAGACAAGGGTTTGGTGATCGTCGCGTTGCTCGCTTCTGTGGCTGTAGCGGTGTGCCATCCCGAAATCAATAAGCTCAAATGGTCCATGCTTTCATTGGATGCTCTGGCATTGGGATTGTATGCAGTCAACGGTACCAGCAAAGCCATGATGTACCACACTTCAGGCATGACCGCGGTTTTTCTGGGCATGTTCACCGCGCTTGGCGGTGGGCTGATTCGAGACATGCTCATCAACGAAGTGCCGATGGTGATTCGTGACAAACATTGGTATGCGGTTCCATCCGCCGTGGGATGCGTACTGACGGTGCTTGTCTGCAAAGGCGTGGACGCTGGAATCGTCAGTTTTCCAGCCGAAGTGGTGCTTGATCTGCTGATTGTCGCATTGATGGTCGGCATGCGATTGGTATCGGTGATTTTCGACATTCAGCTTCCGGGAGCGCTGGTGCGTCATAATACATATCTGCCAAGTGAAACGATATATTTGAAACGGCCGGTCATTCATTCTGATAAGGATTCCGAAAAACGCAAGTGTGATAAGCGCAAGTAGCGGCAGTGAGATAGTAATTAAACGTAAAAGATATTTGCGTAACAAAAAACCCGCAGGAAAGAACCTGCGGGTTTTTTGTTAGCTGTGAGCTTCTAAAACTCAGAGAGCGTTAATGGCCACGGCAAGACCGGACTTGCGGTTAGCAGCCTGGTTCTTGTGGATTACGCCAGCGCCAGCAGCCTTGTCGAGCTTCTGGGCTGCGACCTTGTAGGCGGCTTCTGCTGCGGACTTATCGCCGGCGGCGATAGCTTCGCGGGTGGCGCGAACGGCAGTCTTCAGGCTGGACTTCACGGCCACGTTGCGCTTGTGGGCCTTCTCGTTGGTGAGAACGCGCTTCTTCTGCGACTTGATGTTTGCCACTATTTCTCCAAACGACGTTTTCTATAAGGACATACAAACGATGATGATAACATGGCGCGCGGATAAATCGCCAACGGGCTCAGGAGTGTCGCGACTCACCATGCCGATACTAGCAGTTAGAATCGTTTGCGTCGAATATTTCAGGAGGAGGATGGCGTGGGCCAGCAGCATAACCAGCCCGGTTTCACCGATCAGTCGTTGATTCGCAATTTCTGCATCATCGCGCATATCGATCACGGCAAGTCTACGGTAGCAGACCGTATTCTGCAGCTCAGCGGCATCGTGCCCGAACGTGAGATGCGTGATCGTTTTCTGGACCGCATGGATATTGAGCAGGAGCGTGGCATCACCATCAAATCGCAGGCCGTGCGCGTGCCGTGGACGTTCGACGGCACCGAATACACCCTCGGCATGATCGACACTCCAGGTCACGTCGACTTCACCTACGAGGTTTCCCGCGCACTCGCCGCATGTGAGGGTGCCGTGCTGCTTGTTGACGCGACGCAGGGCATCGAAGCGCAGACCCTGTCGAACCTGTATATGGCCATTGACCACGATCTGGCCATCATTCCTGTACTGAACAAAATAGATCTTCCCAGCGCGGAACCAGACAAGCATGCCGAAGAAATCGCAGGCCTGATTGGCTGCGATCCTTCCGAAGTGCTGCGTGTGTCCGGTAAAACCGGCGAAGGCGTGTCCGAACTGCTTGACCGTATCGTTGCCGACGTTCCGGCGCCGACTGGAGATCCGGATGCACCCGCACGTGCGTTGATCTTCGATTCCGTCTACGACTCTTACCGCGGTATCGTCACCTACATTCGTATGGTCGATGGCGAGCTGCGTTCCCGTGAGAAACTGCACATGATGGGTATCGGCATGACCCATGATCCGATTGAAATCGGCGTGATCAGTCCAGACATGATGCCTACGAAGGCGCTTGGCGCGGGCGAAGTCGGCTATGTGATCACCGGCGCGAAGGATGTCAGCCAGTCCAAAGTGGGCGACACCATCACGTCTGCGCTCAAGCCCGCAGCCGATCCGCTCGAAGGCTACCGTGACCCACAGCCCATGGTCTACGCGGGTCTGTTCCCGATCGACAACGCGCAGTATCCGGAACTCCGTGAGGCGCTCGATAAGCTCAAGCTCAACGATGCGGCCCTGATTTATGAGCCGGAAACGTCTGTGGCGCTAGGCTTTGGCTTCCGCTGCGGCTTCCTTGGCCTGCTGCATATGGAGATCGTGACCGAACGACTGAGCCGCGAATTCAATCTTGATCTGATCTCCACCGCGCCGAACGTGCCGTACGAGGTCACTGCGGAAGACAATTCCGTGTATCGTGTGACTAATCCGAGTGAATTCCCCGACGGCAAGATCAAGCAGATCGTCGAACCGATGGTTGCCGCCGACATCATCACTCCGAAGGAATTCATCGGCGCCGTCATGGACTTGTGCCAGGACCATCGTGGCCAAATGGGCACCATGGAGTACATTTCCGCCGACCGTGTGGAAATGCATTATCGTATTCCGTTGGCCGAAATCGTGTTCGACTTCTTCGACCAGTTGAAGAGCCGCACCAAGGGTTACGCGTCGCTTGACTACCATGAGGACGGCGAACAGTCCGCCGATCTGGTGAAGGTTGACATTCTCATCCAGGGTGAGAAGGTCGATGCGTTCAGCGCCATCGTGCATAAGGATAAGGCGTATTCCTACGGTGTGATGATGACGAAGAAGCTGCGTGAGCTCATTCCTCGCCAGCAGTTCGAAATCCCGATTCAGGCCGCCATCGGTTCCCGCATCATCGCACGCGAGAACATTCGCGCCTTGCGCAAGGACGTGCTTGCTAAGTGTTATGGCGGCGACATTTCCCGTAAGCGCAAGCTGCTCGAAAAGCAGAAGGCCGGCAAGAAGCGCATGAAGATGCTCGGCCATGTCGAGGTGCCGCAGGAGGCGTTCATCGCCGCATTGTCGACCGGAGAGACCGGCAATGACCGTGACACCAAAGACAAGATTCGTGCGGCTCAGAAGACCGAAGGCTGATGTTCGAAGTCTACATTCATGTGCCATTCTGCATGCGTCGCTGCGGTTATTGTGATTTCAACACGTATACCGCCGTCGACATGGGGGCGGGCGCATCGCGCGGCAACTACGCCAACATGGTGATTCGCGAGATGTCGATCGTTCGCGATTGGCAGATCGCGCACGGCATTGACGAACCGGAAGCGGCTACCGTCTTCTTCGGTGGTGGCACGCCCACGATTCTGAAAGCCTCAGATCTGGTGGCCATGCTGAATGCCGTGCGCGATACGTGGGGCATTGCCGAGAACGCGGAAATCACCACCGAAGCGAATCCGGACACGGTGAACGCCGATTATGTGAAAGAATTGGCGAACGGCGGATTCAACCGCATCTCTTTCGGCATGCAGTCGGCCGTGCCAAGCGTGCTGAAAGTATTGGATCGTACGCACACTCCGGCCAATGTGGCGGCAGGAATCGCCGTGGCAAATGCTGTCGGCATGCGTTCCAGCGTGGATTTGATTTACGGTGCGCCGGGGGAGAGCCTTGATGATTGGCGTGCTTCCGTACGCACGGCGATCGATTTGGGCGTCAACCATATTTCGGCATATGCGTTGACCGTTGCGCCGAACACGAAAATGGGACGTCAGATCGCGGCAGGAACATTGCCTACGCCCGATGATGACGATGAGGCGACCAAATATGAGATCGCCGATGATTTGCTGTCTGCGGCTGGTCTTGAATGGTACGAAATCAGCAATTGGGCACGGCCTGGTTATGAATCGCAGCATAATCTCGGCTACTGGCGCAATATCGACTGGGCCGGACTTGGACCGGGTGCGCACAGCCACTATGGCAATGTGCTGGATGTCGAACAGTCCACGCCGAAGGAAAAAACCGAAACAGTCAAAACTTCGGGCTTGCGCAGCTGGGATATCGCACATCCGCGCATGTGGGGCCAGGCTATCAACGCCGGCGATATGCCATGGTCGGGAAGCGAACGAATCTCCAACGAGGAGAACCTCGAAGAAATCATCATGCTTGGTCTGCGCATACGTGAGGGCCTTGATTTGAGCCTTCTTGGAAACACGGTTGATATGGCTCGCATCCAACCCATGGAAGACGAAGGTCTTATCGTGATTCGTGACGGACGTGTGATTCCAACCCGAACCGGACGCCTGCTCAACGACACCGTCATCGAGCATTTCTTCGACGCATGCTCTTTGTAAGAAAGTTTTCGACAACAGATTGCGATAGCGATAATCCACAATGCCGATAATCGCGATTAATCATCTGTTTTTCAATAAGATTTTCCCGATTGGCTGGCATCATGCGGTATTGTGACAGTGCTGGCGAGCACATGCGCGGTGGTGACCCACAGCATGTGATTCATTCCACCTAGCTCGCCTATGATGGTAGGAAGTGTGCGTTTCGACGAACGGGATTTCCTCACCCCGCGCAACGGAAAGAACGCGCAATTGGTTGTCATTGCTTGCATGAGAGGGTACAGGGCCCCGTAGGATCGTCTGTTTTTTCTCTCACGAAAGGGTCTTGACTTTTTTGGGTATTCGTTATATGGACACATGAAACGTGTTTGATACAGGGGCGCGGTATTCTAAACCACGCATTAAAGAACCGCAAGACTTTTCTTGCCCAAAAACATTGAAGGTGGTTTCGGTGACTTTCCACGCCCCGTTAGATCTCACGATCCATGATTCCCAAGGTATGTACGATCCCGGCGCCGAGCATGACGCCTGCGGCGTGGGTATGGTCACCACCCTCAACAAGCGCCCGGAACGCAAGATCATTGACGATGCCATCGAAGTGCTCGTCAATCTCAATCACCGTGGTGCGGTCGGCGCCGAGGAGAACACCGGTGACGGCGCAGGCATCCTCATGAGCATGCCAGACGAGTTCATGCGTGCCACCGCAGGCGTGGAATTGCCCGAAGAAGGCCATTACGCGGCCGGCGTCGCGTTCCTCGACCGTGACATCGCCACCTCCGGCCAGCAAGAGCAGGCTATCGCCAAGATCGTGCGCGAAGAAGGCCTTGAAGTACTCGCATGGCGCGTCGTACCCACCAACCCGGACGGACTCGGACTACAGGCGCTCGCCAGCATGCCCGCGTTCAAGACGCTGGTCGTGGCCGACCCTGAAGGACAGCTCGCCGGCATCGAACTGGACCGCAAGACGTTCCGCATCCGCAAGCGCGTGGAACATGAGGTGGGCATCTACTTCGCGTCCCTGTCCGCACGTACCATCACCTACAAGGGCATGCTCACCACCATGCAGCTCAAGCCCTTCTTTCTGGACCTTTCCGATGAGCGCATGAAGGCGAAGATCGCCATCGTGCACTCCCGCTTCTCCACCAACACGTTCCCGAGCTGGCCGCTCGCACAGCCGTTCCGCCAGCTGGCCCACAACGGCGAGATTAACACCATCCAAGGCAACCGCAACTGGCTGTCCGCACGTGAAGGCCGCCTGAGCTCCGAGCTGCTCGGCGAATTCAAGCCGCTACTGCCGATCGCGACCCCAGGCTACTCCGATTCCGGCACGTTTGACGAATGCCTCGAACTGTTGCACCTGTCCGGCCGTTCCATGCCACATGCCATCTCCATGATGCTGCCGCCGGCATGGGAGAAGAACGACCAGCTTGACCCCGACGTCAGGGCGTTCTACGAGTACAACAACACGCTGATCGAACCGTGGGACGGTCCGGCGCACATCATCTTCACCGACGGCACCCAGGTCGGTGCGCTGCTCGACCGCAACGGCTTCCGCCCCGGTCGCTGGCAGCTCACCGACGACGGCTACATCGTGCTCGCATCCGAAACCGGCGTACTTCCGGAGAACGCCGAAGAGCACATCGTATCCAAGGGCCGCCTGGAGCCGGGCAAGATGTTCCTCGTCGACACCAACGAAGGCCGCATCATTCCCGACGAAGAAATCAAGAAGTCCCTCGCATCCCAGCATCCGTACCGCCGGTGGGTCGAAGGCAACACCGTCGAGATGAGCCAGCTGCCCAAGCGAGAGCATGTCAACCACTCCGGCCAGTCTGTGCAGCGCCGCCAGCGCGCATTCGGCTACACTGAAGAGGATCTGAAGCTGCTGCTCGCCCCTATGGCCAACACCGGCAAGGAACCACTCGGATCCATGGGCAACGACGCGCCTATGGCCGCTCTCTCTTCCCGCAGCCGCATGCTGTTCGACTACTTCACCCAAAAGTTCGCGCAGGTCACCAACCCGCCGCTCGACTGGGAACGCGAAAAGATCGTGACCTGCCTCGAATCTGCCATCGGCCCCGAGCCGAACCTGCTGGCCGATTCCGAACTGCACGCCAAGAAGATCCTCATTCCGCTACCGGTGCTCAACTCTGACGAAATGGCGCAGCTCAAGCGCCTTGACAGAGCCAAGATCCTCGGCAGCTACTACAAGCCGTTCGTCGTCAAGGGCCTCTATCAGGTCGCAGGCGGCGGCAAGGCTCTGAAGGAACGTCTCGACGAGATCTTCCAGGAAGTCGACGAAGCCATCGAAAACGGATCCAACTTCCTCGTGCTCTCCGATCGCGACTCCAACTACACGTGGGGGCCGATCCCGTCGCTGCTGCTCACCTCCGCGGTGCAGCACCATCTGCTGCGCAGGCACACGCGCACCCAGATCTCCATGGTCGTCGAGGCCGGAGATGTGCGTGAGATCCACCATGTCGCTCTGCTGATTGCCTACGGTGCGGCGGCCGTCAACCCGTATCTGGCGTTCGAATCCGTTGAAGACTTGTCACGCAAGGGCTATCTCAACGTCGATGCCGAAACTGCGGTGAAGAACCTGACCAACGCGCTGTCCACCGGCGTGCTCAAGATCATGGCCAAGATGGGCGTCTCCACCATCATGAGCTACCGTGGCGCGCAGCTGTTCGAAGCCATCGGCCTGAATAAGGACGTCATCAACGAATACTTCACCGGTACCACCTCCCGCGTCGGCGGCGTCGGACTCGACGAGCTGGCCGAAGAGGTCGCCATCCGTCACCGCGTCGCCTACCCGTCGCAGTGGACCGCACGCCCGCACCGCAACCTGCGTACCGGCGGCGAATACAAGTGGCGTCGCACCGGCGAGGACCACCTCAACGATCCTGAGGCCATCTTCCTGCTGCAGCAATCCACCCAGCGTGGCGATTACGACATGTTCAAGAAGTATTCGGCGCACATCAACGACACCTCCAACCGTCTGATGACGCTGCGCGGCCTGATGAAGTTCAAGTCCGATCGCAAACCGATTGACATCAGCGAAGTCGAGCCGGCCAGCGAGATCGTCAAGCGTTTCTCCACCGGCGCCATGAGCTACGGATCCATCTCCCAGGAGGCGCACGAGACCCTCGCCATCGCCATGAACACCATCGGCGCACGTTCCAACTCCGGCGAAGGCGGAGAATCCGAAGACCGCATCAACGATCCGCTGCGTTACAGCAAGATCAAGCAGATCGCATCGGCGCGCTTCGGCGTGACCAGCGACTATCTGGTGCATGCCACCGATCTGCAGATCAAGCTCGCCCAAGGTGCCAAGCCGGGCGAAGGCGGCCACCTTCCGGGAGCCAAGGTCCCGCCGTGGATCGCCAAGGTCCGTCACGCGACCCCGGGCGTCGAGCTCATCTCTCCGCCGCCGCACCATGACATCTATTCCATCGAGGATCTGAAGCAACTGATCAACGATGCGAAGATGGCGAATCCAAAGGCCCGCGTCCACGTCAAGCTCGTCTCCGAATTCGGCGTCGGCACCATCGCGGCCGGCGTTGCCAAGTGCCATGCCGACGTGGTGCTGATTTCCGGTTACGACGGTGGCACCGGTGCGGCTCCGCTCAACGCTATCAAACACGCTGGTACCCCATGGGAGATCGGCCTGTCCGAAACCCAGCAGACGCTCGTACTCAATGGCCTGCGTTCGCGTATCACCGTGCAATGCGATGGCGAGCTCAAGACCGGACGTGACGTGGTGATTGCAGCCCTGCTTGGTGCCGAGGAGTTCGGCTTCGCCACCGCGGCGTTGATCGTCGAAGGCTGTGTCATGATGCGTGCCTGCCAGAAGAATACCTGCCCGCAGGGCATCGCCACCCAGGACCCCGAACTGCGCGCACGCTTCAAAGGCAAGCCGGAGCACGTCATCAACTTCTTCATGTTCATCGCCGAGGAAGTACGCGAGCTACTCGCACAGCTTGGCTTCCGCACCTTGGAGGAGGCCGTTGGCCATGTCGAATGCCTCGACCAGAACGAAGCGATCAAGCGTTGGAAGTCCGACGGCATCGATTTGAGCAACGTGCTCATGCAGCCGGGACCGGTTCCGGGAACCATCCTGCATCAGACCATCGAGCAGAACCACGAACTCGACAAAGCGCTCGACAACAAGCTCATCGAGCTTGCGCAGCCGGCCCTCGAGAAGAAGGAGCCGGTGCGCATTGAGATGCCGATCCGCAATGTGTACCGTACGCTCGGCACCATGGTCGGCTACGAGATCACCAAGCGCTACGGTGAGGAAGGTCTGCCGGATGACACCATCGACATGACCTTCCACGGTGCAGGCGGCCAGTCCATCGGCGCGTTCATTCCGCGCGGCGAAACCATCCGCATATACGGCGAAGTCAACGACTATGCGGGTAAGGGACTGTCCGGCGGACGCATGGTCGTGCGTCCGGAAGCGTGCATCACCTTTGATCCGCATGAGAACGTGATCGCAGGCAATGTCACCGGTTTCGGTGCCACCTCCGGCCAGATGTTTGTGGCGGGACGCGCCGGCGAACGTTTCGGCGTGCGCAACGGCGGTGCCACCTTCGTGGTGGAAGGCGTCGGCGACCACGGATGCGAATACATGACCGGCGGCACCGTCGTGATTCTCGGCACCACGGGCCGTAACCTCGGCGCAGGCTTCTCCGGCGGACACGTGTACGTGCTCGATCTCGACATGAAGCAGGTCAATCCGGCAGCCGCCACCAACGGCGCACTGTTGTTCGAACCGCTCGACAGTGAGTCGGACGAAATCGTGTATGGCCTGGTCAAGCAGCACGCGGAAGAGACCGGCTCTGCATTCGCAGCCGGACTGCTCGCCGACTGGAAGAATGCATCCAGGCGATTCACGCACATCGTGCCGAAGCACTTCCTCGCCATGCAGAAGGCGATGAAGAACGCCGAAGAGAACAATATCGATTTCAATACGCCCGGCGTCTGGGAACAGGTGTACGAGCAGGTTATGGAAGGAGCGCGCTGACATGGGAGATCCACGTGGATTCCTGAAGGTCCGTACCCGTCGCGAACTGGCCGAACGCCCCGTCGAGGAGCGAATCAAGGATTGGTTCGACGTCCACGCCGAATCCGGCCTGCAACCTTGGACCACCGAGCAGGCGGCCCGATGCATGGATTGCGGCACGCCGTTCTGTATGAACGGCTGCCCGTTGGGCAACATCATTCCAGAATTCAACGATCTGGTTCGCCAGGAGAAGTGGGAGGACGCGTACAACCGCCTGTCCGAGACGAACAACTTCCCTGAGGTCACCGGCCGCATCTGCCCCGCGCTGTGCGAGGCCGCCTGCGTGCTAGGCATCCACCAGCCGCCGACCATGATCAAGAACGACGAGTGCACGATCATCGATCAGGCATGGGAGCTTGACTACGTCAAGCCGTTGCCTCCACAGCGTCTGACCGACCAGACTGTCGCCGTGGTCGGCTCCGGCCCGTCCGGTCTAGCATGCGCCCAGCAGCTTACCCGCGCCGGCCACACCGTGGTCGTATACGAGCGTGATGACGCCATCGGCGGTCTGATGCGCTACGGCATTCCGAACTTCAAACTCGACAAGCGACTCATCGACCGCCGTGTGGAACAGATGGAGGCCGAAGGCACCGTGTTCCGTACCGGCGTGGAGATCGGCAAAGACATCTCCTGGGACGACCTGCGCTCCCGCTACGATGCCGTGGTCGTCGCCATCGGCTCCACCGTGCCACGCGACATGAAGATTCCGGGCCGCGAACTCAAAGGCATCCACTTCGCCATGGAGTTCCTGCCTGACGCGACCCGCCGCGTCTACGGCGTTAAGCCAGTCAATGACATCACCGCCGAAGGCAAGCACGTCGTGATCATCGGCGGCGGCGATACCGGATCCGACTGCTTGGGCACGTCCATCCGTCAAGGTGCCAAGGACGTCACCGTGCTGCAGATCATGCCGCAGGAACCAAGCGAACGCCCGGCCAACCAACCGTGGCCGACTTTCGCACGCCTGTACCAGAAGACCTCCTCCATGGAGGAAGGCTTCGAAACCCAGCGCGCCGAATACGTGTACAGTACGGATTCCGTGAACTTCGTCGGCACCGAAGAGGAACAGGCTAAGGTGAAGGTGGAACACTCCACCGCCACCGAAGGCTTCGTGGCCGACGAGAACGGACATGTGACCGGCCTCAAGGTCGTGAACGTGGCACCCGGCGAAAACGGCCCGTTCACCCGCCAGCTGGGCACTGAACGCGTGATTCCGGCCGACCTGGTGCTCATCTCTGTCGGCTTCCTGCATCCGGACACCACCACGCTTGTGGACCAGCTGCCTGTCGACCTCGACGGGCGTGGCAATGTGGCTCGCAATGACAAGTTCGCCACCAGCCAGGATGGCGTATTCGCCTGCGGCGACGCCGGACGTGGCCAGAGCCTCGTGGTATGGGCCATCTCCGAAGGCCGCTCTTGCGCGGCTGCCGTGGATGAATACCTTACCGGTGCCACTGAACTGCCGGCACCCATCGTGGCCTCCAAAAGGCCGATGATGCTTCCGCGCTGATTCGACGGCGACACCAAGATCCAAGTGGTCTTCACCCGTATCCATCGGAATGCGGATGAAGGCCACTTTTCCTATGGGCAACGTTTTTCTTGAATCGATATGACTGAAGCGTGGAAAACAGACGGCATACAGGTCCAGCATACGCTAAAGTAGCATGCAGCAACACGTAACAAAGGAGTGCACCAATGCCAAATCGCGCCGAACGACGTGCCCAAGCCAAGCAGAACCGCAGGGGAGTGCCCCAACAGTACGACCAGACCAGAGGCCGTGGCCGTTCCGGCATGCTTGACGAATACCAGCTTCAGGAGAAGTCCCGTCGCCTGCAGGACGGCACCGATGGTCCATGGAAGCCGACCGGCGGCAGCGTCGTGGAAAACGAAAACCTGCTGACCACCAATCCGGATTATACAAATCCGAAGATGTTCAAAGCGCCGCATTCCATGCGCCAGTGGTTCCGCGTGGCCAGCTGGGCGCTGATCGCATTGTCCGCAATCGCATTCCTTGTAGTCATGTGGCTTCCATCGCATCCGATGTGGCTCATTGCAACCGTTTCCATTGTCTTTGCGGTCGGTGTGCTTAGCCTGTTCTTCACGGCGGGTAACCCGAAGCATAATCCGAACCTCGATCAGAATGGTACGGCCGTTTGATAGTAAGTCGATGAACATAAAGCGGGGCTGCGTCCGATGGAAGGATGCAGCCCCGCTTTCACATGCGAGTCACGAATGACGATGCTATTCATTCTTGGTTTATCAGAAAAGATGCAAAACTTTGTGACACGAACGAAACAATCAGGCGTTTCGTTGAAAATTTGCCTTACAGTAGTGATGGAATAACTGCCTGACTCGAAGAGGAGAGCACAGATATGAAGGTTGAGATCCTTTCCCGTGAATATCCGCCCAAGGTGTACGGTGGCGCAGGCGTGCACGCGGAGGAGCTTTCCAAAGTTCTGGCGGAACGCGTGGATGTGACGGTCCGTGCGTTTGATGGACCGCGTGCCGAGAATGAGATTCCCGAGATTCCGGGCGACAATCCCAAAGGTTCGCTCAAGGTCATCGGGTACGACGTTCCCAAGGAACTCCAAGAGGCGAACGGCGCGTTGAAAACATTTGGCGTCGACTTGCAAATCGCCAACGACGTGGACGCCGACATCATCCACGCCCACACATGGTACACCTGCCTAGCCGGTTACCTCGCCAAGATGCTGCACGGAACGCCGCTGGTCATCACCGCGCATTCCCTCGAACCGTTCCGCCCATGGAAGCGTGAGCAGTTGGGCGGCGGCTATAACCTGAGCTCGTGGGCTGAACGTGACGCATACGAGCACGCCGACCGCGTCATCGCCGTATCCGCCGGCATGCGCGAAGACATCCTGTCCGCTTATCCGAATCTCGATCCCGACAAGGTGGTCGTGGTACACAACGGCATCACTATGAGCCAGTTCGAAACTCCTGCTGACGACGATCCAGGCTGGAAGGTGTTCGAACGCTACAACATCGACCGCAATAAGCCCACGCTCCTGTTCGTCGGCCGCATCACCAGACAGAAGGGTTTGCCGTACCTGCTGCAGGCGCTGCATTTCGTCGATCCGGGTATCCAGGTCGTGCTGTGCGCCGGAGCGCCCGACACTCCGGAAATCATGAACGAGGTCAAAACCGCGTTCGCCAAGCTTGATGAGGAGCGCGGCAACATCATCTGGATTGAGGAAATGCTGCCGAAGCCGGAGCTTAACGCGCTCGAACACGGTTGCGACGCGTTCATCTGCCCGTCCATCTACGAGCCGCTCGGCATCGTGAACCTTGAAGCCATGGCCTGCGGTCTGCCCGTGGTGGCCTCCGCGACCGGCGGCATTCCTGAAGTCGTCGTCGACGGTGAAACCGGTTACCTTGTGCCCGTCGACCAGTTGCACGACGGTACTGGTACCCCGACCAATCCAGACAAGTTCGTGCACGATATGGCCGACGCCATCAACCGCATCATGGCCGACCCTGAAAAGGCGAAGCAGATGGGCCAGGCCGGTTACGAACGCGCACGCGACAACTTCAGCTGGGAGTCGATCGCCGACAAGACCGTCAAGGTTTACGAGAACGTGCTTGCCGAGCAGGGCAAAGCCGCCGAATAGCCCGTTCGCCACGTAGACGATACGTGAACGCCTTCCTCCGGACGCATTATTCTGGCGGAAGGCGTTTTCATGACTGCAATCTGAACAATGGCAGGGGAGGAAGAATGTCGGAAAAGAACATCGCGCTGAAACTCACTGACGTGGAATTCCGTCGTCGTAAGCGCGTGATTCTCACTAAGGTCAATTTGGAAATCAACAAAGGTGAGAAATGGGTGCTGTTCGGTCCTAACGGCATCGGCAAATCAAGCCTGGTTCAGATGATGAGTACCAGAGGCTTCCCGTCGGAAGGTACCGTCGACATTCTTGGCAACCGTCTCGGCAAAGTGGACGTGTTCTCCTACCGTAACCGCATCGGTTTGAGCTCCGCGGAACTGAGCCGTGCGTTCCCACCTCAGGAAGATCCGCTTGACGCTATCGTGACCGCATTGACCGCGACCACCGGCCGTTGGCGCGACACCTACACCGACGAGGATTATGCCAAGGCGCGCTCCCTCATGCGCGAATTCGGCATCGAGTACCTCGAAGGCAAGATGATGTTCAAGCTTTCGGAAGGCGAACGCACACGCGTGCTAATCTGCCGTGCGCTGATGGCCGATCCGGATCTGCTGATTCTGGACGAACCGACCACAGGACTCGACCTGGGCGGTCGTGAGATCGCGCTCCGTGCGTTAAGCCGGGTCGGCGCCGAACAATCAGACCGTGCCGTGGTATTGGTGACGCATCGTCTTGAGGAGATTCCGCAGGGATTCGACCATGTGGCGATCATGGGTAGAATCACCGGCAGCGAAGCCGATGCCTATGCCGACAATGTGGCAGGCAACGATCCGGCCCCCGGAACCATCGTGTATACGGGCGACTTGGAACATGGCTTCACGTCCGCGCGCTTGAGCGAGGTGTTCGGCCTGAAGCTCGAGGTGACGCACGCGAATGGGCGTTGGAACGCGTACGCGCTGTAACTGACGCTTTGCATCGCAGAAACATGCTGTAGCATGAATAGCGCCAGACAGGCGAGTCTTGACCGCGCTGTCGCAATGATGAAATCTATATTGGGAATGAAGGAGCGATTGATGCGTCGAGGACCGTTGATGGCGGGCGAGAAAGTGCAGTTCACGGATCGCAGATCCAATAAGATCACCGACCAGCTGGTGCCTGGTGGCGTGACGCAGACCTCACATGGCATCATTCTGCACGACGACGTGATCGGGCAGCTGGAGGGATCCGTGGTGGTGACGGTGAGCGCCAAACGTGAGACCCAGATTAACCAGGACCATCCGGAACGCGACGCCAACAAGCCTTGGAAGGGCACGCGCGCCATCGGTGGATGGCAGTTCGCGGTAATGCGTCCGCGGCTGGCCGACTATGTGCTGTCGATGCCTCGCGGCGCGCAAATCATGTATCCGAAGGACATTGCCCAGGTGATTCAATTGGGTGACATTCGTTCCGGCATGAACGTGCTGGAATCCGGAGCCGGATCTGGCGCCATGAGCATCAACCTGCTGGACGCGGTGAGTGAGTCCGGCCGTCTGACCACCATCGAGATGCGTTCGGAATTCGCCCGCGTGGCCGAAGCGAACGCTACGGTTTATTTCGGAGGCCGCCCTGCTTGGTGGGATTTGAAAACCGGAGATTTCGACTCGGTGGCGGCCGCGTTGCCGGAGCATTCCTTCGACCGCATCATGCTTGACATGCTTGACCCTTGGAACCGGCTTGAACAGGCGTATCGAGTGATCGCCCCCGGAGGCGTGCTTGTGGCGTACGTGACCACCACCACGCAGCTGAGTCGTATGGCGGAGGCGTTGCGCGAAGCCGGCTGCTGGACGGAACCGGACATTCAGGAAACGCTGGAACGTGACTGGAAGGCGCAGGGTTTGGCGATCCGCCCCGACCATCAGATGATCGGGCACACCGGTTTCCTCATGGTATCCCGTGCGATGGCTCCGGGATTCCAGGCGTTACGCAAACGCGACCGCGCCACGAAAGACACGACCACGGATATCGATTCCCTGAGCGCCGAAGAACGTGCCGAACAGCTCGAAGACCTTGAACTGCGTGACATTTCCGACCGTAAGCTGCGCAAAGTGCTGCGCGATCTTGACACTCAGGTCGAGGCTATCGGCGATTGATACGGTGTTTCTTGCAGTTGTTCTGAGACAATAGTCGTGTGCGTTGCGTTGACGCGCACCAGATCGTTAAGGATTGGAGCATTCGTCCATGGGAACGAGCCTCAAGAAGGTTGCGAAGAAAGCCAAGGATTACAAATATGTGCTGCTGGTGATGCGCCACGCCAAGACCGAGCCGTTCGGTGACGGCGGCGATGCCGGGCGCGAACTGACCGACAAGGGACGCAAGCAGGCGAAGGCCGTCGCCAAAGGCTTGACCGCGCACAAAATGGTGCCGACGCGTATCGCTTGCTCCAGCGCCACCAGAGCAAGGCAGACATGCGATCGCATGCTCAAGGTGTTCGGTGACGATCCGAAGGTCGACTATCGCCAGAGTCTGTATGAGGGTGGGGTGCAGTCCGTGTTCGACGAGCTCGCCCAGACCAAGGAAAAGCATCGCGAATTGTTGGTGCTCGGCCATGAGCCCACCGTGTCGATCGCATGCCAGTGGCTGGCGAGCTCCGAATCGGATGCGACGCTGCTCGACTTGCTGAACCTGGGCATGTCGCCGGCTTCGCTCGCCGTGTTCGGATCGAACGAGCCGTTCAACCAATGGCAGCTGCACAGTGGCGAACTCATCGCATTACTGACGGCCAAGGATTTTGAATAATTCCTTTGCAATCGACATGATGTTGAGGAACATGAAACGCTGTCGCGCCAACTGATATAAACCATGATTATAACGACACTCAAATTTTCTTAATGTCTTATAGCAAGACGATTTGTGATAGCTTGAGCGGGTTGCATTGTTTATATCAGATGGAGGATTCATGTCCGCTCTCACTTCCGTCTCCGGTTTCCCGCGCATCGGCCAGAACCGCGAGCTGAAGAAGATTATCGAAGCCTATTGGAAGGGTGCCGCCGCGCTTGACGACGTGCGCGCCACCGCCAAGGAGCTGCGTGCCAAGCATTGGAAGTTGCAGCAGGCAGCAGGAATCGACCTGATTCCGAGCAATGACTTCAGCTATTACGACCAAATGCTCGACACCGCCATCCTGCTGAACGTCATTCCGCAGCGCTACCAGCGTCTCGCTTTCGACAATCCCGAGGAGACGCTGTTCGCCATGGGCCGCGGCTACCAGGGAGACAAGGGCGACGTCACTGCGTTGCCGATGAAGAAGTGGTTCACCACCAACTACCACTACTTGGTGCCGGAAGTCGATGAAGTCACCGACATCCGGCTCAACAGCACCAAGCCGTTCGATGAGTTCAACGAGGCGAAGGCGCTCGGCATCACCACCAAGCCGGTGCTCATCGGCCCGTACACTTTCCTCAAGCTCGCCCGCAACCCGCAGGCCGAAGAACTCGAATACGATAGGGGCCTGATCAACGCGGTCGCTGCCGTCTACGCCGAGGTCGTGGCTAAGTTCGCCGAACTGGGTGCCGAATGGATCCAGATTGACGAACCGTACCTCGTGCTCGACAAGGAACCGGGCGACGTCGAACTGTTCAAGAGCCTATACGCCAAGATCCTGCCCGCACGCGATGGCAAGATTAAGGTGCTGCTCAACACCTACTTCGGCCACATCGCCGACGTGTATGAGACTGTCAACCTGCTCGCCTTCGACGGCATCGGACTCGATCTCAACGAAGGCAAGGATGAGAATCTCGCCGCTGTTGAAAAGTTTGGCGTCGCCGAGAACACCACCATCTTTGCCGGCGTGGTCAACGGCCGCAACATCTGGCGCAACGATTACGCCGTCAGCCTCGGCCTCGTTGACGCGCTGAAGAAGGTCACCGACAACGTAGCCGTCTCCACCGCAAGCTCCCTACTGCACGTGCCGTTTAGCACCGAAGGTGAGGACGGTCTCGCCGACGACGTGCGCAAACATTTCGCCTTCGCTGTTGAAAAGCTCGGCGAACTGCACGACATCGCGGTCCTTGCCGACGCCGGCGAAGAAGCCAAGAAGGCATCCGAAGCGTTGGCCGCCAACCAGGCACTGTTCGACGGTACCCGCGTCGCCGCCGACAAGAACGTGGCGGAACGTCTCGCAGCCCTGACCGACGCGGACTTCGTACGCCAGCCGGCACGCGCCGAACGTCAGAAGGCACAGCGCGAGTCGTTGAACCTGCCATTGCTGCCGACCACCACCATCGGATCCTTCCCGCAAACCAAGGAAGTGCGCGCCGAACGCGCTAGGCTGCGCAAGGGTGAGATCACCAAGGCAGAATACGACGAATACATGAAGGCGCAGATTGACGCCTGCATCAAGCATCAGGAGCAGATCGGCCTCGACGTGCTTGTGCATGGCGAATTCGAACGTAACGACATGGTCGAATACTTCGGCCAGAACCTCAACGGTTTCCTGTTCACCAAGAACGCTTGGGTGCAGTCCTACGGCACCCGCTGCGTGAAGCCCCCGATCGTATGGGGCGACGTGTCCCGCGCCAACCCGATCACCGTTGAATGGAGCGCCTACGCTCAGTCCCGCACCAGCCATGTGATGAAGGGCATGCTCACCGGCCCGGTCACCATTCTCAACTGGTCCTGGCCGCGCGAGGACATCACCCACGAGCAGCAGACCCAGCAGCTGGCTCTCGCCATCCGCGACGAAGTGCTTGACCTCGAAGCTGCTGGCATCAAGGTCATCCAGATCGACGAGGCCGCCCTGCGCGAAAAGCTGCCGCTCAGGAAGACCGACTGGCACAAGAAGTACCTCGACTGGGCCATTCCGGCATTCCGACTGGTGCACTCCGCGGTCAAGCCGACCACGCAGATCCACACCCATATGTGCTACTCGGAGTTTAACGACATCATCACCGACATCGACGCTATGGACGCCGACGTGATCTCCTTCGAAGCCTCCCGCGGTGATCTTGTGGTGCTCGACGCCATTCACGACGCCAACTTCGAAACCGAAGCTGGCCCGGGCGTCTACGACATCCACTCGCCGCGCATCCCGTCCGAAGCGGAAATCGAGGAACGCATCTACGAAATCCTCAAGAAGATGGACATCGAAAAGGTGTGGATCAACCCCGACTGCGGTTTGAAGACACGCGGCAACGCCGAAACCTGGCCGAGCCTGGAGAACCTCGTCGCAGCGGCCAAGGCCGTGCGCGCCAAGCTGGCCAAGTAAGGCGAAACGTTAGGAACAAGACAACAGCCATGCATTCGCCAATGTTCTCGCTCGAGGTGTTCCCTCCAAAGCGAACCTCCCCTGTGGGTACCATCTACGACACGTTGGATGGCCTGCAGGGGTTGGACCCCGATTTCATTTCCGTCACCTACGGCACCGGCAAATCATCCGACCGTACGCTGACAGCGCGCATCGCCCACACCGTGAGTGAATACGGCATCCCCAGTGTGGCCCATCTGACCGCGCAATATCTGAACAAGGATGACGTCGACCAGGCGCTTGACATGTTCGAACAGGCCAAAGTCTCCGGCGTACTCGCCTTGCGTGGCGACCGCATCGATGGTGCCGAACCGGCAGGAGTGTTCGAACATGCCAGCGATCTGGCCGTGTATATCCGCCAGCAGCGTCCGGGCATGAAGATCTACGGCGCCTGCTATCCGGAAAAGCATCCGCAGGCGGCAACACTGGAAGAAGACATCGACAATCTCAAAAAGAAAGTCGACGCCGGCGTGACACACTTGATCTCGCAACTGTTCTACGATAACGAGGACTTCCTGAGATTCCTCGACAAAGCGAGGACTGCAGGCATCGACGTGCCGATCGAAGCGGGCATCATGCCAGTCATGAACGCGAAATCGGTGTTGAACATGTCGAGCAAATGTCAGTCGAAGATTCCCGAAAAACTCGGCATCATGCTCGATAAATGGGGAAGCGACAAGGCTTTGCTTAAAGAGGCGGGTATCGCTTACGCATCCGAGCAGATCTGCGATTTGGTAGCGCGGGGCGTCGACGGTGTGCACCTGTATACGATGAACCATCCATGCGTCAGTCGACGTATTTGGTCCAACGTCAAACCATTCTTCGTCTGATTTCAGGCGATGCAACAAACATCAGGGGCGGTTGCGGGTATTTCGCAACCGCCCCTGGTTTTATACGGTTACTATAGAAACCATGACTTCCATGCAACACAAGTTCGGAGCGCTCGATCTGATTCGAGCAGGGCTGCAAGATCTCGACAAAGCTCGCACATTGTTCGATGAGCTGCACAATGACGGCATTGACGATGACAGAATGCGACTGCTGCTGACAACGCTGGAAAAAGCATGCGATCCTGACGTCGCACTCAGCAACTTGGTGGACATCATCAAAGTGGTGCAAAGCCAAGGTGAGGATTTCACCAACATCATCGCCGATGAGAACTCTTTCATACGACTGATTACCGTGCTTGGCGTATCCGATGAAATGGGCAAGCTCATGCGATTCCGTCCCGAACTTGTGGAGGCCGCGGCCAATGACGCCTGCGAAAGTCATCTTTACAATCACGAACAGCGCAGAGCGCATGTGCTCAAATCGGTAGGAGCCGATCCCAATGACCATACCATGCCGACCGCAAGCCTGCCACTTGCCGAAGCTGCGACGGCGCTACGTAAAACCTATCGCAAACAACTCGCCGCAATCATGGCGCAAGATGCCACGGCGAACGATCCCATCACAATCCAACCGCGCATCAGCACCGAACTTTCCGACCTAGCGGACGCGGCGCTTGAAGGCGCGCTCGCCATCGCACGCCATGAAGTGGACGGCAGCGAACACGTGCGCTTCGCCATCATCGGCATGGGCAAACTGGGTGCACAGGAGCTCAACTACGTATCCGACGTGGACCTCATCTACGTGGTGGAACCCGCCGACGCGGATACCAATGGCATGACGCTCAGCCGAGTCGGAACCAAAATGGCGACCACCCTGCAACGCGTATGCCAATCCGTCATTATGGGCGTCGCCGAACCGACTCTCTGGCAGATCGACGGCGGACTGCGCCCCGAAGGCAAGGATGGTCCACTGGTACGCCGGCTCGAATCCCATGAAGCCTATTATGAGCAATGGGCTGAAAACTGGGAATTCCAAGCTCTGCTCAAAGCACGCCCGGTAGCCGGCGATTCTGACCTTGGTCAAGCGTATATGAGCATGACCCGACCGTTCGTCTGGACCGCATCCAAACGAGACAACTTCGTCTACGACTGCCAGCAGATGCGCAAACGTGTCGAAGATCTTATCCCCAACCCGCTCAAAGACCGCGAAATCAAACTCGGCAGGGGAGGTCTGCGCGACGTTGAATTCACCGTGCAGATGCTTCAACTCGTGCATGGGCGCTCCGACGAGGCATTGCGTACCAGCTCCACACTCGAATCCCTGCAAGCCTTGGCCGAGGGTGGATACGTCTCACGCAAACAAGCCAAAAAACTCTCATGGGACTACCGATTCGAACGAGTACTGGAACACCGACAGCAAATGTGGGCGCTCAAGCGCACCCACCTGTTCCCGGACCTCGGCAAAGCCAGCGCGGGAGGCCTTGAACGCAAACGAGACATCACCATCGACGAGCTGAACAAAAATATCGAACTACGACGACTCGCACGCGCGTTCCACTTGCATCCCGAAGAACTCGTCAACAAATATGATGAGACGCGTCGCGAAGTACGCCACCTGCACATGGACATCTATTACAGGCCTATGCTGCCCATCAACGCAGGACTCGACGACGAACAGGTGAAACTGTCCACGAAAGCCACGCAAGAACGATTCGAATCCATCGGATTCGCCGATGCCGACGCGGCCATGCGGCACGTCACCGCGCTCACCGCAGGCATCTCCCGTGCGGCAAAAATCAACCGCATCCTGCTCCCCGCAGTACTGCAATGGCTCGGCGAAGGGCAGAATCCAGACATGGGACTGCTCAACTGGCGCAAACTCGAAGAAAACTTCGGTTCCGAAAGCGAATACCTCGGATTCCTACGCGACTCGCCATCAGCGGCACAACGCCTATGTCACGTACTATCCAACTCACGATTCCTCGGCGACGCACTCAACAAATCCGTCGAATCCGTCACTTGGCTCGGCAACGACGAATCCCTGCAACCACGCTCGCGCGAAAGCCTCAATATCCAAACCAAGGCAACGCTCGAACGCAACGCCGGCAACATCAACGACTTCGCCAACTCCATCCGAGCCATGCGCAGACACGAAATCGAACGTATCGGCCTCGCATGGATGAGCGGCGTGATCGACGATGAAGCATCGCTCGCCGGCATGACCGACGTATACGACGCAGCCATCGAAGCGTCACTGCAATGGGCCATCCGGCATCGCATCAACGACATGCAGCTCGAACAAGCACCCGCCGCAATCGTCATCATCGGCATGGGACGCTACGGCGGCAGGGAAGTCAACTTCAGCTCCGACGCCGACGTGATCATCATCTATCGGCCAGCCGAAGGCGCCGACGACACCCAAGCCAACCTCTTCGCACGCAAAGTACAGGAAGACCTGCGCGCGATCCTGCAAGGCCCAACCACATTCGAACCAAAAATCGAACTCGACATGGACTTGAGACCTGAAGGCAAAAACGGACCACTCGTACGTTCCTACGCATCCTGCGAGGAATACTACCGATCCTGGGCAAGCACATGGGAACACCAGGCACTGCTACGCGCCCGGTACGCAGCAGGCGACGCGGCTCTCGCCGAGGACTTCCTGATGAACATCGCCGATCCGCTTAGATATCCGAAGATCGATCTTACGGAAACACAAATTGCTGAAATCCGTAAGCTCAAGGCACGTATGGAAGCCGAACGTTTGCCGCGCGGCGTACGCAGGGATCGCCATCTGAAACTCGGCAAGGGTGGACTATCGGATGTTGAGTGGACGATTCAACTGCTGCAATTGCAGCATGCGGGAGACAACGCCAACCTGCGCGTCAACGGCACATTGCAGGCATTGGACGAGCTGGAACATCGCAAGCTGATCTCCGCCGGCGACGCCGTGGTGTTGCGTAAGGCATGGCGCATGTGCACTGCCGCGCGCAACGGCAGCTATTTGTGGAGCGGACGCGTCAATCAGGCCGATATTCTGCCGGACGATTCATATTCGCTGGGAGGTGTCGCCGTGTATCTCGGCTACGATGCGAATCGCGGTCAGCATTTCGAAAACGATCTGCTTGCAGTAATGCGCAAAGCCCGCGACGTAACGGAACGTCTCTTCTACGGTCTTTCGTGACGATGCCGTTGAAGCATGCTTCATGAACACGCGGTGAACTGATGGGGTCTGCATTTCAGGCTATAGTTGGCTAGGTCACTTCGGGTGGCCACCTTCAACCACAAGTTGCATGAAAGGTGAGCCGTTGTCTTCAGTACTCGAACAGGCGGTTGAAACGCCGATGGTCGGAAAAAGTGTCATCACATTGGATGATCTTTCCATTCGCCAGATTCAGGAATTACTCCACAAGGCGCAGTACATTGATTCTCATCGTAAAGAAGTGGCGCACACCTGCGACGGCAGGGTGCTCGCCACTTTGTTTTATGAGCCCAGCACCCGTACGCGTCTGAGCTTTGAAACCGCCATGCTCCGACTTGGCGGCAAGGTGATCGGCTTCGCCGGCGCCCAGCTCGCTTCCGTGACCAAGGGCGAAACCATTTCGGACACTCTGAAAACTGTGTCCAATTACGTAGACGTGGTGGCAATCCGCCACCCGAAGGAAGGCGCTGCTCTCGTGGCGTCCCGCGCGGCTTCCGTACCGGTCATCAATGCCGGCGACGGTGGACACATGCACCCCACACAGACCTTGGCCGATTTGGCGACGCTGCAGTCACGCTTCGGTCGCGTGAACAATCTGACCGTCGGTCTGTGCGGCGATCTTACCTTCGGTCGTACCGTACACTCCCTGATCGAAACCCTGTGCCGTTTCGGCAATGTGAACTTCGTGTTGGTCAGCCCGGACGAGCTCAAGACCCCACAGTACGTGCTCGACCGTATCAACGCCACCGACTCCTGCTCCTACACGGAAGTCAAGGATCTCGTTTCCGTAATCGGCGATCTCGACGTGCTGTACATGACCCGCGTGCAGAAGGAACGATTCTTCAACGAAGACGACTATCTGCGACTGCGCGACACTTACATTCTCGACGAAGCCAAGATGGCTTACGCCAAAAAAGACATGGCTGTGCTGCACCCGTTGCCGCGAGTCAACGAAATTGCCGTTGAAGTGGATGACGACCCACGCGCCGCCTACTTCGAACAGGTCAAGAACGGCATGCTCATGCGCATGGCATTGGAAAGCTCGGTGGTTGGAGACGAACTGCCGGGATACGAACCGCTTGAATCCAAGGAGGTTGCGGCCTGATGGAAGTCACCAGCATTCAGAACGGCATCATCATCGACCATGTGCCTGCCGGCACTGCGCTCAAGGTGCTCGAATACCTGAAAATTGATCCGGCTAAGACCAAGCTCGCGCTGATCATGAACACCGACAGCCACATGTTCGGCACCAAAGACATCATCAAGATCGAAAGCGAAGAGGAAGCCGAAACCATCGACCTTGACGTGCTCGGCCTTGTGGCACGCACCGCAACCGTCGGCATTGTGCGCGGCGGTAAAATCGTAGAGAAAAAGCAGCCTACACTGCCGGAACATGTGGTCAATATCATCAAATGTGTGAACCCGCGCTGCGTGACTACCACCGAGCCGGCCGTGCAGATGTTCCACCTGGTGCATTCCGACCGTCAGGAATACCGCTGCGACTACTGCGACGAGGAAGCGAAGTTCTGACCCATGACCCTCACCCTTCACGACATCAAGGTTTGGAACACCGGCGAAGTCATCGACCTGATCGTCCCATCCGACACTGATGAAACGGTGGACGCTTCGGCCATGACCATCGCCCCGGGATTCGAAGATCCCCACGTCCACTTCCGCGATCCGGGCCAGACCTACAAGGAATCCATGGTTTCCGGCTGCGCGGCCGCCGCCTCTGGCGGATATACGAACGTGCTCATTATGCCGAACACCGTTCCCGCCATGGATGGCGTGAAGGTGACGGCGGGGGAAGCGGGCGCCAGCGAAGTGCTTGACGCCGGTTTCGACACGGTCATCGACTATCTGCAGCATTACGAACAAGCCCATGATGTGACCTTGCCGGTGCGCTATGACCTGTGCGTATGCGCTTCCAAAGGGCGTGCAGGCAAGGAAGCGACCGACGTGGCCGACTGGGTCGGCTACCTGCCGGAACATGATGATGACAACAAGGATGCCTACCAGCTGTGCCACCCGGTGACTGCCATCAGCGATGACGGTTCCGCGGTAACACCGGAAATCCTCGATCAAGTGTTCGACAACGTCAAGGAATCAGGTTTGTACCTGATCGAGCATTGCGAACACCACGACACCGGAGCGGTCAACGAGGGTCCCGTATCACGAGAACTGGGCGTACCCGGCATTCCCGAAGACACCGAACTGAGGATCGTCGAACGCGATATCGAGATGGCGCGCAAAACCGGCATGCACGTGCATTTCCAGCATGTCAGCACTGCGATTTCCTTCGACGCGATTCGCAAGGCCAAAGCTGAAGGATTACCGATCACGTGCGAAACCGCACCGCACTACATTGCGTTGTGCGATGAAGCGTTGCTGAAATACGGCACGCTCGCCAAGATGAATCCGCCGTTGCGCTCCGAAGAGGATCGCAAGGCAACCATCGCAGCCGTAGCTGACGGCACCGTCGATCTGCTGGCCACCGACCATGCACCGCACACCATGGAAGAGAAGGACCTTGGTTTCCTCGATGCTCCGAACGGCATCATTGGTCTTGAATGCGCGTATGGCGTATGCCACAAGATTCTTGTGGATGGCGGCTTTATCTCCGACGAACGCTTGATTGAACTCATGTCGACTGCGCCAGCAGAACTTATGGGTCATATCAAGGCCGACATCACAGCGTTGCTTGACGAATACGCAGACGCCGTCCCCGGAGACGACGACACCAAACGTGTGCTGGACCTCGGCAAGGTTCCTGCAGATGACCGCGCGGATCTGGTAGTGCTCAACATCGACGAGAAATGGACCGTGGATCCCGAACGCTTCCATTCCTCGGCTCGTAACACCCCATTCGGCGGATGGCAGGTCACCGGCCGGCCGCTCGCCACCATCATCGGTTCGAAACTGGTCTTCAGTCGTATTAACAAGGAGGATTGATGGATCGCCTGATCGAAGCAATCGAAGCCAAGCAGAATCCAAGCGTTGTAGGACTTGATCCGACCGAAGCGCTCGTGCCAGCGCAAGTCGTGGCCAGCTTCGCCGAGGAGATCAGCGAGCAGGTTGAAGATCCGGCGGAAGCACCTGCCATGCAGCTTTCCGTGGCCTTCTTCGAATTCAACCGCGCCATCATCGACGCCGTCGCAGACATCGTTCCCGCGGTCAAACCGCAGATCGCCATGTATGAGGCGCTCGGTCCGGCAGGCATCGACGCTTACACCATGACCTGCGAATACGCCAAGCAGAAGGGATTGTATGTGCTCGGCGACGTCAAGCGCGGAGACATCGGCTCCACCGCAGCCGCATATGCTCATCACCTCAGCGGTGTAGGATTGGACGACACCGCCTACGATCCATGGCATGAGGATGCGGTGACCGTGAACCCATACCTCGGCACCGATGGCATCACACCGTTCGTCGACGCCGCCACCGCCAACGACAAAGACATCTTCGTGCTCGTGCGCACTTCCAACCCATCCAGCAGCGAACTGCAGGAACTTGAACTCGCCTCCGGCGAACGCGTATACGAGCATGTTGCCGATCTAGTGGAAGGTTGGGGCGCCGAAACCATTGGCAAGAACGGCTATTCGCACGTTGGCGCGGTGGTCGGAGCCACCCACCCGGAGGAAGGCAAGGCATTGCGTGCGCGCATGCCGCACACATTCTTCCTAGTGCCGGGCTACGGTGCCCAGGGCGGTACCGCACAGGGCGTGGCCGGCATGTTCGACCGCGACGGCATGGGCGCTCTCGTCAACTCGTCCCGAGGCATTATCGGAGCATGGAAGAAGTCCGACAAGTATTCCGAATCCATGAGTGCCGACGATGCTTTGGACCTGGTCGCCGAATCGGCACGTGAAGCAGCCAAAGACATGCGTGACAATCTGCGTGCGGTCCTGCCGTAACTTGCCGACTGGCCAACTGTTCAATCTGAAAGAAAAACAACCATCAAACCATCGAACGTAACAGAGAGGGAGTTCATGACCACCGCAACAACGTTCGTTCCGACCGTTGCCGAGGCGACTGCGGCAGGCTTTTTTCCGAGCCGGCATGAAGTCGAGGTCGTTGACAATCGAGAGCTGACCGACGGCGTGTACCGTTTGACGTTCCGTGACGAGTACATCGCCAGCCATGCAAGGCCGGCACAATTCGTTGACGTATATTCCAACGATCCAAGCAAGCTGATGCCGCGTCCGTTCGGCGTTTGTGAAACCGATGGCGACGAAGTCAGCCTCATGTTCGCCGTGGTAGGCAAGGGCACCGCCGAATTCGCGCAGCTGAAGCCGGGAGACACCATTCGTGTGATGGGTCCGCTTGGTAATTCGTTCAAAACCAAGGAGCCGTCCAATTATGTGCTGGTGGCTGGCGGCCTTGGCGTGCCTCCGCTCGTGCATGCGGCGCAGTATATTGCCGGCGTCGAAGGCGCGGTCAGCACCGCGGTGTTCGGCTACCGTAATGTGCATTTCGGCGACGAATACGTGGGCAAGTATGCCGACAAGGTGTACAGCATTGACGAGAGCGAAGGCAATGTAATTACTTTGCTCGACCGTATCGAAGACGAGCTGCTCGGTGGCGAGCTCAAGCCGGTGATTCTGACCTGCGGACCTCTACCGATGATGAAGGCCGTGGCCGCATGGGCCGCGAAGCGTGACATGGCATGCCAGCTGAGCATGGAACAGCGCATGGGCTGTGGTTATGGCACTTGCGTGCTGTGCACGGTCGACACGTTGGACGGACGTTTGAAGGTCTGCTCCGACGGTCCGGTCTTTACTCGCGAACGTTTGGGATGGGGTGAATGAGATGATCGACGATACCCAGCATGAGAACCTGTACGGTTCGTACGAATGGAAGCACTCCACGCAGGTGGCGGGCGTGCCGTGGAAGAATCCGGTCGCCACGGCTTCCGGCACCTTCCAGTATGCGGCGGTCCGCTGGTTCTACGACGTGAGCCAACTGGGCGCGGTCACCACCAAGGGCGTCTCCCCGGTGCCATGGGAAGGCAATCCCGGCATCCGTACCGCTGAAGGCCCATCCAGCAACATCAACGCGGTCGGCCTGCAGAACCCGGGCGTGGACCATTATTTGGAAGACGACCTGCCCAAGCTCAAGGCCATCAACGCTACGGTCATCGCCAATGTGGCCGGCCACTGCGATGACGACTATGTCGAAGTCGTGTCCAAGCTGAACGATTCGCCTGCCGACATGCTGGAAATCAACGTGAGCTGCCCGAACGTGTCCGCCGGAGGTATGAGCGTCGGCACCGATCCGGTGGCATTGAGCCGTCTGATCACCAGACTGCGCAAGCTCACCGACAAGAAGATGATTGTCAAGCTCACGCCGAACGTCACCGACATCACCGTGCCTGCCCGCGCGGCCGTGGAAAGCGGCGCCGACGCGCTGAGCATGATCAACACACTGCTTGGCATGCGCATTAACATTCGCACTGGAGAGCCGATCATCGACCATGTGACCGGCGGCGTTTCCGGACCGGCCGTGCTGCCGATGGGACTCGTGGCCGTGTGGAAGACCCGCTCCGCATTACCGAAAACTCCGATCATCGGCATCGGTGGCATCGATTCCGGTGAGAAGGCGCTCGAATACCTGTATGCCGGCGCGAACGCCGTGGAAGTCGGCGCAGCCGCACTGTTCGAACCGACCGCACCATTGCGCGTGGCCCGCGAACTCGACGACCTACTCGACGCACGCCCCGAACTCGCAGACAAGCTCGCCAAGGGCGAAACTTGGCGCTGACCTCGATTATTCATCAAAGGAGCATGACATGACTGAATCCCTCGACCACCGTTTTACCAAGTTCCTGCTGGAAGCACAGGCACTGAAATTCGGCGAGTTCACGCTGAAGTCCGGTCGCAAGTCGCCGTATTTCATCAATGCGGGCGCATTCAACGACGGACGTAAGATCGCCACACTCGGCGCATTCTATGCGGAGAAGATCGCGGCAGAAATCGAAGCAGGCAATCTGCCGGACGACATCGACACCATTTTCGGCCCTGCCTACAAGGGCATTCCGCTGGGCGTTTCCACCGCAATCGCTCTGACTTCCGACCACGGTATGGAAGTCGGCTATACCTTCGACCGCAAGGAGAAGAAGGATCATGGCGACGGCGGCATGATGGTCGGCACCCAGCTGACCGACGGTATGAAGGTGCTGCTCGTCGACGATGTGATGACCGCAGGCACCGCAGTACGCGAGGTCATTCCCAAGCTCAAAGCCGAAGCGAATGTGGAGGTCGTTGGCTTGGTGCTTTCCGTGGATCGTATGGAAAAGACCAAGGATTCCGACACGTCCGCGGTGAAGGCAGTCGAAGCAGAGTTCGGCTTCCCGGTGTTCGCCATCGCCAATGTGCGTGAGATCTTCGAAGCCGGCCAGCATATCGAAACCGCTGACGGCACCGCGTACGTGACCGACGAGATCAAGGCCGCTGCCGACGCCTATCTGAAGCAGTATGGCGCCTGAATTCCATAGGTGAACCGTATAGGATCCTATAGTCGAACATGTAAAAAAGTGCCTCGCACCAATCGAAAGCATCGGTGCGAGGCACTTTCATATCTCATAGCAGAGTGCATCCAGTCGATGAGTGCACTCAGTCGATCAGGATATATCCATGGTCGGCCACCACCGACTTGAGCTTCTCCAAATAGTTTTCCGCGGCCTTCGACAGCTTCGCACGCTCGTTCGTGATCCAGCCGACCAGCATGGTCTCATCGGTGTCAAGCGGCACGGTCACGATTTTCTCATTGTTGAGATCGCCGTTATCGATGCCGGTGCACACGGTATAGCCGTTCAGACCGATGATGAAGTTCAGAATCGTCGCACGGTCGGTCACGTTGATCTGCTTGGGAGAGTATTCCGGCCAGACCGCCTCTTCGGCGAAGAAGAAGCTGCCCTCCTCGCCCTGCTCATACTGGATGAACGGGAACGGCTTCAGATCGTCCATCGTGACTTTCTTCTTGCCGGCCAGCGGATTGCTGCGCGAAATGAACACATGCAACGGGGCACGGAACAATGGATGGAATTCCAAATGCTTTTCGCGCAACATCTTGCCGATCACGTCCTTGTTGAAATCGGACAGATAGATGATGCCGATTTCGGAAAGCATGTTCGCCACTTGGTTGATGATGTCTTTGGTGCGCGTCTCACGAATGGTGAACTCGTATTCGTCGGATTTGATGGAGTTGATCATTTCCACGAACGCTTCGACAGCGAACATGTAATGCTGTGTGGACACGGAGCACAGCTGCTTGCGTGGCTTCGCGTTCTTGTAACGTTCTTCGAGCAGCGACGCCTGGTCGAGCACCTGGCGTGCGTAGGTGAGAAATTCCGCTCCGTCCACGGTCAAGGCGATGCCTTGCGACGAGCGGGTGAAGATCTCGATGCCAAGCTCGTTCTCGAGTTCCTTCACAGATGAGCTCAACGCGGGCTGTGACACGTACAGTTCGTGCGAGGCTTCGTTCATGGAACCGCATTCCACGATTTTCACAATATATTTCAGCTGAAGAAGAGTCATAAACTCAGGTTAGAGCCATGTGATGACTGTGGGGGAGTGCTTATACCCTCTTGTCTGGATAGTGGACTACCGATCACACAGATCGAGGATACGGAAAACCAATTGCAGCAAAACGAAATAGACGCGGTGCAGCAAGCGGTGACCGCGCAGACGCAGCTTTCCATCGCTCAAGCGTAGATTGACTCCGCATCATTCCAGTTGGTTTCTGTGCAAGTGCAGATTGACGAGGCCCGCACACAGTTGGAAACCATCAAAACCATGCTCGACAAAACCGGCCAGATATTCGCCCAATGGAGGCAGACCGGCTTGACGGGTCAGGCTTACACTCAAAAGAGTGTCTCTATCGGAGTGCTCCGTATCGCCATACAAGCAACAAAAAGGGATTGCCCGGCCTTCTACCACACCAGACAATCCCGTTCGTCACAAAAACCCACTACAGTTTGGTCTACTGGTACAGATGGCCGCCCTGCTCGCGGAAGCGCTCGCTCATGGCTTGCATGCCGGCAGCGATGGTTTGCGCGTCGGCGACGAGCTTCTCCTGCGCTTCGGCATTACCGAATTTTTTGCGGATGTTTTGGCTGATGGCCATGGAACAGAACTTTGGACCGCACATCGAACAGAAATGCGCCATTTTCGCAGGCTCGGCCGGCAAAGTATCATCATGGAACGCGATGGCGGTGTCCGGATCGTAGCTCAGGTTGAACTGGTCGAGCCAACGGAATTCGAAACGTGCCTTGCTCATGGCATTGTCGCGGTCGATGGCATGAGGATGATGCTTGGCGATATCAGCTGCATGGCAGGCGATCTTGTATGCGATCACACCTTGCTTCACATCGTCCTTATTCGGCAACCCAAGATGTTCCTTCGGTGTCACATAACACAGCATGGCAGTACCATAGCGGGCGATTTCCACACCGCCAATCGCCGACGTGATGTGGTCGTAGCCGGGAGCGGTGTCAGTGGTGAGCGGTCCAAGCGTGTAGAACGGCGCGTCCTTGCAGATCGCCTTTTCCATTTCGATGTTCATGCGCACGGTGTCGAACGGAATATGGCCAGGCCCTTCGATCATCACCTGCACGTCGTGTTCCCATGCACGCTGGGTAAGCTCGCCCAAAGTCATCAGTTCGGCAAACTGTGCCGCATCGTTCGCATCGGCAAGCGATCCCGGACGAAGTCCATCACCCAGTGAGAACGCCACATCGTACTTGGCGAAGATCTCACATAATTCATCGAAATGCGTATACAGGAAGCTTTCCTGATGATGCTGCAAACACCATTCAGCCATGATCGAACCGCCACGCGAAACAATGCCTGTCATACGGTTCGCCGTCAACGGCACGAAACGCAGCAGCACGCCGGCATGAATCGTCATATAGTCCACGCCCTGTTCGCACTGTTCGATCACCGTGTCGCGGAACAGTTCCCAGCTGAGCTTGGACGCATCATCCTCCACCTTTTCGAGCGCCTGATACATTGGCACGGTACCAATCGGCACGGGGGAGTTGCGCAAAATCCATTCACGAGTGGTGTGAATGTCGTTGCCGGTAGACAGATCCATCACAGTGTCGGCACCCCACTTGGTGGCCCACGTGAGCTTCTCCACCTCCTCGTCAATAGACGAAGTGACCGCCGAATTGCCCATATTGGCGTTGAGCTTGGTGAGGAACTTTGAGCCGATAATCATGGGTTCAGCTTCGGGATGGTTGATATTGCAAGGCATGACGGCACGTCCTGCGGCCAGTTCGCTGCGCACCAGTTCCACGCTACAATGCTCGCGTTCCGCCACATAGCGCATTTCCGGTGTGATGATGTTGTGGCGTGCGTACCACATTTGCGTCACCGGATGATCCTTGGCCTTCATCGGCTTATGCTGGCGGCCACGCCATTCCTTGGAAGCCTTGCCGCGTTTGATGGCGCGTTTGCCGTCATCTTCCAAATTGCGGCGACGTCCTTCATACTCCTCGACGTCTCCACGGTCAAGAATCCAGTCCAGACGTAGGGGAGCGAGACCCTCCTTCGGATCGCATTTCGGACCTTCGGTGTTGTAATCCTTGAATGGTGCGTTCGGTCCGACGCCAGGCGTGTCAGACAGTTTGATTTCGGTGTACGGCACTTGCAGATCGTAGGAACCGAATTCGTTTTCGAAATGCACCGGCGTGGTTTTACGAATATGGACTTTGTCTCGCTGCTTGGAATCGCGTGCGGCAATGTCGACACGCTGTTGCTTGGCGAGCTTGGATGCGGCCTTGGCTTCCTTCGCATTGGTGAACTTCTTTTCGCCGGATGCGCCGTCGGCTGTGTTGCCAGGGTTGATTTCCGCTGTTTTCTGGGCTTTCATGCGCGGTGCGTACCCGTGCTTTGCGTCGCTACGTACGGCTTTCCAGCGCGCTACCATATTGCGGGTTGCGGCTTCCGGATCATCGGCTCCTGCAATCGCGGACACCACGAACCAGCCTGCCGCCTTTGAATGCGCCAGCATTTCCATGTCATCTGCGGTCACGCCACCGCCTACCACTACCGGAAAACCACTGGCTGAACAAATAGTGTTGATCTGCTCTTCGTCAAGCGTGCGACCGGAACCGTCATTGCTGCCTACGGACGCTTCCGGCTTGGTGATGGAAACATGCAACGGTGCCGCACCGATATAGTCGATGCAGCCGTCGGGCAATTCGTTGATGAGTTTGACTAGGCTTTCTGTTTCCGCCGACAATCCCACGATGGCATCTTCGCCAAGCAGTGCACGAGCTTTGCGCGGTTCCATATCGGTCTGTCCGATGTGCACGCCGTCGACCTTGATGCCTTTGCTGCGGGCCTGCCAGACCACGTCCACACGGTCGTCGATTACGAATGCCACGGAATCCGACTTATTGTTGTCTTCGATGATTTGCGCGATATCACGCGCCATGTCGGTAAGATCCTTCGCATCAGCGTCTTTGGCGCGAAGTTGGATGAAGCTTGCGCCCCCGCGCAACGCATCATCGACAACGTCGGTGATCGGTCGGCCTTTGCAATCCTGCGGTCCTACCACAAGATAGGCACTCAGGTCGAAGCTGTCTCGCATCGACGCATATGGATAATTGTTCATGATTCCCCCTTGATTATGCTGTTTTGGGTTGGGAAAATTTGAATTCGTCAGTAAATGGGCATGCTGACGCGCCCGTATTCTTGGATACACGGGATGGAAACGAAATTACGATTAATGATTTCGCGATGCAGGCTGTTTAGTTGACGCGCCTGTTGCGTTGACTCTTACGGATACCAATTGACGATGGCAATGCGTGTGTGCTGTGGCACTCATTCTCCGCTCCCTACGATGGTGTTAACCAACAGGTTCAAAGGGTCAGGCATTCGCCTATCTCAGCTCCGTTAGGGGAGCCCCCCTGCTTTATGTTTGGCTATAAATCTACGCCCTGCACTGGACGTATTTTTCATCGAAGCTCACAGGTGAGTTAGGCCAGTCGTCACTTTCGCATGTATCGCCTTCATCCGTATCACGTCCCCGCCGCGCAACTCACAGCGAAACTTTCTTTGCAGGCCACTTCGATATGACGGATCGTGCTGATGAGTGTGAGTTGTACTACTGGTTGGGCAAGCTTTTCTGGGGGGTATGCCGGAGGTGGCCGGGGAGGCATGGTCAGTGCCGTGGAAGTCGCCGACCATCCGTACGACTATGCCGACACCTTCATCCGCAATACGATGGTGTTCACCTAAAATGCTTTGGAAGGGTCTTGGTTGGCGTCGAACGGATGCTGGTCAAGACCCTTTAGAGCTTCATGATGTTCTCTTCGATGTGACGGATAACAGTAATGAAAGCCTCATCGTTTTGCCCGGTTGGATCTGACAGATTCCAATTATCGTCGAAAGCCTTGCCGATATAGGGACATCCCACGTCGCAGCCCATGGAAATCGCGATATCAGGTTTTGGAATATCCGAAATCAGTTTGGAGTATTGCGTTTTCTCCATGTCGATGCCGTAAAGCTCTCTCATGAGTCGTACGGCATCCTGATTGATCTGCGGCTTGGTTTCCACACCTGCGGAATAAAAATCAAAATCGGTTCCGCGTAAATGCTTTCCCAACGCTTCGGCAATCTGGCTGCGGCATGAATTATGCACGCAAATAAAAGCCACTTTTCTCATAGCTTCCCCTGTCTGCGATGTTATGATTTCGCGATTGCTGTTCCGTATTATACGTTTCGCCCAATGCTCCGCGTCCACATCATCGAATAACACAATGCCCGGTGCGACCATGGCATAAGCTGGTCGTACCGGGCATTGGCTTGGATTATTCGCCCCAGACTTCTTCGGCGATGGATCTTACGAGTGCGATCTTAGCCCACTGCTGCTCCTCAGTGAGCTTGTTGCCTTCCTCAGTGGAGGCAAAACCGCATTGTGTGGACAGGCACAGACGCTCCAACGGCACATACTGGGCCGCTTCGTAGATGCGAGCCTTGATCGTTTCCGGATCTTCAAGTTCCGACCTCTTGGAGGTGACGAGGCCAAGCACAACCTGCTTATCGCCGGAAACCTCAGCCAGTGGCGCAAAGTCACCGGAACGGTCGTCGTCGAACTCCAGATAGTAGGCGTCCACGTTCTCTTCGCCAAACAGCTTGGCTGCGACCGGAGCGTAACCGCCGGATGACAGCCACGTGGAATGGAAATTACCGCGGCAGATATGAGTGTTGATCACCAGGTCGTCAGGCTGGTCAGCGATCACCGCGTTGATCACGTCGAGATTCTCCTGCTGCAGGCGAGCCGCATCTTCGTCGCTCCAGCCGAGACGCTCACGCACGCTCTTGTCGCACAGGCGGGTCCATGTGCAATCGTCGAACTGCACGTTACGGCAGCCGACGGCATACAGGTCGGCGATGACCTGACGATATGCAGCCACAATATCCGCGGTCAGCTCGTCGTCATCCTTGTAGAACTCGTCGTACGGGTAGGCGTTCTTGTTGCCGGTAAGCACGAAACGGGTCTGCGCTGGGGAAGGCATGGTCTGACGAGCTACGGTATTGTCATCTTCAAACTGCTTGACGAACTTGAAATGCTCCACGAACGGATGATCGTGTCCGTCGAGCTTGCCGGTCACTGTGGCGGTATCGGCGGGAGTGACTTCATCATGGAAGGCAACGCGATGGGCGGCGGCAACATGGTCCACGCCATTGAAGCCCCACATGAAATCGAAATGCCACCAGCCGCGACGGAATTCACCATCGGTGATGACATGCAGGCCGGCGGCCTTCTGCTTGGCAACCAGATCAGCGATCAGCCTGTCTTCGACAGCCTTCAACCCGGCGGCATCAATAATACCTGCAGCATAATCTGCGCGAGCCTGCTTGAGTTTGTCCGGACGCAGGTAGGAGCCGACCACATCGGCGCGGAACGGCGCATTCTTGGAATATGTCATGATTCTCCTTCGACTATTGACTTGTGATTAATAATCAAAACGACAAAACCAACAATATGTTATCCCACCACCCACGAACGAGACGCGCTTCTGCTCATGTTTTCGAAGGCGTGTCTTGTTGCCTCTGTATATATGGCAGATTCATATATAATCGCAGGGAATGTGAACGACTGCAAGGAGGCTGCCATGACTGTGCCGCAACGAGTGCTTGACACTATGAATTCCGGACTGATCTACACCTGCGATGACGAAGAGATGATCAAAGCGCAGCAGGAACAGATGGAACTGCTGTACGATTTCAACGCAACCCGCCCCAGCCAAATGACGCAACGCAACGAAATCGCACGCCAACTGCTTGGCGAATTCGGCGAGGACGCTTATATCGAACCGCCGTTGCATGCCAATTGGGGATGCAACACGTATTTCAGTGCGCACGCTTACGCCAATTTCAACCTCACGTTGGTTGATGATGGTGAAGTGCATATCGGCGAACATACCATGATCGGCCCGAACTGCACTATCGTTACCACCGGCCATCCGATTCGTCCTGACCTGCGCGAGAAGGTCACACAGTATTCGATGCCGGTCGTCATCGGCCGTAATGTGTGGTTGGGCGCCAACGTTACCGTACTTCCCGGCGTCACCATTGGCGACAATTCGGTGATTGGCGCATGCTCGCTGGTTGCCAAAGACATTCCAGCCAATGTGGTCGCATTCGGACAGCCATGCAAGGTGTATCGAGAAATCGGCGAACATGATGACGTCTACTATTGGCGTGACCGCATGATCAACCCGCCCTACGACCAGAAGCAGTAAAACATATCACTATCGACCAACCGTTAAAACAGGTCGAATCATCGTGAACTGGTCGTTATGACATATCCACGATTCCATAATTTGTGACTGTCAAGTGAGATGCCGGGCGCACCATTACTCCACCATACGGGTAAGGCGCGCCTTTTTCTGTGAAAACTCAGTCCTAGCTGCTCCAATCAATCATGCTTCCCACCATAATGCGCGAAACGTAACGCATACATGTCCGCGGTAGATATTTAGATAATTATCTAAATAAGAAAATGTTTAAACATTGCGAAGTGAAGGAGGAATGCATGGCGGGAGAGGGATTCAAGGCGCTCTCCGATCCCACGCGACGGCGCATTTTGGAATTACTGCGCGAACGTGACATGACGGCTGGTGAACTCGCGGAACAATTCAACATGAGCAAACCATCGATCAGCCACCATCTGACCACGTTGAAAACCGCGGGACTGGTAACCGACGAACGGCACGGGCAGAACATCATCTACAGTCTCAACACCACGGTGATGCAGGATCTGATCGGATGGTTCATGGGATTCATGGACAGCGATGGAAACGTCAATCAAGCGAATGATCAAACAGGCAATAAATAAAGGAGGGTCTTATGCGCGGGAATAACTTGAACGATTTCAAAAAGGCTTTCGATAACAACATCAACAATACCAAAGACAAGAACAAGACTGATTCGGGGGAGAAGATCGCTCTGATCGGACGCAATCTGTGCATTGTGCTTGTTGCACTGTGTGTAGTCAACATCATCGCACATCTTGTCTGCTATAGTCGGCTTCCCGAAAACGTGCCGATTCATTGGAGCGCCGATGGTTCGGTCAATGGTTATGGACCGCGTGCCGTAACGTTGATTCTTGATATATTGCCGTTGCTGTGCTTGGGACTTTTCCTCGTCATCCCGAAGATGGATCCCAAGGGAGAAAACTACATGAAGGCCAGCGGACTGTATCGTGGATTCGTCATCGCGTTCACGCTCATTATGTGCGGTGCCACATGGTTCACCGAAGCCACCGCATTCGGTGTGATCCCGGCTACCGGTGGTCCTGTTGGACTTATCATCAGCGTGGTGCTGGGAGCGCTGTTCGTCGGCTTAGGCAATTACCTTCCGCGCATGCGCCAGAATTACACTTTCGGTATCAGAACGCCTTGGGCTTTGGCTGATGAGAACAATTGGAAGCGTACGCAGCGTGTAGGTGGCATCTCTTTCATGGTATTGGGAGTGTTATTGGTCGTAGCGGGCGTTGTCAGCTCTGTCGTGCCTGTGGGCGATATGCTCATGACTGCAATTATTGTGGCGATAGCGATTTGTGCGGCGCTCGTTCCTTATGCGTACAGCTATCTGCTATTTCGCCGCAGTCGAGGTTCGCGGAAAAACTGAAGTAACGTCATAGCGATTTAGATACGTCGCCTTGCCGCAGAACGCAAATACAACATTGACAAACGCCGTTGGCAATCTGGAAAAGTTTAATGAACGGACTCAGGAGAACCAATTGCAAACAGTGAAGGAATCGAATCTGAATTTCTTCAGTCCAATGGTCGAGGGCGGTTCACATGCGTGCGATCCGCCCTCTTTGCTAATTCAAGTGTTCGTTTTGAAAAAAGTCAGAAATCCATGCCCAAAGATTTCAGATTGCGGCGAGCCTGATCGGCGTTAGTAAAGCGGAACGCATGCATGCCCACGGACTGTGCGCCAGTGACGTTCTTCGCGGTGTCGTCGAAGAACACGCTGGATTCCGGCTTGAGATTGAAACGGCTCAATGCCAGTTCGTAGATGTCGGCATTTGGCTTGTGCATCTTCTCCACACCAGACACCACCGTGCCCTGCAACAACTCCTCCAGCTGAGGGAACCGTTCGAAAGCAAAATGGAACGTCTCGTGCGACCAATTCGTCAACCCCCACACGCCGTAGCCTGCAGCCTTCAAATCACGAAGCAGCTGTTCCATGTCCGGAATCATGCGGGGGAGCGCATCGTCATAGCGTTCGATGTAATCGCGGAAAATTTCAGCGATCTCCTCACCCTGCTCGCGTACCACGTCGGGATAAATGTCTTCGAAATCTTCGCCATGGTCCATACGATCCTCATAATCGTAGAAACCGCACGGATCATCATCTGCGCAAATACGGTCCACAACTACTTGGGGGTACCTGCCTTCAAGGCATGCGCGCGTCTGCCAGTCGATGAGCACGCCGCAAAAATCAAAGACCACATCGGTGACGTTGGCACTGGGGGAGGTCATGAAAATCCTTCCTGCAAAATACGGATTGGCAACGTCAGTGTAACGCAAAGTAACCGACGTTGGGGCTGGTATTCAGTAAATTTGTTGCACAATTAAAGTAATTGTAAAAATGCGGGCTGAATACTGTCGATAATATCGCTGGCGATGATTGGATGGCCGATTTCTCCGAAATGCTGCTTTTTTGAATGACCGTAGATTTGCGGGCGATGCCATCCGCGCTGTTCGGATTGCGATGCGATCGCTCCCGCAAGACCATGCATGTAGGCGCCGGCAGCCACGACCTCGGGAACCAATGCCGGATCCTCAGTAAGCATGTCGTCCTGCTGTGCGAGCAGGGCTCCCAACATGCCGGCGAGCACGTCACCCGATCCTGCGGTAGACATCCATGCCGGTGCGCGACCGGAAAGAATCACACGCTCATTACTCTCGCCATCAGCGCCCACCACTATGGTCACCGCGCCCTTCAGCAATACGGTCGCACCGGTCAGCTCACGGAGCTTACGAGCGCAGGCAAGCGGCTGCGCCCGCACCTCGTCGACACCGACTTCGTTTTCGCCCAGCCGAGTCAGCATGCGGGCCAGCTCTCCGGTGTGCGGGGTGACGACCACTTGATCCGGCACCTTATCTGGTAGCAAATCCAAGGCTCCGGCGTCCACCACGATTGGTGGCATATCCAGTGCGCTCGCATGCCTGGCATCGACATCGTCGTCAAGGTCGGTTTCTTGCGGCAGTGCATAGTGCTTTAGCAGCGCGGCTATGGTTTTGCGCTGGAAGTCGGAGTCGGACGCTTCGTCATCGCCTGCGGGAACGCCGGAGCCAACCACCCACGATTGGACGCGTCCCTTGCCGATCACCGCCTCAGGCAACGAGGAAAGCACCATATCCTGCGTGCGTTGTGGGCCAAGATAACGCACCATGCCTGTGTTGGTTCGTGCGGCGGCAGCGGAAGACAACACGGCTGCACCTGGGTAACGTGCGGAACCTGTCACTAAGCCGACCACTCCACGTGAATATTTGCCGTCCGAAAGCTGCGGCAGACGGATCGAATCCATTACGAAATCGCCATCCGTCATTTCAGTCGCGGGAACGCGATCATCGATATCGAAGCCGAAATCGACCAAAGTGAGGTGTCCGCATGCATACGAGGCGGGCGGCACCATCGCGCACGGCTTCATCGCGCCGAACGTCACCGTCACGTCTGCCGGAATATACGGTCCCGGCAGCGAGCCGTCATTCACGCCAACGCCGGACGGTGTGTCGATCGCCACGACAAGCGGCAGATCGGAGGAGGGTTCATTGTTCGGTAAGGCGGGCCTGTCGGGTAGTTTGCTATCGAATCCCAAGGAGGATGCGATAGCGCCTGCGATGCCACGCAACGCGCCGCTTACGCCAATGCCGGTCATTGCGTCGATGATCACATGGGAGCCTTGGGCGTACTCTACTGCGGCCTGCAGCCGTTCTCCGGCCTCTCCTGCGGAGAAGCCCATGGTGCATCCGGGGATTTCGGCGGCGGGGTCGAGTGCGAGAATGCGGCCTCCGGCGTGCACGAACGCGCTGAAAGCCTCCTCGTGCAGGGAGCGGCCCACGGCGATCGCAGTGACGTGCGCGCCTTCGTTCGCTAATTCCGCGCCGACGTACAGGCCGTCGCCGCCATTGTCTCCCGCGCCCACAAGCAGGGTCACGCGCGCATCTTCGATGGTGAGATCCTCGTCGTCGAGCAGCGTCATGGTCACGTGGGCCGCTGCCGAGGCGGCCATGCGCATCAGCGGCACGCCATCGTCAAGCAGCGGACGTTCCATGTCGCGCACGGTATCGGAGTCGTAGGCACTGTACAGCAGTGTTTGCAAACGGTCGGCGTCGTCGGCGATGTTCATAACGTTCCCTTCCTCGTCGTTTATGAGCAACAATCCCTACTGTAGTCGTAATATTGGGAGTCAGGGATTTTTCGGCGTGGAATGGAGACCAAAATGGCATATATCGAAATGCGGCACAGTTACAAGCGTTACCAAATGGGTTCTACCACCATCACCGCGAACGATGATGTGAGCTTCGGCATTGAAAAGGGCGAATTAGCCATCATTCTGGGCGCGTCGGGCGCGGGCAAGTCGACGGTACTCAACATTCTGGGCGGCATGGACACGAATTCCGAAGGCAGCGTGGTCATCGACGGACGTGACATTTCCAACTACTCTCCGAAACAGTTGACGGCCTACCGTAGAACGGACATCGGTTTCGTGTTCCAGTTCTACAATCTAGTGGCGAATTTGACCGCGAAGGAAAACGTCGAACTCGCCTCGCAGATCGTTTCCGACGCGCAGGATGCCGTCAAAGTGTTGGAAGACGTCGGTCTCGGCGATCGTGTCGACAATTTTCCCGCGCAGCTTTCCGGCGGTGAACAGCAGCGCGTGGCCATCGCCCGAGCCGTTGCGAAGAATCCGAAGATCCTGCTGTGCGACGAGCCGACAGGCGCGTTGGACTACAACACCGGCAAGCAGGTGCTGCAGATTCTGCAGGACATGAGCCGTAAGAAAGGCGCAACCGTGGTGATCGTGACCCACAATTCGGCGATCGCGCCGATTGCGGACCGTGTGATCCGTATGCATGATGGCAAGGTCACTGCCGTCGATGTCAACGAGCATCCGATGGGCATCGCGGAACTCGAATGGTGATATCGCGACACGCGGTGCGACACTCGATTTGCGAAGATGCGTGAAGCGTGTAATATATGTGACTTGTGCACGGAAGCAATTCCGTACAGGAAGCACATTCCTGCGTAGCTCAGTTGGCAGAGCATCCGACTGTTAATCGGACGGTCACTGGTTCAAGCCCAGTCGCAGGAGCCATATGAAAGCCCTTGGAAAGCAAGGGCTTTTTTGTCATTCCAGCGAATCAAGCACGTCGTCGATCAGCGTACGCTCGTGCGATCCATCGGCTTTGAGTCGAGGGAAGCGTCGCAAGACGTTGGCAGGACTCGCGCCAGCCGCACGCGCTACATTCGATTTCGATTCGCCATGAGCCAAAGCCGTTTCCGCAAGACGATCCACCAGCGAGTCCGACACCTTGCGAATCTGCTCGGCAACCCACAGCTGCGCCAGCTCGGGGGAGAGAACGTAGTCGTCCTGCAATTCGCTTGATGCTTCCTGCACGGCCGCCCACAGCACCATAAAAGGCTTCTGATAGTAGGTGATCCGATCGTAATCGGACTCGCCTTCCAGCTGCTGCAACGCTTTGCGCTGTGACGTGTTATCACTCATGCGTTCCATCGTATGTCGCGACATGCCCGGAGGCTGTGGATAACTCATCCTCCGACCACAGGGCCGTTTCGGCTGGACAATCCAATCCCATACTGTCATGCTGGCAATTCACCGCCGCACAGCGCAACAAATCGACAAAGCGACACAGCAATGCAGCAACGCGAAGGAGCCATCATGAACGAACATGAATATCGTCGACGAATCCAACGGAACAGAATCGTCCAGGAGGAAAAGAAACTCATCCGCCAGCAGTTGCGCCAAATCATGATCGTATGCGCGCTGGCGTGCGTCATACTGCTCGTGTGCTGTCTATGGTCGGCTGAACCGACATATGCGAAAACGAATTCGGGCGACACGTCCGAATCCTGCGTAGCCCTGATGCGATGGCCGTTGAACGGCGCGCAGGTAGTTGGCAAGTATGACGCGCCGAAACAACAGTGGCTTCCAGGGCATCGGGGCGTCGACTTGCTCGCCGACCAACAGGAAGCCGTTGTCGCGCCTGCTGACGGCGTGATTGCCTTCAGCGGCAGCGTGGGAGGCAAAGCCGTGGTTACCATACGGCATGGAGGCATCCTTTCCGGACTGACCTCGACGTTCGAACCAGCCAAGACGGAACGCGATATCGGCGCACATGTTGTGCAAGGGGAGCGTTTCGCGCGTGTGGAAGGCGAATCCGACCATTGCGACGATCATTGCCTGCATTGGGGAATCAAATCGGAAGGACGACAATATACCGATCCGGAAAGCAAAACCCGTACGGTGCGAATCGGATTGAAAGTCCTGTGAAGCAGGGGGCGACAGAACCATCGATTTTGTCCATACGTCGTGGCCTCGCCGAAAAAGTGAAGCTCTCAGGCTATGATGCTGCATGTACGACGATTACGCAGGGGAGAAATGCCATGTATAAGGAATACACGCGGCCTTTGGAACAGCAGATTGACACAGACAAAAATATTTTCTCGGTGCTTGAGGAACGAGTGAACCGTACTCCGAACGATTCTTTGGTGGAATACAAGAATGAGCATGGCGAGTGGGCGTCGTTCAGTGCCACCGAGTTCCGAGACAAGGTCATCGCCATTGCCAAAGGCCTGATCGCCCAGGGAATCATGCCCGGCGACTCGGTATCCATCATCTCTCACACATGCTGGCAGTGGACTGCGCTTGACGTGGCGATTATGTCGATTGGCGCGCTCACCGTCCCCGTATATGAGACGAATTCGCCCGCGCAGGTTGAAATGATCTTCAACGACGCCAACGTCAAAATGGCGTTCGCTGAAGATGACGCGCAACGCGACAAGATCGAATCTATCAGAAGCGAGTGCTCCAATCTTGGCGATGTCTATGTCATTGGGCTTGACGCGATTGACACGATGGTCGAATACGGTCATGCCGTGTCCGACGCCGAATTCCAAGAGCGCGAACATGCGGTCAAAGGCTCGGACCTCGCCACCATCGTGTACACCTCCGGTTCCACCGGCACGCCGAAAGGCATTGAGCTCACCCACTCCAATTTCGTGTTCATCACCTATTCCGGCATCAACTCCATGCCTGATATCGCGATGAAGCCGAACCGTCGTCTGCTGCTGTTCCTTCCGTTGGCACATGTGTTCGCCCGCTACATGCAGTTCTTCTGTTTCGCCGGCAATGTTTCGCTTGGTCTGTCCGGCAACCTGAAGACGATCCTGGCTGATTTCAAGGCGTTCAAGCCGACGTTCATCCTTGCCGTGCCGCGTATCTTCGAAAAGATTTACAATGCGGCGTCGCAGAAGGCCGGCGACGGCCTCAAAGGACGTATTTTCGCAGGTGCCACACAGACGGCGCGCGACTGGTCGCATGCACAGCAGTCAGGCGAAGGCATTCCGGTTGTCTTGAATCTCAAGCATGCGTTGTACAACAAGCTGGTGTACTCCTCGATCATGGACGTGTTCGGCGGTCATGTGGAATATGCGGTTTCCGGAGGCGCTCCGCTTGATTCATCCATCGCGCATTTCTTCAATGGCATCGGACTACCGCTGCTGGAAGGCTACGGCATGACCGAAACCTGCGCTCCGTCAAGCGTCAATCCGACCTCTGGATACAAGATTGGCACCATCGGACTGCCACTGCAGGGCGTGGCCATGGGCGTCGACGAGGAAGGCGAGCTGTGCATCAAGAGCCCGGCCGTATGCGCCGGCTACCACAACAATCCCGACGTCACCAAGCGGCAGATCGTCAACGGGTGGCTGCATACCGGTGATCTTGGTTCCATCGACGACGAAGGCTTTGTCTCCATCGTCGGACGTAAGAAGGACCTCATCATCACCGCCGGCGGCAAGAACGTCTCCCCGTGCGAAATGGAAGCATCGATCATGACGTCGCCCGTGGTGAGCCAATGCGTGATGATCGGCGACCGTAAGCCGTTCATAGCGGCCATCATTTCGTTGGATCTTGGCGAAACGAACGCATGGCTTGCGTCGAAGGGCGCGGAATGCGTGGCATCCCTCGAGGAGGCCTCCCGCAATCCGATCGTGCGCGCCGAAGTGGAACGTGCCGTCAACAAAGCCAACGAGCTCGCATCCCGTGCCGAATCAATCCGTAAATTCGAAATCGTGCCGGACGAGTTCACCGAAGAAAACGGCTTGGTCACGCCGAGCATGAAGGCCCGCCGTCAGGCGGTGGTTGACCATTACCGCACGCTGATCGACACCGTCATCTACGTTCCGAAGAACAAGTAAAAATGCGATGATCGTCGGTAGGAACGCGCCGGCCTCAACATAAAAAAGCTGGCTTCCGTCGCAGCGGTTCGACGGAAGCCAGCTTTTTCTATTTCTTGTCGGACTTCCTATGCCTGATAATCCGGATTACCTTGTTGCCGGTTTACAAGCCTGCTTCGGCGAGCGAGATATATCCCGGTTCGATCAGCGTTTTCTTCAGATTGCTGGCACTGACCGCAAGCGCCTCTTCTTGGATGGTCGGCACTTTCTCGTCTTCCATGGCGACGGATGAGATGAACGTCAGCTTCGCAAGCTTGCCCGACGTGTTAAGCTGCACGCAGGTCTGTGCGATGTCGGATGCCAAGGTCTTGCGATTTTCCAAAGCGGTCATCCACTGTTTGCCGTTCACGATATTCGGTATGGAGCTGACGTAGGCGCCGTAACCGGTAATGATCGGCCATTGCGAGTTCTGCTCGTCAAGGGAATCGCTGGTATCCTCCGTATCGGAATCGCCGTCATCGGATTCAGGCGCCTGCGCAGGATCGGGAACGGACTGTTTTTTCAAGTCTTTCTTGCCGGTGATATTGTCTACGATGCCGGAAATGGTGATGGATGGGTTGATGTCGGCCGCCGAACCGGTGTATCCAAGATCATTGAGCTCTTCGGAAACATAACCGGCCACATAATCATTGCAGGAGATGATACCGTCGATGCGGGTATGACGCGATGTGTCCTTGTCCATACCAAGACGTTCGGCGAGCGTGGATTTGACCCGCTCGCTTTTCGCCGCATCGAACGCTACAGACACCCAATCGGATTCCGTACTCGACGAGGTCAGCGTGCCGGACGGGGAAACGGCCTTTCCGTCTTTGAAATACGGTCCAAGCACCGACCAAATACCTTTGAACACGTCTTGCGCGAAAGTCGCGTCTACTGTGTTACCGCTTTCATCGGCGGCATCGTAGGGGAGTAGCACTTCGATATGCTTCGGATTGTCGGAGCTGGTTTTGTCGAGTTCAAGCTTGCTGACCAGCTGCTTGGCCTGCAGTTGGCCGACTTGCTCGGCCGTGGTCATCGGTGCGTACACATCCGGAGTGAAACCCTGCAGCGTGTTCGACACTAACACGACTTTCATGCCCTCGTTTTGAGCGAGCTGCAATGCGGAAACCAAGCGTTCTGCGGATTGGGCGTAATCCTGGGCGTCTTTGTCGGAGGAGTTCTCATCCCATGTGATGTCGTGCGACGCGTAGTCTCCATACTGGCGGTCGGATTCGGTGGTGTCGGCCACCGGCGCCACTACCAGAGTGGTTTTGTCGGAGGAACCCGCATCGTCGCTGGTGCTGTTGACGTGGTTCACCACATAATCCTGTACGCTTTGGCTTTGCTTGTCGAGGCTCGACGCCGTTTTGACGGTGATGTTAGAGCCCTTGACGGCGTTATCTTTTAAAGATGAGACTATTTCCGGCACTAATTTTTCCCATTTGCTCAAAGGCGTCTGCTGGGAGATGGTAATGCCATCCGAAGGGGTGAAGATCACCACGTTGCCGGCATCGACGGTAGTGGTGGTGCCGGTGGAGTCCGCTTCATGCGATTGCGTTTCATTGTCGGATGAGCAGGCGCCCATGGCCATGATGAGCGAGGTCGATGCCAACAGTGCGAACAGACGTTTCGTCACAGTCGTGCGGTGCAGTGTCATGCCGTTTCCTTCATGAAAATCGAATGATGATTCCTATGCTGAGCTCTGATTGTAATATCTGGACGTCAAAAAGGGCTGGATATGCGTGTGAACCATACATATCCAGCCCTTGATTCTGCTATCGGCCGTTCAGCCGAAGGTTATTCGGCTGAGGATTATTCGGCCAGAGCCTTGGCGAGATTCTCGTCCAAAGCGTTCATGAAGCCTTCGGTGTCAAGCCAGGCCTGATCCGGACCAACGAGCATGGCGAGATCCTTGGTCATCTGGCCGCCTTCAACGGTAGACACGATGACCTTCTCCAATGTTTCGGCGAAATACTTGACTTCTGGAGTGTTGTCCAAGTCGGCGCGGTGCTTGAGACCGCCGGTCCAAGCAAAAATCGATGCGATCGGATTGGTGGAGGTCTTCTCGCCCTTCTGCCAGCGACGGTAGTGGCGGGTCACGGTGCCGTGTGCGGCCTCAGCCTCGACGGTCTGGCCGTCAGGGGTCATGAGCACGGAGGTCATGAGGCCGAGAGAGCCGAAGCCTTGCGCCACGGAATCGGACTGCACGTCGCCATCATAGTTCTTGCAGGCCCAAATGTAGCCGCCATGCCACTTGAGGGAGCTGGCCACCATGTCGTCGATCAGACGATGCTCATAGGTCAGGCCCGCTGCGGCGTACTTGTCTTTGTATTCGTTTTCGAACACTTCGGCGAACGTATCCTTGAACTGGCCATCATAGGCCTTAAGAATCGTGTTCTTGGTGGAAAGATATACCGGATAACCGCGCATCAGACCATAGTTAAAGCAGGCGCGGGCGAAACCACGGATGGAATCGTTCACGTTGTACTGCACCTGGGCCACGCCGCCGTCGGCGCCATAGTTGTACACGACATGCTCGATCGGCTCGGAACCATCTTCCGGAGTGAAGGTGACGGTGAGCGTGCCTGCCCCCGGAACCTTGAAATCAGTGGCCTTATACTGGTCGCCGAACGCATGGCGGGCTACTACGATCGGCTTGGTCCAGCCGGGAACCAGGCGCGGAACATTGCTCATCACGATCGGCTCGCGGAAGATGGTTCCGCCGAGAATATTGCGGATGGTGCCATTGGGGGACTTCCACATCTTCTTTAGGCCGAATTCCTTGACACGCGCCTCGTCCGGTGTGATGGTGGCGCACTTCACGCCGACATGTTCACGCTGGATGGCCTTCGCCGCGTCGACGGTCACCTGATCATCGGTGGCATCGCGGTTTTCGATGCCGAGATCGTAATATTCGAGATCCACGTCGAGGTATGGAAGGATCAGGCGATTCTTGATGTCTTTCCAGATGACGCGGGTCATTTCGTCGCCGTCGAGTTCGACGACCTTGCCTTCGACCTTGATTTTGGCCATATGTTGCCCTCCTGTCGGGATTGAAGGTGATAAGTTCCTGTCTTATAACAAACGTGTTAACGACACCTGTTAATGTCCAAAAAACTGGGAGACGGCAGGTGACACGCTCTTGCGTACTGTCATTGCTGAGCATTAGCCTTGAAAACATGTCTCAGGAAATTGAAATCGGTTTGGGCAAGAAGGGCCGTCTGGCATACTCTCTGGACGACGTTTCCATCGTTCCCTCCCGTCGTACTCGCGATCCGCAGGATGTGTCCACTTCTTGGCAGGTTGACGCTTATGAATTCGATGTGCCGGTCATCGGCGCGCCGATGGATTCGGTGACCAGCCCGGCCACCGCCATCGCCATGGGCAAGATGGGCGCGCTCGGTGTGCTCGACCTCGAAGGCTTGTGGACCCGCTACGACGATCCGCAGCCGCTGCTCGACGAAATCGCCGAGCTGCCGGCCGAACGCGCGACCGAGCGCATTCAGCAGATCTACGCCGAGCCGATCAAGCCGGAGCTCATTGTCGAGCGTCTGCATGAGATTCGTGACGCCGGCGTCACCGTTGCGGGCGCCCTGTCCCCGCAGCGCACGCAGGACTATTATTCGACCGTGCTCGAAGCGGGCGTCGACCTGTTCGTCATCCGTGGCACGGTTGTTTCCGCCGAGCATGTCTCCCAGGATCACGAGCCGTTGAACCTGAAGAAGTTCATCTACGATTTGGATGTGCCCGTCATCGTCGGTGGCGCCGCCAACTATACCGCGGCTCTGCATCTGATGCGTACCGGCGCGGCCGGCGTGCTTGTCGGCTTCGGTGGCGGCGCGGTATCCGCGAACCGCAACACCATCGGTGTCCACGCTCCGATGGCCACCGCCATCGCAGATGTGGCGGAAGCACGCCGTGACTACATGGACGAATCCGGCGGCCGTTACGTCCAAGTGATCGCCGATGGCGGCATGGGCGACTCCGGCAGCTTCATCAAGGCGTTCGCGCTTGGTGCCGATGCCGTGATGCTTGGCTCCCCGCTGGCTCGTGCCAAGGAAGCTCCGGGCAAGGGCATGCATTGGGGTGCCGAGGCCCGTCATCAGACGCTTCCGCGCGGTTTCCGCACGAATGTCGGCACCGTCGGCACTCTGGAAGATATCATGTTCGGCCCCAGCCACAATGCGGACGGCACCACCAATTACATTGGCGCGCTCCGTCGTGCCATGGCGACCACCGGCTATGTCGATCTCAAGAGCTTCCAGCGTTGCCCAGTCACGGTCGCTCCGACCCGCTGAACGAGCTTTGCGGTAAAGTCTGAATAACGGTTCATTGATCCTGCAGCGTCATGCTGCAGGATCTTTTTTGTTATGTTTCCCCGGCTAAGAAAGTCAGGTTGGAATGATTAAGTTATACATCGCAAATGAAGTAGCGGAGGTGAGATGAATGGCAGCGCGTAGAAGTGGCGATCCCCGACGTTTGGACCCGTTGTCCGGACGATTCACGGATTACATCGTGATCGATACGGAAACAACCGGATTGAGCGTGCGCAAAGGCGCCAGGCTCATTGAGATCGGCGCGGTCAAAATTCACAACGATGAGCTGGTCGACGAATTCGACCAGCTCATCAACCCGTTCGAACACGTCCCGTCAAGAATCACTGGTTTGACGGGAATCGACGATGGCATGCTGCTCGGCAAACCGGATGTGCGTGAAGTCATGGATGAGTTCGCGCGCTGGTGTTCGGACACAGCCGTGGTCATGGCGCACAATGCATCCTTCGACATGTCGTTCCTCGACAATGCTGTACAGCTCGCTTACGCGGAGCGGGACGCGCGCTTCGCACACCATTTCGTCGACACATTGGACCTCAGCCGCCGGCTGCATCCGGAAAAACGAACCCACAAGGTTTCCACCCTCATCGTCGACTACCACATCGCCGACATGGAGGAGCACCGCGCATTGTCCGACGCCAAGCAGGAGTGGATGCTGTATCGCGCCATGCGTGACGAGGCCGAGCTGCTCGGCATGCTCTGACAGCCTAACGTCGTTCGAATACTTCGATCCGGTATTCTCCCCACAGGTGTCTGTTGATTTGTGGATGGATTATTTGTTCGACTTCGTGCCGCAGCAGGCGTCATCTCCGCTGGCGGAGAGCACTGCGTTGGGAGCGAAGTTCAGAGTGAAACCACTCTGTTGTTGGGAGACGTTGGCTGAATCGAATTTGGCGTCATTCGTGATATTTGTCCTCTGCGAGGGCCCTGTCCCGGTTAGGGCCTGCGTGGAGGTTTGCCCGAATTGTTCGCCGTCGTTAAGGTCGTCGGAATATTCTTTGCGCCCATAGTAGAGGTCGGTATCCAGCTGATGCTCGGTCTGCGCGACGATTACTGCGGTAATTGCATTGGACCAGATGGAACCCACCGCACCGACATAATCGGTATGGCCTTTGAAAGCAATTCCTGATGCCGAATATTGTTGCAAGCAGCACGCGTGTAGTAAACCCTGCATTTTTCTTACGTTTGAGGAACGATAGGACGGCGAACAGGATCGCGGCTACGCCGAGCACGATTCAATCGTATGAGATATTTGACATTATTGTTGTTCCCCTCCCAAGAATGATGATGCGTTACGTGGGATACCCCCACGTTCATGTCGGACATCAATCTATCCGCTCACTCTTCGGCGCAACGCCTTGTGGCTATTGCCGTTTTATATAGTCGTTTATCAGACGGCAGTCATTACAAGGCGTACAGGCTGACGTTCCAGTGTTCCGCAAGTCGCTCCAAGACGTGGTTGTTTTGCGTTTAGGGAGGGCTCGTTTTAATATGGGGCGTCGGATAACTGGCTTCGTGTCTGAATTTGTTAGGTCCTGAGGAATTGGAGATTAGACATGGCATTAAGCGCCGCGATTATTCTTGCGGCGGGTGAGGGTACCCGCATGCGTTCCAACAAGCCGAAAGTGTTGCACACTTTGGCTGGAAAGACGTTTTTGAACCGTGTGATGGATTCCGTGGCAGCGCTCGACCCTGAAACGTTGGCCGTGGTCGTGCACTACCAGGCGGAACGAGTCGCCGAAGCGGCCCGCTCCTACAATGAGCGTGTCACCATTGTCGACCAGGATGACATTCCCGGCACCGGACGAGCCGTGCAGTGCGCCATGACGCAGTTGAAGGAGCAAGGCGGGCTTGACGGCTCGGTGCTGATCGCAGCTTCAGATATGCCGCTGCTCGACGCCGACACGTTGAACCAGCTGCTTGCCTTCCATGAGCAAAGCGGCAATGGTGCCACCGTGCTCACCACCATTCTTGACGATCCTACCGGCTATGGCCGCATCATTCGCGACAGTGAAGGCAACGTGCTGCGCATTGTAGAACAGAAGGACGCCAACAGCAGCGAACTAGCCGTGCACGAAGTGAATACGTCCGTCTACGTGTTCGACGCCAAACTGCTGGATGAAGCGATCGCCAACCTCAAATCTAACAATGCTCAGGGCGAATTCTACCTGACCGACGCGCTCGAAACCGCCAAAGCCAACGGTGCCGTTGGTGCGTTCGCCGCCCCCGACCCGTTGAGCGTCGAAGGCGTCAACGACCGCGTGCAGCTTGCGGCGCTTGCCAAAGCCCACAACAAGCGCGTCTGCGAGCGTTGGATGCGTGAAGGTGTGACCATTCTCGACCCTGAAACCACGTGGATCGAAGATGACGTGCGCATCGAACGTGATGCCGTGATCCTTCCAGGATGCTTCCTCGAAGGCAACACGGTGATTGGCGAGGGTGCGCAGGTCGGTCCATACACGACGCTTATCAGCGCGGTCATCGATGCCGACGCCCGTGTGGAGCGTTCCCGCGTGCAGGAAAGCCACATTGGCCGCGCCGCCAACATCGGCCCGTGGACGTACTTGCGCCCGGGCAACGATCTTGGTGAAGAATCCAAGACCGGTGCCTTCGTGGAAATGAAGAAGGCACACATCGGCAACGGCACCAAGGTGCCGCATCTGAGTTATGTGGGCGACGCCGACTTGGGCGAGCATACCAACATCGGCGGCGGTACCATCACCGCCAACTATGATGGCGTGCACAAGCACCACACCACCATCGGATCGAACGTGCACGTCGGTGCCGGCAACCTGTTCGTGGCTCCTGTCGAAGTCGGCAGCGGCGTCACTACCGGCGCTGGTTCCGTGGTTCGCCACGACGTTCCGGACGATTCCATGGTCTATTCCGAAAACACACAACATGTAGTAGAGGGCTGGAAGCCCGAATGGGAGCGCTGAATATGCCGGCAGTACAAGATTCCATCGACGCCATCCGCATCGCCGCAGCCGCGGCTGACCGTATGAAGGCCACTGACCTCGTAGCCTTCGACGTCACCGAACCATTGGCCATCACCGATGCGATGCTCATCGCCACCGCTTCGAACGAACGTCAGGTGCTGTCCGTCGCAGAAGAAATCGAAAAGGACCTGTATCTCAAAAGCGGAAAGCGCCAGCCGCGTTCCCGCGAAGGCCTGACCGAAGGCCAGTGGGTGCTGCTTGATTACGGTGATTTCGTGATTCACGTCATGCATCAGGAATCCCGCGACTTCTACCGTCTTGAACGCCTGTGGAAGGATTGCCCAAGCATCGACCTGCAGCTCGAACATCCTGAAACCTCCGACGAAGAGACCACGGAAACCGCGGAATAACACGTACGAACATGCCTTCACGTTTGAATGCGGAAGGCATGTTTTCATATTAAGCGAAACAGTATTCGCAAATTCCATCATCGAGAAAGCAACGGAGAATAGCAGCATGCCTCGAAACGTCGAACTTGAGCATAACAGCGCAGTACCGGAACATGTGCACGCCATCACACTGGTGCGTCACGGGCGCACCGCCTATAATGCGCAACATCGTCTGCAAGGCCAGATCGACATTCCCCTCGACGAAGTCGGCCAGTGGCAGGTTCGTCAAACAGCGGTCGCATTGCGTGAACTGTATGTTGACCGTCGCCCCGATATTCCGAACCGGCTGGTCGTGTGCTCTGATCTAGGGCGTGCCTCTGCCACGGCGCATGCATTTGCCGATCCGCTCGGGCTGGAGGTACATCCGGACGCCCGCGTGCGCGAACGTAGCTTCGGAGACTGGGAGGGCATTCCCGTCGAGGAGCTTGCGCAACGGTATCCGGAAGACTATCGTTCCTGGGCCGAGTTCCGCGGCGGTGAACTTAAATACGGTGCGGAACCCAAGGAAGAGGTGGGACGTCGTGGCGTTGAGGCATTGAACGATTGGGCGTTCCGTGCCGGATCCGACACGGATCTGTACGTGTTCTCGCATGGTGCATGGATTTCCCAAACGTTGCAGACGCTTCTGGGCATGGTGGATGTGCATGGCGATTTCGCCGACATTTTGTCGATGCGCAACGCTCACTGGGTGCGGCTCATTCCATTGGAGATCGGTTCCACATTGCGTTGGCGTTTGATGGATTACAACCATGGTCCCGCCATTGCCGATTCCGAGGAATGGGAGCATCCCAATCTGTAGCCAGTCTGTGAGTGTCGTCACGTGATGGCTGGTCACTGTTTTTCAAGCTTTTCACAGAATCGCCAGTACTTTCATAGCGAAATTAGCTATCGTCATGGCTTGTGAAAAACTTTTTTAAGGGAATCTCTTTTTCGTCGATTTGCGCGGGCGCGCTGGCGGCGGTCACGTCATTCCTGCTTTCTGCGAAAATCGGTATCGCGGGATCGGTGATTGGCGTGGCTGCGGGCTCGGTTGTTTCCGCGGTTGCCACGCAGGTGTACAAGAACGTTTTAAAGGTGTCGGGGGAGAAGATCCAACAAGCCGTGCCGTTACCGTCAAGTAGTGATGCTGCTGCGGATGAAACGCAAGTGCTTGGCTCTTCCACGAAGGGTGACGAGACGAGGATTATCGGATCGTCTCCTGTTGCGTTGGATGCCACGATGGTATCGTCTGATGATGCGACTGCGGTAGCACCGTCCATCTCGACGCGCGTCATTTCCTCCGAGCAGGAGGATGAGGATGCTACCCGCGTGCTTAGTGATATTGCCGGAGCGGGGGAGACCTCCGTGTTTCCGAACGGGCATCGTGGCGTCGGTAGCGCTAGCATCGCCAGAGGAAAATCCACTGCTCGTAGCGCGCGCGATGTCCAAGTGCAGCATGCGGGGCAACGTTCCTCGAATTGGTTGCATAACAAATATGTTCCGGTGATCATCGCATTCGTCAGCGCTCTGGTTGGTGTGGGAGTGAGCGCGGGATTGATTCTCGCTTTCACCGGCGGTCAGGGAACGGATACCGTGGTGCGTAACGTAGTGCATGAGAAGGTTGTACCTTCGTATGAAAACACTGGCGATTCCGGATCCGGTAATGAGCAGACTCCTGTGCAGAAGCCCAAGTCCGATTCCACGGATTCGAATGATGAAACCACCACGGACGGCAACGACAAGACCACCAGCGGTTCCACTGACTCGTCCACTTCCAATGGCACGTCAAGCAATACCACCAGTGGTTCCACGTCCGGAAACATCGGATCGTCATCTGATAATTCCAGCAACGGTCCCAGCCAGACCGGAACGGACTCGTCCAACGGTACCGGCTCGAACGGAGGCACGTCCGGCACCACTGGTGATGGTTCATCATCGGGAACTGGAAGTAGCGGCACTGACGGATCGACAAGTACTGGCACATCGGGATCCACCGACGGTACTGCCGGTTCGACAGGAGGTGCAAGCAGAAACTAGCGTTACTGGTGTTGCCCTTTCCGTGTCGCCCGCCTAGTGTGATTGCGTATGGCAGATTACATATGGCGATTTCCTGATGCGGGCGACACGCCGTAAGTTGCATGGTTCATGTCTGTGATGTACCTTGTATGAGGTTTGCAGAGCAGACTTTGGGGCTATGGCGCAGCTGGTAGCGCATCTCCATGGCATGGAGAGGGTCAGGGGTTCGAATCCCCTTAGCTCCACGGACAGGGTTTTCAGAGGAATCTGGAAACCCTTTTTTCATGCGAAAACGGCGGAATTCCAACGATTTCAAGCCCTACGGTAGCGATGCTAAAAGTCTACAGAAATTCAAAAAACCAACAAAATGTATACCTGAACGTGTCTCATAAAAACATAGGGGTATGGTCCAAATAAACCGCACCTCCGATCATCGAATCTGTATTTCTTCAGTCCAACAATCGGGGTGTGGTTCACAGCAAAGTGCGGAACAGGTGCTATCTCTCCTGAATTCGGTTTCAGGTGGAACTCGTATGTGATGTTATTCACATTGGGCGAACATGCGTTGTGGGGTTTCTTGCCGTAATCTGAAAGCATGTCCGCATTCCATGGGCATGCAAACGAAAGGACGGCATCATGGCAGATCTCACCGATGAGATGAAGGAATTCCTCAACAGCAACCTCGCATGGGTGGCCACTATCAGCAAAGAAGGCCAGATTGATCTCGGACCGAAAATGAGCACGTTCATCATCGATAGCAGCCATATCGGCTACCACGAGCGCACCGCTGGCCAAACATACCGTAACCTGCTTGACGGCAGCGATCTGGTCGTCGCAGTCGCCAATCTTGAACAGAAGAAAGGCTACCGTTTCCGCGGCAACGTCGTACTCCATTCCGACGATGCGATCTATGACGAGCAGGTCAAGGTCGCCGAGGAACGCGGCACGAAAAAGCCGGTGACCATTCCGGTTTTGGAGATCACGGAAATTCAGGATCTCACCCCGGGCGCTACGGCAGGCAAAACCATCGTCAAGGACTGATCAGTTCCATACTGAACCAGTCGAAACGACAATATCGGAGAACCGCAGACGGGACTGTATGTCCGGTCTGCGGTTCGCTGTTATCGGAACGGAAGATCGCGAATCTACAGCATATCGTTCACAGCGGTTCGACCATGGATTCCTATACGGCAGCTGCATGCATGGGCTGTGGATAAGTGTGGATAAGTGTTCGCTCATCCACTTATCCACAGATTTTCTTACGGAGGTGGCGGGCGAATATTGGTTTCTGCCATGCTGGTCTGCACGCATAAGCGAAGACGCCTATGCGACAACCAACAACCAAAGAAGGTGAACCATGACACAACGCACCATACGCCGCCGATGCGCAGCATTCCTCGCCATTGGCGCGATGGCGGCCCTCGCCATGCCGAGCACGGCCCAAGCTGCTCCACAATTGGCCGATCTGGACGCCAAACAGTCCATGAGCGTGAAAGCAAGCAACGGGGAAAGACTTGAAGGCAAGGACCTCCACGCCATCCAACTCGCCACATACACTGCGGCAAGCGTGGACGACAACACGATTGTCGGCTACGATCTGACCACGAACACAGCATTGGCGTCAGACATCACCGCAGCGGCCAAAACAGCCGGAGCCACCGACGCGAACCTCACCATCAACGGCAAAAACGATCCGATGGTGTGGGTGGTGAAGAATCTGACCGACTCACGCAGCGATCCGTGGAGCGGAAAGCTACGCAACTTCTGCAATAGCCTTGCCAAACAAACCAACTTCGCCAAACAGGAGGGAACGGCGGTCGCCACGCTCAGCCAAGACAAAACCACCATGTCGACCGGCAACGTGCTCGTGCCGGGAATCTACGCCATCGTGGACCGTACGCCGGCAACAACCACGCCAAGCGGCGGAACCGCCGTCAAAACAACCGCGTCCATCATGATGATGAACGGCACCGCGGTCAACGGCATCAGCCAACTGCGCACGGCCAGTGGCACGACCTTGACGCTCGGGCAGGTGATCTACAAGGTATCCAGCGTGGAAACACCCGATAAAAAAGTCAACGTCGGCAGCACGTGGAAAGACAGCGCATCCGAAGCGATAGGCAAGAATCTGACCTACCGCGTGACGCAGAAAATTCCCAACTGGACAGGCTACGACCACTACTATCTTGCGTTGAACGACACGCTCGGCACAGGCCTCGACTATGGTTCGCTCACTTCAATCACCGTCGGCGGCAAAGCATTAGCAAGCACGTTCTACAAGGAAAACGTCAACGGCAAAACCATCAGCTGGCTGTTCGGCATCAACGGAGACATCCTCGCCTCGGACGCATCAAAGGCAGCCCTACCGGTCGGCGCGACGATCACCGTCACCTACACGGCCCGACTCAACGGCAGCGCGGTCATCGGCAGCCCCTGCAACGTCAACTCCATCGACCTGGAATACTCCCACAACCCCAACGCATGGCAGGACCACAACAACCAGCCCGGCAACGAAGTCAAAGTCTGCACTGGCGAAATCGCATTGCGCAAGGTCGACACCAAAAACCAAAAGCTCACCGGCGCGAAATTCACCATCGCCCAAGGCGCCAGCGACAAAACACCTTTGAAACTCGTGTCACTCGGCAACGGCAACTACCGCCTCGCCACCAGCGGCGACACCACAACCACCACCACGTTCGAAGCCGGAGAAACCAAAATCCAAGGACTCAAAGGCGAATACACCATCACCGAAACACAAGCGCCCCAAGACTACTCGTCGCTCATGCTGCCCAGCGCGGTCGTCACCGTCAACATTGACGACGCCACCATGACGTGGAGCATCGACGTCAAATCCGATCCCAACAACCTCATCAAAAAAGATGATAGTCACACCGTGGTCGTCACCAACATCCGCACCATCACCGAAATACCGTTGACCGGCGCGGCAGGATTGACCATGCTTTTCAGCATCGCAGCGATCCTCTTCATAGGAGGCATCGTAATGCTGCGCATGTGCAAATCAGCCGACGACCGCTAACCGGCATCCAACGATAGGAAACACATGACGGTTCCCACACACGGCAAACCCCGACACAAAAGCACGTCGGCAAAACACAACATCATCCGATGGTGCGTGGGAACCGCCATGCTCACCGCAACGGCACTCATCATCAGCATCCCCCTGATTATGCGCGCCGAAGACAACATCCAACAAGCAGCCAACGTCAAAGCGTACGCAGCCACCATCGCCAACACCACAAACACGGCAATACAAGAAAGCAAACGGCAGGCGAAACTCTACAACGCACGCCTCGCCAACCGAACCGAACCCCAAACAGATGATCCGGCAGACAGCTCAACTGATAGCCAGACAAAACATGAAACCCCAACACAAAACCCCATCGAATACAACCAACAACTCGTCATCCCACCCAGCGACGTCATGGCAACCATCAACTACCCAAAACTCGGAATCAACCTACCCATACGCCACGGAACAAGCGAACAAGCGCTCGCCATCGGCGCCGGACACTGGGTGGGAACATCCCTGCCGATCGGGGGAGCAGGAACCCACACCGTCATCACCGCACACCGAGGCCTCGCCGACAAACTCATGTTCACCAAACTCGACCAAGCCCGCGAAGGCGATGAATTCACCATCACCACCCTCGGTGAAACCCTCACCTACCAAGTGCAAACCATCCGCACCATCACCCCCGACGATTTCACTTGGATAAACAAGCGCGACAACACCGCCGATCAGGCCACGCTCATGACCTGCACCCCATACGGCATCAACACACACCGACTCCTCGTCACAGGAACACGCATCCCAAACCACGACGAATGCCCGCCCGAAACAGGCTGCCTCACCGACGGAACACTCGCCATCACAGCGTTCGCGCTCACCACCGTATGGGCAATCATTATCGCGCTCGCACGCCACAGTTACAATGAGATGCATGATCGACGAAGTATTGTTCCTACGTCACGGACGCACCGCCTACAACCTCGCAAGACGGCTGCAAGGCCAAATCGACATTCCCCTCGACATCGTCGGCAGGTGGCAGGCCGACCAAAGCGCTTATGAACTCGCCAGAACATACTATTGGGCGAAAGTCGCGCACCTCGCTGACCATAATGACGAACTCGCCCAACCCGCGTACGAGGGCGCGTATTTCGCCGATCTCAACGAAATCAACGAGGCACCGGCCGCAAGCCGACGCATGTTCGTCGTGTCGTCAGACCTTTTCCGCGCCCAACAGACCGCCCACGCCATCGCCGACCTTCTCGGACTTGACGTAGCTCTCGACCCGCGTCTGCGCGAACGCAGCTTCGGCGAATGGGAGGGCATGACCCGTGAGGAGATTCTCGAACAGTACGCCGAAGACTACCATTCATGGCGCGCCCACACTGGAGGCGAAACCAAGCATGGCGTCGAAAGCCGTCGGCATACCGGCCAGCGTGGTGCCCAAGCCATCCGAAGCATCATCGCCGAGCATGCCGGCGATTCCGCGCCAACCACGCTGCTCGCCGTCGGCCACGGATCATGGATCGTGGCCACCGTCGCCGTATTGCTCGACATGGATCCGGATGATCTCAACAATCTCGGCGCCATGCGCAACGCCTTCTGGACGCGGATGAGCGTCAATGCAAGCCGTGGCCCCGCCGAACCTGACACATGGCAGTGGAAGCTCGACGCCTTCAACCAAGGCCCGTCCATCGCCGCGCTTACGGACTGGGAGAACGGTCCGAAGGAATTGCACGGCCCGAACATGCCGTTGTGGAAGCCCATCATGCAGTGATATGCAGTGGCATGCGGTAGCTCACGGTGGCCGTTGCTCACCGTGGGCGCATGCGGTGAACATGAATTCTCGATGAAATCTCCGGCTCGTGGTCGGTTAGCTCCCAAGGTTGGACTATTCTAAATAAGGTTGTTTGCCCGAATGATCCAAGAACGGTCCCAAAAGACTGATTGCAGGAGACGTTGGATTCGGGCTACCGTACAGCGATAGAACGTTGGAAAGCGCGAAAGGCGGGTGAGAGACATGTTGAGAATGTTCAGAACGATTAACGGCCAGGTGGAGCAGATCCAAAAACCAGAAAACGGGTCCTGGTTATGCCTTTCGGATCCGACCGATGTGGAGCTCGCCAACGTTTCCATGGAAACCGGCGTCGATCTCGCCGACTTGCGCGCCCCGCTTGATGACGAGGAACGGTCCCGTGTGGACGTGGAAGACGATTACACGATGATCATCGTTGACATTCCAACCGTCGAGGAGCGTGGCGGGCGAGACTGGTACGAGACCATCCCGTTGTCGATCATCATCACGCAGTCGGCCATCATCACCGTCTGTATGCAGGACACTCCAGTGCTGCACCCGTTCATGGAAGGCACGATCCGCGGTTTCAACACGTATATGAAAACACGTTTCATCCTGCAGATCCTGTACCGCAACGCCACCATGTATCTGCGGTATCTTCGCATCATCGACCGTGAAAGCGACAAGCTCGAACTCAAACTGCGTCATTCCATGCAGAATCGTGAGATCCTCATGCTGCTCGAGTTGAGCAAGACGTTGGTCTATTTCACCACGTCGCTCAAGTCGAACGAAATCGTGATGGAAAAGCTGACCACGCTGCCGCGCATCAAGCAGTATCCGGAAGACGAAGATCTGCTCGACGACGTCATCACCGAAAACAAGCAGGCTATCGAGATGGCCAACATCTACAGCGGCGTTCTAGCCAACATGACCGACGCGTTCGCGTCAATCGTGTCGAACAATCTGAACAACGTGATGCGCATCTTCACGATCATCTCCATCACGCTGTCGATTCCGACATTGATCTTCTCGATGTACGGCATGAACTTCCAGGAGGGCATGCTCGGCATGCCGTTGACAGACAAGCCGTGGGGCTTCGCCGTGATCATCGGAATCTCGCTGGTCGTTTCGGCCATTGTCACCTGGTTCCTGACACGTTCACGCATGTTCAAGTAGAATCGCGTAGAATCGCGCGTATGTCACGTCTGTCACGAAATATCGCGGCGCTGGTATGCGCCGCTTCGGTCGTATTGGGCACGAGCGCGTGCGGTACTTCCATTTCCGTCGTCACCAATGGTCTTGCTCAAGGGCCGACCATTGCGATTGGCGTGGCCGCGGACCAGCCGGGATTGGGTTTTCTGCATGGGGGAGAGTATTCGGGCTTCGATATTTCCGTGTCGCAATACGTGGCGAACACGTTGGGATTCGCGCAAAAACAGATCGTGTTCAAACAGGTGTTGCCGTCGACGCGCGTTTCGTCGCTTGAAGACGGCACTGTGGACATGGTGGTCGATGCTTTCGCAGCTGATGACGTTCAGGATGGTGAGGTTGAGCTTGCAGGACCGTATCTGACCGTGCATGCGGCATTGCTGGTGCGTTCCGACAGTGCGGGAACCATCACCGGAATCGACGATCTTGCTGGAAAAACGATATGCGTGGCCAAAGACGGAATGCCCGCCGATAGCGTGCGAAATCTTGCGGAAGGTGTGACCGTGAGCGAACGCGACACGTATCCGCAGTGCGAAACGGCATTGATGATCGGGCAGGCGGACGCCATTGCGGCCGACGACGCCATAGCGGCGGGCCTCGCATCCAACAGGGGAGGTGGGTATCTTAAGGTCGTGGGCGAAACGTTCGGCGAACGCTCGTATGCGATCGCGGTCAAACCCGGCCAATCCACGCTTGCCAAACAGGTCGACTCCGCATTGCAGTCCATGATGGACGACGGCTCGTGGAAGCAGGCCATGGACGAGATGAAACAGTCGATTGGCTACGTTCCTGACATGTCGATCAACCCTCCCGCGATAACGCGCTCAGCGGCGTCGGAAGGCTGACGGGCCTCGCCTTGCGCGACGCTTTGCGAAACGCTTCTTGCATAATGATTGACGCCTTGCGAAGTGTCCAGTTGCGCGGCTAGTTTCATGCATTATGAGTGACATTGAGAAAAGCGCGCAGGCGCAGTCGAACGAACCAGCCGAGCCGTCGTTCCGTTACAATGCGGATCTGGCTCAGGGCATTGAGGAAAAATGGCAGAAGATTTGGGATGACGAAGGCACTTTCTGGGCTGCGAACGTCAACGGCGATCTGAAGGACGGCAAGGGACGCAACGCCGAAGGACGCCCGTCGTATTTCGCGATGGACATGTTCCCGTATCCGTCGGGCAAGGGTCTGCATGTGGGTCACCCGTTGGGCTACCTTGCCACCGATGTGGTCAGCCGCTACCATCGTATGAAGGGCGAGAACGTGCTGCACGCCATGGGCTATGACGCCTTCGGCCTGCCGGCCGAGCAGTATGCGGTCCAGACCGGCCAGCATCCGCGCATCACCACCGAGCAGAACATCGCCAACATGCGTCGCCAGCTGCACCGCATGGGCCTGAGCTTCGACAACCGTCGTTCCTTCGCCACCATCGATCCGGGCTACGTGCGTTGGACCCAGTGGATCTTCTCCAGAATCTATGATTCCTGGTACGACGAGGATGCCACCAATCCGTCTGGTTCCAAGGGCTGCGCACGACCGATCAGCACGCTGGTGGAGCAGTTCGAATCCGGCGAGCGTGAGATTCCGGGATTCGCGGGCAAGCAGTGGGGAGACCTGAGCGAAGCCGAGCAGGCTGACGTGCTCAACGACTTCCGTTTGGCCTACATCTCCAAGTCCCCGGTGAACTGGTGCCCGGGTCTGGGCACGGTGCTCGCCAACGAGGAGGTCACCGCCGAAGGCAAGTCCGAACGCGGCAACTTCCCGGTGTTCCAGCGCGAGCTGCGCCAATGGTCCATGCGCATCACCGCATACGGCCACCGTCTGATCGAAGATCTTGATGGCATCGACTGGCCGGAGAAGGTCAAGCTCATGCAGCGAAATTGGATCGGCGAATCCCACGGCGCTTCCGTACATTTCGAGGTCGAAACCCCGAACGGCGTCAAAGACATGGAAATCTACACCACCCGTCCCGACACCCTGTTCGGCACCACGTTCGCCGTGGTCTCTCCGGAACATCACCTGCTCGAAGACGTTCCCGCCGAATGGCCGGCCGAGACTCCGGAAGACTGGAAGGGCGGCTATGCCACTCCGGTCGAGGCGGTGAAGGCCTATCGCTTGGCTGCGGAAGCCAAGACCGCCAAGGACCGTGTTGACGAGGCTGGCGAGAAGACCGGCCTGTTCACCGGCCTGTACGCCATCAACCCAATCACCGGAGCCAAGCTGCCGCTGTTCACCGCGGATTACGTGCTCATGGACTACGGCACCGGTGCCATCATGGCCGTGCCGGGCGGCGACCAGCGCGATTACGATTTCGCGGTCAAGTTCGGCCTGCCGGTCATCTACACCGTGCAGCCGCTGGTCGAATCCGGCGACGATCTGGCCAACTATGAAGGCAAGGCGCCGTTCATCTCCCACGACGGCATCGTCATCAACTCCTCCGTGGACGCCACCCGCGCCAAGGGCGACGCGTTGAGCCTCAACGGCCTTCGCGTGGACGAGGCCATCGACAAGGTGAACGCATGGCTGGAAAAGGCCGGTGTCGGCAAGGGCACGGTCAGCTACCGTCTGCGCGACTGGCTGTTCAGCCGCCAGCGTTATTGGGGCGAACCGTTCCCAATCGTCTATGGCGCGGACGGTACTCCGCACTTGCTGCCGGACGACCAGTTGCCGATCAACCTGCCGGATGTGCCGGACTATAGTCCGAAGACCTTCGATCCGGAAGACGCCGAATCCAATCCTGAAGCTCCGCTGAGCCGCAACGAGGATTGGGTGAAGGTCGAACTCGACTTGGGCGACGGCAAGAAGACCTACTATCGCGACACCAACACCATGCCAAACTGGGCCGGCTCCTGCTGGTACTACATGCGCTACCTCGACCCGACTGACACCGAACACATGGTCGAGAAGAGCGAGTTCGACTATTGGATGGGTCCGAACCACAATGAGACCACCGGCAAGTCCGGCGGCGTGGATCTGTACATCGGTGGTGTGGAACATGCCGTGTTGCACTTGCTGTACTCCCGTTTCTGGCATAAGGTGCTGTTCGACCTCGGTTTCGTCGATTCCGCGGAACCATTCCACAAGCTGTTCAACCAGGGCATGATCCAGGCGTACGCCTACACCGATGACCGTGGCCAGTACGTGCCGGCCGCCGAAGTGGTGGAAGGTCCGGCCGGTGCCAACGGCGAGCCAACTTTCACTTGGAACGGAGAGCACGCCAACCGTGAGTTCGGCAAGATGGGCAAGAGCCTGAAGAACATCATCACGCCGGACGACATGTATTCGAACTACGGTGCCGACACCTTCCGCCTGTACGAGATGGGCATGGGCCCGCTGGCCGAATCCCGCCCGTGGAACACGCGCAACGTGGTCGGATCCATGCGTTTCCTGCAGCGCCTGTGGCGTAACGTCGTCGATGAGAACACCGGCGAAGTGCACGTTACCGATGGCGAACTCGACACGAAGACGCTGAAGCTGCTGAACAACACGATCGCCGACGTGACCGTGGAAATGGAAGCGATGCGTCCGAACACGGCCATCGCCAAGCTCATCGTGCTCAACAACCACTTGACCAGCCTCAACGAGGTGCCGCGCGCAGCCGTCGAACCGCTGATTCTGATGCTTTCCCCGATCGCCCCGCACATCTGCGAGGAACTGTGGAACAAGCTCGGACACAGCGAGTCGCTGGCGCACGCCGAATGGCCGAAGGCCGACGAACGCTATGTCGGACAGGACACCGTCACCGCGGTCGTGCAGATCAAGGGCAAGGTTCGTGCCAAGCTTGAAGTTTCGCCCGACATCGACCCGAAGGAACTTGAGAAGATGGCGTTGGAAGCCGTCGCCGACCGTCTGGGCGGCAAGGAACCGCGCAAGGTCATCGTCAAGGCTCCGAAGATCGTGTCCATCGTTCCTGCGGAATGATATTTCGAAAAACCTTCGGAACCAACGGCCGCTGACAAGGTTTCCAACAGGATGTGAACCGTTCCCGCATAAGGCGACACACCGAATATGTGGATAACTCGCATCCTCCGACCACAGGGGCCGTTTCGACTGGACAGCATGCCCATGCATCCTCCAATTTGGATGCATGGGCATTACTATTACCCCGCCAAACAGGCGGAACAGGCAGGCCGAGACCACATCGCCGGCCACGCGGCGGCTGCGTGGACTTGGCATGCCCGAAACGCATGAAAGGAACATGCGCAGGCAAAACATTCGCAGCGAACATGTCCCTCCCGCAATCCCTGAAGCATCTGTGGCAATCGCGGCAACTGCAACGCCTGAAATATCCCGTGAACAAACGTCGGAACCTGCGAAACCCTCATTACGGGATCTGGCCGGAGTCAAACCTGCCGACACGCCGACGGAACAGGACGGGCCCAAACGCGATCGTCCACGACTCGTCTTTCAGCCAATCCACGCGATCATCGCCATACTCACCCTGTCGTGCGCGCTGTGCGCAAGTCTGACCATGCTTGTGCAACAGGCCATCCACTACAGCGCGCTTCAGCAGACGCAGATCACGCAATCTGAACAATCTCAGGCGAACGGAACCACGAAAGACGGGGCGTCATCCGCGGCAACAACACCAAACCAGCAGTCTTCCATGGAACAAAACGGCCAGAACAAGCAAACATCCGAACCAACGGAACCTTCCGATCCGGCTGACGGTCTGTTGAATATCAACACCGCCGGATCCAACGAACTGCAAACCTTGAAAGGCGTAGGCCCGGTGACCGCGCAGCGCATCATCGACTACCGCAATCAGATCGGCCGTTTCGACAATGTCGACCAATTGTTGGAAGTCAAAGGCATCGGCGAGAAAACGCTGGCGAAATTCCGAGACCAAGTGTGCGCACGATGAGAGGAAACACGTTCGAGTGGCGGAATAGGGAGCAGGGGAGCAGGGATTGGCGTCTGCTGCCAGCCACCCTGTGCGGGTGGGCGGCGAGTCTGGCCGCACATGCGGGATTCGACTACTGCGTCGAACAGGAAGGCAGACTCGGCATGCTGCCGCTCGTTTTAGTGTTGTCTGTGCCATTGCTGGCATTATTGGGATTGTTGGGATTGCCGTTTATGCGATCGCCTATCCTGCGCCTGCCGGTTGGCGTGCGGCGGGCGGTCGCGGCACGGCATTTCAGCATTATCGTATGCGTGGTCGCGGCGATGGCATGCGCGTCTTCCGCGTTGACCTACGACGTATTGCAATGGAGGGATGCGGCCTCGTACGCGGCCAGAAGCGGCGAAAGCGACGTTGTAACACTGGTACGTACGACATCCCCCGCAGTGAATTCGAACAGACGTGCGAACGATTGCCAGATCGATGCGACGATTTCGACGATCACGGCAAGCCAGGTCACGCAACCAAGCATGATGCGGGTGCGCGTCTATGCGGACCGGCCGGACTGCGGCACACTCAAACAAGGCGGCGAATACCGGATGCGGGGCACGCTCGCCATATCGCAATACGGTACCATGCCGCTATGGCTGACGGACATCGCCTCCGTGGAACGCATACGGGCGCCCAATCCCGCATTGCGTGTGATCGATATGATGCAGCAGGCGTTCTTCGAACAGACGTCACGGCTTTCCGACCAAGGGAAAGTACTTGTTCCCGGACTGACATTAGGCATTCTCGGACAGGATTACATTCCTCCAGACAGCGTCAATGGCAAAACTGGCACCGGTATTGATTCCACATACGCCAATCTGCTTGAAGACGCCTTCCAACGTTCGGGCATACTGCATCTGATGGCAGTCAGCGGCGGGCATCTCGCGGTCGTCGCCACCATAGTGCGCGCCGCCTGCTCGTTCCTGCTACTGCCAAGGCGCGTCACGGCCATCGCCATCGGCATGTCATACATCATGCTGGCAATGTGCGTGTTTCCCTCCGATTCGGTGTCACGCGCCCTGCTGATGGGTTTGGGCGGAGCGGGCTTCCTGTTCCTCGGGCGAAGAACACAGGCTTTGGCCGCCCTCAACTGGACCACTTTAGGCATGCTCATGGCCAATCCGCACATGTCACGCAGCTTCGGATTCGCACTATCATGCACGGCCGTACTCGGCCTCGTACTGTTCGCAGGGCCGTTAAGCGCATGGCTCACGCCGATCATGCCAGCGTTCATCGCGCAAACCATGGCCATGACCATAGCCGCGCAACTGTTCACCCTGCCGATTCAAGTGCTCATTGAACCGGAACTGCCCGTCTACTCCATTCCGGCCAATCTGGTCGTCGCACCCTTCGTGGGCTTTTCCACACTGACCGGGCTTGCCAGCCTCGCCATTTCATGGATACTGCCCAATCTGGGATTCATATTCGCCAGCATCGCCTCCTGGGGCACCGCCATTATGGAACTCATGGCCCTCCACCTCGGGTCAGGAGACCGCGCCACCATTCCATGGACCGGAGGCGCGGGCGGCGCACTGCTGATCATCATCGTCGAAATCGTCGGATATATGGCCGCACGCCTTGTCGGCACACTCTTCACCCGCATCACAACACCGGAACCAAACCTGCCGGGCCGACGCCTCATGCGCAATCCCGTCGAACGGGCGAAAGCATGGGGCGAACGAACCCACAACGCGCTCAAAACCATGAAATGGAACGAATGAATCTTGTCCACCGATACAGCGAGATTGAATACTATGCCGAAACCATCCGCAGCAACCTTCCACCTCATCTATGGAGGCGACCCGTACCTCAACGAGCAAACCGTACGCGACCTGCGACACCAATCGCAACGCAAACACCCCGACGCGGAAACCATCGAACTCGACGCAACCAACGCCGATCATTACGCCTTCGACGAAGCGGTAAGCCCATCACTCCTATCCGAACGATCAATCGTCATCGTATCCAACCTGCAAAACGCCGACGACAGACTCGGCGAAACCATGATCGACTACTGCAAGCAAGCCGTCAACAATCCAACCGAAGCCAGCATCGTCATCTGCCAACATGAAGGCGGCATCAAAGGTAAACGACTCATCGACCAACTCACCAAAGCCGGAGCGGTCAAAGAAGCCGTGGCCGACCTCAAAAAAGCCGACGCAAAACTCAACTTCACCATACAATGCTTCGAACGACGCAACCGACGCATCGAACCCATGGCCGCACAGCAACTCGTAGCCGTGCTCGGCGACAAAACCGGCGAACTCGCAGCCATGGCAGGCCAACTCTGCTTCGACTTCGACGACAATCCCATAACATTGGAACGCGTCAACCAATACCTCACCGCCAACCCCCAAGTAGACGGCTTCCGCGTGGCCGACCTCGCACTCTCCGGACGCTCAGCCGACGCCATCATCGCCATGCGGACTTCGATCGAACAAGGCACCGCGCCAATCGCACTCATCGGAGCGCTCGCCATGAAACTACGCACCATGGCCAAAGCCTCAGCCGTACGCTCCGGCACCATCAGCGAAGCGGAAGCGAAAACCAATTCATGGGTACTGAAAAACGCCACCAGACAGCTCTCCGGATGGACCTCCGACGGCATGAGACGATGCATCCAAATGCTCGCATGGGCCGACGAACAAAGCAAAACCAACGGATCGGACCCTGTCTACGCGCTGGAACGATCCATCGAACTCATCAGCAACAAAGGACGAACCAACTAACATGAACGAGGACAACACCAGCAACAGCGCGGCCAGCGGCACCGCCAAAACCATCACCGTTGAAGCAACAACCGGCGAAGCCATGCACGAACTCGGCAAACACGTCGCGCACCTCGCCCACGGCGGAGACGTCATACTCCTCTCAGGGCCACTCGGTGCAGGGAAAACCACCTTCGCCCAAGGCTTCGGCGCAGGACTCAACATCAGCGAACCCATCGTCTCGCCAACCTTCACCATCGCACGCGAACTCAAAGGTCAATTCCCCAACGGCAACTCCGCCCACCTCATACACGTCGACGCCTATCGACTCGGCGGCAACGCCTACGCCCCAGGCCAAAACGCCGTCGAACACCTACTCGACGAACTCGAATCCCTCGGACTCGACGAAGAACTCGAAGATCCCAGCGACAACACCATCATCCTCATGGAATGGGGAGAACAGATGGCTGCCGCGCTCGCACCGGAACGCCTCGAAATCCACATCGACCGGCCGCTCAACACCGCCGGCACAGGCACAACGGCCAATACGGCCAGCCGCGAACTCACCAGCAACGGCGTACGTACCGTAACCTTCATTCCCGTCGGCGAATCCTGGCAAACCTTCGACATCGCACGCAACAAACGCTAAAACACAACCAACAACCACGATTCCAGCATCGGTTGTACAGTAGTTCCCAGCTTGGTACAAGGAGTTTCCACAAAATGCAGACACTGGTGATCGACACTTCATACGGCTCAACCGTCGGCATGGTCGGACACGACCCCATCGTTGAAACCGACTCACGCACCCACGTCGAAAAACTACAGGTGAACATCGCTACAACCGTCGAACAAGCCGGCCTCAAACCGGGAAACATCGACCGTATCATCGTCGGCATCGGACCTGCACCCTTCACCGGACTGCGCGCGGGAATCGTCGCAGCCAAAGCGCTCGCCTTCGCCACCGGTGCGCGGCTTATCGGGCAGAATGTGCTTTCCTCGCAGGTGCTTGTACGCAACGCGGAGCATGATGGCCGTCATCATCTGACGCTCGCCGTGAACGATGCGCGACGCAAGCAGCTGTATTTCGCATTGCTAGATGGCAGCGGCTATGAGGTTGGTGGCAGCGCAGACGAAGACCATGATGCAAACGTTGAAAACAGCTGTGTGAAAACCCTGATTGACATGGATATCGACTATCCCGAATCGATCGTGAACCGCGTTAACGAAGTGCTGGAACAGCTTCGTCAGTCAGATACGAACGTGGAATATGTGGTCGATGTCATCGGCCATGGAGCGGCGAAATACGTGCAATCGTGGGCAAGTCTTCCCGAAGGCGGCATGGTGAGCGACCATGCGCTGCTTGACGAGGGAGCGTCCGGGCTGGAGCGTTTCGCGGCCTTCGCCACTTCGCAACAGTCTTTGGCGAATCCGGAGCCGATTGAGCCGTTGTATCTGCGCAGGCCGGACGTGTCGGTGCCGAACCCGTTGAAGCATGTGCTCAACCATGCCGGTGCAGAACGTACGGAGTGACGGTACGGCATGATCGTTGACCATACGAACATCGACGAGGAAATCGTTGTGCCACAGATGGCCTCTTTGGAAGCTGACCTGTTCGGCAGGGGAGCGTGGAGCGAGCAGTCTATCCGTCAGGAATTCCGCGCGCCGGCACGCACGTATCTGTTCGATATTGATGATTGCGGGATTGTGGATTGCGCTGCAGCAGATGGGCCAGTTGTCAATGAATCGGCTGCGGCCGATACTGCCGAAAAACAGCCTGTCGTGCGCGGGTATGCCGGTTTCTGGTATGACGGCGACGATGCTGAGATCATGACGATCGGCGTCGGCAGGCAGTTTCAACGGCAGGGAATCGCGGCTTCGTTGATGGAAGCGTTGATTGCGCGGGCGCGCGAACAGGGAGCACAACGCATGTTGCTTGAAGTGCGCGTCGACAATACTCCGGCCTTAGCATTGTACGAACGGTTCGGTTTTGCCAGAATGGGCTTGCGTAAACGCTACTACCAGCCCGAAGGCATCGACGCGTACACCATGAGCCTTGAACTTAAGCCGAGGATTGTCGGCTTCGCAGCAACAGAACAATAAAACAGAACAACCAAACGGAACAGTAAGCAAAGCAGCAAACGGAGCAGCAATGAGCGAACCAATCGTACTCGGCATCGAATCCACCTGCGACGAGACCGCGGCCGCGGTAGTGCAGGGGCGCACCCTGATTTCCAACGTCGTCGCATCCTCCATGGATGAGCACGCGCGTTACGGGGGTGTGATTCCAGAAATCGCGTCACGAGCCCACGCCGAAGCGTTCGTGCCATGCGTTTCCAAGGCGTTGGCTGACGCGAACATGACGTTGTCTGACGTCGATGCGATCGCCGTGTCCGCGGGTCCTGGACTTGCTGGCTGCCTCGCCGTTGGCGTGTCCGGCGCGAAATCTCTTGCCTGGGCGGCGAACAAGCCAATTTACGGCATCAACCATGTGATCGGGCATATTGCGGTCACGCAGCTGCAGTTCGGCCCGTTCCCCGAAGACACGCTCGCCTTGATCGTGTCCGGCGGACACACGTCCCTGCTGCATGTTGAGGATGTTGCGCACCATATTGACGTGGTCGGCACCACGCTTGATGATGCAGCCGGCGAATGCTTCGACAAGGTCGCCCGCCTGCTGGGCTTCCCATATCCGGGCGGTCCGCATATCGACCGTCATGCGCAATTGGGCGACCCACATGCCATCAAAGTTCCGCAAGGGCTCACCCAAGGCAAAGCGGGCCAGCAGCATCCGTACGATTTCAGTTTCTCCGGCGTGAAAACGGCCGTCGCGCGTTGGATCGAGGAACAGCATGCGCAAGGCAATGAGATTCCCGTTGATGACGTGTGCGCGTCGTTGGCGGATTCCGTGGCGACCGTGCTCGCCAAGAAGGCGATGCGCGGCTGCGAGCAGTACGGGTCGAAGACGTTGATTGTAGGAGGTGGCTTCTCCGCGAATTCGCAGCTTCGTGCCAAACTGTTGGAAGTCGGAGTCGAGCATGGGGTAGAGGTGCGTGTGCCGCAGCTCAAACTGTGCACTGACAACGGCGCCATGGTAGCCATGCTGGGCGTCAACCTAGTCGAAGCTGGAGTGGCTCCGTCAAACCTCGACTTCGCCATCGATTCGGCCATGCCGTTGACGAAGATCTCCATGTGAGATTGGGGCGAAATCGTCGTGTGGAAACGTTTTACAACCCGAAACACACATGTGACACGCTGAAGATTTGCAATCCACAAGTTTTGGTGTAATATCCTTATCTTGTGCACAGCGCATTCCTGCGTAGCTCAGTTGGCAGAGCATCCGACTGTTAATCGGACGGTCACTGGTTCAAGCCCAGTCGCAGGAGCCATTTGAAAGCCCTTGGAAATCAAGGGCTTTTGTCATATTCATCGTCATATTCGAGGAATCAACGAAGATGCCGAGGTTCTGGCTTATAGGAACTTTTGGCCAATAACCCGGATATTGCGGCAGGCACGTTTTACACGAAATTCATGATTGAGGAGAACGATACTATGGATGAGGTAGCCAAAGCAGATTCTTCCACGGGCAAAACTTAAGATTTTCCCAGCAAGCGGCGTTTACCATGAACACGCAAGCAAGAAAACCACGGCAAATCATGGAAGGGAGTCCATATGTGCACTGGTGTTCGTTTCTCCGACAATGAGGGAAACATGTATTTCGGCCGTAATCTCGACTGGAGCTTCTCCTACGGCGAGACCATTCTGGTCACTCCGCGAGGCTACCAGTACGACTATGTCTATGGGACCGAAGGCAAGAACGAACCGAATGCGGTGATCGGCGTGGGCGTGGTCATGGCCGACCGCCCCATGTATTTCGACTGCGCCAACGAGCATGGCTTGGCCATTGCCGGACTGAACTTCCCCGGATACGCCTCCTTTGCGCACGAGCCGGTCGAAGGAACCGAAAACGTCGCTACCTTCGAATTCCCGCTGTGGGTGGCGCGCAATTTCGACAGTGTCGACGAAGTCGAAGAAGCGTTGAAGAACGTGACGCTCGTTTCGCAGGTCGTGCCCGGCCAGCAGGAATCTCTGCTGCACTGGTTCATTGGTGACGGTACCCGAAGCATCGTCGTCGAGCAGATGTCCGACGGCATGCACGTTCATCATGACGATGTGGACGTGCTCACCAACCAGCCGACCTTCGACTTCCATATGGAAAACCTGCGCAACTACATGTGCGTGAGCAACGAAATGGCAGAGCCGACCACTTGGGGCAAGGCGGAACTGAGCGCATGGGGTGCCGGCGTGAGCATGCACGGCATTCCCGGTGACGTGAGTTCGCCGTCGCGTTTCGTACGCGTCGCCTACACCAACACGCATTATCCGCAGCAGAACAACGAGGCTGCCAATGTGTCTCGTCTGTTTCACACGCTGGTCTCCGTGCAAATGGTTGAAGGCATGTCCAAGATGGGCAACGGCCAGTTCGAGCGCACGCTGTTCACCAGTGGCTATTCCGGAAAGACCAACACGTATTACATGAACACGTATGAGGATCCGGCGATCCGCTCGTTTGCCATGTCCGACTTCGACATGGATTCGAGCGAGCTGATCACCGCCGATTGATTCCGGGAATTTCGGGTTCGAAGATTCCAGTTCCGAAGATTCCGCAGTGATCGCACTATGTGGACAGTATAAAAGGGCACAACGTCGCAACCGTCGTTGTGCCCTTTTAATCAGTAAAACTGATGAGATTTGATTAAAATGGTCGAGGCATGCTTTCAAACGTACTTTCAGGCGTTTTCCTCGTTATGTTCCTTATGCGAGGAAGCGAATCGCGACAGAACACCTGACTTACGTAAAGCGCAATACATTCCCCAGGAACCGAAACCGGCGAATGCCACCGCGCTAAGCAGCTCGCAAATAGTGCCGATGATGCCTCGCGGGCTGAAGAACGTGAATGCCTGATAGTAGAAGAACAGCAGGTAGAAGTTGTAGACGATTCCAATCGCCAGAGCAGACAGAATGGTGACGCCGAGCGTCCAACGACGGTAGCGGAACAACGCGAATACCGTTTCTGCGGCTGCCGCCTGCAACAACGCAATTACCACCAGGCTCACACTGTATTTCGTGCCGAGCACCACCTCGACGAACGATGCGACTAAAAGCACGTAGGCCGAAGCTCCCGGCTTGCGCACGATCAGAGAACCCAGCGTGGCGGGGAAGTAGAACAAAGCATGAAGTAGCGCCGCTGAACCAGGAAGAATCAAAGTCATCAACGGAAAAAGACCATACGAGAGGCCGTCGAACACCCAAAACATCACTCCCGACATCACGCCTACCGCCGCGCCGACTGCGATATCGACCACACGCCATGTGAGGGCCTTGCGTGTTTCTTGGGTTGTTTTCAAAGGCTGCTTTACCTGCTTCGGCAGCTTCGCGTCTGTATTATGAATAACGGTTTTAGAGAATGGCTTCGCCATAATGATAATGGATCCTTGCGTTGGTCGATGCCGCGCACCGTGAGTCGGAGATCGCGGCAGTCGCCGTGGGCCGTTCCTCGACCTGCGCGGCTCGGGCAGGAACGACGAGAGGTATTATACGACGTGTTGTTTTGTCGAACACGCATCATGGATCTCCCTGTATCCAAAATATCGTTACAAATACTCCAAATCCGGGCGTACGGTCCAGTCCAGTACACCTAATCCGCACGATTTCATTAAATCAGCAGCATAAGAGATTTTTGCTGTGAGGCGGCATTCGTCCAAAACAGCGTGGTCCTATGTTCCTTATGATGAACACGTAAGTTACGCTTTGCAGACGCAACTTAGCTAATTGTCAGGATTACATGTTCTTTTGTTATGCGATAGCATGCAACACGCCAATTAGACTTCAAGCACTTTAAGTTTTTACAGTGCAGGGTATGAGCACTACAACATGGCATACGATTCGTGAAGCATCCATGATTTCCGGACTTCCCGAATCCACTTTACGCTACTACGAGCAGATCGGCATCATTGCCCCGATCGCATGTGACCCAAGTTCTGGTCATCGTGCCTACACTAACGAAGACATTCAATCGTTGGTCACCATTTCCTGCTTGTCTGCGACCGGCATGCCGCTTGACGCCATGCGCGAGTATCTGAAAAATCGTTTCGACGGCGCCGAAGGCGCGCACAGGCAAATGGCGCTACTGGACGCGCAAGCATTGCGTTTGGCCGCAAAAGCCGAAAGCATCCGCATGCAGCAAGCCTATGTTTCCCTCAAAACACTGTATTGGCGTGCCGTGGCGGAAGGCCATGACGACGAAGCACAACAACTTCTGGAAGAAAACCACGATGTTATCGAAACAGTGAAAAAACAGATCCGCAGCAAGGCTGAAGCATAAGCCGAGGCATCCTCGCAGACGTTACCTCAATTCAATTCATACAACAAAGGAGCAACTCATGAAGGCAGCAATCTTCAAGGGAGTCAAGCAGATGGCATGCGAAGAACATGCCGAACCGACCATCATCGATGGGGGAGACGCCATCATTCGCGTGGTACGCGCATGCGTGTGCGGCTCCGACCTGTGGTTCTACCGTGACGGTAGCAAGGAGCCCAACACCCAGGCCGGCCATGAAGCCATCGGCGTGGTTGAGCAGATCGGCGACGACGTGACCGTGGCCAAGCCAGGAGATTTCGTGATCGTGCCGTTCCCATTCAGCTGCGGCAAGTGTCCAGTATGCAAGGCCGGTTTCGAATCCAGCTGCCCTCATGGCGGATATTTCGGAGACGAAGGATTGGGCTGCCAGGCGGAGTATCTGCGCGTGCCAGAAGCCAATGGCACGCTGGTGGTCGTTCCGGGCGACGCGAAGAGCTTCTCTGACGAAATGCTCGCATCGCTACTCACCCTCTCTGACGTGATGTCGACTGGTTACCATGCGGCCGCTTCCGCCGAAATCAAACCGGGGGATACCGCGGTCGTGTTCGGCGACGGTGCGGTCGGTCTGTGCGGAGTGCTGTCCGCCAAGCTGATGGGCGCCACCCGCATCATTTCCATGAGCCGCCATGCCGACCGCCAGCGTATCGCACGCGAATTCGGCGCCACCGATTTCGTGGAGGAACGTGGCGACAAGGCCGTGGCCAAGGTACTGGAAATGACTGATGGTTACGGCGCCGACGCCGTGCTTGAATGCGTGGGCTCCGCATTGTCGAACGACACCGCCATGAAGGTTGCACGTGCGGGCGCTGTGGTCGGACGTGTTGGCCTGCCTCACGGTGTGGAAGCCGATATTCCAGGACTCTTCTACCGCAATGTTGGTCTGCGTGGCGGTCCGGCACCGGTGCGCACGTATGATCTGCAGCGACTGCTCAAGGAAGTGCTCGATGGCAACATCAATCCGGGCATCGTCTACACCTCCGAATACACGCTCGACGATATTCAGGAAGCGTACGCGGCCATGGACGAGCGTCGCACCGTAAAGTCGCTGTTGCGCATCAGCGAGGTCTGAGCAATATGCCGGCGATAGAATAAGCGGAAATCAAACGAAAGGAAGCAAGTCTTGTTTGAAGAGCTACATAAACGGATGAATTCGTTTTGGAATAATGACAGGACATTGTCACAAACCGATCCGGAATTCATTGAATTCTTCTCGAATTTCGCTTATGACGAAGTGGTGAACGAGCCGGGAGCAAATCATCCTGATTTGGATGACAAGACCCGTTCATTGGCCATTCTTGCCGTGTTGGTCGGATGCCAAGGCTTGGATGCCTTCGAAATGATGCTGCCGGTGGCCTACGAAACCGGACTGTCGTCCATCGCCATCAAGGAAATGGTGTATCAGGCAACCGCATACTGCGGTTTTGGCAAAACTCTGCCATTCCTGAAGAAACTCAACAACTTCCTCGGCGCGGCCAACGTGCATCTTCCGCTTGAACCGCAAGGCACCACCACGCCGGAAACGCGTGCCAAGGCGGGCGAAGACAAGCAGATCGAAATCTTCGGTGAAGGAATGCGTGGATTCGCGCAATCCGGCCCCGAAGAGACGCGACACATCAATAAGTGGATTGCCGGCAACTGCTTCGGCGACTACTACACGCGCGGTGGCTTGAACACGCGTGAGCGTGAAATGATCACGTTGTGCTTCCTCGCCGCGCAGGGCGGTTGCGAACCTCAGTTGACATCTCATGCGAAGGCCAATATGGGCGTGGGCAATGAGAAGGCGTTTCTGATTGCCATTATTTCGCAGTGCATGCCGTATATCGGATATCCGCGCACATTGAATGCGATTCGTTGCATCAATGATGCCGCCGAGCAGATGCAGGGCTGATTGCAGTAAGGTTTTACATCGATCGATGCCTCGACAGCTTGCTTTGATCCTTGCCTGATTCTCGCCCTGATATATAAGGGGTCGTTTGCCAGTCATGATTGGTTTGGCAAACGACCCCTTTACGTATGCTGCTACTTATGTGCGAGCATCACTCGCCCCACGCATCCTACTACAGGGAGGATTCTTCCATCCACTGGATGAATCTGGACTCTAGAGCACTCTTCAGCAATTCAATAAGCTCATTGCGTGTGACTACGACACTATTTTGTGGTCGGTGCGGTAAAGGTCAGGTTCTACGTAGATTTCGAAGCGGAACCATGGCAGTGCGACGCGCACGCTTCGTTCGATCTTGTTCACGGTTTCGACATCGTAATCGCGGTCGAGTTTGCTGGTCTGCACTTTGACGCACAGCAGAATGTCATCCTCAGACATGTGCACGGTCTGCATGTTCAGCAGTTGTTCCACGCCAGGCGTCGAAATAACGGCCTGCTCAATCTTCTTTCGGGTATCAGCGTCAACTGCCTCACCGATCAGTAGTGAACCCGACTTGAACATCAGCAGCAACGATCCCGAGATCAGCACAAGACCAACCATCAGGCCGCCAAGTGCGTCGAATATCTCATTGTCGAACAGAATCGCCAGACCGATGCCAGCTCCTGCAAATGCCAGACCAATCAAGGCAAGCGTGTCTTCCATGATGACGGACGCAAGCTCCGCCGACTTGGTGCGCTTCCAGAAACGGAACACACCCATGTGGGGTACGCCCGTACGTTCCATGCGCTCATTCGCTTCCTTGATGCTTTGATGCAGCCCGTAACCTTCCAGACAGGCGCTGATAACCACCACAATGAACGCCACCAGCAGTTCCATCTGGTTGGCATCACGCAACGCGGGATTTTCGACAATGGAGAACAGCTTCTTTACCGCTTCCGAAGTGGAGAAGAAACCTCCGACGAAGAACAGCAGCGTCGCCACCACGAACGAGGCGAGATACTTGGCCCGATACAACCCGAACGGATGATCGCCGTCCGTCTTATGTTTGGAGAAGCGGCCGCCTACCATGAGCACGATCTCATTGGAACAGTCGGCGATGGAGTGCACCGATTCGGAAAGCATTGCGGACGATCCGGTGAAGAACGCTGCCGCGAGCTTGGCGATGGCCACACCGATATTGGCTCCGAGCGCCGCTTTGACGGCCGCACCCTGGTGTTCCGTTTCCTGTTGGCGAATATTGTTTGCCGTATTCGCGTTACTGTCGTTCGTACTACTGTCGTTGGAATCTTGCGATTCGTTCATTGCCTTCCGTTTCTTTCTGGAGTTAATACAGACACGTTTAATCATATATAAGGGTGTGGTATTCCCGTCGTATTCCGGAGGTGAAATGTCGAAAATGCATGTAAGACATGGGTGGCTCCCCAATACCGGTAGATTTGTAAAAATCTGCTTTTCGGCCGCAGCTGCATGGTCGACACATGCGAGAAGAATCGGCGGTATGACTGAAGCTGCACATGACGATTATCAGTTGCCCGAAGAATTCGAGCACTGTTCGAAACTTGACCCTGTACGAGATGCTCCTAGCGCGTTGGACCGCGTCAAGCAAGTCGTACGCATTCTGCACGAACCAGGCGGATGCCCTTGGGACGGCGAGCAGACCAATACAAGCCTGCTTAAACCACTGTTGGAAGAAACCTACGAATACATCGACGCTGTGGAAACGAACGATCGCGACAACATGCGTGAAGAACTCGGCGACATGCTGCTGCAATCCATTTTCCAAGCGCAAGTGTGCGCCGTTGATACGCAGGATCCGTTCAACATCGACGAAGTGTGCAACCGTCTCGTAGATAAGCTCATCACCCGCCATCCGCACGTCTTCCAAACAAATGAGGCCACTGACGAGTCCGCGCCCGCACCGGAAAACGCGCAAGATACGCTGAAACTGTGGGAAGTGATGAAGCAGAAAGAGAAGCATCGCAAGTCCGTGCTCGAAGGCATCTCCCATGCGCAAGGCGCATTGCCGCGTGCTACAAAAATCGTATCGAGAGTACACAAATCGCAGTATCGTGACCAGCTCGAAACCGCATTCAATTCAAGTGCAGAACAGACAGACAAACAGCATGATGTCAGTCATCCTTATGCAGACGAAATCATCACCATCATCCGCAAAGCGCAACGTGACGGCGTAGACGTGGAATCCGACCTGCGTTGCCGCCTGCGCGACATAGAATCCGAAATCGAACACATCGAAAAGACCATGAACCATGAGTGACGTTAAAGCACTCGACCCAGCACTGCTCAAAACAGCATTCCGCGGACTTCAACGCCGACCGTGCCAATGATGATGGTGGTTGGTGGCAGATGTTGCCAATTTGGTGAACAAGTATGGTTTGGTACCGAAGAGTGCTTATCCGGAGTCGGCTAATTCGAGGAATTCGGATGCGTTCAAGCAGTATTTGAATACGAAGCTACGTGAGTTCGCGTCCGATTTGCGCGACCGTCATACGGCTGGAACGTCGTTGGATGAGTTGCGTGGCGATGGCTTTTTTGATTGCGATACTGTGCGCGTTGACCAGCTTCTCGGCACGGAATTCACGTTCGACAAGGCCAAGGGGTTGGAGCATGGCGATTGCCCAAGCAATCATGCCATGACGTTGACTGGCGTGAATTTGGATGAGGATGGTCGCCCGAATCGTTGGAAGGTGGTGAAGGCTTGTGCACAGATCGCAGATCATGCCGATCACATAGACCAACGGCCAGTCGAACAACACGTAGTTCCGTGCCGTACCGACGTCACCGGTGCGTACGTCGTAATTGAGTGCCGCCATCACATAAATCATGATTGCGGACATGATGAAAACTAAAGAGAATGCCTTCCTTGCCGTTACGTGGCATGGAATTTCCTTTGCTATGCATTCGATGTGTTAACGTATCAGCCCCTCTGGCCTGTTTCGCGCGTTGCCTTCGCAAGAGGAGCGCGGAGGGCTAGAGGGTGCATATCGAAATCCAAAATACTTGTGAAGCACATGCGAAAAGAAAGAGCCGGACATTTCTCACGTCCGGCATAAGTACAATCTCCCGATAAACTGGAATTACTCGGCTTACTCTTCGGCCACCAGCTCCAGATAGGAATCATTCCACAGGTCTTCGTCGCCGTCAGGCATAAGCAGTACACGCTCAGGATTCAGAGCCTGTACTGCGCCCTCGTCGTGGGTGACCAGCACGATCGCTCCCTCGTATTTGGCTATGGCCTTCAGAATCTCGTCGCGGGACGCGGGGTCAAGGTTGTTGGTCGGTTCGTCGAGCAGCAGCACGTTCGCACGGCTCGTCACCAATGTCGCCAACGCCAGTCGCGTCTTTTCACCGCCGGAAAGCACACGAGCCGGCTTCAACGCGTCGTCACCCGAAAACAGGAACGAACCAAGAATCGAACGCGCCTGCGTGTCGTCCAGTTCCGGAGCGACATGGATCAGGTTCTGCAATACGGTGGCGTCCAGGTCCAACGTGTCGTGTTCCTGTGCGAAATAGCCGATTTTGCAACCATGACCGTAATCTACGGAACCAGTGTCCGGCTCCTCCAAATGCGCAAGCAACCGCAGAGTAGTGGTCTTACCGGCACCGTTGTATCCCAGAATCACCACGCGCGAACCCTTGTCAATAGCCAAGTTCACGCCGGCGAACACAATGTTCGAACCGTAGGCTTTCGAAACATCCTTTGCCATGATTGGCGTACGACCGCACGGAGCTGGTTCCGGGAAACGAATATCCGCCACTTTCTCCTGCTTTTGCGCCTCGGACGTGTTCTCGAGGAGTTTCTCCGCGCGGCGCATCATGTTCTGTGCGGCCACGGCCTTGGTGGCCTTCGCGTGCAGGCGAATACCTTGCTGCATGAGGCGTTCCGCCTTCTTTTCGGCGACCTCGCGTTCGCGGCGGCGACGTTCCTCGTCAACCACGCGCTGGTGCAGGTAGGCCTTCCAGCCGAGGGAATACATGTCAATCTGGCCAAGCTGCGCATCCAGATGCCACACCTTGTTCACCACTTCGTCCAACAGTTCGGTGGAGTGGGAGATGACCAGGAATCCACCCTCGTATTTCTTCAGGTATCCGCGCAACCATTCGATGGAGTCGGCGTCCAAATGGTTGGTCGGTTCGTCGAGGATCAGTGTGTCCGCATCGGAGAACAGGATGCGGGCCAATTCGATACGACGACGCTGGCCGCCGGAAAGCGTGCCCAATTGCTGGCCCATGACCTCCTGCGGCAGACCGAGACTTGCCGCCATGGCGGTCGCTTCGGACTGAGCCGCATAGCCGCCGGCCTTTTCAAAATCCTGCATGGCCTTGTCGTAACGGTTCATCGCGCGGGTCATGACGTCCGGATCCGGATCGGTCATCTCCTTTTCAGCCTTGCGGATACGCATGATGATCGATGCGATGTCTCGCGCGCTCATCATGCGGTCGAGCGCGGTCTGTTCCGGATCGGCGGCATGCGTGTCCTGCGGCAGATAGCCGAGCTTGCCCGATACACGCACTTTGCCGGCGGTGGGCAGCATGTCGCCGGTGATCACGCGGGTAAGCGTGGTCTTACCGGCACCGTTACGGCCGACCAGGCCGATCTTGTCTCCCTTAGCGACATGGAAATTCGTGGGATGCAGCAACGTGCGCGCGCCGATCTGAATCTCAAGCTCCTGCGCTTCAATTGCCATGCCTCAACACCTCTGCACTTTCGTTACTGTCGTTCCAAACTGGCTGTGCCGCACATAGCGGCCTGCCCATCGTTTTCATAAGGCCAAACGCCAATCGAACATCATACCGAACGCCCGTAACCATAAATGATCGGATCGTTCATCATGTCCCTTCCATCATGAAAAACAAGACCATAATAGTCATAGTAAGGTCAGTCATAGGATTTATCGACCAGGAAAGAGGCGCTGATGGAGAAAGGGCTGTTCAATCAGCGTGTTTATGAGGTGGTGCGGCGCATTCCGAAGGGCAAAGTCGCCACCTATGGGCAGGTTGCGGCTTTGGCTGGAGCGCCACGCAACGCGCGTTTCGTCGGCTATGCCCTGCATTCGAACCCTGAACCGGACGTGATTCCGTGTCATCGCGTGGTGTTTCGAGACGGTTCGTTGGCACCCGGATTCGCGTTCGGTGGTCCGGAAAGACAGCGGCTTCTGCTCGAAGAGGAAGGTGTTGCCTTCATCTCTCCGAAAGGTATGTCCGAACTAAGCGAGTCGGGCGAGATGAAAGGCTCGAACGCCGGAGCTTCCGGACTGCGCGTCGATCTCGCCCGTTGTCAGTGGGACGCCTAGTCGCTTTCAATCCGTGTCAACCGCTTACATTCAACTTTCCCTCAACGCTATTTGTTTTATCCGCCGCGGTCGGATAATGGGTGCCTGCCATAAGGTGAAAAGAGCAACGGGGATGCAAATGGCGGAACGGCAAGGCATAGGGCAACGGGACACATCAGGGGCAAGATCGGTCGGAATGTTGGTTGTATCGTTGACGCCGGCTCCGCGAACCATGGCGCAACATCGGCTTTAGTCGTTGGAAAATAGCGCGACACGCCGTGATTTGCGGAGTCGGCATGCTTCATGTATATTTTTTACTCGTTGCCCACCACGGTGGAAAACATTTGCGGACATAGCTTAGTTGGTAAAGCGCAACCTTGCCAAGGTTGAGACCGCGGGTTCGAGTCCCGTTGTCCGCTCCATTTGAAAGCTTCCGAAAGGGAGCTTTTTTCATATTCCAGCAAAGACCGCGGGATTATAAAACCAAGTATCCGGTCAACGGATCCCGCGTCCTGAATCCGATTCGGATTCCTCTCCGCTGAAAAAACGTTTGACCACAATGTGAACGTTCTCTTGAAAAGGGACAATCCATGCGGGAGACTTAAAAACAGTTTCGCCAAACAGGCAATGATGCCGGGGAGAGCGAAACGGACGGAGGTAAAAATAAATGAATGAGAACAGCGACATTGTATTCGTGCCGGACGATTCCGCCAGCCACGAGTGGACGGAACGGGATAGCGAACTAGTGGAGGAGTACGCGGCCCAGCTCATGAGCATGAGTATCTAATCTGAAACTAGACGGGGGTTGGATTTCCCTCTTTCATAAACATGGAAAAGACGTCGCATTCGTACTGTAAATGCGGCGTCTTTTTCGTATTCTCGTTTACAATGAGGACTTGCGTCAAGGCATAGGAACACATGGAAAGGCGTATTGTTGGCTGAAATCAGACGGGAGATGGAGCGACTCCGACCCGTATACGAAACCGGCGTGCTACGGTTGCTGCTGCGTGCAAATTCCATGCTGTATGTCGCACTGTTGCGATCCACGTTCGACCCGTTGACCGGCGAACTGCCGCGCGAAATCGTAGAAGAGCGGTTCGCACGCAGCCTCAACAGACTTATCGAAACCGGCGACTACACGTTGAAAGACGGACAGACCACACGCGACGCCGCGCATTCAATCCTGCTTGACCTTACCCGCGAAGGTGAGGGCGACTACGCCTGGCTCGCCAATTCCATGGACGTGGCCTCGCATCGATACCTGTACCGGCTCACCGCGCGAGCGCACCGCGCCATCGAAGCGCTCGACAGGCTTGAAGACACCACGAAAGCGTTGTCCGGCGCGCAGGCCAACAGCATCATCATGGAAATCGAAAACGCGCGCATGCAGTTGACCGCCGATCCGCGCGAGCGCATCCGCCTGCTGAAGAAAGACATCGAGGAACGGCAGAAGGAGATCGACAAGCTGGAGCATAGCGAGGCTTTGGAGAAGCTCACATCCGAACAGATCGGCGACATCATCGGTGTAATTCACAACACCCTGCGTGGCGTGCCCATCGACCTACGTGAGCTTGCCCTGTCCGAACGGGACAACGGCGACGCGCTCCGCCGGCGTATGCAGGCCGGCGCTCTGAGTGTGGAAAGCATCCTCACCGCATATCATGACGAATATCGACGAGCGTTTCGCGAATCCGACAGCGGACGCCGTTTCGAAGACGCGTTCCAGGTCATCGTCACCGACGAGGGCCGACGCGAAATCGACGATGCGGTGCGAGACATCGCCAGAAACCCATATTTGGATGGTGAGCCGAGTGTGCTGCTCAACCAGGTGCGTTCCGAGCTCAAACGCATCTACGAGGGTATCGAAGACGTGCGCCGGCAGATCCGTACGTCCGATGAGGCGGTCAGCCGTCTCGTACGCCAGCAAACGGACACCAGCTATCGGACCATGCTCGCCAAACTCAACCAGCTGTTCGCGAAAACCAGCGCCGAAGCCAAAGCCAGGCCCAACGATCCGTCACGACCCTACCATACGGGCGCGGGGCAGGCGCAATTCCAAGCATTGCCGTCACGGCCAGCCAAATCAATGACGCGAGCCATATCATCCAGTCTGAACGACGCTCCAACAGCGACCGTCGAAGCGCCCGATCTCAAGAACATGGTCGAAATATGCGGGCCGCGTCTGACACGTATGATCGGGCTTATTCGCCGCAATCCGGTGACGACATCGGACGGCATGTTCGTGGATCTCGCGGAAAGCTTCAACCGGCTGCCGAAAAACGAACGGAGGGAAAGCGAACTGGTTGGCTTCCTCAGCGCCCTGCGCACGCAGGACGACTCGTCATACGTGACATGGCGCTGCATATCAATCGACGGCAGCGAGCGCGCATGGCGTACCAAACCCATTCTCACCACCGAAGCAACGCTCGACTACATCATCGAGGAGAAATAAGCATGACGGACGGCATCGAAACCAGCATTGAAGAAGAGATCCCGACAGGAAACAAACCGTCGTTTGAAGAATCGGATAGTCCGCAGGCCATGCCCGCGCTGTTCAACGGCGATACCGGCGACATGCCCGTCGAGGCACGCATGGTGGCGATCGCGCTCAAACGCGAGCGTTACATCGATGGAAGCCTGTACGACCATGCCCGCGAGCACCGTGAGGCTGTGGAACGTTCGCTCAACAACGACATGCTCAGACTGGTCGACAATACGAAATACCACATCATGTACGCGTCGCCGGTCACCGATTCGGAAACAAACATCCGTTCGTTGAAAACACGCATGAGCCTCACCCGAGAGGAGGCCGCCACGCTTGCCGCGCTTCGCATCAAGGTGTTGGAATACGAGAATCAGAACGCCGAACCGTGCGATTGGCTCATCAGTTTCGACGACATCCGCGCGCTGCTCGCCACCGGCGCGGGATTCCTCACCGCCAGCAACGACGAGGAGGGCATGGCGAGGAAGATCACGTCCATGATCTCGCGCATGCGCACCTACGGGTATCTCGCGCCGACCGAGGACGACGACATGTACGTTCTCACGCCTCTGGTGCCCATGGTGCTTGACAGGAATCTTGCTGACCAGTGGCTCGGATCCGAAACTGCGGACAGGAGCATATCCGCCGCCGACAACGCCATTGCCGGTACGGATGGCAGGATGACGACCGGCATAGAACAAGACGCATTCGATTTCAACATCGACGACAACCGTTTCGATGAGGAGGAGCGCTGATGGCAGACAGTATGAAGATCGTTTCCGACAGGTGGATGCTGCAAAGCCGGCAGATCGTCAACTGGGGCTCATATGGAGGGTGGCATGAATTCCGCCCATCCATGGACGGCACCATGCCTGTGACGCTGCTCGCCGGCGCCAGCGAATCAGGCAAATCCACTCTCGTCGACGCGCAGATCTCGCTGCTTTACCCATCCGGAACCCCTTACAATAAGGCGTCGAATTCCGGTCGTTCGGAACGTAACGACTACACCTATCTGCGTGGCATGATCGGCGTGAACGACAGTGAGAACGGCGAAACGCCGATCTTCCTGCGTGGCAGGGACGTGGACGGCGTTCCGCAAAGCATTTGGGGCGCAATCGTCGACACGTACGTGAACAAAACCGGCGGAGGCCTGCTTTCCTGCGGCAAATTCCTCTATCTGAGTGCCGGAGACGGGCAGGACGGCCTACGCCGCCGGTATGTCACGTGGAATCGAGCCATCGACCCGCGGCTCATGGACCAGTACCGCGACGCGCCATTCACCCGGTCCATGTTCGAAAAAACTTATCCGGAATGCACCACGCATGCCAACGCCGCGGCGTTCCACGCTTCCGTCTGGCAAGACATGGGATTGAGCGCCGATGCCTGCCGTCTCCTGCATAAAATCCAATCGGCGGACGCGCCCTCGAAACTCGACGACATTTTCAAACAGGGCGTGCTTGACATACCGGAATCCATCCGTCTCGCCCGCGAAACCGTCAACGACTACAAGCGATTCAACGAGAACTTCCACAGCATGGAAGACAAGATGGCCCGCGTCACCATTCTGCAGAACATTCAGACGCGTTACGGCGAATACGCGAAGCAAACCTGCGAACGACGCGAATACGAGCCCATCAATCCCGACGGCGAGCATGGCTGCGAGACACTGTCCGTATGGGCGTGCTCGCGCATGGCCGGCGAAGTGCGCGCGGGATTGCCTGCCGCGCAACGCAAGGTCAGGGAATCGCAGGAGGCCATCGACCGGGCGAAGCAGCGCGTCGGCGAGCTCAACACGCGAGTCGACGCTATCAAGGAACGCATCCGCGGCATCGACGGCGGCAGCTTGCAGCAGCTCGGCAACGATCTGCAACGCGTACGCCAGAACATTGACGAGGCACGCAGGCAACGCCATGCCATAGCCGAACGATTCGAACAGGTCGAAGGCAGGCTTCCCAACAGTAAGCAGGCATGGGACGCCGAACGCGCCATGCTTACCGAAACGTTCGACACGTATGAGGAACGACTGCGGGACGCGAACGCCAAATTCCGACAACTGGTGGGGGAGCGTCACGACCGGCAGCGCGACCGTGACATCTTACGACGGGACTACCAGCGCAAGCTTGCTCAAAAAACACGCATCAGCGACGATATGGACGACGCGCGCACGCTCATCATGCGGGCGACCGGACTGGACGCGTCCGAGCTGCCGTATGTGGCCGAACTGATGGATGTGAACGAACGGAGCGAACAGTGGCGCTTGGCGATGAACGTCGCCTACGCGCCCATCGCGCAAACCATTCTCGTTGACAAACGCCACGAACAAGGATTCGCGGCGAAAATCAGCGCCATCGACCCGAACCTCATGACGCGCCGCACCTGGAGGTTCGTCGATACCGGCATTCGATACGATTCCTCCAGCAGCGAGGGCTGGATGTCGTCGAAACTGCAGTATCGGGAAGATTCGCCGTTCGTCGGATGGCTGAAAACACAGACGACGTCGCCGCACTTCGACGCGCGTTGCGTTCACGCCATCGACGACTCGAACCACAGCGAACGACAGGTGCAGGCCGACGGTCAGATCAAATCCGGCGACCGTGGATTCCACGGCAGCAAAGGACTGCACCAGGTCATCGGCTTCATGAACGAACAATACTTGGCCGAACTGAAAAACCAGCTCGACAAGGCCGAACAGGCGTTGAACGACGCCGACCGTCGAAGCGAACAAATGTCCAACGCCATCAGCCTGCTGCAAGACGAGCATGAGCTCGCACGAATCATAGCCGACATGCCATGGAACAAAATCGACGTGGATGGACTGCAGGAACAGGAAACACGAATCCGCAAGCAGATCGAACGCATCGAAAGCAACCCGGAACTCAGCCAACTGCAAGCCGAACTGAAACAGCTCAGCCAACAAGCCACCGCCGAAAACAAAAACCAGTATCAAGCCGAAAACGACCTTAATAACGCCCAACTCGCCGTCCAAGCCGAACAATCATGGCTCGACACCCACGGCAACACCGATTTCGACGACTCCACACTATCCAGCATGGTGTCGAACCTGCTCGCCGACGCATACGACAACTGCTTCGGCGCATCCGTGCGCACGCAAGACCGGCCGAAACTCATCGCAGGCCTCTACGACCATGACAACGAAACACCATTCCACACGCGTGCACTACGCAACATATCACGCATCGCACGCACGCGAATCCAAGAAATCAACGCCAGAGCCAACCAACTGCGCGCCGACACGGAACGCATCATGGACGACTACCTCAAAAACCACTCCACGGACGACAACACCGTCATGGCAAGCGTGGAAGACTACCAATACTTCCTCGACGAACTCGACGAACTCAACATGCTCGTCACCCGCGCAGCAACCGACGAAGAATACGCCAACAGTGTCAAAAAACTCTACATGAGTTTCCAACAACTCAACCGCGCGCTACGCACCGACGAAGAAAACATCAAAGAACAACTCAACCGCATCAACAGCATGCTCAAAGGGCAACAATTCGGCCCACGAGGCGGCAGACTATCCCTCGACGTGACATTCAGCCCCACCGACCGACAATTCGAAACCTCACTCAGCCGCATCCTGTCAAAACTCGAAGACTGGACACGCAACGCAACCAACAACCCCACAGAAACACGCAAAACATTCAACAACTGCGAAACATTCATCAACAAACTGAACAACGAACTCGAAAAAATACACGACACCAACAGCATCAAAGAATACGGCGCACGCAACCTCGACCCACGCGTACGCAGCTCATTCTACGCAATCGTGCACCATACCAATGCCCCCGACGAACGCATCAGCTCCACTGGCGGAAAATCCGGCGGAGCCCTACAAGAACTCACCTCATTCGTCTACGGCGCAGCCCTCATCTACCTACTCGGCGGAGACCTCACCGCACACCCCACCTACACTACGCTCTTCCTCGACGAAGCACTCATCAAAGCCGACGGCCGCTACACCAAACGCGCACTCGCCGTACTGCCACGACTCGGCTTCCAAGTCATCGTCTCCGCCCCAGAAAGCAAAACCGCGGAAATCCTCAACGTCTCCAACAGAGCATACGTGGCATACAAGGACCCAACCACCGGCAACTCATACCTGCAGGAACTTGACAGCGCGACCAACCAGACCTCATCGTGACACAACCATGGGCAAACAACACACCACAAATAGAACAGCTGTTCGAAATCACGACAGAAATGAAGTATCCTAAACAACTAGAACCAAGAACACCCACCAGCGGAGGCAAGCCGTGACAACAAAACACAACAACACAACAAACGGCGAAATCATAGTCGAACGCATACTCACCAGCGACGCATTCCTCACAAAAGAAATCAAAAGAGCCCCTCTCAAATCAAAAAACGGATCACTCACAGCCGACCTCAAACACCTACCCAACGACCTCAAAATCGTCATCCAAGGCGCCCGCGAGCATAATCTGAAGAACGTGGATCTTGAGTTTCCACGCAATCGCATGGTGGTGTTCACAGGGTTGTCGGGCTCCGGCAAATCCTCACTTGCGTTCGACACGCTGTTCGCCGAAGGCCAACGCAGGTATGTGGAATCGCTATCGGCGTACGCGAGGCAGTTCCTGGGGCAGATGGACAAGCCGGACGTCGATTTCATCGAAGGCTTGAGCCCGGCCGTGTCGATTGATCAGAAGACCACGAATCGCAATCCGCGTTCGACGGTCGGCACGATTACGGAGATTTACGATTACCTGCGACTGTTGTTCGCACGTACGGGTGTTCCGCATTGCCCGGAATGCGGCGCATTGGTAAGTGCGCAGACGCCACAGCAAATGGTGGATGCGCTGCTGCAGTATCCGGAACGTACACGATTCCAGATTCTTGCGCCGGTCGTTCGTGGGCGTAAAGGAGAGTTCGAGGACTTACTCGAACTATTACGCGGTGATGGCTATGCGCGAGCGTTGATTGATGGCGAAATGAAGCAGCTGTCTGACGACATCAAACTCACCAAGCAGAAGAAGCACACCATCGAAGTGGTGGTGGACCGACTGGTGGTCAAGGACGGTGTTCGTCAGCGTCTAACCGATTCCATTGAAACCGCGTTGAAGCTCGCCAAAGGTATCGTTGTAGCCGATTTTGTGGATTTGGATGAGAAGGATCCCGACCGCCGCAAACCATTTTCTGAGAAACGAGCATGTCCGAACGGTCATCAGCTTGAGCTTGACGAGATCGAGCCTCGCACATTCTCATTCAATGCGCCGTACGGCGCCTGCCCCGTATGCACCGGCATCGGATACAAGCTGGAGATTGATCCGGAACTGGTGATTCCCGATCCCAGCAAAACCCTGAATGAGAATGCCATCGAACCGTGGGGCATGACCAAAGGCACTGGCGAATATTACCGTCATGTGCTTGAGGGGCTCGGCGATGAGATGGGATTCGATCTTGACACTCCTTGGAAGGATCTTCCGGAGGAGGCTCGTCAGGCCATCATGTATGGGCGTGATTTCAAGGTTCAAGTCTCATATCGTAATCGTTGGGGTCGTATGCGCGAATACTCCACCGGTTTTGAAGGTGTAGTGCGCACACTGATGCGCAGGCATGACGAGACCGATTCCGACCAGATGAAACAGTACTACGAATCGTACATGCGCGAAGTGCCATGCCAGGCATGCCAAGGGCGTAGACTTCGCCCCGAGGTATTGGCGGTGACCGTTGGCGGCGAGTCCATCGCCGACGTGTGTGACATGTCCGCCGAGAAAAGCCTCGCATGGGTGAATGGCTTGCAGCTTGAAGGGTCTGCCGCCCAGATTGCAGGTGAAGTGCTGAAGGAGATTCGTGCCCGTCTTGGATTCCTCAACGACGTCGGACTCAACTACCTGACGTTGTCCCGTGCGGCCAAGACCTTGTCTGGCGGCGAGGCACAGCGTATCCGTTTAGCGACTCAGATCGGTTCCGGACTGGTGGGCGTGATGTATGTGCTTGACGAACCGTCCATTGGCCTGCATCAGCGAGACAACGAACGCCTGATCACCACGTTGCATCACCTACGCGATCTCGGCAATACGCTGATTGTTGTGGAGCATGATGAGGACACCATCAAGAACGCCGACTGGGTCATCGACATCGGACCGGGAGCTGGCGAGCATGGTGGCGAGGTCATCTATTCTGGCCCCGCAAAAAAGCTCATTGACGCTCCACGCTCGGTTACAGGAGACTATATCGCTGGTCGCAGAAAGATCGAAGCGCCACAGTCCCGACGCAAAGTACGCAAAACCAAACAACTGCGCGTGGTCGGAGCCCGTGAAAACAATCTGAAGGATCTGACGGTTAATTTCCCATTGGGAATCTTCACCTGCGTGACGGGCGTTTCCGGTTCCGGCAAGTCCACTTTGATCAATCAGATTCTGTATCCAGTGCTTGCCGACAAACTTAACGGCGCACGCATCGTTCCCGGCAAACATACCCGGGTGGAAGGCGTGGACCAATGTGACAAAGTGATCCACGTCGATCAGAACCCGATTGGGCGTACCCCTCGTTCCAACCCGGCAACCTATACCGGAGTATGGGACAAGATCCGCACGTTGTTTGCTAAAACTCCTGAAGCTCAGGTACGCGGATATGGTCCAGGGCGTTTTTCGTTCAATGTCAAAGGCGGACGGTGCGAAGCGTGCCACGGCGACGGCACGCTGAAGATTGAAATGAACTTCCTGCCGGACGTGTACGTGGACTGCGAGGAATGCCATGGCAAACGTTACAACCGCGAAACGCTGGAGGTGAAATACAACGGCAAATCCGTTGCCGATGTGCTTGATATGCCAATCGAAGAGGCTGCCCAGTTCTTCAAGGCCTATCCTTCCATTTCTCGCTATCTCGACACGCTCGTTCAGGTGGGACTTGGATATATCCGACTTGGACAGCCAGCTCCAACGCTTTCCGGCGGCGAATCGCAGCGAGTGAAACTTGCCACGGAATTGCAGCGAAGGTCCACAGGCAAAACCGTATATATTCTTGACGAACCGACCACAGGCTTACATTTTGAGGATGTGCGCAAACTACTGCTTGTTCTGCAGGGATTGGTAGACAAAGGCAATACCGTCATCGTTATCGAGCACAACCTCGATGTAGTCAAATCGGCTGACTGGCTTATTGATCTTGGCCCAGAGGGCGGAGATGGAGGCGGCACCATCGTCACTGAAGGCACGCCGGAACAGGTGGCGCAGTGCGAGCGATCCTGGACCGGCAAATTCCTTAGGGGCATGCTGTGAGCACACCCATTGAACGTCACAGTCCGGAAGTCTGGCGCAAAACCGTCGAGCAGATGAGCGTTGACGGCAGTGATGCCGTAGGGAGTGCCCTTTCTGACGGAAATGCTCCTTCCTGCGGAGGAGTGAACAAGAATGGCGCGCCTCTGCTGGGAGATTCGCGTGACCTGTTTCGTCCGAAAACATCTGATATTCCGGCACAGCCGGGCGTCTATAAGTGGCGAGACGGTGAAGGCAGGGTCATTTATGTGGGCAAGGCCAAAAACCTGCGCAACCGTTTGACCAACTACTTCCAGCCGTTGTATCAGCTGCATCCACGCACCCAGACCATGGTGCTTACGGCACGCAGCTTGGAATGGACGGTCGTAGGTACCGAACTTGAGTCATTGACGTTGGAATACACGTGGATCAAAGAGTTTGATCCACGATTCAACGTCGTGTTCCGAGACGACAAAACCTACCCGTATTTGGCGATCTCATCCGCAGAGCATGTGCCGCGGGTGTGGGTGACCAGAAGTCGCAAACGTCGAGATACCAGATATTTCGGTCCCTATGCCAAGGTGTGGGATTTGCGGCATAGTCTTGATCGGCTGCTGAAAACCTTCCCCGTGCGCACATGTTCGCAAAACGTCTATCACAAGGCGGAAGTTACCCGGCGCCCATGCCTGTTGGCTTCGATCGGCAAATGTTCAGCACCTTGCGTCGGGCGCATCAGTGCAGCGGAACACCGGAAAATGTGCGAACAGCTCGTCGGCGTGCTGACCGGTCGCATCGGCAAATCGTATATCGCGCAGCTCACTCGCGAAATGAAAGAAGCAAGTGCTGAACTTGAGTTTGAAAAGGCAGCACGATTGCGTGATCAAATCCAAATGCTGTCCACGGTGGTCGAGCAGAATGCCGTAGTGTTCGATTCCGATGTCGATGCCGACTTTTTCGGCGTCGAATCGGATGAGCTGGAAGCATCCGTGCATGCATTTTACGTACGTGCCGGTTCCATTCGCGGGGAACGCAATTGGAGCGTGGAACGGGTTGAGGATGTGACAGACGAGGAGCTGATCGCAGACCTCATCGTGCAAGTGTATTCGGAAACCGCGGGGGATATGTCCAATGTCTCCCAGTCGACCGTCGTCACCGAACAACGTAATGCCATCGGATCAACGCAAACCGTGACTGCGACCGATGCTTTGGCGCGCGCGCAGGCAACGCGAGAACGCAATGAACGTCAGGGGCAGACTGGTCGTGCGGATTTGCTCGCTCCCATCTCTCCGGTGCCGCGTGAGGTGATCGTTCCCATCGAGCCAGCCCGGCGTGAGGAGTTGGAATCGTGGCTCAGCGGACTGCGCGGCGGTGCTGTGAACATTCGCACGGCCAGCAGGGGAGGCAAAAAGCAACTCCTGGACCGTGCCAACGACAATGCCAGGCAGGCGATGCAGCGCAGCAAAATGAGCCGTATCAGCGATATGGGCGCCCGCACTACGGCCATGAATGATGTCGCCAAGGCGCTTGGGCTTGAACAGGCGCCGTTACGCATCGAATGCTATGACATTTCCAATACTGTTGGTGGTGCGTTCCAGGTCGCTTCCATGGTGGTGTTCGAGGATGCGATCGCCAAGAAGTCGGAATATCGTCGTTTCGCCATTCGCGGAGTGGACGGGCAAGGCGCACTTGACGATTTGAGCGCATTGTATGAGACGCTGACGCGTCGATTCCGGCATGGCAATATCGCAGGCGATTCCGGCGAAAGCATGGACAACGAACGGCGGGCATCCGAACAGGGTGAACAAGTCGAGAAGCCGTCGGTGCAGCAGAACGTCGACCGTCATCATTTCGCCTATAAGCCGAATCTCGTGGTGGTTGACGGCGGCAAACCGCAGGTCATGGCGGCAGCGAAAGCACTGGAGGATTGCGGCGTGGACGATGTGGCCGTCTGCGGATTGGCGAAACGTTTGGAAGAGGTATGGGTTCCGGACGACGATTATCCGATCATTCTCAAACGTCAGTCCGAAGGTATGTATTTGCTGCAACGTGTTCGTGACGAGTCGCATCGTTTCGCCATCACCTACCATCGCCAGACACGAAGGAAAGGTGCGTTGCGTTCCGCATTGGACGATATTCCCGGCGTCGGAGAGACGTATCAGAAGCGTCTGCTGAACCATTTTGGTTCGGTTCGTGCCATGCGGGAAGCGAATGCCGAGGATTTCGAGCAGGTCAAAGGCGTCGGAAAAGCCAAAGCCGAAGCCATTTATCAGGCGTTGCACGCCCGTGACGGGCAGTGACCGATGGAAGATGCAGTTTCGTCGAATAGTCCGAAGGATGGAATGGATTAGGATTGAGTAGCGGAAAAAGACAATCGGATTGCTAGCATGATAACGGTGAGTATTAAGGGAGGGAATATGGCTGAGGTCAATCACCGGTGTGCGGTTTTGGGCAAGCCTATCGCGCATTCGTTGTCTCCGGTGCTGCACAATGCCGCTTATCAGGCGTTAGGCCTTGATGATTGGTCGTACGACAAGCATGAGGTAGGAGAACCCGATCTTGAAGGTTTTCTCGAATCGCTTGACCCGACTTGGGCTGGTCTCAGTCTGACCATGCCATTGAAGAAAACAATTCAACCGTACGGTACGCCCTGCAATATGTGGGCGAAGGAACTTATGGTAGCCAACACCGCGGTGTTCGATTGGAACGAAACCTGCGTCAACGGTAATCCGGATCTTCCCGCCATCAAGCTGTATAACACGGATGTGTCAGGCATCGAGCTCGCTTTCGAACACTCGTATCAGACGCGCAGGATGGAGCCGAAGACGGACCGTTCGGGAACGGCTGTGATTATCGGCAACGGCAACACGGCGACGTCAGCGTTGGCCGCGTGCGTGGAATCCCCCGCAATCGGACACGTCATCGTCGTAGCTCGCCATCCCGAAAAGAACACCGCTCTCAAACCTCTTGCCGAACGATATTTGCCGTCGGAGCGACCGATAACCATTGTCGGAATGGATCATGCTATTGAGGCGTTACGTCATGCAGATATGGCGGTAAACACCATCCCTGGCCTGGCTGCGGACAGTATCGCCGAAGCTTTGGAAACGTCAAATGCGAACATGGGCGGAACATTGCTTGACGTCGTGTACGATCCACGTCCTACCAAACTGATGCAGGCTTGGCGCCAAAGGGAAGGAACCGCCATTGGCGGCGAGGAAATGTTATTGTACCAGGCCATGGTACAGGTTTGGCTGATGACGGGAATCTGGAATAATAATCCGCCGAGTGGCATGATTGATCAGGACCGCACCGCGCGGTTGGAACAAGCCATGCGCATCGCACTTGAGGAGGCTCTGTGATGGCACAGGAAGATATCAATGCGCAAGCGAATGGCACGCATGCCAGCGCTCCTTCGCCTGCCGAAGGTTTTGAAGTATTGCTGATCACCGGCATGAGCGGTGCGGGGCGATCGCATGCGGCCAACAGTATTGAGGATATGGGCTGGTATGTGGTCGATAACATGCCTCCCAAACTGTTGGTGCCGCTGGTCGACATGATGACCACCGGAGCCAACATCCATAAGCTTGCGGCAGTCGTGGATGTTCGTTCCCGCGATTATTTCGACGATTTGTCCGCAGTGCTCAGCCATTTGGATGATCTTGGTGTGAAAACACGCATCCTGTTCCTTGATGCCAGCAACGAGGTGCTGATCAAACGATACGAATCCGTACGCAGGCCGCATCCGCTGCAACAGGGCAACCGGCTGATTGACGGCATTCTCGAGGAACGTGACCTTCTTGAGAATCTCAAGGAGCGTGCAGACATCGTCATTGACACGTCGTCATTGAGCATCCACCAGCTGTCTACGAAACTATATGAGGCCATGCTTGGATCTGGGCCGACCACGGTTTCCGTGCACATCTTCAGTTTCGGTTTCAAATATGGCATTCCCATCGACGCCGATTTTGTCGCCGACGTGAGATTTCTGCCGAACCCATTCTGGGTGCCGGAGTTGCGTTCGCTCACTGGACGAGACAAGGCAGTCAGCGATTACGTGCTTTCCAGCGAAGGTGCCGCCGATTTCCTTGACGCATACGAAAAAGCGATCGCGATCGCGATCGAAGGGTATGCGCAGGAAGATAAACATTATGTGACGATTGCAATCGGCTGCACCGGAGGACAGCATCGTTCCGTTGCGATGAGCGAGGCCTTGGCCAAACGCTTGCGCGCGAGAGGGCTATCGGTTTCTGTTTCCGCACGTGAGCTTGATAAGCGGTAAGCGGAAAAATGACCGTATTATGAAAAAATAGTGTCCATATATAAAGAAATCAGGCTGTGATTGTCCAAGATGGACGGTATCACAGTAAGCCGTGGCAGTGCGGAATGATTCCGCGACTCGCCTGAAATTTAGGGAAGAACAGCAAGGTAGGAGGTTGGCTCTTGGCTCTTCTGGATGACGTCAAAAGCGAGCTGTCCGCAATCGACAATGAATTGCCAATCGCCAAAAAGGCGCAGGCTACGGCAATGATTCGGTTCGGCAATGGTTTGCACTCGGTGGATCACCACATTCTTGTGCAGGTGCAGCTCGACTCCCAAGATGCGGCCACTTGGCTGCAAGACACCATCAAGAACCTGTATGGTCACGAAGCCACGCTCACTCCTGTCTCTAGGCAGACGCCGACCGGTACGGTGCAGCGTTATGTGATTCGCGTGCCGAAGGGCAGCGCGGCACTTGTGTTGCAGACCGGTCTATACAGCCGCTACACGAAGAACATGGTGCTTGGTCTGCCGAGCGATATCATCAACGGCAAGATCGCGCAGATCAAAGCCGCATGGCGTGGTGCGTTCCTTGCGAACGGCCGTCTGTCAGACCCGGGCAAGGCAAGCTATCTCGAGATCGTATGCCCGAACCATGAGGCCGCTCTGGCACTGGTTTCCACCGCACGCCGCTTGGGCATCACCGCCAAGCCACGTAAGCTGCGTAGCTCCGAGCGCGTGACCCTGCGCGACCCTGATGCCATCGAACGCATGCTCATCCTTATGGGCGCCCCGCGTTCAGCACGCGAATGGACTGGAAAGCGTTCCGACGGCGAAGCACGAGGTAAAGCGAACCGCTTGGCCAACTTCGATGACGCCAACATGCGCCGCAGCGCCAAGGCGGCCGCGGAAGCATGCGATAAGGTACGTCAGGCATTTGAAATCCTCGGCGACGATGTTCCCGATAACCTCAAGTCCGCGGGTCAGCTCCGTCTCGATCATACGGATGCGTCGCTGGAACAGCTGGGACGTTTGGCTGATCCTCCGATTACCAAGGATGCCATCGCCGGTCGTATTCGTCGACTGCTGCAGCTCGCCGAAAAAACCGAGAAGGCGCGCCGGCAGTCGGTCTGATTGAGCTTTTTTACACGAAACACCATGCCTGTTTTCGAACAGCATGGTGTTTTTGTTCGTTTGAGCTTGTATTATTCGTAAATGGCAATATGACCATTCCACGCTTACAAGCGGCTAGGAAAGGATATACATGAAGACACTCAAGGATCTTGGAGATCTCAAGGGCAAGCGCGTTCTCGTTCGCGCTGATTTCAACGTTCCGCTGGACGGCACCACGATTACCGATGACGGTCGTATCAAGGCCGCCCTGCCGACCATCAAAGCCCTGCGCGAAGAAGGCGCAAAGGTCATTCTGATGGCCCACCTCGGCCGACCGAAGGGCAAGGTCGTTCCGGAACTGTCCCTCGCTCCGGTCGCCGCTCGTCTTGGCGAACTGCTCGGCATTGAGGTTCCGCTGGCTGAAGACACCTACGGCGAAGATGCTCAGGCCAAGGTCGCCGCAATGAACGATGGCGATGTCGTGCTGCTGCAGAACGTGCGCTATAACCCGGAAGAAACCAGCAAGGATCCGGAGGAGCGTTCCGCTTACGCCAAGAAGATCGCAGCCCTCGGTGAAGCGTTCGTGTCCGACGGTTTCGGCGTCGTGCACCGTGCGCAGGGCTCCAACTACGACGTTGCAGCTGATCTGCCGGCAGCCGCCGGCCTGCTGGTCGAGAAGGAAGTCAAGGCTCTGTCCCGCGCCACCGTTGAGCCGGAGCGCCCGCTGACCGTCGTGCTTGGCGGTTCCAAGGTTTCCGACAAACTCGGCGTGATCGAGAATCTGCTTGACAAGGCTAACCGTCTGGTCATCGGCGGCGGCATGGTCTACACCTTCCTCAAGGCCAAGGGCCTCGAGGTCGGCACCTCCCTGCTGGAAGAGGATCAGGTCGAAACCGTCAAGGGCTACATCGAGCGTGCCGAACAGAACGGCGTCGAGCTCGTGCTGCCGACCGATATCGTGGTGAACCCGGTCTTCCCGAAGTCCGACGAGGACATCGCTCCGGAAGTCGTGGCAGCTGATGCCATTCCGGCTGACAAGATGGGTCTGGACATCGGTCCGGATTCCCAGAAGCTCTTCCACGACAAGATCGTGGATTCCAAGACCGTCGTGTGGAACGGCCCGATGGGCGTGTTCGAGGTTCCGGCATTCGCAGCCGGCACCGAAGCCGTGGCCCAGGGCTTGGTCGACGCCACCGCGGCTGGCGCGTTCACCATCGTCGGTGGCGGTGACTCCGCTTCCGCAGTGCGCAACCTCGGCTTCCCGGAGGATGGCTTCTCGCACATCTCCACCGGTGGCGGCGCTTCCCTCGAGTTCCTCGAGGGCAAGGAACTGCCGGGCCTGAAGGTGCTCGACTGATTATTTGATGCATAATCCGGAGGTGCTCCCTTATCGACAAAGGTGGGGGAGCACCTCTTGTTGTCAACAGCGCGAAACGCGACACATAAACACTGAACGGAAACAAGAACGGAGGCAGGCAAACATATGGTATCACAACGAATCCCACTGGTCGCCGGCAATTGGAAGATGAACTTCGACCATCTTGAAGCCACCTATTTCGTTCAGCAGCTTGCATGGAAGCTCCGTGACATTCATTTCGACTACCGTCATTGCGAAATCGCGTTGATGCCCTCCTTCACCTCATTACGTAGCGTTCAGGTGTTGGTCGAATCCGACAATTTGAAGATTCGCTATGGCGCACAGGCTGTTTCCGTAACGTCGCAGGGTGCGTTCACTGGCGATGTATCCGCAGATATGATCGCCCATCTCGGCTGCTCATATGTGATTGTCGGCCATTCTGAACGCCGAAAATACCATCCGGAAGACGATGCGAACATCGTGGACCAGGTGCGTGCGGTTTTGGCTGCAGGCATGCAGCCGATTCTTTGTGTCGGTGAAAGCTATGAGGAACGACGCAAGGGCATCGAACTCGATTTCGCCGTGGGACAGGTGCACGACGTCACGCGCGATCTTTCCGACGAGGAAGCGTCACGTCTGATTGTGGCATATGAGCCGGTGTGGGCCATCGGCACCGGAATGGTAGCGACTCCGCAATCCGCGCAGGATGCTGCCAAAGCAATTCGAGACGATTTGTCCGCAACTTTTGGCTCGCATGTAGGTGAGGCCGTGCGTATTCTGTATGGAGGCTCCGTTTCTTCGAAAAACGCCGTGGAACTGATCGGCGAGCCTGATGTGGACGGATTCCTCATCGGCGGTGCCGCGCTGCATGTGGATGAGCTCACCAGAATCTGCCAGCTCACCATAGAAGCGACTTTGTGACGCCACGTTTTTAACGCAAATATTTCAAGGTGTGGTCAATATTCAATTTTCTCAATACCTTGCGCTATCGTTAGCAACAGTGTTTACGAACTGGAGGTTCACTCGTGTCCGCTATGGCCATCGTTAAGCTTGTGCTGCAGATTATTCTCGTTATTTTCAGCCTCTTGCTCACCCTGCTGATTCTGATGCACAAGGGTAAGGGCGGCGGCCTATCCGATATGTTCGGCGGCGGCCTCACCCAGAACGCGGGTTCCTCTGGTGTCGCCGAAAAGAACCTGAACCGTTGGACCGTCATCATCGCACTGCTATGGGTGGCTATTATCATCGCCCTCGGTTTGATGACGAAGTTCAGCCTCATCTGATTGACTTTGTTGATTGACTTTGTCACTTCGGCCCATGACTGGATACGGTCATGGGCCGAAGGTTTTTAAGCGCGATATCAATTGCATCATAACGAGTTAAGGATCTGACTTGACGTTGCTCAAAATCGAAAAAACCCAAGAAGCCACAATGGTCATCGCAGATCTGGATGGCACGCTGCTGCATGACGGCGAAACGTTCGAGGAACGTTTCCTGACGCAATATTCCGTCGATGTGATCAATCGCATGCACGACAATGGCATCGTTTTCGCCGTGGAAACGGCACGTCCCGTCAGCACCGGCTTTTCATTCGTGGAAAAACTGCCTGTCGACGCCGTCGCTTACCTCAACGGTGCGTTGATAGATTTCAATCCGGCATCATCGAATTATGAAATGCTTACTTCGCCGACGCTGCCGGAAGACGGCCATCTCAAGAAAATTGGTTTTTCATCGAAACGTGCCTGCGAAGTCTGCAAAAATCTATTAGCTGAGCTACCTGGCATGGAAGTCGGCATCGTCATGGATGACGTGCGGTACACCAATTTCGATGTCTCCAAATACTGGAAGACGCAGACTTGGCGATACACTGACTTCGACGATGTTCCTGAAGGTATCGCCGATAAGCTCATTATCTTCCCCAACGATGAGCAGTGGAATCAGGTCGGTTCTCTTGTGCCCAGCGACTTTGACGTTCACATCTCTGAGGGATCGCTGTGGATGTTGATGAATCCTCAAGCCAACAAGGAACATGCATTGGATCTGCTGGCAGAACATTTTGAGACGCCAATGAGCAAAACCGTCTCATTCGGTGATGATTTGGTCGACATTGCCATGCTATGTAAATCCGGAAGGGGAGTGGCGGTGGCGAACGCTAACCCGGATGTGTTGAACATCGCAGATGAAATCTGCCCATCCAACAATGATGACGGTGTGGCACAGTGGATTGAAGATAATCTGCTGTGATGTCTCATGATGTTCAAGAATGACATGAGTTGAACTTCATGAATTGAACTTTTGTTGCAAACGGACGCGAAATGGTTACATTTGATATTGAACTTCCGCGATTTCAATAGGTAGTTTGTGCTAGGATTTGAACTAGTGTTTGATGAAAATTGAACTGAAAGGACTGGTATGACGGAATCATTCTCCAGCCGGTTGAACGTTGCGATGGCATTCCGCAATGTCAAACAAATTGACTTTGTGCATGCGGCTGAGAAGTTCAATATCAAACTTGGCAAAAGTCATATGAGTCAGTACGTGAGCGGTAAAACCGTGCCACGTGCCGATATCGCCCATTTCCTTGCGGCTTTTCTGCAGGTCAATGAGGACTGGCTGATGGGAAAGGACGTTCCCATGGAGCAGAACGCCGTCATCTTGCCTGCAATCGAGTCTGATGAAACCCAACCTGATAGCAATTCTGCATCAGCGCAATCAACAGAAGGAAAGACCATGCGCACTTTTACGAAATCCCATAAGCTCGACAATGTGCTCTACGACGTTCGTGGCCCGGTGGCGGACGAGGCGGCACGCATGGAAGCAGCAGGAACGCATATTCTGAAACTCAATATCGGCAATCCTGCGCCATTCGGATTCCGGACTCCGGATGAAGTTGTGTATGATATGGCGCAGCAGCTCCCTGAAACCGAAGGATATTCACCGTCTAAGGGTCTGTTCTCGGCACGCAAGGCCATCATGCAGTATGCACAGCTCAAGAATATTCCGAACGTCTCCATCGACGATATCTTTACTGGCAATGGCGTCAGCGAGCTCATCAATCTGTCGCTGTCCGCATTGCTGGACAACGGCGACGAAGTGCTGGTGCCTTCGCCGGACTATCCTCTGTGGACAGCCTGTGTGAATTTGGCTGGCGGCACCGCCGTGCATTATATCTGTGATGAGGAATCCGAATGGTATCCCGATATCGACGATATTCGCTCTAAAATCACGGATAAGACCAAAGCAATTGTCATCATCAATCCAAATAATCCGACCGGAGCGCTTTATCCTAAAGAACTGTTGCAGCAGATTGTCGATATTGCCCGGGAACATCAGCTCATTATTTTCTCCGATGAGATTTATGATCGTCTGGTCATGGATGGGTTGGAGCATATTTCCATCGCATCGCTGGCTCCGGACCTGTTCTGCGTGACGTTCTCCGGTCTGTCGAAGTCGCATATGATTGCCGGATACCGCATTGGATGGATGATACTTTCCGGCAACAAGCGTATTGCAAAGGATTACATCGAGGGCTTGAACATGCTGGCGAACATGCGTATGTGCTCGAATGTTCCCGCTCAGTCGGTGGTACAGACCGCTTTGGGCGGACATCAGAGCGTCAAGGACTACATCAAGCCAGGTGGCCGCGTGTACGAGCAGCGCGAACTGGTCTATCAGATGCTCAATGAAATTCCCGGCGTTACCGCAGTTAAGCCGAAAGCGGCGTTTTATATCTTCCCGAAGCTGGACGTCAAAAAGTTCAATATCCACTCCGATGAGCAGTTCGCGTTGGATCTGCTGCATGACAAGCATATTCTGATTAGTCATGGCGGTGCGTTCAACTGGCAGAATCCAGATCATTTCAGGGTGGTATATCTGCCGCGTATCACGATGCTGAAGGAAACCATAAGTGAGATTGCTGATTTCTTGAGCACATATCATCAGGCATAATGACCTTGGTTGCTTGAAGGGCATTCATGTGTGAAGCGCGCACAGTATCGCAGCATTCCATCCCCAAATACTTATAGTCACATTGAGTATAAATAGGGTTGCGATGGCTCCGGCCTTAGGGTCGAGCCATCAATCGTTCTGTCGTGAATTCACAACGATTATACCTTTGGAGAACGCAAAGCGCAGGCGATCCAAGCGATCCACCAGACTACCGTCTTTACGCCTTGTGTTGGAATAAGCTGAAAACATGTAGAGCAATAACAGAAATTCCCTCTGCCAGAATTCTGGCAGAGGGAATTTCTTTAGCTTAAATCGCTAACGTCTAAGTAAGAAACTCAGCCGTTGACACGGTCGATGCCGGCCTGGACGTCGGTAAGGACGGAATCCCAAGACTTGATGAAGGAAGCGACGCCGTCGGCTTCCAGCTTGTCGGTGACAGCCTTGAAGTCGATGCCCAGCTCAGCGAGCTTGGCCATGATGGCGTGGGACTCTTCGTAGGTGCCCTTGATGGTCGGAGCGCCGTTGCCGTGATCGGCGAGAGCGTTCAGGGTCTTCTCCGGCATGGTGTTCACGATGAGCGGAGCGACGAGCTCGTCAACGTAGACGCAATCGGAGTAGGCCGGGTTCTTGGTGCCAGTGGAGGCCCACAGCGGACGCTGCTTCTTGGCACCCTTGGCTTCGAGAGCAGCCCAACGCGGATCGTTGGCGAACTTGTTCTCGAACAGCTCGTAAGCGAGGCGAGCGTTGGCGATAGCGGCCTTGCCCTCGAGAGCCTTGGCCTCATCGGAGCCGATCTCCTCAAGCTTGTTGTCGACGGCGGTGTCCACGCGAGACACGAAGAAGGAAGCGACGGAACCGATGTGCTTCAGGTCATGGCCGTTGGCGTCAGCCTGGGCGATGCCTTCGATGAAAGCATCGATGACCTGCTCATAACGCTCGAGCGAGAAGATCAGGGTGACGTTGACGGAGATGCCCTTGGCCAGGGTTGCGGTGATTGCCGGCAGGCCTTCGAGGGTTGCCGGGATCTTGATCATGGCGTTCGGACGGTTGACCTTCTCCCAGAGCTCGACAGCCTGCTTCTCAGTGGCTTCAGTCTCGTGGGCCAGACGCGGATCAACTTCGATGGAGACGCGGCCATCGACGAAATCGGTAGCTTCGGCGATCTCACGGAAGATGTCGGTGGCGTTACGCACGTCGGTGGTGGTGAGCTCGCGGATAGCGGTCTCAACGTCAACCTTGCCGAGCTCCTTGAGCTGTGCATCGTACGGGCCGACCTGGCTCAGAGCCTTCTGGAAGATGGACGGGTTGGTGGTGACGCCAACGACGTTCTTGTCCTTGATGAGCTCCTGCAGGTTGCCGGACTCAATACGGGTGCGGGACAGGTCGTCCAGCCAGATCGAGACACCGGAGTCAGAGGTGCGCTGAGTTGCTTCAGTCATTGTTTTTCTCCTTGATACCTTTTTGGATCAAATCTTTATCTATTGTGCGGTAAAAGGGGAGAAGCACATGCATTGTGCCTCTCCCCGTCGAATCACTTGGCGGCTTCGACTTCCGCGATGGAGGCCTTGGCGGCTTCGACAACATGCTCGGCGGTGATACCCAGATCGATCATGTTCTGAGCGCCGTCGCCCTGCAGGCCGAACTGCTCGATGGAAACCGGCTTGCCGTAGGAGCCGAGGTACTTGTACCACGGCATGGCAACGCCAGCCTCGACGGAGACACGAGCCTTGACGGAGGCCGGAAGCACAGCTTCCTTGTACTCAGCGTCCTGCTCCTCGAACCATTCGAGGGACGGAGCGGACACAACGCGAGCCTTGATGCCTTCGTCAGCCAAGGTCTTGGCTGCGGACACGGCCCACTGCACTTCGGAACCGGTGGCCATGATGATGACATCCGGGGTGCCTTCAGTATCGACGAGCACGTAGGCGCCCTTCTTAACGCCGTCCTTGGCCTTCTCGGCGGTCTCAGCGAGAACCGGAACGCCCTGACGGGTCAGCACCATGGCTGCCGGCAGAGTGTTCTTCTTCTCGAAGAAGTAGCGGTAGGCTTCGGCGGTCTCGTAAGCATCGGCCGGACGAACGACCTCAAGCTGCGGGATGGCACGGAAGGAAGCCAGATGCTCCACCGGCTGGTGGGTCGGGCCATCTTCGCCGACGGCGACGGAGTCGTGGGACCACACATACAGGTTCGGAATCTGCATGAGGGCGGCCAAACGCACGGCGGAACGCTCGTAATCGGAGAACATGAAGAAGGTGCCGCCGAACGGACGGGTGTGGGAGCCCAGCAGGATACCGTTGGTGATGGTACCCATGGTGAACTCGCGCACGCCGAAGTGCAGCTGACGGCCGTACGGGCTGCAGACCGGCCACTGCTTGGTGGCGCACTCGGCGGGAGCAAAGGTGGCAGCGCCCTTCAGATCGGTCTTGTTGGAGCCACCGAGGTCGGCGGAGCCGCCCCAGAGTTCCGGCATGACAGCGGCGATGGCATTCAGCACGGAGCCGGAAGCGCCACGGGTTGCAACGCCCTTGCCGACTTCGAAGGTTGCCTCGAGGTCATCAATGGCCTTGTCGAAGCCTTCCGGCAGCTCGCCGGCCTTGAGGCGGTCGTACAGAGCAGCGTTGTCCGGGTTGGCCTTGCGCCATGCGTTGTACTTCTCGTCCCATTCCTTATGGGCTTCGAGACCGCGCTCAGCAACCTTGCGTGCGTGAGCCAGAGCCTCTTCGTCGACGTGGAAGGACTCTTCCGGATCGTAGCCGAGCAGTTCCTTGAGGCCTGCGACGGCTTCGGCGCCCAGCTTGGAGCCGTGAGAAGACGGATCGTTGGTCTTGCCCGGGGTCGGCCAAGCGATCAGGGTGTCGACCTTGATGAGCTTCGGCTGGTTCGGGGCAGCCTCACGAGCCTTGGCGATGGTATCGGCCAGACCCTCGACATCCTCCTTGTAGGAGCCGTCAGGCTGAATGAAGCTGAACTCGTCGGTGTACCAGCCGTAGGCCTGGAAACGCTTGAGCACGTCTTCAGCCAGAACCAGGTTGGTGTCGCCTTCGATCTGGATGCGGTTGGCATCGAAGATCACGGTCAGATTGCCCAGCTGCTGGTTGGCAGCGAGGGATGCAGCTTCGCCGGAGATACCTTCTTCGATATCGCCTTCGCCGCAGATGACCCAGATGTTGTGGTCGAACGGGGACTCGCCTGCCGGGGCTTCCGGATCAAGCAGGCCACGCTGGAAGCGCTGGCCATAGGCGAAACCGATGGCGGAAGCGAAGCCCTGGCCCAGCGGACCAGTGGTCATTTCGATGCCCGGGGTCAGGCCGTATTCCGGATGACCCGGGGTACGGGTGTCAGCACCACCACGGAAGTTCTTCAGATCGTCCAGGGTCAGGCCGTAGCCGGAGAAGTACAGCTGGACGTACTGGGTGAGGGAGGCGTGGCCACCGGAAAGGATGAAGCGGTCGCGACCTTCCCAGTTGGGATCGTTCGGATCATGCTTGATGAAATGCTGATACAGGGTGTAGGCGATAGGCGCCAGGGAAACGGGGGAACCCGGGTGGCCGTGTCCCGCACGCTCAACCGCGTCGGCCGACAGGACCTTGGCCATCTTGATGGCGCGCTCGTCCAGCTCGGTCTCCTTGAATTCGGTCATGGATTACTTTCCTTCCAATTGGTCGGGCCGCGTATCCGGCTTGTGCCGAGCGCTTGACGCCCTCACATTGCGTTTTCCATAGTAGCGACGTGAGGTGACGTTGTGATGGATTTTTGGCGTGTTTTGGTAGTTTGTGTTCTGTTAACGCTCACAATTAACATTCTCGTGCGATTGTCCTGTTCGATTGGTGGCATGACGAGCATTTCGGGAGATTGCTATCGGAAAAAACAAGAAACAAGTACTCTGGAAGCGAACCGATTAGCACTCGTGCCGCGTGAGTGCTAATACAATGGGAGAAGCATTTGAGTCGTATCGCATATGTAGAGGAGGCACGCATGACGCAGTCAAGACGTATGTTGGTACTGCGTGCCGTCGTCGAGGACTATATTCGCTCGCAGGAGCCAGTTGGTTCGACCACCTTGACCAAAGATCATGATCTGGGCGTCAGCTCGGCCACCGTCCGTAATGATATGGCCGCCTTGGAAGATGAGGGATACCTTATTCAACCCCATACGTCAGCAGGGCGCATACCAACGGAAAAAGGATACCGATACTTCGTGGACCGTTTGGCCACAGTGGTGCCGATGTCCGAAGCGCAACGCCGTGGCATCAACAGTTTTTTGTCGGGATCCGTCAATCTGCAGGACACCTTGCAGCGCGCAGCCCGTCTTCTGGCGCAGATCACCGGTCAGGTCGCGGTCGTGGCGGCACCGTCGTTGGCGAAATCGACGTTACGGCATATCGAAATCGTTCCCGTATCAATCAACACCTTGTTGGCCGTCGTCATCACCGACACCGGCCGAGTGGCGCAGCATATGCTCAACGTTTCCGAGTTGCCGGACACCACGGTGCTGTCGCATCTGGTCAACGAAATCAACGCGCAGTGCGCCAGCGTTTCTTTGACTCGAACCGCGGACTATGTCAGGCAAATGTCGTCCCGCAAGGAATACCGTTCTATCAGCAAATTGGCGGAAACGCTTGCTCAAGCTTTCGATGGCATGGCCGACGACGAGCGCGCGAGCGAACTCTACATGGCAGGAACCTCACGGCTCGCGCACCAGCGCACCGTGGCCGATCTCGCACCATTGTTCGATGCGTTGGAAGAGCAAGTCGTGCTCATGAAACTCATGAGCTCGTTGAGTGAAACCACGCAATCCAATGGAGTCGGAGTGGCCATCGGATCCGAAACGCACACGCCTGGTCTACTGCATGCATCCGTGGTGACCAGCGGATACGGTCGAACCTCGGCAACCGTTGACGACACCACAAAAGGCGAGACTGCGGAAGAACAGGGGAGAGAAGCCAGCGATCGCACCATTACAGCGCAGGATTCCAGCGAGCCCATTGCCTTCGTCGGATCCATTGGACCGACGCATATGGACTACGAGGCAACCATGGCTGCAGTGCGTGCCGTCGCCAGATATCTGACCGCATTCGTGGCGCACGACGAAAACCAAACCAACAGCTGACCCCGCCTTATGGCACAATGACACGCGAAAAGCAATAGGGAGAAAGAACAACCGTGACGGACTATTACGAAGTGCTGGGCGTAGACCGCTCCGCAAGCGACGACGAGATCAAAAAAGCTTATCGAAAGATGAGCCGCAAATATCATCCCGATATCGCAGGTCCGGAATTCGAAGACAAATTCAAGGAAGTCAATAACGCCTATGAAGTGTTGTCCGACCCGCAGAAGCGTCAGATGTTCGACGCCGGTGTGGACCCGAACGATCCAAATGCTGGAGGTATGGGCGGCAGCGGATTCGGTGGCGGATTCGGCGACATGGGAGACATCTTCAGCATGTTCACCGGAGGTGCCTTCGGCGGTGGCAACGGTGGACCGACCCCGCGTACACAGCCAGGACGTGACTCACTTGCCACGGTAACCATCGACTTGAAGACGGCGGTGTTCGGCGACACCGCGCATGTTGAGATCAAGACGTTCGGTCTATGTCAGGAATGCGCCGGAACAGGATGTCAGAAAGGCACTCAGCCCGCGCAATGCCCCGATTGCCATGGACAAGGCTATGCCCAGCGTGTGGTACGCACCATGCTCGGCCAAATGATGACCACTGCGCCATGCGAACGCTGCGAAGGACACGGTACCGTTATCGAAAATCCGTGTCCGTCCTGCCTTGGTCATGGTCGCGTGCGCGTCACCCGTAATGTCGGCGTGTCCGTGCCTGCCGGCGTGACGAACAATACCCGTCTACGTCTCGCCAATCAGGGTGAAGTGGGTGAAAACGGCGGTGTTGCCGGCGACCTGTATGTCGATATCCGTATCGCTCAGGACGATACCTTCACTCGTGACGGTGATGATTTGCACTGCTGGATCCAGGTGCCGATGAGCTGGGCCGTGCTGGGGCATGATCTGGAGATCGACACGTTCGACGGCAAGCAGTCGGTGAGCGTGCCCGCAGGAAGCCAGCCTGATGACACTGTGACCTTGAAGAATCTGGGTGTCACACATCTTAACAACAAGAACGAGCGTGGAGATCTGGTGGCGCATATCGCAGTGAAGATTCCAACAAAGCTCACTGACGACGAACGCGCCTTGATGGAACAGTTCGCAGAAAAACATGACACAGATGCCCAACATGTTGCGGTAAGCGCACGCCCGACCTCCGGAACGAAGAAGGGCTTCTTCTCCAAGTTAAAGGATGCGTTGCGCTGAATTTCCCTGTTCTAATGCCGTACTTCCGATGAGAAAACAGCGCTAGATCGCATTCAAATAGCCGGTTGCCTCAATTTTTGAAGCAACCGGCTATTTTTTCAATGTTTCTGCTGTAGCAAGCGGATCGTCTCACGCCTACAACGGTCAATCGTTAGACATATTTACGTGTTTATTTGAGCAATGACCGGCACATGGCGCGATACTGGTTCACATATCCGCCACCGAAGAACACGCAATGTCCGGCGATGGGGTAGAGCTGCCACAATGTGGTGCGCTTCTGCCATCCCGCCTTCAACGGGTGCACGGACTGATATCCGTCGAGAATGTCCCGCAGATACGACATGCCGAACAGGTCAAGCATGGCAAGATCCTCTTCACGATGCCCGCCATGCGCTGCCGGATCGATAAGCACCGCTTCCACGGATCCGGAATCGGCTGACCACATGACATTGCCGCTCCACAAATCGCCATGCACACGCGCAGGCTTATCGTTAGCCGCTTTACCCAGTATTTCAGGCAGCGCTTCAATGACGTCTTCAGTCAATTCCATGTCGTAGTCGGTCAGTTCGCAACGTTTCATACCAAGCCGTACCATCGGTCGTAGCCTGCCTTCGGCCAAATATGTGGCCACGTCATCCCATTCGCCGGTATCCATAGGAACCGGATCCTGCAGGGGGCCGAAATAGCAGGTTCCCGTATAGCCGGCCGGAGCGGATCCGAAATAATCAGCGCCAGCATCGTGCATGTGGGCGAGGGACGCACCAAAATCATGCGCGGCCTGCAGTGTCGGCCCGCAGGCGTTCACACGTTCGATATCGAGATAATCTTTGCCCCAATCGTATACGTCCACAACACGCGGACCTCCCTTGGAGCTCGCTTCACCAAGCCATTGCAGACCACGGCCTTCACATTCGAAGAAACCTTCCGGGCTGAATGCTCTGCTTTTACGGTATTTGCTCATCATGCCAGGCCTTTCTTTTGCATCATGCGCCACGTTTGCGAGACTATGTAGAGTCGCTGGTGAGATTCCGATAGGTTTGGGCACCATTGTGTGCATGGTTTGAGACAACTCAAGGATCTATAGCGAAAAATTAGACCCCTCTCGCTAGTCTTGGATGCGGAAAAGCAGACGAAACCATTGTGATACATGTAAAAGAGGGTTCATGAATTTCTTCCAAGCGATTTTCCTTGGGCTGGTACAGGCATTGACCGAGTACCTGCCGGTTTCTTCCAGTGCCCATATCCGCATCATCGGCGATTTGATGCTGGGATCTGACCCAGGTGCCGCGTTTACCGCCATTATTCAGATTGGCACCGAGCTTGCCGTGATTTTGTATTTCCGTCGCGACATCATCCGTATCCTCGGCGCTTGGTTTGGTTCCCTGTTCGGCAAGGAGGGCAAGGACTTCAAAAGTCGCATGGGCGCGCACAATCCGGATACCCAGATGGGCTGGTTCATTATCCTCGGCACCATGCCGATTCTGATTGCGGGCCTGCTGTTCAAGCATGCCATCGAAGGATCGCTGCGCAATCTATGGATCACCGTCACCGTGCTTGTGCTATTCGGCGTGTTGCTGTGGGTGGTCGATGCTCGTTCCAAGCAGGTCAAGACCATGAAGGAAATGACCTGGAAAGACGCGTTGATCTTCGGCATCGGCCAGATGCTCGCCCTGATTCCAGGCGTTTCTCGTTCCGGCGGCACCATCACCTTCGGCCGCGCTATGGGGTACACCCGTGAGGCAGCCGTCCGCGTGAGCTTCCTTATGGCCATTCCCGCCGTGTTCGGCGCAGGCATTCTGGAAGCCGTATCGGCCGTTAAGGATGTTGCGGCAGGGGATGCCGGCATGTTCCCGGGCTGGGGTCCGACCATCGCCGCAGCCATCGTGGCGTTCGTAGTCGGCTACGTGGTGATCATCGGCTTCCTGAAGTTCGTATCCACATTCTCATACAAGGCGTTCGCCATCTACCGCATCGGCTTGGCTGTCGTCGTGGCACTGCTACTGATCACAGGCGTGCTCTCTCCGCTGGAGGCCGTGGCTGCAGCGTGAACCTAGTTCGATAAGCGAACAACAAACAACAAGTTGGGCCGACCATCCTGTGATGATCGGCCCAACTTGTATATAGGCAACCTATCGTCAGCTGCAACGTCAATTGCCGCGCAAGAACGATTCGGCCTCGCGAATCAATTCTTCACATGCCGGCATGCCATTCGACGCGATACGTTGTGCCTGAGCGTTCAAATCGTAATCCCGCTCCAAACAGGCAAGATAATCGCCAGCGTGCGTCTGCTCGACAATCTCATCGGCATTCTTGCGCCATTCTGCAGCCTTCTTATTCAAATCACCCTCGATAATCGGAAGCTCCAACAGAAGCGACAATGCGCGAACCAGCTCAAGCGAGCCCTGCAAACATTCCGTATTGGCACAATAATGAGGCACGGAAACCCATATGGACGTAGTCCGGAATCCCGCATCCGACGCAAAAGTGTCAAGAATGTTAGGAATGCCCACAGGACCGTTATATTCCTTATCAGGCTCGCTTTCGCAGCCATTCTTGGAAATATCAAGAGGCAAAGGCCTCGTATGGGGGCAGTCGTCGAACATGGATCCTAGCGTAACGATATCGCTCACATCGTAATCCTCTGCGATACGCAACGTTTGCCTGCAATAATCCTCCCAACGATAATTCGGTTCGGGGGCAATCTGCGCAAGAAAATGCAACGTAGGGGAAACGTCAATGTCATAAAACGTGGTCTGTGGCCAAATGATTCGCTTACGTCCCTGTACCGAGCAGATCATCGGACGAGCCACCTGATAATCATAAAAACCCTCATTGTCGATATGACACACCTCCTGTGAATCATATCGCGATACAAGATGCCGTATGACATTCGTCGCGGCCTGGCAGGCATCATTCCAGCCCTCGAATGCGGCGATCAATATCGTCGTTCGTCTTGTCGTCTCCTCACACATGTTTCAAATGTATAACGAAACCGTAGAGGCTGCGACACGCTTTTGCCATCGGTGAATGACAAGCATTCGCGATATCACCGCAGACAGTCAACGAAACAGTTATAATCTGTTTTCCACAGCGCCTTCAACCGTTTCTCATTTTGTCCGATAATGTACGTTATGTCAGAAAAGAGTGTCAGCCGAAGGCTGCTACTCTTTTCTGTACATAACATCGTTGGATTATGTCAGCACGTCCCCTTTCAGGACTTTGCTCGATATAATCCAACAGTATGGCGGATGGCGTTTTCGCTGCGCTGGACGCCTTTTTACGGTCAGCCTTTGATGGCTTGTCTGAGTTTTCTTTCCATTTCGTTTTTCATGCCATTTCTGGCCTGCAGATACATAAACACCAGCTCCGCGGCGATCAGCAAAATCATCAGCGCGGCTGACGGCCATCCTACTTGCTCATAAAAATGCTGGAATTTTGCGGAAAAGCCAGATTTGAACATCGCATATACCGGGTATGGCAAGGCGCCAATAACCAATGAGGTGAAGTGCAAACCGACAATCGACCAACGTACTGGATATACGTCTCGCTTGGTTTTTGAGAAGATATTTCCACGAATCGCGGTAATCGAACAAATGTTCACCGCAATGACTGCCGCGACAATCCACAGCAATGCCGGCAGGATATCAAGCATGCGACACTCCCCCTGTTGTAATCTGTCTCTACATATCTACCGTATATCGATGACCATGTAACCCGATTTAGCCTGTTTAACCTATACGGTATGCGCCAAACCTGTATATTACAGTGAAACCGCGGTGCGTGTCTGTCGCTTTGCATCAAGCTTCTTTTTCATGCGCATCGCAGCGATGTCGTCAACAGGACGGGTCGAGTCCGCAGTGGAAGGCATCGTGGATAAATCGACATACTCCTCGTGTTCAAGAGCATCCCTAATTTGCTTCCACAGGGATCCCATGGATACTCCGAACACCGCCCTACCGCTTTGCAACAGCGCCACCATTTGCTCGCTGTCCGTGCATTCGTGCACATGCTGTCCATCGCACATAATGGTAATGTTTTCCAGCTGCTCAGCAGTGCATTGCACTAGAAAACCGATGGCAGCCGTCACATTCTGCAGATTGATGCCCGCATCAAGCAGTTCTTTTGACACGGCAAGAATTACCACATCCTTGAACGAATACAGTCTACGTGACCCAGACCCATGCGATGGAGTGATGGAAGGCTCCACAATCTGTCTGCGCGCCCAATAATCAAGCTGACGATAAGTGATGCCGGCCACCCTCGATGCCACTGAACCCTTATAGCCACGTGTCACCGGCTGCGCATCGCTTGTGGGAAACAACTCCCCCTGTATCGCAGTCGGCACATGCAGATGCAACCGCATTGTTGACTCTGCCTCATTCATCGCATTCTCCTACGACATATAAACAGCGCCCATGAGCCTCCGTATGAAGCCCATGGGCGCGAAGCTGTTGTACACAGTAGTTTATCCCGCATCACACGGATCAACTAGCAATGACGGCCTTATTATCGAAATAAACCAGACGGAACTTGCCAAGAATGATTTCATCGCCATTCTTAAGTTCCTGCTGATCAACACGCTGACGGTTCACATACGTGCCATTCAAGCTTCCCGCATCGATAACGCAATACCTACCATTCAACCTGCGGAACACCGCGTGGGCACGGGAAACCGTAGAATCATCCAAAAGAATATCGGCGCTCGGATCACGGCCGACGGTAATCTCATCCTCATCGAGAAGATACCGCGACCCCGATACCGCTCCCCTAGTCGAGATCAGCAACGCCGTGCCGTCGGCAAGACGCATAATGGTTTCAAGGTCCTCCTTCGTCAGAGGACGGTCTCCGGTGGAAGTAACCGGTACAGTTATTGCAGGAAGGCCAATGATGGTCGTTTCACCTGCGCTTGGAATCGGATCAGTCATAGTCGCCATTCTAGTCATTACCCTTGCAAATAGCCGGTATTGAGACCGGCATAGTCACGAATCATACACCGTAAAGCGGGCTTCACCCCTCAGTTTTGTCAATAATCGACACGAACTGGTCGTGCGGCAGCATGTCATCATAGCTGCGCCAACGGCGTTCCAGCTCACGATTTGCCTCGTCATGCTGCTGTTCACCAAGCTTGGCATAAGCCTTCAGCTCGTTCGGTCCCATGTCTTTGACCGGCTGATTGAGATTCAATGCTTTGTCACTCACAAATCGCCATTGTAGCCGCACACCCTGGAAGAGTAGGAAAAAGCCCGGATACAGCGTGTGCACCGGGCTTAAATCTACATTTAAAGATTTATATTACAAAAAATGATTTCAGCGCTGCTCGTCGATCATTTCCTGCAGTGCCTTGTTGACGGACGGAGAACCGGCCGCCATGGACAGGGCGTTGATGCCACTGATTTCAAAACCACGCTTGATTGCGGAGAAAATCTGATTCTTGTTCATGTTATTTCCTTAGTACTCGTTTTTCTTGACGCACCTTGCGTCTTACCATCTTCTATTGTTGACAAGTATCAATATAGAGATTTGTCAGACTGAAATCATTGCCCAACCATTCGTTTTATAGCAAAATCATCGGCTATTCTTGAATTGGGAGCACTTGCCAGAGTGTATGAGCTTCGGCCACCGCGTCACTCTGTTGCGTCATCCTATAGCCGTCTCCTTGCTATGATTTATCCGCACCCATACATTTCACCACATGGGAATTGACTGCGGCCTAGCCCGATATTCAGCCAGATCGGCTTCAACGGGTTGGACACCTCGTGAGAACCACCGTCCAAACCGGACAGCCGCCATCCATTTCCGACACGCCGGACGAAAGCGCGGAATCCCAGTGGAACCAACAAAAAAGGCGGCACATCGTGCCGCCCGATGGTGGGTGATATAGGAATCGAACCTATGACCCCTTCCGTGTGAAGGAAGTGCGCTAGCCGCTGCGCCAATCACCCAATATTGGGTTATATAGGAACTCACATTCCAGTGGGCGATACAAGATTCGAACTTGTGACCCCTTCCGTGTCAGGGAAGTGCGCTACCTCTGCGCCAACCGCCCAGGTTATTCATCACACCGACTTACGTCAGGCACAATGAGAGGTGGGTACGAGAGTCGAACTCGTCTATACGGCTTTGCAGGCCGCTGCCTAACCGCTTGGCTAACCCACCTTAAAGGTCGATAATCAATCGGAACCTTAGAGCGGACAACGGGACTCGAACCCGCGGTCTCAACCTTGGCAAGGTTGCGCTTTACCAACTAAGCTATGTCCGCATGTGCTCTGCAGTATCACTGCCTGAGCACGAGTATTTACTATAATCACATTCCCGTAATTTGCAAATCAGCGTGTCGCGCCTTTTCGGGACGCGATGTCAACCGAAATACTCTTCGACGGACTGCGCAAGTTCGCTTACGGTATCGATGACTTGGTATGCGCCATGCTCCTTGAGCTCGCCTGGCTCAGCATAGCCCCATCCGCATCCCAAGCAATCCAGACCGCACGCCTTGGCCCCATCGGCATCGGTCCAGCGATCGCCAACCATCAACGCACGATCACCGGCAGCCTCATCAAAACCGATATGCTCAAACGCCCAACGGATCACCTGATCCTTGTCAAGGCGGGAATTATCGGTGCTTGCACCATAAATACCGTCGACCATCGTATCCAAGTGGAAATGCTCACAAATCGGAATGCACTGATACTGCGGCTTGCAACTGGCAATCGCCAGATAATATCCATCAGCACGCAACTTGGCCAGCTGCTCCGGAATACCCTCGTAGATGGTATTGTTCAAACGCCCCGGCACTTTCTGCCCAGGATTGTTGGGATCGTCGAACACAGCCTCATCCGCATAATACCTGCGATAAATAGCAATGCCCTCATCAAGACGATCTTCAGGAATATCGTTGCGCTGCAGGGATTCAATAATCGCAGGACCGATGAATCGCTGTAACTCCTCATCATCCGGGACCGGATACCCCAATTCCTCGAACACCTTGACCACACAGCCGATAATTCCCGGATCGGATTTGGTCAGCGTACCGTCGAGGTCAAGCAGAACGACTTTCTTGGATTGCCTGGTCTGTTCGGACATGAATTGGTTCTCCCTTTATTCCTATCGATTCGTTTTCATCGATGTGATACCTGTTGACGCTAACAATTATGCCCAGCCATACTGACTGGGCATAATGTTCAAGTGTCGTTCAACTGCAGGTCACTCGTAGTCTGGGAACCAACCGTCACGATGCATCTGCAGTCGCTTCTCAAGCAGCGTCTTCAACTCGTCTTCGGTACGACGTTCCAGCAGCATGTCCCAGTGTGTACGAGTCGGCTTGGAGATTTCGTCGCCCTCACGATCCTCATCGCCCTCACGACGCGCAGTCATGCCGCAACGGCATTCCCATTCCTCAGGAATCTCCGCGCCCTCAGCGAACGGCAGAATCGTACGGTGCCCTTTCGGGCACACATATGCGACGTCGTTTCGTGCCGCGAAATCCACATTGTCATCGGATTCCAACGACTTTGCGCCGATGCTCATGCCTCGCAGGCTGCGTTCTGCCATATTGCCTTTGCCTCCTTGGAATTGTCTGTTCTTTCTAAGCTACAGAACAGTTCGGACGTGTTTTTATTCCTTATTCGTCTGCTAACTGCCATTTTAGTCGACGCCAGAGTATGCGACGATGCCACGATTAATACGATCGTATGCTTGTCTTGCGATTGCTGGCAATGTTTCGGCACGTTCAGCAAGATAAGGTCCACTCACGGCTATCTGTTGAAGTACGTCGGCAAGTCGCTTACAGTTGCGAACGAAGTCTCCGCCAGTCAGCTCCGTGCCATACAACACCTGTGAAAGGCTTTCACCCTGCGCCCACTCGTAGACGATGTCGGTGATGCCGAAATCGAGCTGGCGTGGCTTTTCAAGCATATGATCCTCACATAACATGGCGATCGATGCATGTATGCCTTTAAGCTGTGCGGCGCACACTGCCACATTCCCCTGGATGCCTCCGGGATAACGACGCGGCTCTCCCCCGCTTCCCCTGCGGGCTTCGAATACCAGCGATGCGACAACGCTGGCCAATTCACAGGCATTCAATCCGTCGAATGCGCCAGCCTCGATCGCTTGTGCCAATACCAAATCAAGCTCGCTGTACAGATGCCGCAGCAGCTGGCCCCGCTCCGTGAGCTGATAATCGTCATGGTCTGCGGATTCCCGCACCTGCTGGAGATAGCCAAGATCAGCAAGTACCGTGCAGATATGGTCGAACTGACGAGCCACTGAGCCTGTACGTGAATCATAACGATGCTGCACACGTTCTAATTCACGCGTCTCACGAGCCCAACGATGCCCCCATTTCAAGTGCTTCTGCACGTCTGGACACTTGCGGCACGGGTGGTCACGGTCTTCTTCGCGAAGTTTTTTAATGCGTTGGTCAAGCTCCATGAACGCCTGGCTACGGTCTTTCTGCGTGCGGAACACCTCATGCTTAAGCTTGCGGCGTTCGTTCTTCTCCAAATCGCTCAGATGCATCCTCAAACGCATGAATTCTTTGAAATCACCAAACTCACACTGGAAGGCCTGTTCGTACCCTTCCAAAGCCTTGCGCAGGGTTTCCATCTGCGCCTCAAGCTGCCAAGCTGACTCGTTGGCCTCCCACTGCGCGAAGGAATGGTCGAGCGTAACGCGGGCGGTCTCGTAATCGCTAGTATTCAACAGGTTCACAGCCATGTTGAAAGTCGGTCTGAAGCTTGAATGCAACGGATACACGCGCTTGCTGGACAACGCGGCCGCGGTAGCGGGCACAAAACCATGGTGATCCACTACAACGGCATGTCCAATGGTATCGATGCCTCGACGTCCTGCGCGACCGGTCAGCTGGGTGAACTCGCCAGGGGTCAAGCCAACATGTCCAGTGCCATCGAATTTTTCGAGTTTTTCGACCACCACGCAACGCGCCGGCATATTGATGCCCAGTGCCAGCGTTTCTGTTGCGAAAACCATCTTGACCAAGCCCTCTTCAAACAAACGTTCGACGATCTGGCGGAATAATGCGACCATTCCCGCATGGTGTGGGGCAAATCCCTCTTCCAAAGCAAAACGAAATTGCGAGAAATGCAGCGCTTTCAAATCCTCTTGGCTTAGCTGTCCTTCGACCATTTCATCGACGATCCGTCTGATCCGGCGTACTTCATCGCTGGTAGTGAGTTCCAAACCGGCATTGATACATTGGTCGACCGCCTGATCGCAACCATTCCTTGAGAAAATGAAATAGATCCCCGGCAACATGTCAAGAAAATTCAGTTCATCCACAACGGCCCAACGTCGAGGCGTGTGACGTTCGGCTTTGTGGAGACGCTCATTCCACCGTCCGCCTTTGCCTTTGGGCCTACGCCTGTCGGGACGCTCCTCTCCTCTGCGACGTGCCGCCTGACGGTCTAGCTGATCAAGCCTGTTTACCAGTTGCGCATTGAGTTTAACCGTCTGTTCACCATTGGCGTCACGCCGGTACAGGTCGATAAGCTCCGGTTCGGTATGGTCGTCCGCCTGCACGAGCACATGCTGTTCCAGTGGTACCGGACGCTTCTCCGATACGACCAGTGTGGTTTCGCCACGAACGGATTCAATCCACTCGGAAAAATCCTCGACATTGGAGACTGTTGCGGAAAGACCGATTATTTTCACGTTCTCCGGCAAGTGGATGATAACTTCTTCCCATACCGGACCTCGGAAACGGTCGGCAAGATAATGCACCTCATCGAGAATCACATAACGAAGCGCTTCAAGTGTTACGGAATGCTCATACAGCATATTACGCAACACTTCGGTGGTCATAACCACAATGTTCGCTTCGGAATTGATGGATGTGTCTCCGGTCAGCAATCCAACCTTATCTGCACCGTACTGGGCAACCAGATCATGATACTTCTGATTGCTCAACGCCTTGATCGGTGTGGTATAGAAAGCTTTGACGTTTCGTGTCTGCGCCAAATAGATAGCAAAATCCGCCACGACCGTTTTGCCAGCTCCGGTTGGTGCCGCCACAAGCACATTGTTTCCCGTCTCCAACGCCTCGTTGGCCTGCAACTGAAATTCATCGAGTTCAAATGACATGGATCTGGCGAATTCGGCGGCAACAGTGCGTTGTTTGGCCTGCGTCTGTTTGAATGCGGCGTATCGTTGTGCGGGAGACAATTCGGCCTCATTGGTATCCGATGTGCCAGTGCCGTTATTACGGCGACGATGATGGGTCATAATTCCTTACAATTTAGTCAGGTCAATCATTAAAATGACGCCATTGCGCCCACTGTTGGGCATGGCGATTGCGATTCGACTCACGCCTTTCGATGACTTCAGCATGGGCATTCGCGTAACGCTCGGCAGCATCCTGCAAAGGTCTAGTGAAAAAAGGCGCGTCGTTCTCGTTTTGGCAAGGCAATGGCTTACCCATCGCGTCGATTCGCTTCGCCGCGCGTTCGCCCAGTTTCGCCATATCCTTGAACGCATGGTAACCATGCAGACATGCATAGACGATCCCGGAAACGATCATCACAAACATGAATAGAACGAGTGCTAGCCAAACCCACCAAGGCATAGAACCACTCCCGTCAGTTCTCGTTCTCACGATCGCCAATACTCAACTCATGCTGGGCACGGGCAACGATCATGGTACGTAACGTCTCAGGAGCCACGGCGGCGATATGTCGCGCATGTGCAATGCAGAACGCGACATACCAAGAATCGGACGAGACAATCAGATGCACTTTCTCGCCTTCTCCGCACTTTTCGACCGTCGCTCCCGACAATCCGTCAATAAACGACAGATCGTCCTGATTAGTGACGAACACAGCCGGAGTTCCATTATCAAAGCTCCACTTACGTAATTCGGATGCGGGTACATCAGGAATGTCGATCCTTGCAATCGGCTCGACTAATTCAGCCTTCTCAATGCGGGAGATACGTAGCACCTGCCAGACGCGAGGCTTGCCCGTAGCTTTATTGATCGTGGTGTCTTTCTTCACATACTTGGCTTTATCCACCGGTGCCGCGGCAGCGACATCAGTCCATACGGCAACGTAGAAAACACCCTCGTCAACGAAGATCTTGTCTGGAGCGACAAGCTTACGCTGGGTTCGTCCTGCGCCATCCGTGTATTCCATGTCAAGCAATGAACTCTTGGAAATCGCGCTCTTCACAATGGAAAAGTTGCGCGGCTCCATTTCATAGCCAGTCAGACTCAACCAAGGCATATCCCCCGGCTCAACATGCTGGCGAAGACGGCTGTACAGCGATTCAGCCTGCTCGCGAAGCTTATCCGGCAGCAACGACGAATGTGCGAGATAGCTTACGGATGCGGTAAGCATACTCAGATACTGCTGTGAAATACCCGCCAAGCGTTCCAAACCAAGCGAGTTCGTGGCTGAAACGATGCCTTCCGCGTCAAGCAGTGACCAATCGATATCGAAAAATTGGCTTCCCGCCATCTCCCCATCATCGGAAACCGTGGTCAGCGTGTTGATGTCTTTATGAATGACGTTGACGAACTTCTTCAACTCATCGTCGGATTTCGGTTTGCCGATGAAACGTTCCGCAAGCTCCTCAAGCGAATACTCCTCGCCAAGGTGCGCCGAGAGGAACAGCATCAAACGCAGGCGACGGTCGACTTCACTACCGGTCTGGAATGCGGAATTCTTCTTCGGGCGTCCTTTGCTTTCCTCGACATCGGCATCGTCTGCACTATTGCGATTGATTTCCATGGCAGCGACGGTGGAACTGTCGTCTCCCGTGGATTCGTCGGCAGGCACGAACTTCGTGGCTGCATTCAGGCGACGATTGAACGCGTCAACGGCTTCCTGCGGACTGACGATGGACGCGCCTGGATGGGACAGCACGAACATGGCCAGGTCATCGGAATCAGTATAGGCGACATTCAAATGCTCGCCATCAACATCCACCGTGGCCGCGAAACGACGCTGGTCGACAACTTTGACCAATTCGTCGGGAATGGATTGGGTTCCCAGTCCAGGAGCGATGGAGTCAAGACCAAGTCCCGGAATAGGCGTCTGAGGAACACGCGGCGCGGTACGAGACGTATGTTGCGTCTCATGTGCAGGAGCCGAGGAAATCGACATGGAACGAGCCAAGTAGTTGGCGGCAGCCAAAATCGGCAGATCCTCATCCCCGAACAGCAGACGAACGCGAGGCTCGTCACCAAGCTGCAGACGGTAGGACGCGAAGTCCTGCCCCTCCGACTTGGATGAATATTCCGGTTGCCTTGATTCGATGGCAATGCCCATGGCCGCAAGCTTGGCGCGGTCACGCTGGAATTGCTTGGCAAAAGCTGCCTTCGCCGCCTGATCTGCCAGTTCCCCATAGGAATCGGCATACGCCTTCACGCGCTGAGCGATCTGACGGGAAGTGAGCCATTGCGGAAAAGCTGAGGAAAGCACAGCCAACACATCAAGTTCGTGCTTGCCCCATTTGTCGGAGAAACGACGCCTTCCGTTACTGCCCTCTGCCATTAGTCCTCACGTCTCGTTAACGTTTCACTTTAAGTGCGTAACCAGTATAGGCTTCCGCACACACCTCTCTATGATAGATGGTTTTCGCTCAGATTGTGCCTATTTTACGAAAAAATACAGTTTTCGTGTTGAGAACACCCTCGAATCAGACCCAATCGTCAGGCTCCACGCCTTGCGGGCCAACGTATTCGCCGTTCGGAACATAACTCGGCTCGCCGGTGTCAGGCAGCCGCGCGTCACCAAACAGTACTACATCCCTGCCAAAGGTCCAGTCGCCCTCGATTTCGACGGAATTTGCCGCGGCGAGCGATGGAACTCCATACGGGAATCTCATATCGAAATCATGAATATTCTTGTAGTGTCGTGAATCCAAATGGACGTCCGGGAAAATGTAGTTACCGTCCTCCATCTCATACTGGTCCGTCAGATGGAATCGATCAGACCGCATAATGAACAAATCGTCGGTGGTTTTCACGGGCAGGAAACGCATGCGATCCACGCACACACAAGTGGCACCATCAAACAACGTCACCGCGGCTCCCATGGCCGTTTCCAGCTGAATGACAGGCTCGCTCGTCGGATCGGTGGGATCAACGGTCTTTTTATTACGGATCACCGGCAACGGCAGCACGCCGTCATAGGCGGACAGCTTGGCCTTCAAAGCGTCAATCCGCACCCAGATGCTGTTCGTGTTGAAGTACGGGTGTTTTTCAATGTTCTGAGCATCGTCTTTGTCATTTGGATGCACCTGACTCATTTCACGCAGCATCAAACGGCCCGTCGCCTTGTCACGCACGATATGGCCGCCCTTACGGTCGGCGGGAGTACGCTTGGCGACTTCAATCATGACCGGAGCGCCAGTGTTTTCGAAATGCTGGGCTAGCGTACGCGAAGGTCGTGCACCGAGATTGTCGGAATTCGAGATGAACAAATACTTGAAACCATGTTCCTCGAGCACGTCAAGCAATCCGGATTCCCAGATGGTTGAGAACAGGTCGCCGTGGCCTGGCGGACACCATTCAAGTTCGGGATTTGCCGAAAAGCTGACAGGAAGGCCCGTTTCCGCGCTAATCTTTGGTTCCTGATGCTGCACAATCTCCAGAGGAATATCCTCCTGATGGAATTTCTTGTTGGCTCTCAGCACCTTCATGGTGTCGTCCGAAGTGCGGAATGAATTCATCAGCGTCAACGGCAGCTCCACACCCAGACGAGTGCGTGCAGTCAGCACCTGTCCGATGATGATGTCGATGAAACGCATCTGACGGGCCTTGTGGCGACGCACGGGCAAGAGAGACTTGGCGCAATCCAGTCCCATGGAGGTGCCAAGCCCGCCATTGAGCTTAAGGAATGCAGTTTTTGCGAACGCATCAACGGCTTTGTCGTGGTTGATGGTCTCGTAAACGTCATGGAAGCTGGGCACCCCCACCAACGGTTCCACCTCATCCTCACGAATCCAGCTGCTTGCCTCCTCGTTGCGCCAAACCTCATATAGACGCTTGAACTGTGCGATGGCCATATCGGTCATCCCATTTTCCCGCATCTTTGCGGCGGAGTATTCGAATACGTCCTCAGTCAATGTCTTTCCCTTTCATGCGGGCGTCATGTTCTCGTTGTACCTAAGTAATACTACGACACATTTCCCGTAACGGGGGGCTTTTGGATATTAAAAAGATATTTTTTTGACACAAACGTCATCTTTACACATTCTTCATCACGTTTCATTGACTGCGCAACACGATGTATTTGAAAAAAAACGCAGACTATGCTATGTTTCATTTTCGGTGCTTTTGCATCGCTCGGACCATAGCGCAGTTTGGTAGCGCACTTGACTGGGGGTCAAGGGGTCGCGGGTTCAAATCCCGCTGGTCCGACCTGAAAAACCCGGATTCGTATGATTTCGGGTTTTCTTTTTAAGGTTGTCAGTCTTACACATGCAGGTAAGGGGTGATTGTCTTGAAGTCGAAGGACGCCCAGCCACAGTTTGACGATGTTGATGACCTTGCCCACGTGTTCGATTTTTCCGCGCCTGAAGATGAATGGAAGATCCGCTTGCCCCGGGAACTTGGCGTGGAAGCCCGAGAACGCGCGAAACATGATGGTATCACTCTCACCGAGTTGACCCGAAGAGCCCTTAAAAGCGATAACCTAAGTGACACAGCCGACACCGTTCGTCCAGGACGAAGGCCAAAGAACACCGACGGGCGCGAACAGCTTGGCGACGAATGGAAAATCAAACTCCCCTATGCCATCGGCAAGACGGCACGGGAACGTGCAACGGAAGAGGGCATGTCCTTGAGTTCTCTTGCCCGACGTGCGATCAGCGGATATCTACGCCAAAGAGACGCCGAAGAACAGCCACTTTTCTAAGACGCCCGGTCAATAGCGTGCCGCGCATTAGCTACACAGATTGGCAGATACAGTATTTCTTACAACCGTTTTTTCTTTTTTTGGGGGGGGGGCACGCCATCATTCGTGGCGTGCCCCCCCCAAAAAAAACGGGCTACTTGCGCTTTTTCTTTTCTCGGATATTCACCGAAATCTGAATCGGGGACCCCTCGAAACCAAACTCCTCACGCAGGCAACGTTCGATGTAACGACGATAACCGTGCTCAAGGAAGCCAGTAGCGAAAATCACAAAACGCGGTGGGCGCGTCGAAGCCTGGGTCGCGAAAAGAATGCGTGGCTGCTTGCCACCACGAAGCGGATGCGGATGTGCAGCTTGAATCTTGCCCAGAAAAGCGTTGAGCTTGCCGGTCGGGATGCGCTTGTCCCACGACTCCAAGGCGCCACGCATAGCTCTGGCCAGGCGATTCGTATGCCATCCGGTCTTGGCCGACAGATTCACGCGCTGGGCCCACGTCACGCGATCAAACTCGGTCTTCCACAAGCGTTCCATGCGCTGGCGATCGAAATCATCCATCAAATCCCACTTGTTGAATACCAGGACAATGCATCGACCGGCATCCACGGCTTGACTCATCACCTTCAGATCCTGATCAGAAATCGGTTGGGAGGCATCGAACAGCACCAATGCAAGCTCCGAACGCTCAATCGCGGCCTGTGTACGCAACGACGAGAAATACTCGGCGCCGGACAACTTGTGCAGGCGACGCTTGATGCCGGCGGTATCGATGAACAGCCAATCCTCACCATCAACCGTCACCACCTCATCGACAGGGTCGCGGGTGGTTCCAGCCAGATCGTTAACCACGGTGCGCTCTTCATGCGCCAGCTGGTTCAGCAAGGACGACTTGCCGACGTTCGGACGTCCGACCAGTGCCACACGACGAAGATGCGACGGAGTGAGGAACCCGGAAGTCTTCTCAGCCTTCTTCAACGACTCCAAAGCCGCATCAAGCAGTTCGCCGATGCCGCGGCCGTGCATGGCGGAAATACCGTATGGCTCCCCCAAACCCATCTTCCAGAATTCTGCGGTCAGATACTCGCTCTCACGATCATCGACCTTGTTCACCGCAAGCGTGACCGGCTTACCAGAGGATCGCAGCATCTTTACGATACGCTCGTCAGTATTGGTAAGTCCAACCTGACCATCCACCACAAGTACCACGGCGTCAGCAAGCTGGACGGCGATTTGCGCCTGCGACGCGATGGCGGATTCAATGCCTTCGACATCGGCTTCCCAACCACCGGTATCGACCAACTTGAAATCAGTGCCGGCCCATTCAGCATCGTAGCTCACACGGTCTCGGGTCACGCCTGGAGTATCTTCCACAACGGCCGCACGACGTCCGAGAATACGATTTACCAGCGTGGACTTGCCAACATTCGGACGTCCAACAACGGCAAGCACGCCGACCGGCTTCGGGCCAGACTGGCGTTCGCCACCAACGAAAGACGATCCATCAATCAGCCCTTCATCGCCCTCATCCAACTCATAATCATCAAGATTGGACGCATATTGGCGATATTGCTGCTCTTCAATGGCGTCATCGACGATGCGCACAAGCACGTCGAGGGTTTCGCCGAAATCCAAATCGGAATTGTCAACGGTCAACACACCTTCCGCTGCGGACGTGAAATTCGTGACCTTGGAATCAGCCTTGTCTCGTGCCGCAACGTTTTCTGCGCCAACTCCGGAAGCTGACTGCCCTGCTCGACGGGCTTGGCGGACTTCCTCACGAGCGGTAAGCAATACACGCACTTCAGCATCCGGCGCAACAACTGTAGTGATGTCACGGCCTTCGGCAACCACGCCAGCACCTTCGGAGAAGGAATCGGAAGCCGCTTCACGAGCAATATACGCGCGTTGTGCGGCAATAAGCACATGACGAACCGGAATGATGTTCGACACCTTGGACACATGGGATGACACTTCAGAGGAACGGATCGCCTCACTGATGTCTTCGCCATCGGCATACACCTTCGAATCGTCCGGATCGACACTGATGTCAAAATGACCCTCGGTAAAGAACTCGCCCACGGTTTCAGTGACCAGCTGTTCGTCGACAGTCTCCGTATCGAGGTCGATACCCTTGTTCATGCACCACCATGCGCAGGCACGATACATGGCGCCGGTATCGAGATAGGCAAAACCGTAATACTTGGCCAACGCTTTGGACGTGGAAGACTTACCGACGCCCGCAGGCCCATCAATAGCTACGCGGATCACAGGCCCACCGCCTTGGACAGGGAACGCACCTCAGTCTGCGAAAGCACACGGTACGATCCGGACTTCAGATCGCCAAGTTTAATCGGGCCGATCTGAGTGCGCACCAAACGCCTGACCGGGAAACCGATCGATCCGAAGATACGACGAACAATACGGTTCTTGCCGGAGTGCAGCACCACCTTGACCAGAGTGCTATCGCGGCTGGCATCAAGAATCGCACAACGGTCAAGCTTGATCCAACCGTCGTCGAGCTGCACGCCGGTGGTGACCAGTCGGCGGCACACCTGACCGCTGATGCGACCTTCCAACGTGGCAATATAGGTTTTCTCGACCTCATATTTGGGGTGCATGACATGTTGGCTCAACTCGCCGTCGTTCGTCATGAGAATCAGGCCTTCGGAATCGTAATCCAGACGACCCATGTGGAAAATACGGTCATACTTGTCACCGACGATGTCGCTCAGGGTGTAACGTCCCTTCGGATCCTCCATGGCGCTGAGCACGCGCTTCGGCTTGTTCAAGGCAAGCGTGACATGATTGGGGTTCACACGAACACGGGAGCCGTCCACACGGACTTCCTGATGTTTCGGGTCGACGCGAGTCCCCAACTCGGTGACAAGCTCACCGTCGATTTCGACGCGTCCTTCAGTAATGATCTCTTCACATTTGCGACGGGACCCAAAACCTGCCTGAGCAAGAAGCTTCTGCAGGCGGATACCCTCATTGTCATGTGTATGCGCCTTCGCGGCGCGGGAATATGCGTTTGGCATCGTTCTCCCAACGTGGCCGGATAATACTTATAGGGACTGCTGGTACTATGGCAGTCGTTTGGCGATTTCCAAAAAATCGCAACTTGTCCACTATATGACAGAGGAAAGACTATGACTGCTGTTGAAGCAACGTCCATAACTAAGGAAGAGCAAAGCAAGCCGCTGGCACTTCGTGTCGGAGCGGAACTTGTGGGAAGCTTCATCATCTGCTTCGCGATTTACGCGATCTGCTCGCTTGGCTCCGCAGTGTACGGCATCAATATGGCGTTCATCGCCCTGCTGACGGGCATCGTGTATGCCGCGGCCACCGTGATCTTTGGGTCCATCTCCGGAGCGCAATTCAATCCGGCCGTATCTGTCGCCGCCATGCTCACCGGCAAGACCCATGTGCTTGATGGCATTCTGTACATCATTGCCCAAGTGCTCGGCGGCATTGGCGCCGGCGCTGCCATCCGATTCCTTCTGCCGACTTCCGAGCAGGTGACATTCAAGATCTGGATGACGCCGACGATCAACGGCTTCGATAAGAACTCCGTCTCCTACTCCACACTTGGCAACTATGGCGTGACGTTCAGCATCACCTTGGCCATCGCTGTCGAAGTCATCGCAGGCATCGTCATTGTTGCCACCGCTCTTCGTACCACGGGCAAACATGGCGAGTCCGATACGAACCATGCCTTCGCCATGGGACTTGCCTACGGCATCGGCACCGCCATCGCCTACCCAGTGACCGGAGCTGCATTGAACCCGGCACGCGCTACTGGCATCGCTATTTTCACGCAAAACCAGGGTCTGAATGAGGAACCATTGCAGCAGCTGTGGGTCTTCTGGATCTGCCCCGTTCTCGCAGCTGCCGTCGTTGCCCTTATCGTCATTATCTCCGGTATGGTCGGCACGAAGAAGAATACGTCGGATGCCGAAGTCTCCGATGAAATCGAAAACGACACTGTTCTCGACGAAGCGTCAGTTTCCGACAGGAACGATGGTGAGGAGAATGAGCAGTCCAGCGCCCAAACCTACACCCATGAAAGCGTCGAAAACAACTGACCGGACCTTCCATGGGCTGCGTTCACGCAACACCAGCCTGACCAGCCCAGTCACTATGGCCGTCACCGCGATTGCAGCGGTGGCGGCCTTTGTATATCCTGCGACCGCAAGCACCGTCGCAATAATCACTACAACTGCGACAATCCATTCAAACCACGGTTTGCCCTCATGATCTTCGGAAACGTAAGGATGGCTCATTCCGAGGCCTTTCATATCTCGCTTGCCTGCAACAATCGTAATCATAATAAACGTGGCGTCCGAAACCAATACGGAATCGGACGCCACGCTAATCACAATACCCTCGTATGAGAAGTGGAACGATCAGTGGAAGAAGTGGCGGGTGCCGGTCACATACATGGTGACGCCGGCCTTGCGGGCCGCTTCGAACACTTCCTCGTCGCGGATGGAACCACCCGGCTGGACGATGGCCTTGACACCTGCGTTGATAAGAATCTCCGCACCATCGGCGAACGGGAAGAACGCGTCGGATGCCGCAACAGCGCCCTGAGTGCGGTTTGCACCATCAGCCAGCGTATTCGCACGTTCAACGGACAGGTTGGCGGAATCGACACGATTCACCTGACCCATGCCGATGCCGACCGTGGCCTGATCATGAGCAATCAGAATAGCATTGGACTTGACGCAACGGATGGCTCGCCAAGCGAAAACCAGATCCCTGATGGTCTGCTCGTCCGCGGGCTCGCCGGAAACCAGTTTCCACGCATCCGGATCGTCGCCCGGAGCGTCGATGAGATCAGTGGACTGCACCAACAGACCACCGTCGATCTGACGGAACTGTGTCTTGGATTTCGGCGGTTCGGTAACCTTCAGAATGCGAAGATTCTTCTTCTTAGTCTGCAACAGCTCAAGGGCATCGGCATCATAGTCGGGAGCGACAATCACTTCGGTGAAGATCGGACGGACGCTTTCCGCCATTTCCATGGTGACCTTGCTGTTCGCAGCAATCACTCCACCATAGGCGCTCATCGGGTCGCAGGCATGTGCCTTCTTGTGCGCCTCAGCGACGGTGGTTCCAACGGCAAGGCCGCACGGATTGTTGTGCTTGACCACGGCAACCGCAATCTGCGGAGCGAAATCCCACACGGCACGCCAGGCTGCATCAGCATCGACATAGTTGTTGTAGCTCATCGGCTTGCCACCGAGCTGTTCAGCATGTGCGAAGCCGTTCTGGTTCAGCGGATCGAGATACAACGCGGCCTGCTGGTGAGGATTCTCGCCATAACGCAGAACATGGGCACGATCCCAAGTACGGGTGAATGCGGCCGGGAACTTGGCCTCATTCACTTCCGTCTCGCCTTCGGCAGTCGGCTGATCAACAGTAGCCGGCTTCGGCCAATGCTTCGCGGTCCACTCGTTGATGGTGGCATCATAAGATGCCGTGTGCGCGAATGCTTTGCCGGCCAGCCAGCGACGTTCCTCAAGGGAGAAACCTTCACCGTTCTCGATACGGGCCGCAACCAACGCATAATCGTTCGGATCCGTGATGATGGCCACGGTGGCGTTGTTCTTCGCCGCTCCGCGAACCATGGACGGGCCTCCGATATCGATCTTTTCAATAGTGGCGGCTTCGTCTGCACCGGAACGAACCGTATCAGCGAACGGATACAAGTTGACGACCACCAAATCGAACGGCTTGATGCCAAACTTTTCCAGTTGAGCCGCGTGGTTCTCATTGGTCATATCAGCGAGGATACCTGCGTGGATATGTGGATCGAGGGTTTTGACACGGCCATCGAGACACTCGGGAAAACCAGTGACTTCCGAGACTTCCGTCACCTTGACGCCGAGTTCCGCAAGACGCTTTGCAGTGGAACCAGTGGAAACCACTTCAGTGCCGGCCTTGATGAACGCCTCGGCAAGAACTTCTATGCCTTCCTTATGGAAGACCGATACCAGAGCTCGACGTATCGGTCGATTCGTTGTTGTCACCCTGCTCCTCCTTATTGTTAATGGTTGAGGTCACTGTGCGGGCCGCATCGGCGATCTCACGATTATTTGGTTCGAGAACCGCAGCGGATGTACCGCTCCTGCCCTCGCGGACACGCTTTATGCCCCAGCGTATTCCGAAAAACATGGATACGGCCACCAAAGTCAGCAGCCACGATGAGAACAGCCCGACTGCAGTGGGCTGTCCAACCTTACGTGTCGACGCAATTACATCGACACCGACATGCGCAAGATGTTTCGATCCCAGTGCTCCGTTGGAGATGGCGAACAGCAAACTCGAGCCTACAGATACGATCACGCAGGACATGCAGAATGTTCCCGCGGGATAGGCGAGTCCGAACACCACCCGCTTGACGTCAATCTGGTGATCAGCATCATCAGCTCTGATATGGAATCCCTTGTTGAATAACATGACGATTATGCCTGCGATACAGGGCAACGCCAAAGGAATGCACATTAATGCGATTCGAACCCAATCCGCTTCAATTGCCGAGGGAAGCAGACCGAATATCGGCAGCGACGGCAATGCCGTTCCCTGACCGCTCCACATAGTGAATTCAGCAAGGTCGCCAATCGAAAAACCTGCTCCGAACACCCAGGAAACCGCCCAAATCGCAATGTTCGGAATCCACGCGAGCATAGCGATAGTCGTAAGTATACGAGAGCCGTTCTGCATTCCCGACAACTCATACAGCTTCACCATAGCCGACTGATTGCTAAACACCCAATACACGACCACAATCAGGCCAATGACCAGATAGACTGCAATTAACAACAGACCAAGAGCTAAGCCTATGGTGATAGTCTTACGGACCGGCAACGAGACATGCTTGCCAATCCATTCCAACCCTCGCTCGGTCAACGGCGCCTCAGGAATCAAGGCAATGGCATAGCCCAGCATGAAGACGACCGCCGTTTTCACGATAATCATGCCGGTCGTGTCAACAAGCTCGGTATCGACGCTGTTGGCGAAGAATATGTTGATCAGCACCCAGCCAGCAGTCCCCGTCACACATCCGGAGAAACTGGTTCCAATACGCTTGGCAAGCGATGAAATAAGTGCAATCAGCATAACCGTCAGCAACAACGGCATAATCGTCAGTGTGATGGATCCGGTTTTGAACCCGGATCCTTGGCTGAGAAGCACAACCGCTTCAGTCAAGGGAACGGAGAAGGCGGACAGATTGTCGCCGCCTTCCTCCATGGAGATGATCAGAAGCATCAGTGCGATATAGCAGCCGAGGGCAACAGCATAGATAATCATGGACGCTGCCGCTACGGCAAGCCCTTGCAACCAATACTTCAGGTTCTTTGCCATCATATCGACTTGGAAGCGAGCACCTCGCGCATGATTCCAGCAGTCTGCCCCGGAGTGCGTCCAACACGGATGCCCACGGCTTCGAGCGCTTCCTTCTTGTCTTGCGCAGTTCCCTTGCCGCCTGAAACGATGGCTCCAGCATGACCCATCTGCCTGCCTTCCGGTGCCGTGAAGCCAGCGATGTAGGCAACAACAGGCTTGGTCATATGCTCGGATGCCCACTTTGCAGCATCCTGCTCGGCGCTACCGCCAATTTCACCAATCATCACGACGGCCTTAGTGGCATCATCGTTTTCAAATGCTTCAAGGGCTTCCTGCAACGTGGTGCCAACAATGGGATCGCCGCCAGCGCCCAAGCATGCGGTGAAGCCGATGTCGGACAGCTCCCCCATCAGCTGATAGGTAAGAGTGCCGGACTTGGACACCAATCCCAAAGGTCCACGGGAGACGATGCCGTCCGGAATGATGCCGAGATTGCAACCCTGCACACCTTCCATCGAAGAAAGCGTAAGCAGGCCAGGACAGTTCGGCCCGACGATGCGTACGCCCTTGCGCAATGCGAGCTCAACAAAATACGCACTGTCGGCAACCGGAATGCCTTCGGTGATAACCACAATCAGCTTGATACCGGCTTCAATGGCCTCGACCACGGCATCCTTAGCAAAACGCGGCGGGACGAACACAACACTTGCCTGCGCACCGGTAGTTTCAACAGCTTCGGAACAGCTACCAAAAACACGTAGAGTAATGTCTTCGCCGTTTTTTGCTTCAGGGAAATTGACTTCCTGGCCGGCCTTGCGAGCATTGACGCCGCCGACGATATTGGTACCGGCCTTCAGCATGCGCGCGGTATGGGTCATACCCTGGTGTCCAGTCATGCCCTGCACAATGACAGGTACGCCATCCTCAATGAAAAGCGTCATTTTCAGCGAACCTCCTTGCCGTTGGCCGCAAGGCGTGCGGCCTGCTGTGCGGCTTCTTCCATGGTTTGTGCGACATGCAGATTGACTCGATTGGCTTGGGCCAGAATGCGCAGGCCCTCAGCAGCGGCGTTGCCGTCGAAACGGACCACCAGAGGCTTGGAGCTGCCAAGCTTGTCAAGAGCTTCCAGAATGCCTTTCGCCACCTGTTCGCAGGATGTGATGCCACCATACACGTTGACCAGCACCGATTCGACCTGCGGATCAGAGAGCACAATCTCCAGACTGCCGCACATCACTTCGGCAGACGCGCCGCCACCGATATCAAGGAAGTTTGCAGGTTTGACATTGGTTCCCTGATCCTCACCGGCACCGGAAATGGCGTCGAGCGAACTCATCACCAAACCGGCACCGTTGCCGATGACACCAACGGAACCTTGAAGATGCACATAATGCAAGCCATGTTCACGTGCCTTCTGCTCAAACGGATCGACATGCACCGGATCCGCGAACCGATTCCACCCATCGTGGCGGAACGCCGCATTGTCGTCTAAAGAGATCTTGGCGTCCAACGCACACAACGTCTTGGACGATTCGTCATCTGGATCACCGATCTTGGCAAGCGGGTTGATCTCAACAAGCGTAGCGTCATTGTCTTTGAAGCACTGCCACATCTTCAACAGAATCTGTGCGGCCTGATTAACATCGGCATGGTAGAAACCAATGCTTTCAGCCATTTTGGTGGCCGCTTCGAGGTCGAAATCCTCAAGCGCGTCAATATGCAGACGCTTGACGGATTCCGGATGCTCCTTAGCGATCTCCTCAACCTCAGTACCGCCATTCGCTGTGGCAAGCACATCGAAATCACGGGAGGAACGATCCACGGAGATGGAGACATAGTACTCGTGAAGAATGTTCTTTGCCTCGGCTACCAACACGCCGCTGACCTTATGTTTGTGAATGGTCATCGGCAGGATGCCCTCGGATGCAAGAATAGCCTCATCGCGATTCTTCGCCAGCTTGACACCGCCAGCCTGACCGCGATGACCAATCTTCACCTGAGCCTTGATCACATTGGGGTAGCCAATCTGATCGGCAGCCTCAGCCACTTCGTGAGAGTTCTGCGCGAACACTGCTTTAGGCGTTGGAATACCCTGCTCTTCAAGCAGCTCCCTAGCCTGATACTCATAGAGATCCATGGATTCTTTTTCCCTTGATGCTATTGGTATTTATAAAGAATATACTCAAATCACGCAGGCATGGTGATCAACGAACTGGCTGGATACCCCTGCAGGGACTTCATGCCGTCGATGCCGGTAAGTTCCATAACGAAACTGAAACCAGCCACCTTGCCACCGCACTTTTCGATCAGCGCACTGGCTGCATTAGCAGTTCCACCGGTGGCGATCAAATCATCAACGATGAGCACACGTTCACCCTCATGCACGGCGCTGGTTTCGATTTCCACAGCAGCCTGGCCATATTCAAGATCATAATGCTGCGACACAGTCTCAGGCGGAAGCTTACCCGCCTTGCGCACGGCGATAAATCCTTTGCCAAGACGCGAGGCCAATGCAGGACCAAATAAGAAACCTCGCGCTTCAAGACCCGCAACGGCGTCGAAGTCATTGGGATCCACTGGCAGCGCGGCCTCAAGAGCGTCCAGAAGAACGCCAAAGGCACGAGCATCAGCCAATACCGGCATGAAATCACGGAAAAGAATGCCTTCTTTTGGGAAACCGGGAATCGTGCGAATTTTAGAAATGAGGTACTCGGCGTTTTCAGCTCCGACCCTGCTTAAACCGGAAACGGTGATATCCGTTGATGCCATGGCGGTAGTTTCCTTCTCCTTCAATATGCGGCACTTTGCATTATAGGATTTCGACGCGAAAAAGAACGGCGAAAATCCCAAAAATGAGATTCCCGCCGATATCTTTTATATGTTGTCAGTTGTTCTTCTGTTCGGTCTCAGTCTGTGCCACTTCGATATCACCCTCAATCGGCTCCTGGGCAGCCTGATCTTCATCTGCAGAATCGGTGGGAAGCGGGTTGCCATTCTCATCGACCTCGTCATCATGCACATATGCGGGACGCACATATTCACGGCTGATAGCGTTGAAGCCGAAACGAATCTGGGAGCCTTCGGAATCGATGACGATCTCCTCGTATTCGGTATCGACGGAAACAACCTTGCCGATCACACCGCCGATGGTAATGACCTCGGTGCCAGGCTGAAGATTGGCACGAAAATCCTGGCGCTCGGCCTGCTGCTGCTTAGCCTTCTTGGACTGCCAGAACATCATGCCAAACATGACGACCATGATGACGATGAGAAAAATGTAATTCAAAGCACAACTCCTTGAGGTGGACGCTCAAACGGGACCTTATGTCCAAGACAACGAGTCTAGGCTAGCTTGCTGACATCAATCTGAGATTCGTCAGGCACTAAACCGAGATGTTCCCATGCCTTACGTGTCGCCACACGCCCCTTCGGTGTGCGCACGAGGAACCCCTCACGAACCAAATACGGCTCGCAAACCGTTTCCACGGTTTCCGATTCCTCGCCGACCATGGCAGACAGATTGTTCAGCCCGACCGGCCCTCCGTTGAAATTAGTGACAATGGCTTTTAGCACCGCGATATCCAAGCGATCCAGACCTTCAGTATCGATCTGATATAACGCCAAAGCCTCCTTGACATCATTTGGATGCACGGTTTCCAGATCATGTACGATGGCCCAATCCCTTACGCGACGAAGCAATCGGTTGGCGATACGCGGCGTACCCCTCGAACGCATGGCAAGCTGGTGGGCAGCACCGTCCTCGAGGCGGATGCCAAGCACAGCCGAAGATCGTTCGATAAGCTTTTCAAGCTCCTCATGCGGATAAAAGTCGAGATGCGCGGTAAAACCGAAACGAGCCCTCAACGGCGACGGCAACATGCCTTCACGAGTGGTGGCACCAATCACTGTAAACCGCGGCAAAGTAAGAGGAATGGAGGAAGCGCCCGGTCCTTTGCCGACCATCACGTCAACACGAAAATCCTCCATAGCTATATACAACAATTCCTCGGCTGCCCGTGGAAGACGATGAATCTCGTCGATGAAGAGCACTTCCCCAGCATCCAAAGAACTCAGAATGGAAGCCAGATCGCCGGCATGTTGAATGGCCGGACCGGAAGTGACTCTGATCGGCACTCCAAGCTCGTTGGCAACAATCATGGCCAACGTGGTCTTGCCCAAGCCCGGAGGCCCCGCCAAAAGAATATGATCCGGAGGAACATCACGTTTGCGGGCAGCGTCCAAAAACAGCTGCAGCTGCGCCTTGAGCCTCGGCTGTCCGATGAAACCGTCAAGAACATGGGGTCGCAGTTCCTCGTCGCTCACCGGCTCGTTGCCGACTGGCGATGCGGAAACCATGCGGAGTGATTCCTCGTTGGCACCAGTATTCGACTGGTCGAATGCAGAGTCGTTCGTCATGATGGTGCGATTCACCTACCTCGATCAAGGGACGCCAACGCGAGTCTGAGCACACGAGGCACGTCATCGTCTCCCAGTGGAATATCGATATGGTTGCTCTCGCAGACCTCTTGCACGGCATGAACGGCATCCTGTTGACGCCACCCAAGAGACATCAGGCCTTCCACCACCTGTTCCGAACCAGTATCTTCCGTGGAACGTGTTTCAGGAGAAGCGCCTTCGATCTGGCTAAGGTCAATGGACCCTTTAAGCTCAAGGATGATTTTTTGCGCACCTTTTTTACCTAATCCCGGCGCCTTCGCCAGCGCAGTGGCATCGCCATCTGCCACGGCCCTCGCCAAACGTTCCGGAGGCAACGTCGAAAGCAAGGAAAGGGCAACCTTCGGGCCAATGCCACTGACCTTCTGCAATTGCAGGAACATACGTTTCGATGCAAGCGAGGAAAAACCATATAGCGTGATAGCATCCTGCGAAACGTTCAACGACGTGTACACCTTCACCGTTTGACCGGCGTGCATGGAAGCCAGATCCGCCGAAGGCATCCTAGTCTCATAACCAACTCCCCCGACCTCAATGATCGCCGAAGCCGCGTCAATGGAATCGACTTGGCCATGCAACATGCCTATCATGCCGTCACCTCCCATAAACAATCATAGAACATCTGTTCGATAGTTTACATTCCTCTACGGACGCCACGTTGCCGTGCCGCATTCTGCGAGGCAAGCGCCCATTGACGTTGCGCATCAGTGAGATGTTGTTCACGTTCGCCCCCTTGCAGCGCGCCCGCAGGACGAAGAGCATGGCAAATCGCAATGGCCAACGCGTCGGCCGCGTCAGCAGGTTTAGGCAAGGTATTCAGCCCCAGAATACGGGAGACCATACGTTCCATCTGAATCTTCTCGGCCTTGCCGTTGCCAGTGATCGCCATTTTCGATTCAGTCGGCGTATGCAAGGCAACAGGAATTCCACGCTGGGCTGCGGCCAACATGGCCAGTCCAGCCGCCTGCGCGGTCCCCAACACAGTGTTGCGGTTCTCTTGCGCGAACACACGCTCAATGGACACGGTATCCGGCGCAAACCGTTCTATTTTTTCAACCAGCCCATCGTATATGGCCAACAGGCGCAGATCCTGTGACATTTTCGGATCAGACCGCACCACATCCACATGAATAAAAGAAAGCCGGCGGTATGCGCCGGCTTCGATCACGCCGACCCCGCAGCGAGTCAGCCCGGGGTCGACGCCAAGAATAATCACGCTCGATTACTCCTCGTCAAGCTGAGCCATAACCTCATCGGAGGCGGTCCAGTTGGAGTAGATGTTCTGCACATCGTCCAAATCGTCGAGGTTGTCGATGAGCTTGGACACCTTCTGAGCATCCTCGAGAGTCAATTCAACCTCGTTCTTCGGCATCATGACCAGATCGGCGGAATCGTAATCGAAACCAGCGTCCTGCAGAGCCTTACGAACATCGATCATTTCGGAAGGACCGGTGACAACGGTGAACACATCACCATCTTCGGTCACATCCTCGGCGCCAGCTTCAGCGGCCTTTTCGAACAGATCATCGAAATCAACGCCTTCGGCAGGAACGATAATCTGGCCCTTGCGCTCGAAATTGAAGCTCACGGAACCGGAGGTAGCCAAGGAACCATTACCCTTGGTCAGGGTGGAACGCACTTCAGCGGCCGCACGATTACGGTTGTCGGTAAGGCATTCGATGATCAGACCGACGCCTGCGGGAGCATAGCCCTCATAGACGATATCTTCGTAGTTGGCACCGCCGGCCTCTTCACCAGAACCACGCTTGACAGCGCGCTTGATATTATCGGCAGGCATGGAAGCCTTCTTGGCCTTGTAGATGGCGTCGTACAGGGACGGGTTGCCGTCAGGATCGCCACCACCCATACGTGCTGCGATCTCGATATTCTTGATCAGCTTGGCGAACAGCTTGCCACGCTTCGCGTCGATGGCGGCCTTCTTGTGCTTGGTGGTCGCCCACTTGGAATGACCTGACATAATGCTCCTAGGCAGGTTGCGGATGTTTCAAACGAAACGATTCTAAAGCGGTTCTAAGACAAAGCGCCTGACATATGGTTGTCAGGCGCGTCAACATTCGACGTTTGCAGGCAGTTATAGCTGATATGTCCTATGGCCGGCAGCCATCTGTCGACGTGCTTCGAGAACGCGCTGGAATACTGTGACAACACCTAAAACCGCAAGCAATACCATGTCAATGGCCAGCCATAGGCCGTGATGCGTCAGCCCAGTGATCGCCATGCCCACCAGAATGATGACCAGTCTGTCGGCGCGCGTTGCGATGCCGTTCTTTACCTCGAAGCCAACGGATTCCGCACGGGCACGCGCATACGACGTCACAAACGACGTCATCATTGACACCATGGCCGCACCGACGCCAACCCAACTAATGTAATCCGGACTTGACTGACTGATGTCATACCACCAATCGGCGTGCAAGCTGAAGAAGACGATCACTCCGGCAAGCAACGCCCAATCGGCGATACGATCCAACGTGGAATCCAGAAAAGCGCCGAATTGGGTGCCTCCCGTGGTCAGCTTCGCGATCGAACCGTCCAGGGAATCGGCCAGCACCAGCAATGTCAATACTACGGCTCCAACGAAAAGCCACCCCGTGATGCCGGTGACGAAGGCAACCACAATGGTTCCAATGGTGCCTATGACCGTCACCGCATTTGCGGTCAGGCCAATGGATATCAACGCTTTGGCAAGCGGTTCTATGAGCTTTTTGAATGGTGCACGAAGATGTTCTAGCATGCGGATTCCTGTTTCTCGGAAAACGAAAAGGGCGCGCAAGCGTCAATAATGATGCTTGTGCGCCCTTATATGACCCATGATCTTATGAGACCGAATGCAAGCGAATCGGCTCAGTCTGCGATGGCGGCCTTGAAGTCGTCGACGTTGTTGACCTGAACGCGCTTCTTGAGCACGGTCATGATCTGTGCCTTGGCTTCATCGGTCGGCACGCCGTTCAGCTGGCTGCCATCACGGAAGCGGAAGCTCACCGCATTGTTGTTCATGTCTTCCTCGCCAACGATGAGGATGAACGGAACCTTGGACTTGGACGCGTTGCGGATCTTCTTGCCGAAACGATCGTCGGACATGTCGATTTCACAACGAACCGTTTCCTCTTCGAGACTGGCAATGAACTGCTGCAAGTGCGGGGCGAATTCATCGGCAACCGGCACGCCAAGCACCTGAACCGGAGCGAGCCATGCCGGGAAAGCACCGGCGTAATGCTCAAGAAGCACGGCGAAGAAGCGTTCGATGGAACCGAACAGCGCACGGTGGATCATCACCGGGCGCTGGTGGGTACCGTCCGCAGCGATGTATTCCAAGCCGAAACGTTCCGGAAGGTTGAAATCAAGCTGGATGGTGGACACCTGCCAGGTACGGCCGATGGCATCACGAGCCTGCACGGAAATCTTCGGACCGTAGAAGGCTGCGCCGCACGGATCGTCAATCAGCTCAAGGCCGGATTCCTTGGCGACTTCGGCCAGCGTATTGGTGGCTTCCTCCCAGATCTCGTCAGAACCGACGTACTTGTGCGGATCCTTGGTGGACAGCTCCAGATAGAAGTCGTCCAGACCGAAGTCCTTCAACAGGCCAAGCACGAAGGTCAGCAGGTTTTTCAACTCGTCCTTCATCTGCTCGCGAGTGCAGTAGATGTGGGAGTCATCCTGAGTCAAGCCGCGCACGCGGGTCAGACCATGCACCTCGCCGGACTTCTCGTAGCGATACACCGTACCGAATTCGAACAGGCGCAATGGCAGCTCGCGATAGGAACGCTGGCGGGACTTGAAGATCAGGTTGTGCATCGGGCAGTTCATCGGCTTCAGGTAGTAGTCGAAGCCCTGCTTGATGACGTTGCCGTTCTCGTCCTTTTCCTCATCCAGACGCATTGCGGGATACATGCCATCCTTGTACCAATGCAGATGGCCGGAAGTCTCGTACAGACCGCCCTTGGTGATGTGCGGAGTCTGCACGAAGCTGTAGTGGTGCTTGCGATGCATTTCGCGGGAGTAATCCTCCATCGCGTTAATCACGGCAGCGCCCTTCGGATGGAACACAGCCAGACCCGGACCGATCTCATCCGGGAAGGAGAACAGATCCATTTCCGCGCCAAGCTTGCGATGGTCACGCTTGGCGGCCTCCTCAAGACGAGTCTGATAGGCCTTGAGATCTTCTTTGGTGGCGAAAGCCGCGCCATAAATGCGCTGCAGCATCGGATTAGCTTCGCTGCCACGCCAATATGCAGCTGCGGAACGCTCGATCTTGAACGCCTTGATATAGCGGGTGTTCGGCAGGTGCGGTCCGCGGCACAGGTCCTTCCAAACCACATTGCCGTCGCGGTCGACATTATCGTAGAAGCTCAGTTCCTTGCCGCTGATTTCAGTGGCGGCCTCCGGATCGAGGTGGGCTTCCTTGTCTTTGATTAGCTCCAGCTTGTACGGCTGATCAGCCTCTTCCGCCAAAGCCTCCTCTTCGGTCACCACGCGGCGACGGAAGGACTGGGACGATTTGATGATACGCTGCATGCGCTTTTCGATCTCTTTGAGATCGTCAGGAGTGAACGGAGTCTCAACATCGAAATCGTAGTAGAAACCGTCTTTGATGACCGGGCCGACACCAAGCTTGGCGTCCGGGCGGATCTCCTGCACGGCCTGTGCCATGACATGGGTCGCGGAGTGACGCATAATGGCCAAACCGTCTTCGCTATCAAGCACGATTGGTTCCACAACATCGCCGTCATGCAGTTCGGTATACAAATCGCGAGGTTCACCGTTAAGACGCACCGCGATGATGTTCTTGTCTTCCGCAAAGAGCTGGACGCCAGTCTGGTCTGCTGCCACCTCCTTCGCTTCGCCGTTGAGTATGATGGAGATGGTCTGTTCAGCCATGGGTTGTCCTTTGCTATCGGGGTCCGCGTTACTAATGTGCAGGCCTGGACTGTATGTCAACGATGAACAAGATAGGGTTGAGGGCAGACATCGGCACGCTGAAAAAGTGAACGGCATTCTACAACACAATTATTTTTAGGATCGACCAAAAGAAAACGCTACTTAAGGAGTTATTCGACGACATGCGCATACGTGTACTGCGGCGCGCTTCGCGTCGACGTGATTTCCACCTTGTCAGAAGGCGCAATCGACACGGTGGAGCCATACTTCACCTTCAAACGTGAACCAACACCGCCCGCAAGATTGACGGCGTTCTGCAGATTGTCGCTATCCCCTATCGCCTTGATGATGAATGGTGCCTTGATATTCGCGCCATCACAGCTGAGACCGTCTGCGGAATCGCTGATATACGTACTGGTAATCACACGAATATCGTTGATTTCAATGACCTCCGCACCGCTATTGCGCAATTCTTCAAGAAGCGTGAACAGAATCGACGCATCAATATCTTGCTTTGATCCTTTGGAAATACTGATGACCACGCCTTCTCCAGATACCGGCAGACGTCCGGAAAGAATTCCATTCGATTCGGCATTCTGTTTGGCGATTTCCGCCGCTTTTTCGTTCTTGTCGGCCGTGTCCTTCAGTGAGTCAAGCTGGCTGGAAAGCTCACTTTTGCGCTTCTCAAGCTTTTGGACCTGCGTGCTGGTTTCACTGATGAGTTTGGTTAGTTCGTCCTCACTCATCGTCTCATATGTGGACGTTGTGTTGTTCAACTGAATGGCATAGCTAAAGCCGAGCAACGCGCAAAGCACGGTTACAAGCACGCTGGAGTACAGGCGGGCACGAGCAGCCTTCGCGTTCAGCGTAATCCGCCTCGGCTTGCGCCTGACCACTGGAAACGATCCAGTCTGGGTGCTGTCGTTGTTCTGATCCTTGACGATCTGCTCGTGAATTTTGGAGAGCACGTCCTTGTTGTCATCGCTACGTCTGCTCATGCCACGTCATCCCTTGAAGATGAAACGCCGGATGGCCGACACATTGGTGAAGATTCGAATGCCGAGCACGACGATGACAGCGGTCTGCAGCTGGGAACCAACGCCAAGCTGGTTTCCCAAGAAAACCAGCAATGTTGCGGTAATGACGTTCGAAAAGAAGGAGATCACAAAGACCTTATCGGAAAAGCTGCGCTGGAAATAGGCTCGTGCGGCACCAAGCAGCGCATCGAGCGCGGCCAGAACCATAATCGGCAGATACGGCTGAAGGGCAATGGGAATATCCGGTCGGACGAACACGCCAATGACCACGCCAATGATAAGTCCCAAGACCGCTGCCATTACTTGACCTTCCTTGCATATGTCACTTCGCCAGTTACCGCCGCTTCCAGTGTAATCGATTTGTTTTTGCCCACTTGCGGATAGATGCCCGCTTCTTTGAAATCATCGTACAAACATTGCTGTGTTTTCTTGCTCACCGCATTGGCAAGAACGCTGGAATTGCCGATCGCCTCGATGCGATACGGACTTTGCACGGAATTGACTCCGATGAGGATCGTCGTTCCAGCCGTTCGTATGGAAGTCTGCACGCCGAGACGGTATCCGTTGATGGCGATCGCTTCCGCTCCGGACTGCCAGAGTAGCGAGACAAGTACCTGCAGATCCGAATCCGTGACGACGCGAACCTGACTGCCGTTTTCTCTTGGCAGCGACGAATCCGCGTTGTCACCGCCCACAGACAACGGGTTGGCGATGGTGAGTGTGATGCCTTCTCCTCGCACGGGAAGTACGCCATTGACCATTTCGTCATCCTGTATGGTCTGGTTCAATGACCAGCTCGACACGGATTTCGATTCCTCTTCAACTTGGGCACGCAGCGCATTGACGTCTTTGGTGAGGGTCTCGACGTTTTTTGTTTGCTCAGCCAACTGACTTGACAGCTGCTTGCGCACTTCCTTACGGGGGTCGGTACTCAACTGACGAACGAATACGCTGCCTGCCGTACCCACGGCAATGCAGATGAGAAACACCAACACACGGGTAAACCAGACCGCAAACATCGACGGTGTTTTGGTGGCCAGTCTCGAATCCGTATACATCACATCCATCGGACGGTTGGTCAGGTCGTCGATGAGCCGCAGCGAATCATCGTCCAGACTCCGCCTTCTTCGGGAGGTGGATGCGGCAGTCTCGGGCTGCACATGATGCGAGGTCAGCCCAGCGAAAGACGCCGAAAAAACGGCGCGACGCTTCGTGGGCGTATTCTCCGGAGACACCGGAAACGACACACGTTCCGAAGCATCATGCATCATGTGCGCTAATCCTTATCGTTTTTCAGCAGTTGGATTCCCTGACGTATGTAAATATAACCGGCAAGCCAGTACAATCCTACGCCCCATGTGCCGGTGGCAAGACCGCATAAATGCAATGTATCCGTAGCGGAATTGGACCAGATATCCGCAAAAATCAAAGCGACAATAGCAATCATCAGCATGGCGGTGCCTGCTTTGCCCACGAAATGCACGGGCAGCGGACCATAATCATGCTGGGCCAATATCAACACGAGAATCGCCATGATCAAATCGCGTAATCCAACGACGATCAACATCCACCATGGAATGATGTCGGCGACGCCCAACGCGAGGATGCTACAGAAAATCAGCAGACGATCGGCAATGGGGTCGAGAATCTGCCCGATCTTGCTCACCTGGTTGAATGACCTTGCAATAAGACCGTCCAAACCGTCAGATACCGCCGAAAGCGCAAGCACGACCAACGCAAGCACCATCTCATGACGAGAGACCAATACCGAGATGAAAGGAATCGAAATGATTCGCAACAGGCTAATAAGGTTCGGAACCGTGAAATAGATATCCCGCGGTTCCGGACTGTACTGCTTTTTGATAATCAGTTTGCTCATACTTCAAGCAACATTACATTCTCGAGGCCTGCAAGGCGGTGACAATTATGCCACGGGCACCAACTTCATACAACTGGTCCATCAGTTGGTTGACCTTGGCCTTTGGCACGACGACGCGTACGGCCGCCCACTGCTTGTCATGCAGCGGGGAAACGGTCGGGCTCTCAAAGCCCGGCGTGATGGCCACAGCGGCGGAAACCTTCTCGACCGGAATGTCGTAATCCATGAGCACGTAGCGTTGGGCGGTAAGCACACCTTGCAGTCGGCGGCTTAGAATCGTCAGGCGGTCGTCGTTCTCAGCGAGACGCGGAGAACGAATGAGTATGGCTTCGGAATGCAGCAACGGCTCCGCGAAAATACGCAAGCCGGCATTGCGGAGCGTGGTGCCCGTGGACACGACGTCGGCGATTAAATCCGCCACTCCAAGCTGCACCGACGATTCGACGGCACCGTCAAGATGCACGGTTTCGGCGTTGATGCCATGTTCGACCAGATAATCACGCACAAGCTTGTCGAAACTGGTGGCGACACGTTTACCTTCGATGTCTTCAAGCGTGTTGATCGGGGAATCGTTCGGGGCCGCGAAACGGAATGTCGATGCGCCGAAGCCAAGTTCCATGTGCTCCTTGGCGTTCGTTCCGGAGTTGAGCAATAAATCATGGCCGGTGATGCCTACGTCGATGGTACCGCGTCCAACGTAGACGGCGATATCAAGCGGACGCAAATAGAACAACTCCACATCATTATCGGGATCCTCTACGACCAGCTGACGCGGATTGCTCCTCAGACGATAGCCAGCTTCGGCCAGCATGTTCCAGGCAGGTTCAGACAGCATGCCTTTGTTAGGCACGGCAATTCTCAGCATTTTTCCTCCCCAAAAAGGCCATGCCTTCTGCGGCATGGCCAAAAACTTACAGATTCTTGTAGATGTCTTCGAGTGTGATGCCACGGTCGATCATCATGACCTGCAGGTGGTAGATAAGCTGGCTCATCTCTTCCGCGGTACGATCGGCGCCTTCGTATTCGGCTGCGATCCAGGTCTCGCCCGCTTCTTCGACGATCTTCTTGCCGATGAAATGCGTGCCCTTGCCCAGTTCGTCAACGGTTAGAGAGCCAGCCTGCTTGGAAGCGGCCTTCTCGCTCAATTCGGCAAAAAGGGATTCAAAAGTCTTCATTGTTCTTGTCTATCCTCGAAAAAATGATGGAAGGTTCAGGCCTTGAATGCGGCTGCGGCCTTCTCGCGAATGGAATCAATGGCTTCCGCAGGATTCTCAGCGCCGTACACAGCGGAACCCGCGACCAGCACGTCAGCACCTGCTTCGGCTACGATATGGGCAGTCTTCGGGCTGACACCGCCATCGACCTGAATCTTGGTTGCAAGACCACGGCGGGTGATTTCGTCACGCAAGCGACGCACCTTGGACATCTGGTTATCGAGGAACTTCTGGCCACCGAAGCCAGGTTCGACGGTCATGATC